>Ga0207706_10000065_pt1 | contig 109080 bp, 106 predicted proteins | sample KBSC53metaG_FD_184318 | JGI IMG/M metagenome (GOLD analysis project Ga0207706, IMG submission 184318) | Corn rhizosphere microbial communities from Kellogg Biological Station, Michigan, USA - KBS C5-3 metaG (SPAdes) (version 2) | ecosystem: Host-associated > Plants > Roots > Rhizosphere >...
CTTCCGTCTCCCGTCTCCCGCCTTACCCTTCAGCATGCACCTCTACATCCACGTCCCGTTCTGCGGCCGGCGCTGCAGCTACTGCGATTTCGCCATCGCGGTGAGGCGGAACGTGCCTTCTGCCCAGTACGTCGCGAGAGTTCTGAAGGAATGGGACACCTGGGAGGAGCATCCTGCCTGGAGCGACTCGCCCACCCTGGATACGGTGTACCTCGGTGGTGGTACGCCCTCCCTTCTTGGGCCCGAGCTCATAGGGAAACTGCTCGAGGCGGTGGGCCGGTCTCGCGGCATCGTCTCCGGGGCGGAAATCACACTCGAGGCGAACCCCGACGACGTGGATTCAAGACGAGCCGCTTCATGGCGCGCCGCGGGTGTGAACCGGGTCTCCCTCGGCGTGCAGTCGTTCGAGCCCCTGGTGCTGCGCTGGATGCATCGCACTCATACCAGAGAGCAGGTGCCGGCGGCGGTCGCGGCGCTTCGCAAGGCGGGAATCGAGAATCTCTCGTTGGATCTCATCTTCGGACTCCCGTCAGAGTTGGAGCGGAACTGGGAGGCGGACCTCGCGGGCGCACTCGCGCTCTCGCCCGACCATCTCTCGATCTACGGTCTGACGGTCGAGTCTCACACGCCGCTCATGCACTGGATCGAGCGGGGAGAAACCAGGCCGGCGCCGGAGTCCGGTTTTGTAGAGCAGTTCCTCTCCACGCATGACCGGCTCTCCGAATCTGGATTCGACCACTACGAGGTCTCCAACTACGCCCGTCCCGGATACCGTGCGGCCCATAACTCGGCCTACTGGCGAAGGGCGCCGTACGTGGGTCTCGGTCCCTCTGCCCACAGCGGGCTGGGCAACGAACGGCGCTGGAACCTGCGTGAATGGGCCGCTTACGATTCGGCCCTCGAACGGGGCGAATCTGTGATAGCGGGTCGCGAGCTGTTGACCGAATCCGCTCTTCGTCTGGAGGAGTTGTACCTCGGTCTGCGTACTACCGAAGGATTGCCGGAGCCCGCGGTGCCTCCCGGGCAGGCAAATGGCTGGATTGATGCAGGTTGGATGGAACGGGAAAGGGGCCGTCTTCGGCTCACGCCGGAGGGCTGGCTCCGGCTCGATGCGTTGGTAGCGGAGATTGCCTGAAAACAGGTTAAATTATTGCCATGCCTTCGCATGACCCTCTGAATGACCGCCAGGCCAGGGTGCTTGAAGCGGTCATCCAGGCCTTCATCCAGACCGCCGAGCCCGCGGCCAGTCAGGCTGTTGTGCAGCGGAGTGGGCTGGGAGTCTCCTCGGCGACCGTTCGCAACACGATGAGCGAGCTGGAGGAGAAGGGATATCTCTACCATCCGCACGCGTCGGCCGGCCGGATTCCCACTGATCAGGCATACCGCTGGTACGTGGACAACCTGATGCGGCTCTCTCCTCCCAGCCGGGAAGAGCGAGATCTCATCAAGTTGGAGATGCCTTCGACCCGCACCGCCGTCGAGGAAATCCTGCGCCGGGCGGCCCAGGTACTCGGTGTGCTGACTCAGGAGCTTGGAGTCGCGGTGGGTCCGTCTTTCGATCAGGTCGTCCTCGAGCGGGTTGATCTCGCCCAGGTGGCGACCGACCGGCTGCTGCTCGTACTCAATCTGAGAAGCGGCACGGTACGGACGATCTTCGTTCAGGTACCGGGAACGATCGCGTCGGACAGCGTGCAGCGCGTAGCACAGATTCTGAACGAGCGACTGGCGGGCCTTTCCCTCAAGGACATTCGTGCGTCCCTGGGAGACCGACTCCGGGATGCAGATCAATCGGAGGGCAGCCGCGAGCTGCTGAACATCTTCATCGCCGAGGCGGAGGAACTGTTCGGCCTTGGCTCCGCCCCTGATGCGGTTATGCTGGGCAGCGCCCAGATGCTGGCGGAGCAACCCGAGTTCGCCTCCAACGACCGGATGCGGGAGCTGCTCGACCTGACTGAACGTCGTGATCGCCTGCACCGTGCACTGGAAGTGCGGCAGACGAAAGGACTCACCATCACCATCGGTGGAGAAAACACCGACCCGCGATTCGCCGGTTTCACGCTGGTGACATCGGCCTACCGAACGGGGGACTTGAGCGGCGTCATCGGCGTCATCGGGCCAACCCGGATGCCGTACGACAAGATCATCGGGCTGGTGGACCATACCAGCCGACTGGTGGAAGGATTGATGGAGTGAGCGAGTTCTACCAAATGCTCGGCGTGGCGCGGGATGCGTCCGAAACCGAGATCAAGAAAGCCTATCGCAAGCTCGCGCTCGAGCTTCATCCGGATCGGAATCCCGACCCGGCTGCCGAGGAACGCTTCAAGGAGATCACCGAGGCCTACGAGGTTCTTCGGGACCCCCAGAAGCGCGCGACCTACGACCGGTACGGCAAAGCCGGTGTCGGTGGAGCTGGAGGCTTCGGCGGGTTCCACCACGTCGATCTGAGCGAAGCGCTCAACATCTTCATGCGGGACTTTGGGGGCTTCGACTCTCTCTTCGGCGGAGGCGCGCGCGCCCAGGCCGAGGCGCGACGGGGCCAGGATATCCGGGTGACGGTGAAGCTGTCGCTCACCGAAGTGGCCACGGGTGCCAAACGGAACGTCAAATTGAAGTCCCTGGTACGCTGCTCCGCCTGTGAGGGCTCCGGTGCGCTCAGAGGCACCGGCTCCGTCGCTTGCACCACCTGTGGTGGAAGTGGCGAGGTTCGGCGAGCCGCACGCAGCATGTTTGGCCAGTTCGTGTCGGTGTCTCCCTGTCCTACCTGTGCGGGCGAAGGGCGAATCATCACGACGCCCTGCGAAGCCTGCCGTGGGGAGGGCAGGGTCAGGGAAGACAAGACGGTCCAGGTTGATATTCCTCCGGGTGTATCCGAGCAGAACTATCTGACGCTGCGTGGGCATGGAGCTGCCGGTCCGCGCAACGGTCCGAGCGGTGACCTGCTGGTCATGATCGAGGTCAAGCCGGACGAGCGGTGGCAGCGCGACGGAGACAACCTGGTCATCGATCTGCCGCTGTCATTTTCTCAGGCGGCGCTGGGGCTCTCGATTGCGGTGCCGACTCCCTACGGAGACGAGAAGGTCAGCGTGCCGTCGGGAACTCAGGGCGGCACGGTGCTGCGGCTCAGAGGCAAAGGCCTGCCGCGGTTGGGGCAGGGTGGTACTGGCGATCTGTTGATTCGGACCAATGTCTGGACCCCCGAGCAGCTGACCGAGGAGCAACAGCAGTTGTTTCGGCAGCTGGCCCGGGTTGAGGGCGACCCTCCCAAACAGCATGGAGGCTGGTGGAGCAAGCTCAAGGAAGCGCTGGGCGCGTGACTTGGTACTCGATCGAGGTACATGCCGCGCCCGACCGGCGGGACGCTGTGGCCGCCTGGCTGGTGGGGCGCACAGGACAAGCGGTCGAGGAGCGGGCAGACGGCACTCTGGTTTCCTTCGCGCTCGATCTGGCCGCGGCCGATGCGCTTGAGCGGGATCTGGCCGCCGCGCATGGGTCGGACATCCCCGTCGCCCACCTCGAACAGCCGGAGGTAGACTGGACCACCGCCTGGCGCAGTGGCCTCACCGCGCGACGGGTCGGCCGGTTCAATCTCGTTCCCTCCTGGCTGAAGGCCGACCCCGCACCCGGCGAAATGGTAATTGTCATCGATCCGGAGATGGCGTTCGGCAGTGGGGAACATGGCTCGACTCGCGCCGCGCTGCTGTTGCTCGAGCGTTTCGTGCGTCCCGGCGACACCGTGCTCGATCTGGGGACGGGAAGCGGAATCCTGACCATCGCGGCCCGGAAGCTGGGTGCCGGCTGCGCGGTCGGTGTCGAGGTCGATGAAGATTCCCTCGAAGTGGCCGCCACCAATGCCGGCCGTAACGGTCTGGCCGGGCAGGTCACCTTTCTTCAGGGAGACGCCGCGCAGATCACCCCGCTGCTCGCTCCGGCCGATGTCATCGTCTCGAATATCCTGCGACTCATCAACGCGGCGCTGTTGCCAGAGGTCCATGATGCGATCCGCCCCGGCGGCATCGCGATCTTTTCCGGCATGGAGCTGAGCGAGTCAGAGGAGTTCCGTGCGCCTTTGGTCGAAGCAGGCTTCGTAGTGGTCGATGAAGTGGTTGATGAGACCTGGTGGGCCGTGGCCGCGCGCCGGCCGTGATTACGCTGTTCGCGGCGCCGGGAAGTCTGCAGACCGGCGCCACCATCGAGCTGGACGATGCGGAGGCGCACCATCTGAAGGTGCGGCGAGGCCAGGCGGGACAGCGGGTGCGACTGGTTGATGGTTCGGGAGCTGTCGGTGAGGCGCTGCTGGAGATGCGCCCGGATGGAATTCAAGCCGTCGTCGCGTCGGTGACCCGGGTGGACCATCCAGTTCCTCTCACCCTCGCGGTCGGTGCCGGCGATCGGGATCGCTTCGCTCTCCTGGTCGAGAAGGCGGTCGAGCTGGGCGCAACGGAGATGGTGCCGCTCGACGTGGAGCGCGCCGTGGCGGTCGCCACCCGGCTACGGGAACGAAATCTGGATTCGCTCCGCCGCCGGGCGCGGGAAGCCATGAAGCAGTGCGGCAGCGCGTGGGAACTCACACTGCAGGAGCCTCAGCGTCTCGAGGATTTCCTCGCCCAGCCGCGCACCGGGGCAGCCTGGCTGGCGAATCCCGACGGCGAAGCGCTGGTTGAACTGGATCCCTCCGAGGCGGTGACTGTGGCTATCGGCCCCGAGGGTGGCTTCACCGAGTCAGAGTCGAAAGAATTCCTGAACGCCGGCTTCCGCCCGGTGTCACTCGGGCCGTACACCATGCGTTTCGAGACGGCCGGACTCGTGGCAATGGCGGCAGTGTGGCAGGCTCGTCGGAGAGGTGAACATGGCTGACTGCATCTTCTGCAAGATCGCAACGGGAGAGATTCCCGCGCGCATCGTCCGCCGCACTCCCGATGCCGTGGCCTTCTACGATCTTCAGCCTCAGGCACCGACTCACGTGCTGGTGATTCCAACCAAGCACCTCGGTGCGGTGCGGGATGCCAGAGGGCCCGACCTCGTTCTTCTCGGCAAGCTGCTCTCATTTGCCTCGGAGGTCGCCAGCGAGCTGGGGCTCGACGCGCAGGGTTACCGGCTGGTCAGCAATACCGGACCGGATGGAGGACAGTCGGTGTTTCACCTGCATTTCCATCTGCTGGGCGGACGCAAGATGACCTGGCCTCCTGGGTGAGACGTGCAGCCACTTAGCCTCCGCGACACGCTTCAGGCGAGAATGAACACAGCCCGTAAGGCCGGGGAGAAAGAGCTGACCCTCGTGCTGGGGACCACTCTCGCCGCAATCAAGAACAAGGAACTGGATCTGGGACGGGCGGCCAACGACCCTGAAGTGGTGGATATTCTCCGCAAAGGGGTGAAGACCCGGAAGGAATCGGTCGAGCAGTTCACCACGGCGAAGCGACAAGATCTGGCAGACAAGGAGGCGGCCGAGATCCGCCTCCTGGAGCAGTTCCTTCCTCCGGCAGTGGATCCGGAAGAAATCCGCGCGGCGGTTCGTGCGGCGATCGCGGCCGGAGCCACCGACGTCGGCCGGGTCATGCAGGCGGTCATGCCGCAATTCAAGGGACGGGTGGATGGCAAGGAGCTCAATGGCATCGCTCGCGAGGAGTTGAAGGCGGGATGACGGGGCAGGGTCACATGGCTTCCCCGCACGGGGTGCTGGTGTCCGCGGACGCCGGCACCCCGTTCGCGTTGGCGGGGGATGACGGATTTGAGGCGCTCGAGCTTCCGGCGGTCCTCGAGCGGGTTGCCGCCTATGCCGCGGGCCCGCTCGGTCATGAGGCGATTCTCGCGCGACGTCCCAGCGACGATGTCGCCTGGATTTCCGGTGAGCTGCAAACGGTCGCCGAGTTGGCGCGCCTGGTTCGGGACAACCGCGGAGTAGCGGCGGAGCCGGTGCCTGAGGTGGACTCGGCGCTTTCGCGTCTTCGGGTGGCGGGGAGTGTGCTCGAAGGCTCACAGCTTCTGGCGATCAGGCGCACGCTGGTCGCGTCGCGATTGGTGGTGGCGGAGCTGAAACGGGTAGCCGCCGACGCTCCGAGGACTGCCCTTTACGAGCGTCCCCTGCCGGAGAAAGGGCTGGAACGCAGGCTCACCCTCGCGTTCGATGATGACGGCCAGTTGCTCGACACCGCCAGTCCCACGCTCGCCGCGGCACGACGGGAAGTTCGCGCCGCGCGTGAGCGCCTGGTTCAGAAGCTGGACGGAATGCTGCGCCACCTGGGCGGCGAAGGGACCGTCACACTGCGAGACGGTCGCTATGTCATTCCAGTCGCTCGGGAGCTGCGAGGTAGACCGGATGGCATTGTCCACGGAGAATCGGCCAGCGGCGCCACGCTCTTCATCGAGCCATCGGCTGTCATCGGGCTGGGTAACGAGCTGCGGGAAGCGGAGCTTCGCGCCGAGCGCGAAGAGTTGCAGGTCTATCGCGATCTCACCGAGCTGGTTCGCCCGGAACGGGATGTCATCTCGGACATCCACGCGATGTGCGTGGCGGTGGACGATCTGGTCGCCCGCGCGCGCTACGCGGCGGCGGTGGAAGGCGAGGCTCCGGCGGTAGCGCAGGCCCCGGCGAGCCTCACCCTCGTCAACGGCCGCCATCCACTTCTCTTATCAGCCGAAGTGCCGAGCCGCCCAGCCGCCGAGCCGCCGAGCCGTGTCGTCCCCTTCGACCTCTCCCTCGATGCCAGTGAGCGAACTGTCCTCATCAGCGGGCCGAACACCGGTGGCAAATCGGTCTTGCTCAAGGCGGTCGGTTTGTGCTGCGCCCTCGCTCAGAGCGGAATCATTCCACCGGTCGGTCCGGGGAGCAGCCTTCCCGTGTTCCGCCGCATTTTCGCCGACATCGGCGACCGGCAATCCATTGCGGCGAGCCTTTCGACCTTCAGCGCCCATGTCGCGGTGCTGCGACGGATTCTCGATCAGGCCGATGACAAGACACTCGTGCTGCTGGATGAAATCGGAAGCGGCACCGATCCGGCTGAAGGCGCGGCACTGGCGGGCGCGGCGCTGTTGTCGCTGACACGGCGAGGAACCATCACTCTCGCGACCACGCACCTCGGGGCTCTGAAGGAGCTGGCTTCCCGCGCTCCTGGTGTGGTGAACGCCTCGCTCCAGTTCGATTCGGCGACGCTGCAACCCTCTTATCAGTTCCAGAAGGGCGTGCCGGGCCGCTCCTACGGGCTCGCCATCGCACGGCGACTGAGGCTTCCTGAGTCGGTGATCACCGAGGCCGAGCAGCAGATTCCCGATGCCGAGCGAAGCCTCGATGCGCTGCTGGCGTCGGTTGAGGAACGGCAGCGGGAGCAGACTCAACGCGAAGAGGATCTCCGGTCGCGGGAAGCCGAGGCCGAGTTGCTTCGGGTGCGGCTCGAGTCTCAAGCCACGACGCAGGGAGTCCGCGAGGCGGAGCTCAAGCGCAAGGAGAAGGAGGCCGAGCGTGCCGCAAGGGAGCAGTCTCGCAGCCTCCTGCTCGAGGCTCGGCAAAAGGTCGAGGAGGCCCTCGTCAAGGCCCGCGAAGCGGGGGACGAGGGAGCTGCGCGCGCGGCTCGCCGCCTGGTTGAAGAAGCGGCGCGGATTGAGGGGGAAAAACTCGCTGCAATGGTGCGGGCGGGAGGGCGGGAGGGTGGGAAGGCGGAAGACCTGGCAATAGGGGCACGGGTGCGGCTGGAGGGTGGTGGCACGGGCAGAGTTATGGAACTGCGAGACGACGGTAAGGCAGTGGTTTCGGCTGGTGCAATGAAGCTTGTTGTGCCGGTCGCGAAGCTGGTCACCGTTGCTTCCGAACCCGGCCCATTATCTCATACCGCCCCTTCGCCCTTCCGCCCTACGGCCTCCGAGCGCAGCGAGGGATTCGAGGTCGACCTCCGCGGTCTCACTGGTGAGGAAGCGGAGCAGGAAGTCCTCTCGGCCCTCGATGCTGCCGTCCTCGCCGAGCACCCCTACCTTCGGATCATTCATGGCAAGGGGACCGGCGTGGTCCGGGATCGGGTACAGAAGGTGGTTGCCCGCGACCGACGGGTCCGAAAGCATGCTTTCGCGCCGGCCAACCAGGGCGGCACCGGAGTCACCGTCGTGGAATTCGAGAGCTGACCGTGATCCCCGACGAGATCATCGAACAGATCCGCGAGAGTGCGGACATCGTCGGCCTGATCGGCGAATCCACCGAGCTGAAGCGCACCGGCTCGGACTACCGGGGCCCCTGTCCGTTTCATGGGGGCACTCACCGCAATTTTGCGGTGATTCCCAAGAAGGGACGCTTCTATTGTTTTGTCTGCAAGGAGTCGGGAGACGTCTTCTCCTATCTCATGAAACGCTTCGGGATGGATTATCCCACGGCGGTGCGTGAGGTCGCCGGTCGGATGGGGATCGCGATCCCCGAACAGACCAGCCGGAGCGGGCCCGATCCCCGTGAGCCCTTGTTCTCGGCGGCCGCGGTCGCTCACGACTGGTTTGCCCGGCAGCTCCGGGAATCTCCCGAGGCCGAGGAGGCGCGGGCCTACCTCGGCACTCGCGGACTCGATCTGGATACGGTCGGCCCGTTCGAGCTGGGCTACGCTCCTCGGGGGACCGCCTTCCTGGCTGCGATGGCCCAGCTGGGTCTAAAGGAGGCGGTGCTGCTGGAGGCGGGTCTCCTCGCCCAGCGCGATGACGGATCGACTGCCCCCCGGTTCCGTGGGCGTCTCTTGTTTCCGATCCATGATCTGCGCGGTCGGGTCGTGGGATTTGGAGGACGACTGCTGGGAGCGGGAGAGCCGAAGTATCTCAACTCGCCCGAGACCCCGATCTACAAGAAGGGCACGATGCTGTACAACCTCCACGACGCGCGGCAGGCGATCCGCAAAGAGGAAACCGTCGTCGTGGTCGAAGGGTATTTCGATGTGCTGCGACTGGTCCTGGCCGGCTGCGAGAACGTGGTCGCACCGCTTGGTACGGCGCTGACTCCTGATCAGGCCGCACTACTCCATCGCTTCGCACCGCAGGCTGTGCTGCTCCTGGACAGCGATACGGCCGGGCTCCGGGCTACGTTCCGTGCCGGCGATGAGTTGCTCCGTCACGCCATGCGCGTGAGGGTCGCGACGCTTCCGGCCGGCGAAGATCCTGACACGCTGGTCAAGAAGAGCGGACTCCCGGGGCTGAACGCGGTGCTCAAGGATGCGATGGACGTGATGGAGCGGAAGATCCAGCTGCTCGAACGGAAGGGGTGGTTCACCGGCATCGAACACCGCCGCGACGCGCTGGACCGCCTGCTCCCGACGATCCGGGCGGCCAAGGATCCGATCATGCGGGAATTGTACCTCTCGCTGGTGTCGGAGCGGGCGGGCGTCGAGAAGCGGGTGCTGGAGCAGGAGGCAAACACCCAGCCGCCACAACCGACGTTTATTCCCCGAGCCGAAGTTCCGGCTCCCGCTTCTCCGGTACGGCGCGCACGACTCGGCCCAGAACGGCAGCTGATTGGGCTCATGATTTTCAGCAAGGATTGTCGCGACCGGGCTCGCATCCAGGTTCGTCCCGAAACGCTGGAGAGCGGTGTCACCCGCGAGTTGTACACTCTGTTAGTGGAGGGCGGAGACGCGGTGCCTGCTACGCCACCGGAGCAGGTGTCCGACGCGGGCCGCGCGCTCTGGACCGAATTGCTGGGCGTCGGCAGTCAGCTCGGCCCGCGGTCCCAGGATCAGCTCTTCGATGGGGTATGCCGCCGCCTCGAGGCGCGACCCTTCCGCCGCCGTCTCGCCGAAGTGGATCGTGCCATCCGGCAGGCGCCTGAACCCAAGCCCTCGGCGCTGATCGAAGAGAAACTCCGGCTCGACAAGGAGCTGAGAGAGAAGTACCCCGAGGAGTACCGTCGCATCGTGTATGCAAGGCGAACCAATGTTCGTGGGTCGGGCCGACCGCAGCAACGCCGGCCGTCTGCATCCGATGCCTGAGCGAACGCACTCATATCAAGGAAATCGTTGATGCATCCTGACATGGTGAAACTGCTGGACTTGCAGGAGAAGGATCTTGCTCTGGTGGAAGTGGATACCCGGCTCGCCGGCATCCTGGGAGAGGTTGAGCAGCTGGATAAGCAACTGGCGGAGGCGGAGCGGACCCTCGAATCCCGCCGCCGGTCAGCCGCCGAGGCGCTCCGGAAACGCCTGGAGTCGGAGGCCAAGATCGAAAACTTTCGTCGTCTGGTCGAGCGACAGCAGGCTCGCACCGACCAGTTGCACGGCCAGCGAGAGATCCAGGCAGCCATGGTGGAAATGGACCTTGCCCGTTCGGTGCTGGCGCAAGAGGAAAACGACTGGGCCCAGGCCGGTGATAACGTGATCGCTCAGGACGCCGCCACCGTCGCGGCTGAAAAAAAGCTGGAGGAGCAGCGCGCCAGTCAGGCGGAAGCGCGTGAAGCGCTGGCCCAGCGCAGGAGCGGGATTCAGGCCGAGCGCGACAGTGCGAAAGCCGCCCGCGACGCCTCGGCCGCCGAGGTCGAGCGCGCCCTGCGGCAGCGCTACGAGCGACTTCGCGGGTCGCGGGTCGCGCGGGTGGTCGTTCCCCTCGTCGGAGCCGCCTGCGGTGCCTGCTTCACCACCGTGCCGCTCAATCGGCGCAGCCAGATCCGCGCCGGCAACGCGATCGACTGGTGCGAGAGCTGCGGCGTCATTCTGTATTACGCGGACGAGCAGGGTGGCTGATCGTTCACCTCCGCCGCTTCGGTGGATTATCGAGGGCGCTGCCGATCCGGCTCGCGCCCTGGCCTTGGCTAACTCGCTGCGATTGCCGATTCCGCTCGCCGCTCTGCTGGTGCAGAGGGGTTTCGACAGCGAAATCGCCGCGCGACGATTCCTCCGTCCGGCCCTGCAGGAACTCGCCGATCCGTACACTCTGGCCGGGATGGATCAGGCCGTCTCCCGGATAACCGATGCGATCCGCTCCGGCATCCGCATCATGGTGCACGGCGACTACGACGTGGATGGCCAGTGCGGAACCGCGATGCTCACCCGGGTCCTTCGCGCGGCGGGCGCAGACGTGCTTCCGTTCCTTCCCCATCGCCTGCGGGACGGTTACGACCTGGGGTCGGCCGGTGTCACCGCCGCGCGGGAGGCCGGCGTCCGGCTCATCATTACCTGCGATTGCGGCATCACGGCGGTTGCCGCGGTGGAGCAGGCAAGAGCCGCAGGAATTGATGTCATCGTCACCGACCATCACCTGCCCGGCCCCGAGCTTCCGGCGGCCGTCGCCGTCATCAATCCGCAGCGTCCCGACGATCAATCCGATCTCAAGCAACTCTGCGGCACCGGCGTCGCTTTCAAGCTGGTGCAGGCGCTGGTTCCGGCGCTGGGATTGCCGGTCAACCTGCCGTATCACCTGCTCGATCTGGTGGCCATGGCCACCATCGCCGACATCGTTCCGCTGACCGGTGAGAATCGCATCATAGTCCGGCACGGCCTCAAGCTCATTTCGGAGACGCGCTGGGTCGGGCTGCGCGCGCTGGTTAGAGTGGCGGGGCTCGAGGGGAGAGAGATCCGATCGGGGCAGGTGGGATTCGTGCTTGGTCCCCGGCTCAATGCGGCCGGCCGGGTGGGCGACGCTCAGGACGGTCTGCGACTCCTGCTCACCGACGACGATGCCGAAGCGGACAACCTGGCCCACCGGCTGGAAGGGCTCAACGTCCAGCGGCAGGCGCTCGATCAGCGCATTCTCGAAGAGGCCATCGCTCAGGTCGAACGCGAGGTGGATGCCGAACACGCCCCGGCGTTCGTCCTCGCGGCCGAGGGGTGGCATCCGGGGGTCGTAGGCATCGTTGCCTCGCGAGTGGTCGAACGCTACGGGCGGCCGACCTTTCTCGTCGCCTTCGAGGGCGACGTCGGTAAAGGCTCGGGCCGGAGCATCTCCCGGTTCAACTTGCATGCGGCGCTCCAACGCTGTGGCGACCTGCTGGACCGCTTCGGCGGTCATCACATGGCGGCCGGCGTTACCTTGCGGCGCGATCGGCTCGAGGCCTTCCGCGAACGGTTCATCTCTGTGGCTCGGGAGTCGCTCGCTCCTGAGGATCTGGGTCCCGAGCAGCGGGTGGACCTGGTGCTGGAACTCACCGAGGTGAGCCCCGATCTCGAACGGCTCTGCCGTCACCTCGAGCCCTGCGGCATGGGGAATCCCGCACCGGTTTTCGGTGTGCGCGGAGTTGCGCTGAATGGCGCGCGACGGGTCGGTGGCAGCCACTTGAGAGGGACTTTGGCCCATAGCTCCGTGAGACTCCCCGCCATCGGCTTTCAATGGGCCGATCGGGTCCCGTGGGTAGTGCAGGCTCCAGGCACCCCGCCGGTCGTGGATGTGGCCTTCCGGCTCGAGCAGCACACCTACATGGGGGAGACCGGCCTGCAGGCGCGGCTCATGGCGCTGGCGCCCAGTCCCGGTGCCGCCCCAGTCGAGGCGCCGGTCCCCGAAGTCGCAGGATAGTCGTGAGAATCGTCGGTGGGATCTATGGCGGTCGCACGATCTTGTCGCCCCGGGACCCGCGGGTGCGCCCGACGGCCGATCGGGTGCGGGAAGCCTGGATGAGCATTCTCCAGGACTCCCTCCCCGGCGCGCGAGTGGTAGATCTTTTCGCGGGAAGCGGTGCCTTGGGACTCGAGGCCTTATCCCGAGGCGCCGTGAGCGCGGACTTCGTGGAGCTGAACCAGCCGTCGCTCGCCGCACTCCGGGCCAACATCGACCGCCTGAGCGTTTCCGCCCAGGTTTCCGTCCACCGGGGCGATGCGTTGCGCTACGCCGAACGGCTGGCTCCCGGCAGCTTCGATGTCGCCTTCGCCGACCCGCCCTATTCGACCGGCCAGGCCGCCCGGCTGGTGGAGGGCTTCCGCAAGAGCGCTTTCGCCCGCATTCTCGGCGTAGAGCATCAGGCCGCCGAGCCGCTCCCGGGCGACGAAACCCGGCGTTATGGCGAGACAGCTCTCACTTTCTGTTACGCTCCATGACACGTATCGCCGTCTATCCCGGCTCGTTCGACCCGCCGACCCGGGGTCATACCGATCTGATTTCCCGTAGCCTGGCCCTCGCCGACCAGGTGATCGTCGCCATTGCGACCAACCCGAACAAGCAGCCTCTATTCAGCGTGGAGGAACGGCTGACCATGCTGCGGGCGGCGACGGGGAATGAAGCGCGGGTCCGATACGAATCATTCGAGGGACTGCTGGCGGACTTCGCCCGCAAAGTGGGAGCGCATATGATTGTGCGCGGGCTCCGGGCCGTCAGCGACTTCGAATACGAGTTCCAGATGGCCCTCATGAACCGGCAACTGCATCACTCGCTCGAGACCGTGTTTCTGGTCCCGAGCATCGAGACGACCTACGTCAGCTCGAGCCTGGTGCGAGAGGTGGCGCGATTCGGAGGTGATGTGGGAACGATGGTTCACCCGGCCGTGGCGGAGGCACTCCGCCTGCGATTCGCCCGATGACGTTCCGCCAGGAGCTGGTGGAGCGCGCCAAGGGCCGCGGGGCCCGGATCCTTCTGCCCGAGGGCGGCGATCCACGGGTGCAGGCCGCCGCGCGCCGCCTCGAAAGCGAAGGCATACTCGAGCCGATCCTGATCGGACCGGGTGGGATCGATCCCGCGCGGGATCCGCGAGTGTCCCAGGTGGCGCAACACCTTCGGGAGCGGCGGCCCGACCGGGTTCACGACGCCATCCACGCCATCGACCTGGCCAACGATCCGCTCCGTTTCGCCGCGGCACTGGTGGCACTGGGTGAGGCCGATGGCTGTGTCGCCGGAGCCACTCACCCGACAGCCGACGTCCTGCGAGCTGCCCTCTGGGCGATCGGCCCGGAGCCGAGCGTCGGTGCTGTGAGCTCCGCTTTTTACATGGCGCTGCCCGATGGACGGGTGCTCACCTTCACCGATTGCGCGGTCATCCCGGAACCCACGCCGGCCCAGCTCGCCGACATCGCACTCGCAGCCGCGCGCGATCGGAAGCGACTCGTCGGCGACGAGCCCAGGGTGGCATTCCTCTCCTACAGCACGAGAGGGAGTGCCGCCGGACCTCGAATCGACCGGGTTCGGGAAGCGGTAACGATTTTCCGCGGCCGGGCGCCCGAGATCGTCTGCGACGGTGAGCTTCAGGGAGACGCGGCGCTCGTGCCCGAGATCGCCCGGCGAAAGGCGCCGGACTCAGCAGTCGGCGGTCGCGCCAACATCCTGGTGTTCCCCGATCTCGATGCGGGCAATATCGCATACAAACTGGTCCAGTCCCTGGCAGGTGCTACGGCCCTCGGCCCGATCCTGCAGGGGCTGGCCCATCCTATGAGTGACCTCTCGCGCGGCGCCAGTCCGGATGATATTGTCGAGGTGGCCGCGATGATCAGCCTGCAGCGCGATCGTTCTTAATCCTGGGAGGAGTGTGATGGGCTTTTCGGCGACGAAGGATCGCGGCGTCTACATCGTGCATGTCGATGGACAGCTGATCGTGGGAAACCGTCAGGAGCTGAAAGCGGCGGTCCAGGAGGCCCTGGATCAGGGTGAACGAAAATTCCTAATTGACTTTTCGCGGACCGGTTACATCGATTCGTCGGGGCTGGGTGCCCTGGTGTCGATTTCCAAGCGGGTCCGCGAGCAGAGTGGGGAACTTCGCCTGTCGGGCCTCAACGAAGACTTGCGCTCGCTGTTCGAATTGACCAAACTGGACACCCTTTTCGCGATTGCCGAAACCGCCGAACAGGCACTGGGGTCCTATTGACGTCAATGGAACCAACCGCCGCGCTGCGCCTGTGCGTTCGCCGCCGCCGCCTTCCCGGGCCCAGCGGCTCCACAGTCGAGGTAAACCTGCGGGTGCCGAGCGATGTTGGTTGCATTGAAGAGGTGGTGGATCTCATTCTCCGGCATTGCTGCAGCGGCAACTGGTCTTCCCGCCGGCTGCGGTTCAATCTCCGGGTAGCGATCGCTGAAGCGCTGGCCAATGCCATCGTCGCCGGAAACCACGAGGACCGCTCGAAGTCGGTGGACGTTCACGCCGAACTTTTCGCCGACAAGATCCGGATCCACGTGACCGATCAAGGGTCGGGCTTCGATCCCGCCACCATCAGCGCCCCTCTGGACCCCGAAGAGCTCGACCGCCCCAATGGCCGTGGCATCTTCCTCATCAAGAACCTCGTCGACGACGTCGTATTCAACCCTCAGGGGAACTCGATCTGCATGACGCTCCGCCGCCAGTAACGGGGCTGGAGGCTGCGACGGATGCGCTGGGCATGCTCACCGGAGCCCGGCTGCGTCTGTGGCGTTATGACGGTCGCACGCTGCGGCCCTTCACCGGGAGCGATCCCGGCTGGAACCCGGTAATCCCCAGGGAGCCGGGCCTGGTCCCCAGCAACGACGGGGGAGTCTGGCTCCAGCCCATTCTCGCCGCCGAAGGTTTCTGGCTCGAAGTCGCCGGGGTCCCCGAATCTCGCGCCGCAATCCTTGGCCCCGATCTGGCCGCTCTCCTCGGCGTGGTTTTCAATACCGAGCGAGAGACCGGAGAACTCACCAACGAGCTGGCGGGCCGCTATGAGGAGATTGATCTCCTCTATGCCATCAGCGAGATCCTCGGCCATACCCTGCAGTTCAAGGACGCTGCCCAGACCATCGTCCGCGAGGTGAGCGACGTGGTCGGAGCCCGTCGTGCCTCCATCATGGTGTGGGACGAGGAATCAGGCCGGCTGGTGACGGTCGCGGCACGCGGCTTCTCGCTCGCCGAGGCGTCGCCGGTGGATCCCGAGGATCCCAACTCGGTCGCGGCCCAGGTATTTCGCCAACGCCGCATCGTCAGCTTCGATCCCAACCAGCCGGCACTCCCGATTACCGCGGATCGCGCTACCCGGGATTACCGCGGCGAGTCCTTTCTCAGCATTCCCATCTGCTATGCCGCGCCGGGGCTCGGTTCCCGCTGCGTTGGCGTCATGAACCTCACCAACCGGCTCGGCGGTGAACCGTTCTCGGCGAGCGATCTCAAACTGGTGTCGGCGGTAGCCAATCAGATCGGCGCCGCGATCGAGAACAGCCGGCTGGTGCAGCAGGACCTTCACCAGCAGCGGGTGCACCGGGAGTTGGAGCTGGCGCACGACCTCCAGCTCAAGCTGCTTCCGTCTCCGGCCGTGCTCCAGGGCGATGCTCAGGTAGCTGCGATCTGCCGTCCGGTGGACTCGGTGGGCGGTGACTTCTACACCTTCAACCGGCTCGGCAACCAGCGGGTTGGTGTCATGCTGGGCGACGTCTCTTCGCACGGATTCTCCGCCGCGCTGGTCATGGCGCTTGTCATGTCGGCGGCCGGTATCCACGCCGGAGCGGCCAACACTCCGGACGAAACCCTGGCGGCGCTGCTCGAGAGCCTGGGGCCGGATCTCGCGACGACCGAGATGTTCCTCTCGGTTTTCTACGGAGTCCTGGATCCTCGCAACCGGCGGCTCACCTACGCCAATGCCGGGCATCAGCATGCCTTCAAGCTCCCCAGGGACGGCCCGCCCGAGCGGCTTCCTACCACGGCGCCGCCGCTCGGCCTCGCCTCGGCCGAGACAATCCGCCGCAACCAGATACCGTGGCTCCCGGGCGAGGACCTCCTGTGTCTCTGGACCGACGGCCTCGTCGATACGCGAGGCGAGCAAGGCGGGTTCACCGAGGAGTTGTTACTGATAGAGCTTGGACGCCTGCGGGGGGAATCACCCGACACCATCGTCCGCTCGGTGTTCGAGCTTGCCGATACCTTCACCGATCATCCGGCCGACGATCGGACCTTGCTTGTCCTCCGCATTTGATTGCGGGAGACGGGAGACGGGAAGAACATCACGAGAAGTGGGTGCTCGCTCCTTCTCACTTCTCACTTCTCACTTCTCATCTTCCCGTCTTCCGTCTCCCGTCTCCCATCCTCCATGGCGACCCACCCCAAGAAGCGCCTCGGCCAGCACTTCCTTTCTGATCCTCGAATCCTGGCTCGCATCGCCGATGCGGTTGCTCCGGCGCCCGAGGAAACTGTGCTGGAGATCGGTCCGGGCCCCGGAGGACTCACCGAGGCCCTCGCCAAGCGAACGAAGCGGCTGATCTGCATCGAGAAGGATCGGGACCTCGTTCCGGCACTGAGACAGCGATTCCCTGCGGTCGAGGTCGTTGAGGCCGACGCGCTAAAGACTGATTGGCACGAGCTGGTGGGTGCTGGTCCCTTCGTGATCGCGGGCAACATCCCCTACAACATCACCTCGCCACTCATTGATCTGGCGCTATCCCCTCCGCGGCCCAGGCGTGTCGTGTACCTGGTGCAGAAGGAGGTGGCGGAACGAATCAGCGCCAAGCCGGGCGGAGCGGAGTACGGCGCGCTGACGGTCGGGGTGAGCACAGTCGCGCGGGTAGAGCGTCTTTTCACGGTGCCTGCCGGCGCGTTTCATCCACGGCCGGCGGTGGACTCCGCCGTCGTACGACTGACACCGCTCGATTCTCCGCCTCTGGCGGACGAGGAGGTCGCGAGTTTTCGGCGCTTCGTTGTAGGGTTGTTCGGTTTCCGGAGGAAGCAGCTGATCCGGGGCATCAGGGAACTGACTGGCCTCCCTGCTGAGCGAGTCGCCGCCATGCTTGAACAGGTTGGTATCAGCAAGGAGAAGCGACCGCAGGAGCTGACGTCGGCACAATTCCTGGCCCTGCACGCGGTCCTTAGGATGTAGGGATGTTTGGATGTAGGGATGTAGGGATGGAGGGGATCGTCGGTCTTTGCATCCGACCACCCCACATCCAAACATCCAAACATCCCCACATCCAAACATCTCCCAATTCCCCAGGCTCGTTGCCCGGGCGGGGCCGCTGCGCTAATTTTGTGAAACATTTCACAATACCATGCGCAAGATCGCCGATTCGACCATTCGACGTCTCTCGCTCTACCTGCGATTCCTTGAGGAGTTCGAGGAGCAGGGGACGGAAACGGTAAGCTCCGAGGCCCTCGCGGCGCGGGGTGGGACGACCTCCGCCCAGGTCCGGAAAGACCTCTCGTTCTTCGGATCGTTCGGCAAGCGCGGGCTGGGCTACTCCGTCCCCGAGCTCCTGCACCGGCTCCGTGAAATCCTGGGCCTGGGCCGGCGCTATCGGGTGGCCGTCATCGGCGCCGGGAAAATGGGTAGTGCCCTGGTCCAGTATCACGGTTTCCACCAACGCGGCTTCGACATCGTCGCCATTTTCGACGTAGACCCGGCCAAGATCGGGAAGCAATGGAACGGGCTCACCGTCCAGCCGATCGCCGAGCTCGAGAAGACCCTCCGGGCCCAACCGGTAGACATCGCCGTACTCGTCACCCCAGTCGACGTCGCCCAGGGCATCACCGACCGTCTCGTCACCCTCGGCCTCAAGGCCATCCTCAACTTTGCGCCAGCCCAGCTGGCTGTACCTGATGATGTGGCTCTCAAGACAGTCAACTTGGCACTCGAGTTAGAGACTCTGTCGTACGCGTTAACCAATCGGTAGGTGGTGGGTGGTGGGTGGTGGGGTGTGGGTTGTGGGGTCGGCGAGTTGATCTCTGGTGATCGAGTTTGGACCGAAGTCGCTGCAGTAGCACGGTCAGCATGCGACCGAGTCTTTCGCTAGCCTCCAGAAATCGCCTCGCCCGTACCCCATTGATCATCCTGAATTTCGCCGCAAGCAGGACTTCGGTTTCCAGCTCCTTGAGTGATCCATTAGCAATAGACAACGACCCGACGTAGTCCCCCAAATGCTTGCGACCGTGGCCCTCGGCGATGTTGGACGGTATGGACACTGCTGCCCGCCGAATCTGTGCCGCCAGCTCAAATCGTTCGTTCAGCGGTAAGGCTTTGGCTATCGCATAGGCTTCGCCCGCCACCAGCATGCCAAGTCGCCAAACCCTCAGATCGCGGTAGCTCCTGATGACCTCAATTTGCGTCGATTCTCTCATGTCTAACCATGGCGATGGTTCCGGATCGGCACCAACAAATATCGGGCGAAGGAACTCTCATTAAACGCGGAGCTTTGGTCTGGGCCCCCCACAACCCACCACCTACCACCCACCACCGCTCTCTGGATACTTTCCCCACGCATGGACTCCCTCTCAGTTACCTCGGAAATTGGCCGACTTGAATGCGTGCTGGTCCACACCCCCGGCCCCGAGCTTAGCGCGGTCACCCCCACCAATCGGGCGGACTATCTCTATGACGACATCATCGCCCTGGAGATTGCCCAAAGGGAGCACCGGCGGTTCGTGTCGGTGCTGCAACGGTTCGCCGAGGTCTGGCAGGTGAGCGATCTGCTCGCCGAGGTGTTGGAGCAGGGCGAGGCGAGGGAGTTCCTGACGACGCGGACGCTGGCGGTGGTGCCGTCGGAGCCGCTGGCGCGGCGGCTCGCTTCGTTGCCGCCCCGGGAGATTGTGCGGCTCTTGATCGAGGGAGACCAGGAGGAGGCGGGCCCTCTGGCCAGGGCGCTCAACAGCGGCGGGTTCACCCTGCCACCCTTGCCCAATCTGTTTTTCCCCCGAGACATCGGCATGGTCATTGGCCACCATGCCGTGGTGGGAGCCATGCGGCACCGGGTGCGGTGGACCGAGGAGCTGTTGATCGCGACGCTCTTCCGGTTCCATCCCGCGCTCGCCAACGGCGGCCTGCTGTACGACGGATCCGAGGAGCAGCGCAACACCTACACCCTGGAGGGCGGGGACGTGCACCTGCTGCGGCCCGATCTCCTGGTCGTGGGCTTCAGCGAGCGCTCCTCACCCGCGGCGCTGGATCAACTCTGCGAGCTGGCCTTCGCCAGTACTACGGTCACCGACGTCATCGTCGTGGTCATGCCCAAGGAACCAACCGCCATTCATCTCGACATGCTTTTCACCCAGGTGGATCACGAACTCTGCGTCGTCTACCCACCCTACTTCCTCGGCCCGGAGCGGCGCGCGGTGCTGCACCGTCGCAAGGGAGAAGAGGCGGTCCACGAGATGCCCGATTTCTTCGCCGCGGTTCGCGCGGTCGGTCTCCCCTTGCAACCGGTGTTTGCCGGAGGGTCACGAAGAGTCAGCCAGGAGCGGGAGCAATGGACCTCGGGGTGCAATCTGGTGGCGCTGCGTCCCGGCGTCGTGGTGAGCTACCGGCGGAACGAGGCCACGCTGGACGAGCTCAAGAAGACCGGGTTCCGTCTTGTCTCCAGCGTCGATTTCGTGGCGTTCGACGACTGGCTCGACACCAAGCACCGGACCGTCGTCACGATCGAAGGTGACGAGCTGGTCCGGGGCGGCGGCGGTCCGCGCTGCATGACGCTGCCGCTGCGGAGAGCCGAGCCGTGAACGGGCTCACGGCGTATCCGGCGCGCACCCTGGTCGAGCGCGCGCTCGATCTGCTGCTGCTGGAGCCCTGTGGCGCGGACCGCCTATCGCGGGAGGTGCTGGGTCTCCCCAACGCGCCGCAGGCGGTCGCGGAACGTCTCGCAGTGGCGCTGCTGGGGGCCGATCCGCGGATCCACCGGTTGCATGATGGACGCTGGGCGGTGGTGGCGGAGGTGCAGGGGTCGCCGCTGATCGAAGAGTGCGCCTTTGCCGTGGTGGATTGCGAGACGACTGGAGTGCGCGCCGCCGGTTCCGATCGGATAACTGATATCGCGGTGGTAGTCGTCCAGGGGGCGCGACGCGAGCTGGTCTTCGAATCGCTCGTCAATCCGGGCTTTCCGATCCCGACCTGGATCACCGGAATCACCGGCATTACCGATACCATGGTTCGTAGCGCCCCACCCTTCGAGGAGATCGCGGACCAGCTCCTCGCAGCACTCGCCGGGCGGGTTTTCGTCGCGCACAATGCCCGTTTCGACTGGCGCTTCGTGACTGCGGAGGTACGCCGCTCAAGCGATCTGGCGATAGATGGACCTCACATCTGCACCGTCCGGCTGGCCCGACGGCTCTTGCCGCATCTCCAATCCCGCAGCCTGGACAGCCTGACTTACTACTTCGGTCTCACCAATCCGGCTCGTCACCGTGCGACCGGCGATGCGTTGGCGACCGCGGAGCTGTTGAGCCGATTGCTGGAGCTGGCCCGGGACGCTGGGGCGAGGACGCTTGTTGACTTGGAAGGCATGATGTCGGGCAGGGGAGTTCCGAGTTCCGAGTTCCGAGTACGGAGGAAGAGGTCCGCCCTCCCTCGGTACTAGGTACTCGGTACTCCAACTCGGAACTCGGAACTCGGAACTAGTTGTTGCGGTTGTACTCGGTACTCGGTACTCGGTGCTAGGTACTATTAATCATGAAACTGACGACCTCATTCACTCTCGGAACCCTCCGCTGCCATCTACTCGAGGGCGGCCGCCAACGGCTGGACGGCGGTGCCATGTTCGGTGTTGTCCCCAAGCCGCTCTGGTCCAAGAAGATTCCGGCCGATGAGCGCAACCGGATTCCTCTCACCATGCGCTGTCTCCTGGTGGAGCACCCGGATGGTCTGGTTCTGGTGGACACGGCGCTGGGAGACAAGGAAGACAACAAGTTCATCGACATCTATGGGGTCGAGAACGCCGGCAATCCGGGTCCCACGCAGTTGGAGGATGCCTTGCGCGCAGCGGGGCACCAGCCCCAGGACGTGCGTTGGGTGATCAACACGCATCTGCATTTTGATCATGCGGGGGGAAATACCATGAGGGCGAACGGGGCGAACGGGACGGACCAGGCCGACGGTGCGACGGGAAATCCGTCCGCCCTGACCGCCCCGTCCGCCGTGATCGCCTTCAAGAATGCGACCTACATCGTCCAGAAAAACGAACTCGAATTCGCCCGCCACACCAATGAGCGGACGCGCGCGAGTTATCTGCCGCATAACTTCGAACCGGTGGCCCAAGCGGGGCGCTGGAAGCTGGTCGAGGGCAACGTGGAGCTGCTGCCCGGAATCTCGACCCGGCTCACGCCCGGCCATGTGCCCTGGCATCAGAGCATCGTCCTGTCGAGCGGCGGGGAGACGGCGATTTACCTGGGCGACCTCATCCCGACCAGCGCCCACCTGCCGCTGGCCTACATCATGGGATACGACCTCGAGCCCCTGCGTACCCTGGAATCGAAGCGGGCCCTGTTCCGGGAGGCGCTGGCGGGGGACTGGCTCCTCATTTTCGAGCATGACGCCCAGGTGGCCATGGGGCGGGCGGTGCCGGATGGGCGGGGGGTAGGCCTCGACCAAGTGGTAACCAGCCCCAAGGCCTAGAACCAAGGGGAAGTGGCGCAACCGTTGACCCATCAGAGGGTTCCCGCTAGCTTGCTCGGCAAGTGAGGGCCTCCGGGCCCTCCACCCCCAGCCCTCGCGATGGTCGCGGCGGCGCGAACGGGTCCTTGAGCAGCGCATCACGGCGGGGCCGACCCGTTCCGTCTCCTGTTCCCGGACACCCGAATTCGCCCTGGGTGTCCGGTTTCTTTTTGCCAGAGGTGTGAGGCCTGTCGACAAACGAGCGTGAACGTCGCGTCCGCGTGAACCGGATGATCCGCATCAGTCCCGTGCGGGTCATCACCAACACGGGAGAGCAACTGGGGGTCCTGCCGATCGAAGAGGCCCTCGCCGCTGCTCAGGAGCGCGGACTGGATCTGGTGGAGGTGGCCCCGATGGCGCGGCCCCCCGTGGTCAAGATCATGGACTACGGGAAGTACAAGTTCGAAGAGGCCAAGGCGGCGCGGGCGGCGAAGAAAAAGCAGCATGTGATCCAGATCAAGGAGGTGAAGTACCGGCCTGGGATCGACGATCACGATTTCGATTTCAAGACCCGGCATGCGCGGGAGTTTCTGACCGAGGGGAACAAGGTCAAGGTGACCATGATGTTCCGCGGTCGGCAGATCGCGCATCTGGAGTTTGGCAAGGCGGTGATTGACCGAGTGGCCACCAGCCTGGCCGACATCGGCAAGGTCGAGCAGGAGGCGAAGCTCGAAGGCCGCAACATGGTGATGGTGCTGGCGCCGAAATAGACGGTTTGACGGAAAGACGGCTATGGCTTCGCCGGCCGTCTAACCGTCAAACCGTCGACCAGGAAAATCGACGCTCATAGGAGCTGCAATGCCGAAAATGAAGACCAAGCGCGCCGCGATGAAGCGCTTCATCAGGACCGGGACGGGGAAGCTGAAGCGCTTCCACGCCAACCACACGCACATCCTGACGAAGAAGACGCGGAAGCGTAAGAACCGGCTCAAGAAGGCGGATTACGTGAGCTCGGCCGATTTCCCGCGCGTGAACCGCCTGCTGCAGGCGTAGGAGGATTCCGCCATGCCACGCGTGAAGAGCAACGTCGCGCACCACGCGCGCAAGAAGAAGATCATGCAGGCGGCAAAGGGCGCCCGCGGTGCCCGGAGCAAGCTCTACAAGCCTGCCAAGGAGACCGTCGAGCGGGGTATGCAGTACGCCTACCGCGACCGGCGCAAGAAGAAGGGTGAGTTCCGCCGTCTGTGGATCACCCGGATCAATGCCGCCGCCCGGATGCACGGCTTCAACTACAGCGGCCTGATGGCAGCGCTCAAGAAGGCTGGTGTCGAGATCAACCGGAAGGTGCTGGCGGATCTCGCGGTGAAGGACATCGACGCCTTCGCCAAGATTACCGAAGTCGCCAAGGCGGCGAGCTAGAACAGCAGGTGTCAGGTGTCAGGGGCCAGGGGTCAGGTGACTGGCCTCTGGCCCCGTATCGTTTGACCCAATCCGTCACGTCCGAGTGCCATGGCCAACGCGCCTGATTACAAGGCTCTCACCGTCCTCGAGCCGATCGCTCGGGAGCTTGCGCGCATCCCGACTCTGGGATCCGACGAGCTCGAGGCGCTCTACATCGAGCTGCTCGGCCGTAAGCAGGGAAGTCTCACGGCGGTTCTGAAGACGCTTCCCAGTCTGTCACCCGAAGAGAAGGCGCAGCTGGGGTCCGGCGCCAACGCGCTCAAGCGCGATCTCGAAACCGCGTTCGACGAGCGTCGCCAGGCGCTCAAGAGTGAGACTCAGGCTCGGGCTCGTGAAGGTGTGGATCTCACCATGCCCGGGCGGGGCCGCTGGATCGGAGCGGAGCATCCCGTCACCCGGGTCACCGAAGAAATCGTCCAGATCTTCCACCGGCTGGGCTTCGCCCGGGCTACGGGACCGGAGGTCGAAACCGAATGGTACAACTTCGGCGCTCTGAATTTCCCGCCCGATCATCCCGCGATGGACATGCACGACACGCTGTTCCTCGCCATTCCGGAGCGCCGGATCGTTCCCGACCGCCGGGCGAACCGGACCTCTGGAGTGGTGGAGACCCACGAGCGGCGGGCCAGCTCCGACAGGCGAAGGCCATCGGAAGGACGCTACCTGCTCCGGACTCATACTTCACCGGTGCAGATCCGCACCCTGATGGCCCACAAGCCGCCGGTCCGGGTAGTGATTCCCGGCATGTGCTTCCGTAAGGATCCCTTCGACGCCTCACACGCGCCGGTCTTCGCCCAGATCGAGGGCCTGGTCGTCGATGAGGGAATCTCTTTCGTGGACTTGAAAGCCACCCTCAGCCATTTCGCGCAGGCCTTCTTCGGCAGCGATACCAGCGTCCGGTTCCGGCCCTCGTTCTTCCCCTTCACCGAGCCGTCGGCCGAGATGGATGTGAGCTGCCGGATCTGCGGTGGGAGTGGATGCTCGGCTTGCAAGGGAACCGGGTGGATGGAGATCATGGGCGCCGGAATGGTTCATCCCACAGTGCTGGAGAACTGCGGTGTGGATCCCGAGCGCTACACCGGCTTTGCCTTCGGGATGGGTCCGGCCCGGAGTGCGATGATCCGCTACGGAGTGAACGACATCCGGCTCTTCTACGAGGGCGACATGCGATTTCTCGGTCAGTTGGCAAAGTACTAGTCGGTCGACCTTTGACCATCGACCATTGACTATCGACCGTCCATGAACGTCTCCCGTCGCTGGCTCGAAGCATTCCTGCGCCGCCCGCTCGAGGCGAATGATCTCGCGCGCCGGCTCACCATGCTCGGGGCCGCGGTGGACGCGATTGAGCCGCTCCATCCCGGACTGGAACAGGTCGTCATCGGGCTGGTCGAATCGGTGCGCCAGCATCCCAACGCCGACCGGCTGAGCCTTTGCGTGGTGAATGCCGGATCGGGGCAGACGCACAACGTGGTTTGCGGCGCTCCGAATGTCACCGCGGGGAAGAAGTATCCCTTCGCGCCGGTAGGAACGACGCTGCCCGGCGGACTCAAGCTCGAAAAGCGGAAGATCCGGGGCGAGACGTCCGAAGGAATGCTCTGTTCCGCGAAGGAGCTTGGACTCGGCGCCGACCACGAAGGGATTCTCGAGCTCGACACCGATGCTGCCCCCGGCACACCATTACTCGAGGCGATTCCGCTGGCCGACGACCGGCTGGTGCTCGACATCTCGCCCAACCGGCCTGATCTCCTGGGGCACAAGGGGATCGCGCGAGAACTGGCCCACAGCTACGCAATTCCGTTCCGCCTACCCACCATTCCCGGCGCGCCGGCCGATTCGATCGCTACCCCACGGCGCGAGGCTGGTCTCCGGGCCGAGGTGGATGGCGTCGCGACCGGAACCGAGGATCCCGCAGGCTGTCCCCGGTTCCTTGGTGCGGTGGTGCGAGGGGTGAAGATCGCATCCTCGCCGAGATGGCTGGCGGATCGGCTGACGGCGGTCGGAGTTCGTCCCATCAACAATGTGGTTGATGCGACCAACTACGTGATGTTCGAGCTGAACCAGCCGATGCACGCCTACGATCTCGCCGACCTCAAGGGTCCCGAAGTCGTGGCCCGGCGTGCGTGGTCCGGTGAGAAGCTGGTCACGCTGGATGGGGTGGAGCGCGGTCTCACCACCGACATGACGGTCATCGCGGATGCCACCAGTGCCATCGGGGTCGCGGGTGTGATGGGTGCGGCTCATGTGGAGGTGAAGGACAGTACGACCGACGTGTTCCTCGAGTGCGCCTACTTCGACCCGCGCCGAGTCCGCCGGACCCGCCGGACGCTCAATCTCTCGACCGAGGCGAGCCATCGTTTCGAGCGCGGGATCGATCGCTGGGGTGGCCCCGACGCGCTGCGCCGCTGCATCGAGATCATCCAGGCCACGGCGGGAGGAACCGTTTCCGGTGAGCCCGTCGATGTCTGGCCCGAGGCGAGCAATCCGCCACGGCTCTTCCTCCGAACCGAGCGGGTGAAGCAGGTGCTGGGCGTTGATCTCAGTGTCGCCGATATCGAGAAATATCTGGTAGCCATCGGCTGCACCGTGCTCAACAAGCCGCAGGATCACCGTCTCGCGGTGGATGTGCCCGGTTGGCGCCCCGACCTGGCCACCGAGATCGATCTGGTGGAGGAGGTCGCCCGACTTCACGGCTACGACAATTTCCCCACCGAGCTGCGCCCTTTCCGGGTGGGTTCGTTCGAGGAAGACCCGGTGGAGCTGGCCGTGGCTGGGGTGCGTCGAGGGCTGCTTGGCTGGGGACTCTACGAGTCGCAGTCGCTCTCCTTCGGAACGAAGGAGGACGACTTCAGCGTCCCGCTCATGAATCCGCTCTCGGCGGAAGACGCATTCCTCCGGCGCAGCCTGACCCCGGGCCTCAGCCGGTCGCTTCAGGCCAACTGGAGTCGTCACGTGCGTGACGTTCGTCTGTTCGAAATCGGTACGGTCTTTCGCCTCAAGGGCCCTGGAGAGCGGCCCCACGAGGAGCGGCGGGTCGCCGGGATCGTCTCGGGGGCGAGGTCTCCCGCGCACTGGACCGCGGGGGGCGCTGCGCCTGACTATGACCAGTGGGACCTGAAATCGCTCTTCGAGGCGGCCGTTGCTCTGGCGGTTCCCGGTGGACGTGTGCAAGTTGATACAGATGGGTGGGTTGCGGTCGCCCCCGAAGGCGGGAGGGTGGGCCGGGCTGGCCCGTTGGGGATCGAGGTTCCTCCCTGGGCTGCGTCTCCCTTCGGGTTCGAAGTCACGATTGATCCGTCGATCCGCCTGACCGGCAAGTTCGAGCCGTTGCCGGTGGTGCAGTCCGCGGGGCGCGATGTCGCTCTCCTGTTGCCGCCCGGCATCTCGAGCGCCCAGGTGATCGAGGTGCTTCGGAATTCGGCGGGAACTCTGCTGGAATCGGCCGCAGTCTTCGACGAGTACAAGAACCCCGCCGCGGGATCCGGGCGGAGCGTGGCTTTTCACCTGGTGTTTCGCGCGGCGGATCGGACCCTGCGGGACGCGGAAGTGGACGCGGCCGTGAGCCGGGCAGTGACGGCACTGGAGACTGAGCTTGGCGCAAAACTACGAACGGCCTGACGCTCGCCCGCTGAACGAGCTTGCCGAACTCCTCCGGCATGTTGGTGAGGAGCTTGCGGCCTGGCGCCGGCGATCGCTCAAGGCTGAAAGCGACGTGCAGGAACTGAAGGCGGGTGGCGGTGTGCTGGTAGGCCCCGAGCTGATCCAGGCACGGCAGCGAGTCATTGAGCTGGAGCTCGAAAACCAGGCGCTGAGGCGGCGGGTGGAGGCGGCGGGTGAGCGGGTGCGGATGCTGGTCGATCGGTTGGCGTTCCTGGAACAGGACGCCGGAGAGCTTGCCCCATGAGCACCGCCAAACACGCGGTCCGGGTAACGATCGGGGGCGAAGACTATACCGTCCGCTCCGAGTTGCCCCCGGAATACACCCGGGAGGTCGCGGCCTACGTGGACGCCGCACTGCGCCGGATCCGTGACATGCTGCCGATGGTGGAGACCCACAAGGCGGCCATACTGGCTGCCCTCGCCATCACCGACGAACTGTTTCAGGCACGCCGCGGCGACAGGGAGCACGCCGCGCGTATGAACGCGATGGCCGAGGACCTGGCCCGGCTGCTCCCGCCGTCCAAGCGGGGCCGCCGGACCACTGGGCCGCACTCCCTCAACGGTTGAGTCTGCGGCGGACCGCGTCCGCCGGCCTTCACCAAGGCAGGCCCTTTCGGGGCGCTGCTGGAGATAGATCGCATGCCGTCGTTCTTAATGCCGCTACTCGAGGGCGTGGCCGCAGGAGCGGTGGTCGCCTTCGTCTTCTTCTTCGTCTATAGCCGAACCCAGCGCAAGAGCGCGGCTCGCACGCTCACTGCTGCCCGGTCCGAGGCCGAGCAGCTCGTGGCCGACGCCAGCCGCAAGGGTGCCGAGGCTCGTGCGGCCATCGTGCTCGAGGGCAAGATGGAGACGTTGCGGCTGCGGGAAGATCTGGAGAAGGAGTTCCAGAAACGCCGCGAGGAGTGGGAACGCTTCGAGCGCCGGGCGGAGGATCGCGAGGCCGCGGTCGAACGGAAACTGGAGGAGCTGCAACGTCAGGAGCGCGGCCTTTCGGGACGCGAGGCGGGAATCACCCAGCGGGAGGATGGGCTCCGGCTGAGTGAAGCCGAGATGGCTCGTCTGGTCCAGGAGCAGCGAGGCAAGCTGGAGAGGATCGCGGGGCTCAGCGCGGAAGAAGCTCGACGGGAGGTGCTGCAGAAAGCGGAGGACGAGTCGCGCAGTCAGGCGGCGGCGCTGGCCCGGGACATCAAGGAACAGGCCAAGCGAAACGCCGACCGGGAAGCTCGCCGCATCCTCGCCATGGTGATCCAGCGGATTTCCGCTGAACACACCGCCGAGACCACGGTCTCCGCGGTGGCATTGCCCAGCGACGAAATGAAAGGCCGGATCATCGGCCGCGAGGGACGGAACATCCGCGCCTTTGAGCAGGCGACCGGGGTGGATGTCATCATCGACGACACGCCCGACACCGTGATCGTGAGCTGCTTCGATCCGGTGCGCCGGGAGATCGCGCGGCGTTCGCTGGAAGCGCTCATCACCGATGGTCGCATCCATCCCGGCCGGATCGAGGAGCTGGTCACCAAGGCGCAGAACGAAATTGCCCGGGAGATTCAGGAGGTGGGAGAAAAGGCGGCCTTCGAGGCCGGAGTGCACGGTCTGCATCCCGAGCTGATCAAGCTGGTCGGCCGCATGAAGTATCGCACCTCGTACGGACAGAACATCCTCGAACACTCGAAGGAAGTGGCCTGGCTGGCGGGAATGATGGCCGCAGAGCTGAAGCTCGACGTGAAGCTGGCCAAGCGGGGAGCGCTGCTCCATGACGTGGGCAAGGTGCTGACCCACGAGAGCGAAGGCACCCACGTGGAGTTGGGCGTCGAGGTGGCACGCAAGTACGGCGAGAATGGCGCGGTGATCAACTGCATTCAGGCCCACCATGACGACGTGCCGCACGAGAGCACCGAATCGGTTCTGGTCCAGGCCGCGGATGCCATCAGCGGCTCGCGCCCGGGCGCCAGACGCGAGGCCTTCGAGAGCTACGTCAAGCGCCTCACCAAGCTGGAGGAGATCGCGACCGGGTTCGAAGGGGTGGAGAAGACCACTGTCATTCAGGCCGGCCGGGAGGTTCGGGTCATCGTGGTGCCCGAAAAGATTGACGACGCGGCGGCGTTGGTGCTGTCGGAGACGATCGCCAAGCGGATCGAGAACGAATTGCAGTACCCCGGCCAGATCAAGGTGGTGGTGATCAGGGAGACCCGCGCCGTAGGCATCGCGCGATGAGCGCACGCATCATCGACGGAGTGGCAATCGGAAAAGCGATCCGTGCCGAAGTCGCCGCCGACGTGGCCCGGCTCAAGGCGAAGGGTGTGACGCCGGGTCTGGCGGTGGTTCTGGTCGGAGAGAATCCCGCCAGCAAGGCCTATGTGGGAAGCAAGGAGAAGGCCTGCCTCGAAGCCGGAATGCACTCCGTCAAACTCGAGCTTCCGGTCGAAACCAGTGAGACCGATTTGCTTGCCGCAATCGACCGGTTGAATGCCGATCCAGCGGTGCATGGCATCCTGGTCCAGCTGCCGCTGCCCAAGCAGATCAACTCCAGCCTGGTGCTCAATCGGGTCAATCCCGCCAAGGACGTGGACGGCTTCCATCCGGTAAACGTTGGCAAGCTCGTGATCAGCGACCCGACCGCGCTGCGGCCCTGCACGCCGTGGGGCGTGATCCAGATGCTGCTCCGCAGCAATATCGAGATCAAGGGCGCGCATGCCGTGGTGCTGGGACGCTCGACCATCGTCGGCCGCCCGATGGCGAACCTATTGATTCAGGACGGCCCTGGGGGGAATGCGACCGTCACCATCTGCCACTCCCGAACGCGGGATTTGCCCGCCGTCACCCGCAGCGCCGACATCCTGATCGCGGCGATCGGCAAGGCCGAGTTCGTGAAAGCCGACATGGTACGTCCGGGCGCCGTGGTGATCGACGTCGGGATCAACCGGGTGGACGACCCAACCAAGCCCCGCGGCTACCGGCTGACCGGCGATGTCGAGTATGCCCCGGTCGCCGAGGTAGCCTCGGCCATCACGCCAGTGCCCGGCGGGGTTGGCCCGATGACCATCGCCATGTTGCTGGCAAATACAATCCAAGCCGTGAAGCAGAGCATTGAAGATTGAAGATTGAAAATTGATAATTGCACAACGGTCTCAATTTCCAATTTCCAATCTTCAATCTGAAATTCCCTATGACCTCCCCCCTCACCACCGACACTCCCTGGTCCGTGACGCAGGTCGCGCGCATGGCCCGGCGCTACATCGAGGCCGGCCTCGGCATGATCTGGATCCGGGGTGAGATCGCGGAAATCAAGATTTACCAGAGCGGACACTGGTACTTCACCCTCAAGGATGCCGAGTGCCAGATCCGCGGGGTGATGTGGAAGAGCGATGCGCAGCGATTCGGCTTGCCTCCCGCGGTGGGTGCCCAGGTCTTCGTCTTCGCCAAGCCGACGATCTGGGAGGAGCGAGGCGAATTCCGGCTCAGTGCCACCGAGATGCTGGTCACCGACCGGCTGGGTCTCGAGCACCTCGAGCTGCAGAAGATCAAGGCCGCGCTCGAGAAGGATGGACTGTTCGATCCGGCGCGGAAGCGCGCGCTGCCCGAATGGCCCTCCTGCATCGCCGTGGTGACCAGTCTTGATGGTGCCGCATTGAGGGACATCATCACCGTGGCCCGGAAGCGCTGGCGCTCACTGGAAATCCGGGTGATCGGCGCCAAGGTCCAGGGTGCCGAAGCCGAGCTCGAGATGGTGCGCGCCCTCAAACTGGTCAATCGGCTGGAGGGAGTCTCGCTGTGTATCGTGGCCCGGGGTGGCGGCGGCAAAGAGGACCTCGCCGTCTTCAACAGCGAGAAAGTCTGCCGCGCGCTCGCCCAGGTGAAGGTGCCCACGATTTCAGCCGTGGGTCACGAGACCGACGTCTCCTTCACCGATTTCGTGGCTGATTGCCGAGCTCCCACTCCTTCGGCTGCTATTGAGATGGCGGTGCCGGACAGCGCCGAGCTGATCGATCGAGTCAACCATCTGGCTGTACGGCTTGCTAACGCAGTGGGGCAGGGAACCCGGCTTGCGGCCGAGCGCTTGGAGCGTTCGGGAGATCGTCTGCACACCGCCGTGACCAATCTCCTGGAGCGTCGTCAGCGCCAGGTGGACCGGCTCGGCGCGCAACTGGATGCATTGAGCCCGCTCAAGGTCCTTGAACGGGGGTTCGCCCTCCCCCGAGCCGAGGATGGCCGGGTGTTGCGCCGCGCCACCGAATTCACCCCGGGGTTATCGTTCCGGCTCCGCGTAATTGACGGCGAAGTCCCGGCCCGAGTGGAGGAGAATTGATGGCCGAGGAAAATCGCGCCGAGGAGGCACCGACGCTGGCCGAAGATCTGCGCCGGCTCGAGGAGATCGTCCGGCGTCTCGAATCCAATGACGGTGATCTGGATCAGGCGCTGGCGCTCTTCGAGGAGGGTGTCGCTCGGCTGCGCAGCGCCAGGGCGAGGTTGTCGGGCGCCGAGGTGCGGGTGCGCAAGGTGGTCGCCGACGCGCGGGGTGCCTTGCGGACGGACGATCTCGACGGCGAGCAGTAATCGGTGCGCCAGGAGGACTCTGCTCGCGTGATCCTGGCCGAGGCGCGCGAGCGAACCGACGAGCTCCTGCAGGCGTGGGCCGAACGGATCAAGGGCATGGTGCCGGGCCGTACCGGAGAGGCGCTCGCCTACGCGATGAACACGCCGGGGAAGCGCGTCCGGGCCGCGTTGGTACTCGCTGCCTACCGGTCGGTCGGTGGATTCTCACCGGCGATCGCCGCGGTGGCAGCCGCGGTCGAAACGGTGCACACCTATTCGCTGGTCCACGACGACCTGCCCTGCATGGACGACGACGACCTCCGTCGGGGGCGGCCCACCACCCACCGGGCATTCGACGTTCCTACCGCGACGCGAGTCGGCCTCCTCATGGTGCCGGTTGCCGCCCTGGTTCTCGCCCAGGCGGCGCAGGACCTCCGCCTGCCTCCGGCGACCGCCGGCCGTGTCGCGCGTGAGCTGTTCGAGGCGAGCGGAATCCGCGGGATGGTCGGCGGCCAGTGGCTCGACCTCGAGGCCGAAGGAGCCGCCCTTGATCTGGAAGGGCTGACTGCTGTCCACGAAGGCAAGACCGGCGCGCTGATCCGTGCCGCGTGCGTCATGGGAGCGCTGGCAGCCGAGGCACCGCAGGCCGCCGTCAGCGCACTCAGTTCCTACGGGCAGGACATAGGACTCGCCTTCCAGGTCGCCGATGACGTGCTCGACGCCACGGCCACCAGTGCGCAGCTCGGCAAGACCGCCGGCCGCGACGCGGCGCTCGCCAAGTCGACCTATGTGGGTCTGCTGGGCGTAGAAGGGGCCCGGAAAGAGGCGCAAACCCTGGCGAACCGGGCAGTCAAACACTTGCGGCGGGCCGGTTTCGCCTCGGGCTCGTTGGAGGCGTTGGCGGAGTATATTGTAACGAGGGAGTCCTAGTCGGGGGACACAGGTAGTGGGTGGTAGGTAGTGGGTTGTGGGGTACAGCAGCCGACGCTGTTGCGGCGCGCCCCACCACCTACTCCCCACCACCCACTACCCCATATCAGGGCAGATAATGAGCCTGCTTTCCAAGATCCACAGCCCCGCCGATCTCAAGGCCATCCCTCGGGAGCAACTCCCCGAGCTGGCTCAGGAGATTCGCACCCGGTTGATCGAGTGCGTCTCCCTGACTGGTGGTCACATCGGTGCCAGCCTGGGAACCGTGGAACTGGCCATCGCGCTCTTGTACGAGTTCGATTCCCCGCACGACAAGATCCTCTGGGATGTGGGACACCAGGCGTACGCGTGGAAGCTGCTGACCGGGCGCAACGATCGTTTCCCGACGCTGCGGCAGACCGATGGAGTGTCGGGCTTTCTCAAGCGGGACGAGAGCGAGCACGACCAGTTCGGCGCGGGACACGCAGCGACCGCGATGTCCGCGGCACTCGGGATGGCCACGGCCCGCGACCTGAAGGGCGAGAACTACAAGGTCGTTGCCGTGGTAGGAGACGGCGCACTGACCTCGGGTCTCAGCTACGAGGGGATGAATAACGCCGGTCACTCCGACCGGGACATCATTCTGATCGTGAACGACAACGGGATGTCGATTTCTCCCAATGTCGGCGCCATCAGCAAGACACTGGGCGCCATTGTCGCGATGCCGGTCACCAACCGGTTCCGGGAGCGGCTCAAGAATTTCACCATCCGGCTGAGCCACGTCTTCGGTGAAGGTGTAGTGGACTTCGCCAAGAACGTGGAAGAGAGCGCCAAGAATCTCTTCTCCGAAGGAATGCTGTTCGAGGAACTGGGCTTTCGCTATTTCGGCCCGATCGACGGGCACGATATCAAGAAGCTGTCGGATACGCTGCGCTTCGTGAAAGGAATGTCGGGCCCCCGCGTGGTCCACGTGCTCACGGAAAAGGGGAAGGGCTTCGCCTTCGCCGAATCGAATCGGGAGAAGTGGCACGGTCTCGCCGCCTACGATCCGGTGACCGGCGAAGCGCGGAAGAAATCTTCCGGGCCTCCCACCTGGACTCAGGTTTTCGGCGATGCCATTACGGCCCTCGCGGCCGATCATCCGGACCTGGTGGCGATCACCGCCGCGATGCCCAGCGGCACGGGAACCAACATCTTCCAGAAAAAGTGGCCCAACCGGTTCTTCGACGTCGGGATCGCCGAAGGCCACGCGGTCACTTTTGCCGGTGGGCTTGCGACTCAAGGTGTGCGGCCGATCGTCGCGATCTACAGCACGTTCCTGCAACGGGCGTATGACAACATCATCCACGACATCGCGGTCCAGCACCTTCCGGTGATCTTCTGCATGGACCGCGCTGGCCTGGTGGGCGAAGATGGCCAGACCCACATGGGGCTCTACGACATCGCTTACATGCTGGCGGTTCCGGGGATGACGGTGACGGCGCCCAAGGATGGCGATGAGTTGGCGGGCCTGCTCAAGACCGCCCTGACTCACGATGGCGGTCCCTTCTGCACCCGGTACCCCCGGGACAAGGCCCCGGCCGATCCGCGTCCTGTCGCCGAGGTGGAGCCGGTGCCTTACGGGACGTGGGAGATTCTGCGCCGTGGCAAGGACCTCGCGATTCTCGCCGTGGGTACGATGGTCCAACCAGCCCTCGCCGCGGCCGAGTCCCTCGCCTCCGAAGGGCTTGATTGCGCAGTGGTGAACTGCCGCTTCCTCAAGCCGCTCGATGCCGGCACCCTGGGCGAGTTGACCCAGGAGTACCGCACCTTTGTGACCATCGAGGAAGGCACCGTGGTGAACGGGTTCGGCGCTTACCTCTCCGAGGTCATGCAGACCACCTTCCCCGAGGCGCGAGTCATCGCACTCGGCGTCCCCGACAGACTGATCGAGCAGGCCCCGCGTGCCGAGCAGCTCGAAATGTTCGGGCTCACGGCGCAGGGCATCGCCCGACGGATCCGCACGCTGTCCAGCGAGGAGAGCATCGCCGCCCGATGAAGGTCGGAGTGGTCGGAAACCCGCGATACGCCGACCTCAAGGCGGTGCTGCAACAGTTGTCTCGCGAAGCGCCATCGCGTGGCATCTCGCTGGTTACCGAGCCCAGTCTCACGCCACTCTGGGACCTGAACCTTCCCCTGCTCGACGAAATGCCGGTGGATGCGCTCCTCACCTTTGGCGGGGACGGCACCTTGCTTCGCGGCATGCGGCTGCTCAATGGTCGCGAAGCGCCAATCCTTGGCGTCAATCTGGGACGGGTCGGATTTCTCACCACCGCCGACCGCGACGGTCTCACCGTTGCCCTCGACGCCCTCGTCTCCGGACGCTACGTACTCGAGCGCCGGCTGGTCCTCGTCGCCTCGATCATCAGCGACGGCGGCGGGGTGCGTAGCGAGCAGATGGCGCTCAACGACGTCGCCATTCACAAGAGCGGGGTCGCGCGCGTCATCCGGGTCCGGGTCACGGTGGATGGCGAGGAGGTCGGTCCCTACAGCGCCGACGGCATCGTCGTCGCGACTCCGACGGGGTCGACAGCTTACTCGCTCAGCGCCGGCGGACCCATCGTGATACCGGGCGTCGAGGCCATGATCGTGACGCCGGTTTGCGCGCATACCCTCGCGGTCCGTCCTCTCGTCGTACCTGCCGATTCGGTCATCTGCATCGAGCCCGTCTCCCCAGGAGCCGATGACCTGCTGCTTTCCTATGACGGCCAGGTCGGAACCATGCTGGCTTTGGGAGACCGGGTGTATGTGAGACGCGCCCCCATCGCCGCTTTGCTGATCCGGATAGGAGAGGAAGGATATTTCTCCCGGATGCGGCAGAAGCTGAGCTGGGGAGACCTCACGGAGCGGGAAGTCATCCGGTGATTTCCGAGCTCCGCGTCCGGGACCTCGCCACCATTTCCGAAGTCGTCCTCCAACTCGGCTCCGGCCTCAACGTCCTCACCGGTGAGACCGGTGCGGGAAAGTCCATGCTGGTGGATGCCATGGCGCTGCTGTTGGGCGAGCGGGCCGACAGCAGCATGGTGCGGCCTGGGGCAGGGCGGGCCATCGTCGAGGGAGCATTCGAGCTTACGGACCCGGCTCTCCGGCGCCGCCTCGATGCCGCCGGGCTCGATTCCGAGGATGATCGCCTGATCATTCGTCGCGAGGTTTCCAGCGACGGGCGCTCCCGGGCCTGGATCAACGGCAGTCCGACGACGGTCGCCATGCTGGGACGGATCGGAGCCCTCCTCGTAGATCTGCACGGCCAGCACGAGACCCAATCGCTGCTTCATGCCGAGGCACAGCGCGACATCCTGGACGCCTTCGCCGATGCGATGGCTGAACGGGCCGCGCTGGCTGAAACGCACGGCGCGGCGACCACACTGGCCAACGAAGAGACTGCTCTTATCGCCCGGCGCGACGAGGCGCTGCGCCGGGCCGATTACCTGCGCCACGTGGTAGACGAGATCGATCGGGCGAAACTCAAGAACGGGGAAGACGAAAGCCTCGAGGCCGAAGCGCGCCGGTTGAATCACGCCGGGACGCTGGGTGAGCAGGCCAGGAAGCTGGGCGGGCTGCTGGATGACGAGGACGCCGGAGTGCTCCACGCCCTCGGTCAGGCTGATCGGCTCCTGGGCCAGCTCGATAAGGTGGATCCCGAGGTGGCGCCGTGGCGGGAGCTGCTGGACACCGCCTACAACAATCTTTCGGAACTCGCGCGGCTGGCCGCTGAGTATGGCGAGTCGGTGCAGGAGGATCCGGCGCGTCTCGCGGAAATCGAACGCCGGCGCGACGTGCTGTTCCGGCTGCGGCAGAAACACGGGGCCACCATCGAGGCGATCCTCGATACCCGCCGCCAGGCCGCGGCCGAGCTGGAACTGCTCGATACCGCCGAGACCGACCTCCGCGCCATCGCGGCACGGCGTACCGCGCTGGAGGTGACGCTCAAGAATGCCGCTGCAGCGCTGAGCACTAAGCGAAACGACGCGTCGGGTCGGCTCTCCCGCGCGGTCAACCGGATGCTGCCTTCGCTCGGCTTGCCGGGTGGGAAGTTCTCGCTCGAACTGTCGCCGCTTTCAACGATTCAGGCTCAGGGGCAGGAATCCGTCGTGTTCATGGTGCGACTCAATGAGGGCATGGAGTGGCGTGCGCTCGCGCGCTCGGCATCGGGCGGCGAATTGTCCCGTCTCATGCTGGCACTAAAGGTTGTGCTCGCTCGGCACGACGCCGTTCCGACTCTCATCTTCGACGAGCTGGATCAGGGAGTCGGTGGAGAGGTGGGCGCCCAAGTCGGGAGCGCCTTGGCCCAGGTCGCCGAGCGGCGGCAGGTGCTCGTGATCACCCATCTTCCTCAGATTGCGGCCCGCGCCACCCGCCACCTAGTCGTGTCCAAGCAGGCTCGGCAGGGAATCGCTACCAGCGACGTGGAAGTGATTCATGGGGAGGACCGTATTACCGAGCTGGCGAGGATGCTGGGGGATGCGGACGCGGCAACTGCACGGAGGCATGCGGCGGCGTTGCTGGAAAGTACCTAGTACCTAGTGACTATTTAGTGCCGAGGAGCCGCAGTTTCTAGGTACCAGGTACTAGGTACTTTTCTTACCAAAATTTCCTATAGAACCTGATACCTCCTCGAACGCTTTCCGCCCCCGGAACTCGCCCCCCTGTAGCACTCAGCACTCGCTCATAGGTCAGCGTCGCATCGATCGGGAGGCCGCACTTGCCGTTCTTGCACTCATGCGCCGCGCGGCCCACGTATGTGAGACCAGCAGTAAACGTGGTGGCGCTGCGGGCGGATTCCTGGGCGAGGAGCCCTGCGCTCACTCCGGAGATCACGTCGCTTGACGCGAGGTAGCTTGCCGAGCCCTCCGCTTCATGCCAGTAGGAAACTCCGGCCATGATCGCGAGTTGTGGTGCCAGCCGGAAGAACGGTTGAGCACTCAGCGAGTAGAGATCGCCAGGATCGAGCGTCACTCTCGAGGAACGATTGGCAAATGGAATCGGTTGGTCGGGTGGCGTCACCCGCAGGGCGCGGTCGCTGGAGAAACGACGCTGATAGTTTCCGATCAGGCGGGCGCCGATGCGATGGTAGCCCAGGTCCGCCGTGAGGCCACCATGCACCTCGTATCGTTTGTTCCCGGTGCCAAGGTCCAGAAAATTCAGCGGATCCTCGGCCTTCCCGGTAGGCAGCACGAGCGATCCCTCGGCGACGACACGGACTCCGCCGAGTCCCTTCTTGCCGTCCCAATCGTCTATCAGGGTGTAGGCGGCTCCGATCTCCACATCGCCGATCTGAGAGAGCAGCGCCTCCCGCAAGGGAAATCCCTGGACCGGACCGAAGGGATTGGAGACGAAGGCGTTGATGTCGTTAGCGGAAAGCCGGCCCGTGGGAAGCGGCACGGTCGAGGTGAAGCCCGCCACGTTGAGGCCGGCGGGATTCGACAATGTGTCCTGTAGATCGCTGATGCTTTCGAGCACCGCGACGCCAGCGGTGCTGGTATCGACCGGCAAGAAGGGTGAAGCGGTCACAGGATCGTTGCTGACGGCGCCCAGACGAGCCCGCAGCACAGCAGCCTGTTGCTCTACGGCGCTCGCATGATTGCGGAGTGGCGAGCCCGCCGGTCCATAGGCTCCATTGGAGATATTCGTGCGCAGGGTGTTCAGGGCCTGATCGAAGTCGGTGAAGAACTGCTGCGCAGCCGATTGTCCCGGTCCGGTCCCGAGGGTCGGATGGGCCGGGTTGAATCCAGCGTTGGCGGTCGTGGAGTCCAGTTGGATGCGGGACTGGACCCGGGTGGTGACGATTGGAATGTTGGTGAAGAGGGTCAGTCCCCGTGTCAGGCCAACCGCGAACCCGAGACCCGCGGTAGTCACCGTCACTCCGCCATTGGCCACCTGCTTGCCAAGATTGATCTGGTATGCGCTATTCCCGATGATGGCGCCGATGGCCGTGTCGGCCGTGATCAGATCGGGCCAGAAGCTGCTGCCCAGGGCAGGGCGGGAGAAATCGGCGAGGTAGTCCTGCTCGTTGCCGTTCAGGAAGCGGGAATTGTAGCTCGTCCAGTCGCCGGAGAGCGTGAACCGGACCCCGCCTCTGGGTACGCCGATCGGTTCCAATTGTGCCTGAGAGGGCTGGGCGCCGAGCGCGATTCCCCCCACCACCAGCCACACCAGATGCTTCAAGCAGCCTCCCGGGAGACGGATAGTCGGTGAGCCCTCACGCGCCCAAGGCCCTCGCAACTTCGCTGTTTCAAAGGGTCTTTGCCAGTCAACCCACCGTGTTCGCTTCGGCGCCCGGGCGGGTGAATTTGATAGGGGAACACACCGACTACAATGGCGGGCCCGCCCTGCCATTTGCCATCGAACGGCGCACCGTCATAGCCGCCGCTCCAGCGCCGGCCTGGCAGGCGGTCTCGACCGTGGACGGCACGCCGCATCTTCTCGATCCATCGGGACCTCCCGCGGGCGGGTGGACCGACTACCTGCGTGGCGTGATCAGGGTCCTGCAGCAGGAAAAACTGGCTCCGCCCGGCGGCAGGATCGCGGTCGCCAGCTCCATCCCCATCGGCGCGGGACTCTCCTCTTCGGCCGCGCTCGCGGTAAGCCTCGTCAAGGCACTCACCATGCTCTCCGGGCGACGCGCGCCCCCGCCCCTTCTCGCCGAGCTTGCCTACCGAGCCGAACACGATGAGGTCGGGGTGCGCTGCGGCCGCATGGATCAGACCATCGCCGCGCTGGCGACCCGGGAGAGCGCGCTGCTCTTCGAATCGGCCACCGGCGAAGTGAGACGGGTTCCGCTGCTGGGACGGTTCATCGTCATGGAGACCGGGGTCGAGCGGCGGCTTACCGATGGACAATACAACCAGCGCCGCAAGGAGTGCGAAGAAGCGATCAGTCTCCTTGCCGACCAGGAGCTTCAAGTACCGTCGCTCGCGGCCATATCTCCGGAAGCGATGCCCCAGGTCGAGCGTCTGTTGCCTGCCCCCTGGTTACTCCGGGCTCGCCACGTCGTGGGAGAGACCCAGCGAACCCGCACCGCCGCCTCGGCGCTCATGATGGGAGACCGGGATACCCTGGGTCGCATTCTCTTCGAAGGGCACGCCTCACTGCGAGACAACTACCAGTGCAGCTGCCCCGAGGCGGATCTACTGGTCGAATCCGCTCGAACCCATGGTGCTATCGGCGCGCGACTCACGGGGGCCGGATGGGGCGGTGCCGTGATCATGCTGACACTGCCCGGCCACGAGGCACGCATCGTAGCCGAAGCCAGCGGTGAGTTTCGGAACGCCTTTGGAAGATTTCCAGAGATCTGGCAGACGAGAGCGATGGGCGGGGTGAGGGCGGGGGGGTAGAAGACGGGAGACGGAAGACGTCTCCTTTCTCCCTACTCGTCCTCCCGCCCCATCCTCCACTTCACTAGCGCCGCCGCCAGTCCCGGGGCAATCCGGTTCAGCCAGAGCAGCGATCTCATCGATCGGGGCAAGACAAGTTCGTGTTTCCTTCCCTTCATCGCCTGCACGATGAGCCGTGCCGCTTCAGCCGCTGGAAGCGGTTGCGATCCGTGTCGTCGAGCCGAATCTCCCATCGCCGCACCGGCTGGTCCTACCGCATTCCGTCGCAGCGCCGTATCCCCGATCCAGTGCGGAAGCACCATCAGGATATCAGGCTTCCCTGCCTCCAGCTCCATGCGCAGGGAGTCGAAGAACCCGTGGAGCGCGTGTTTGGCTCCGGCGTAGCCGGTGTGGAGCGGCACGCCGACCCGGCCCTGGAGCGAAGAGATAACGGTGATGAGTCCCTGGCTTTGACGCAGGTGGGGCAAAGCGGCGTGAGTGCAATAGACCGCGGAGAGGTAATTCACCGCGATGAGTCGCTCGAACAAGGTGGGATCGGTCACCTCGTCCAATCGGGCCCACATTCCGAGTCCAGCACAGAGCACCAGGTGATCGAGCCGCCCGAATTGATCGATGCTGCGCTGGATCAGGAGTTGGCATGAGCCGAGGTCGCTGAGGTCCCCGGGAAGGATCAGCGCGTCGGGTTGTGATGCGAGTCTGGCGGTCTCCTCCAGACCTTCGCCTCCGCGTGCGGCGAGAACCAGTCGCGTCCCCTGCTTCGCGAGCGCCACCGCCAGCTCCCGTCCGAGGCCGGACGAGGCGCCGGTAACAATCGCAACCTGCCCGCTTTCCACCTAGCTGGCGCTCCCGCCCCGATCGAACGCGCTCACCACTGGCTCGGCGAGTCCCCAAGCCTCGAGCGGGCGCTCCGATGGCAGGATCTTTCCCGGATTCATGATCGAGCGGGGATCCAGCCCCTCCTTGAGGGCTCGTACGGCGATCACTCCTGCGGGACTGATGTCGTCCGTGATCCACGGCAGGTGCTCCGTCCCCACCGCATGGTGATGGGAAAGCGTCGCTCCACCCGCAAGGAACGAGTCCTCGGCCGCCTTCTTGATGTAGAGATACTGCTCCAGTCCCCGATCGGCCTGCTGCACACATCCGAAGGTGAAGTAGAGACTCGCGCCGGTGCGGTAGGCGTGACTGACGTGGCAGCCCACGTAGGATTTCACCCCGGTGCGGCGAATGGCTGCCTCGACGGCACTCAGGGTCGAGTGGTATAGCGGCAGCAGGTTGCTCCAGACCGTCGCCGTCTCACTGACGTCGGCCATCATGTTCCGGTCCATCACCCAGTCGCGCAGATAAGGGAAGTCGTACTTGCCCCGCTCGAACGAACGGCCCGGTTCGGTGCCAAGGGCGAAACCGCCGTGCCGGCGGTAGATCTCACTCACCCTGCGGTGAAGCTCGGGACAAGTCTGCCGGTCTCCCTCGAACACATTGAGCATCAGCGCCGAGCGACTGAAATCGAAGTGTCTGACCGTCTTGAGATAGTTCTTAACCACTTTGCCCAGCAGCGCCTTGAATGGCGGAGCCGCGGTCTTGTACGCGAATGACAGGGCAGTCTTGGCCGGGTCGTTGAGCCGGGTCACCGTCGGGATGCAATCTGCTTCAACGCAGGCGCGGATGGCGCGGACACCATCCTCGAAGTTCGGGAAGAGATATCCGTATGGCAGCCGGACCTCGGGAATTCGGTGCACTTGCATGATGGCTTCGGTGATTACGCCAAGTGTGCCTTCGCTGCCGATGCAGAGGTGCTTGACGTCGATCCCATTGGAAGAGCGGGGAACCGTGCGCGTCTCGATCGTGCCGCTCGGTGTCACCATGCGGAGAGCCACGACCATGTCTTCGATCTTGCCGTAGCGGTCGCTCTGCATGCCCGCGGAACGGGTCGCGATCCAGCCGCCCAGAGTCGAAAAGAGGAACGAGTCGGGGAAGTGGCCGAGGGTGAAGCCCAGCGCGTTGAGCTGCTGCTCCATGTGCGGGCCCATGACACCGGCCTGGATCCGCGCCGTGCCCGACACGGCGTCTACCTCCAGGACCCGGTCCATGCGGCGGAGGTCCAGTACGACGACCATCCGGCTCTCCTCGTGCGCCGCCTCGACACAACCCGCGATGTTTGATCCGGCGCCGAAGGGAATGAGCACTACATCGTGATCCGCCGCTGCGGCGACCAGCGTCGCCACCTCGGCCTCGTTCTCGGGGTAGATCACTCCATCCGGCGCCGCATCGACGATTCCCCGGCGAATGCGCCAGAGGTCGCGAAAGCTCTTGCCGTAGGCATGAACCAGCCGCTCACGCTTGGTAGTGGAGATTCGCTCGCCGCCGAGCGCCGCGTTTATGGCCGCACGGAATGTCGCGTTGGTTCTCGGAGATGGGAGGGAGATATCGTCGAACGAAACGGGAGGCGTGCGTGTCGCCTCTCCGGTGATCCCGACAGAATCCCGGATGAAGGGCCAGAGCTCCGGCTTGTCGGAGATGTCAAACTCCGTCTGCTCGTCCCCCCAGCCCCACCATTTCATGTGGGTCGGTCCCGGTGCCATGCTTGGCGCGCTCCCGCAGCTTGTGGACTCTGGTTTCCAGCTCTTCGGTGATGCGGCGATAGGTAGCGAACAGTGTTTCGGCGTCGCTCGTTGCGATCGGTTCGACCGGAGGGCCAAAGTGGACTTTGATGTGACGTGGCCGCATGAACCAGTTGTTCTTCCGCCAGGAGCGGTAGGTCCCGTCGATGTAGGCCGGCACCAGCGGCAAGCCCAACGTGGTCGAGACGACCGCCGGTCCGCGCTTGAAGGGCTGCATCTCACCGGTCGGGGTCCGAGTCCCCTCAGGAAAGATGATGAGCGCTCGGCCGCCGCCGTCCAGGAATCGCTTGCACGCCTCGATGTGGGCCATCAACTGGCGCTGGGTCGCCCGCCGCTCCAGCGGAATCAGGTTGAACAGGAGGTTCGCGGCCGATTGCAGCCGGTTCCCGAAGAAGTAGTCCTGCGCCGCCACCATGGCGAAATCGCTGAAAGGCCGCCCGCTCGCCAGCATGAGGGCGACCACGTCCATGTGACTCGCGTGGTTGCTGCACAGGATGAAGGGCCGGTCCGGGAGGTGTTCCTGCCCGAAGACATGCAACGGACAGTAGAGCCGGAACACCAGTCGGCTGAAGGCCTGGAACATCCAGGCCATGTGTTACCTCCCGTACTTCACGTGGGCCAGGGCAAACTCGTTCGAGGCGATGGCGCCGCCCAGCGACAGCTCGAGAGCGAGAGCCGCGGCGCACACGATTTCGGCGAGACGCTTGGAGGAGCCGTCGCCGGTGCAACCGAGCAGCTCCAGGTTGCGGCGCTGGGCGGCGAGCCGGGTCCCGCCGCCCACCGTCCCAACGCAGATCGATGGCATGGAAAGGGTGGCGTACAGGTCGCCGCCATTCTGCACTTCGTAGTTCACCAGGCCCAGAGAATTCTCGACGACACAGGCCACGTCCTGCCCGGTGGCGAGGTAGATCGCGGCCAGCCCGTTGGCGACGTGCATGTTGAGGCCCATCACCCCGGCCAGTTGAGAGGCGCGGGTACACTGGGTCCACCCATCCACGAACGCCTGTGCGGTGGTGCGAACCACGCGACGGAGCGCCTTGGCCGAGACCATGGCACTCGCGATCACCTGGTGGCCGCGCCCGAGCAGCAGGGTACGGGCGGCGGGATTCTTATCGCCGTTGAAGTTGCACTCGATCAGGTAGCGGAAGGTTGAGCCGCGATAGTGCTCGCTGATGTAGTGACAGGCGGCGTGGCTCGCGAGGGTCACCATGTTCTGCCCGGCGGCGTCGGCCGTGTTGTAGACGAAGTCCAGCAGAACGCTGTTGTGCACCACGTACTTGTCTACCCGGATCAGTTTCCCGTGCCGGGTCGTCGACTCGGCCGCCCGGCGGATCGCGGGGATCTCGGCTTCGACCCAGGAAAGAAACGGCTGGCAGGCGTCCACGTCGGGGAAGATGAATACCGGGCTGCGGGACACCTCCTGCTTCAGATGGCGGGTCATGATGCCGCCCGAGAGCGAGGTGAGATAGGCGCCGCGGGTCATCGAGAGCGCCAGGGTTCCTTCGACCGTGCAGAGTGGCACGTAGAAGGTGCCCTCGGCGTAGCTCCCGCGGACTACAAGCGGCCCGGCCACCGCGAGCGGCAGGCCGACGTAGCCAACGTGATTCTCGATGATCCCCTTGAGCTGTTCCGGAGGATCGGGGGGAAGTTCATCCAGCAGCACGCCGGTCTTCTGCTCCAGCCAGGTACGGCGCAGCTCCATATCGGCTGCGGTATATCCCCTGGGCAGGAGGGTGGACTGGGCGACGGGGGTCGTAGGTGGCATTTATTCGGACTGAGCAGGTGAGGCTGGAAGATAGCCTCGACGGCGGAATGGCGGAAAGGCGGGAAGGTGGTGCGGTAGGGTCGTATGGTAGTGTGGCGGCCGAGTCGAACGAGGCGGACGAGGCGGACGGTTACCCCATCACCCTTCTGCCCTCTCCTTTCTCCCTTCTCCTTTCTACCTGCTTACGGACCCTCAGAGTGGAGCTACCTTTCAGTCGCCGCTCGGGTGGCGAAACTGGCAGACGCATGGGACTTAAAATCCCAAGAGGCGCAATCCTCATGTGGGTTCGATCCCCACCCCGAGCATTATCCCCCCCAGTCGGCGGCTAAAGCCGCCACTCGGCTCCTGTCGCTAAAGCGACGAACTTCCGTCATCCGCCCTGTCCGCCCCGACCGCCTTACCGCCGATCACGTCTTGTCCCGCACCTCCCACAACACATTTAGAATCACCCACCGACCGTTCCACTTCACGAGCTGCAAATAGTCGATCCAGCCAGACATGTCGACCCGCACGCTCGCGGCCTTCTGAAAGACGTCGAGGATCTTCACATCCTTGCGCTGCTTGTCGACCGGGGTGGACTTTCCGCCGCCGGACTTGGCGCCCCGGATCAGTTCGGTCGCGCCCATGGTGCGGATCCAGGTGGCCCCGGTCGAGTCGCTGAACTGGACCCGCTTCGCGAGCTCAGGGTGGAGCGCCCGTGCCATGCGATCGCCGTCGGCGTTGTACCAGCCTTCGGCGTAGTCCAGCGCGGCAGCCCGAATGCCGGCGCTGTCCGCCGAAGTCTGGGCGGTGAGCGGGGCAGCGAGGAGGGGAAGGGCAGTGAGGAGGCCGAGCAAGCGTTTCATGTCAGTTCTCCAGATTCGTGCTGCGCGAGTTAGTGGGAGTGTCATTCCGAGCGAAGCGAGGAATCCCGAATGTGAAGGTGCGTGGTCCCGAGGCATCGGGATTCCTCGCTTCGCTCGGAATGACAGTCCTATCCGGCCGAGTAGAGAATGGCATCCCGCCCACCCCGAACCAACCACCAAGGGACCACTCGGCCCTTGGATGTGATGACTTGGCCCTTATCGCAGCAACGACCGCAATCGCTCGCTATGAGATCGACTGGAGGTGAAGCGGGTGCCGTCCTTCATGGTCACGACGTATTCGCCGTGGAAGTACGGCTCGAGAGATCCGATCCGGTCCACGTTCACGATTACCGAACGGTGGATGCGGACGAATGTGGTGGGGTCGAGCCGAGCCTCCAGAGACTTCATGGTTTCGCGCACCAGGTGGGTCTTCCCCCGGGCATGGAGCCGGGCGTAGTTCCCCGCGGCATCGATCCAGTCCACCTCTTCCGCCCGCACGAAGAACAGCCGCTCACCTTCCCGAACCACGATGCGCACCGGTGCCGGCCGTTCCGCCCGAAGCTGGGCCAACAACGCGCGCAGCTCCGGTTCTGCCTCCGCCGTTCCCCGCCGATCGAGCCGTTCCCGTACTCGCTGGAGCGCCGCCTGGAATCGTTCCGGTTCGAGCGGCTTCAACAGGTAGTCGACCGCATTCACTTCGAACGCCTTGAAGGCGTATTCGTCGTACGCGGTGACAAAGACAATCGCGGGGAGGGAATCAGTTGGGAGGGACTGCAGCACGGCGAACCCGTCCATCTCGGGCATCTGGACGTCGAGAAAGAGGAGATCTGGAGAGTGGATCGTGATGGCTTCGAGCGCCGCCGCCCCATCACCGCACTCGGCGACCAGCTCGAAGGCCTGGTCCCCCGCGAGGAGACTGCGGATCCGCTCGCGAGCCAGCGGCTCGTCGTCCACTACTACGGCGCGCATGGCCATTATCCCGGTCGCCGGAGTGGGACGACCAGATCCACTCGAAGACCGCCTCCCGGTGCCGGGCTTAGAGTCAGCGCCGCTCGGTCTCCATAGAGCGCGGCCAGCCGGCGCCGGGTGTTGCCGAGCCCGATTCCTTCGACCGGGAAGTCGTTGGAGTGGTCGAGTCCGGAGCCGTCATCGGAAATGCTCAACTCGAGGTGATCGTCGTTCCTGGAGGCCGCGATCGTGATTCGCCCTGCGCCCGCGCGTCGCGCGATCCCGTGCTCGATCGCGTTCTCGACCAGAGGCTGGAGCACGAAATGAGGCACCAGGACTTCTTCGGCTCCCGGTCCGATCATCTTCTCCACCGTGAGCCGGTCCTGGAATCGGACCTGCTGGATGGCCACATAGTTGTCGAGCGTCTCCAGCTCGTCGCCCAGCGAAACTTCCTGGCTCTCCGCTCGACGCAACGTACGTCGCAGGAGGTCGCTGAGCCGAGCCAGCATTCGATCGGCCGCATCGGGATCGCGGTGCAACAGGGTCGAGATTCCCTGCAACGTGTTGAACAGGAAATGGGGATGCAGCTGCGCGCCCAGCGCCTCGAGTCTCGCCTCGGCCAGCTGCCCGTGGAGCAGGGCGGCCTCCTTTTCCCGCTCGCGAAAGCGGTGGTAGTACAGAATCGCGTGAATCACTCCGATCAGCGCCCAGAAGATCATGCTTTCGATGATGAAGTTCTGGCTCACCATCTCCCTGAACGATGGCAAGTGAGACTGCGGGAGAAGCAGTCTGATGAGCTGGGGGAGGAGAGCATACTTGAGGATTACACAGAGCGAAACGACGCCGATCCAGAGCGGGACCGTGCGGGTCCATCCGCCGCGCTCGATCGGCCAGCGCCGAGCCATCCAGATCAGGAGCGGGGTGAAGATGGCACAGGTATACCAGTCGGCGAGCCGCCAGGTGATGAGCCAGCGCCATTCGATCGGCCGGCCAATCTGCCGGAAGGTGATGACGGCACCCACAACGCTGAGCAGAGCCAGCGCGGTCCAGATCGCCCAGATGATGAGGACACTGCCCCAACTCCAGCGGAGCAGGGGAGGGGTCGAGGATAGCGCCGGAGCCTTCATGACTGCGACGTTAGATGTTGCCGGGACGGATCACAAGATGAGGTGGGACGAAGTGGCCGTGGGGTGGGATGAGGGATGGGGTCGGGGGATTGAGAGATTGAGAGATTGAGAGATGTTTGGATGTGAGGATGTGCGGATGTAGTGTTCGCCGCTCCGCCCTGTCCGCCCTGTCCGCCCTGTCCGCCCTACCGCCCAACCGGCTCCGTATTCCCCACATCCGTCTCCGCTTTCCAGCTCCCATCGGCCTGCCGCCGCCACACCGTGAGGTACTTGCCGCGATAGGCTGCGTGCTGGCCTGTCGAGTCTCGCACGGTCAGCGTCCAGTGTCCCATGGTATAGCCCAGAGTCCCGTCGCTCGAGGCCTCGGCCTTGTCGGGTACCCAGCGAAGTTTCTGCTTGGTGTCACTGAAGAATCCGCTCATGTGCCGCCGGATCGCGTCGTGCCCTATCACGATGCCCGACCCCTCCGGCATCTGGATCCCGGAATCCGCGAAGAACGATACCCATCCCTCGACTCCTCGCTCCGCTACGACGGAATCGAAGGCGCGATCCACCGCCAGGAGGCTTTCGGTGACGGAGTCGTGGGGTGGGGACGTGCAGGCGAGGGTGGTCGTGAACGCGATGATTCCTATAGGCAGGGAGTTGCGGTGCATTCGTGGAGTAGGGATGGCAGAAGGTGGAGAGGTTGTGGACAGTGGGTTGGGGATTCACCCTCGGACATCGACTGGACTCCCCACTACCCACCACCCACAACCCACTACCAACTAGTAGTTCCCATTCGGATCTATCAACACGTAAGTAAGCGTATTCCCCACCACGAAATACGGCGCCTTCGAGCCGAGGGTCTGAACGATGGCGTTCATCAAACGCGCATCGGTCGTGGTCATGCTGATCCCGATCTGGTAGGGGCCGCCGGTGCCCAGGTTGTCCCAGTCGAGCGTGTAGCTCGGGTTGATGAACTGAAATCCGGCTGGCAGGTACGGGTTCAGCTCGGGCGGCTCCACGCCGGGCCCGACCTCGGCCGGCCACATGTTGTTGTTGTCGGCCTCGAAGTTGTAGGCCGCCAGCCGCACCGCGACGAATTCGCCCACAATGCGCGAGGTCATCGCGGTCCGTGTCAGGTCGATGTACTTGAGGACGGCGAGACTCGACAGCACACCCATGACGACGATCACGACGAGCAGCTCGATCATCGTCCAACCACGACGCTTGTCCATCAGCTCGTCCTCCCGCGGACTTTTTCGTAGCTGTCCCCGACGAACTCGCCGGGCGGCGTGTTGGAATTGTAGGATAGCTCGATGCCGCCATTCCGGGCCTTGAGCAGGTAGCCTCCGCCTTCGATGCTGTATTCGACGCCGTTGTTACCACCGCCCGCTTCCTGCAGGCTGTTGGGCAAACGGCCATTGGCTCGACGGAACTGCTCGACGTGAATGATCTCGCGGTAGATGAGGAGCCGGAGGCTGGCGTCCTTGATCTCGGGACTCTCGATCCGCTCCTTGGGAAAGAACCACTCGGGATGCATGGAAACCGAGAGGCCACACGCCAGCAGAATGCCCAGGGAGATCGTCCAGAACCCGATCTTGCGGGCCGGCGTCTGCTCGGGAACATCGCGCCGGGTCCGTTTCTGGTGCTGTTCCTCCACCACGTCCTTATAGGCCTTGACCAGATCCCGCCGGTCATACGGCTCGTTCGATCCGGGCTTCTTCCTGGGCGGCTGCGAGCTCATGTCGTCACCATCTCCCCGTCGAGCGCCCGGCTGATCTGGTCGGGAAAGGCCCGGATGTCGATTGGCTTGGTGATGTATCCGTCGAACCCGGCGTTGATGGCCTTCTCCCGGTCGCCGCTCATCGCATGAGCCGTGAGCGCCACGACCCGAACCCTCTTGTGGTCGGACTGGCGCAGTTCCTTCAGCAACGCGTAACCATCCTTGCCTGGAAGTTGAATGTCCATCAACACGAGTGCGGGATGGTGCTTCCCGACCGCCTCCAGCAATCCCTCGCCGCTGGTCAGCGGTACGATTTCATGCTTTCGCAGGGTGAGGAGGGTCCGGAACAGCTTCATGTTGTCCGGGCTGTCCTCGACAATGAGTATTGTGGCCACTGCGCTCCGGTCGATGGTCGATGCTCGGTGGTCGATAGTTGCTGGTCGATGGTCGATGGTCATGGGTCATGGGTCGTAGGTCGTGGGTCAATCCGCTTCCTACCTCCCACGTCCTAGCGTCCTCACGTATCCCGTTCATTGAAGAGGGAATCATCTATAACTACAATTGTGCTATCGTGTTCGCAACCATTGAATGGAGGTCGCTACCGGTGACGACAGGCTGATTGCGATGCGGCCTGACTCTCTTGCCGTCCTGGGTCTCGGCGCCATCGGGGGATCGGTGGCGTGGCAGGCTCGACGCAGCGGTGTTCCCTCGGTCGTGGGTTTTTCGCCCGAGCGAGCGGAGGCGGTTCAGGCCCTCCGGGCCGGGGCGCTCACCGATATTGCCGACACACCGGAGCGCGCGGTGCATGCGGCCGACTTCGTCGTGCTGGCCGCACCCCCTGATGCGATTCTGCAGTTGCTGGACAGCCTGCCGCGGTCGATGCCCAGCCACAGTCTGCTGACTGACGTTGCCAGCGTGAAGCTGCCGATCATTTCGCGGGCTCGTGACGTGGGCCTGGCCTCCCGATTCGCTGGGAGCCATCCTTTCGCCGGGACTCACCACTCCGGCTGGAGTGCCGCACGGCCAGATCTCCTCCGCGAAGCGATCGTCTACGTCTGCACGACCGGTACCGAGGGCGAGAATGCCGCCCGCCAGGTGATGCACTTCTGGGAGACGCTGTTCGAAGCGCATCCGGTCCTGATTCCGGCCGAAGCGCATGATCGTCAGCTGGCTTGGACGAGCCATCTCCCTCAGGCGGTGGTCTCCGCTCTGGCATACACCCTGGCGAGGAGCCCGGATCTCACCGGAGCATCATGGGGTCCGGGGGCGCGGGATACCACTCGCCTCGCCGCGAGCAATGCCGAGTTATGGACCGAGATCCTGCTGTTGAATCGGAAGGAAGTGGCCGTTGCCCTGGCTCAGGCTGGCGAGGATCTGTGGCACCTTGCCGCCCTCATCGCGGAAGAGAACCGCGCCGGACTCCGGGACTTCCTCGAACGCGGTGTCGCGTTCCGCCGATCGATCGAAGGGATTCCGGGGAGCCCGCGCTCCTCGCAATCATGAGGCGATGACTCGATGCGGGTAGGGGGCGACATCCAGGTCCCGGGAGACAAGAGCCTGACTCACCGGGCGCTCATGCTGGGCGCCATGGCGAAGGGGACCAGTTTCATCCGGGGCGCGCTCACCTCGCTCGACGCGCGGTCTACCGCGCGGGTGTTGCGGCAGCTCGGCACGGAGGTGAGTCCCCTCGCTCCTGGTCGAGTGACCCGGGTCGAAGGACGGGGAAGGTTCCGGCGTCCTGATGCGAGTCTCAATTGCGGCAACTCGGGTACCACCACCCGTCTGCTGGTGGGTCTGCTCGCCGCGCATCCAATGCGGGTCACTCTCACGGGGGACGCGTCCCTCCGCCGCCGCCCGATGCGCCGGGTAACCCTCCCGCTCTCCGAGATGGGTGCCCGCTTCAGCGAGTCCTCGAACGACGGCCTCCCGCTCACGGTGACCGGCGGCAAACTGCGTTCGCTGCGTCACCAGCTCCCGGTATCGAGTGCCCAAATCAAGAGTTGCCTCCTGCTGGCGGGACTGGCAGGACGAGTCCGGGTGGAGCTGCGCGAGCCCACCGGACGATCGCGCGATCACACCGAACGGCTGCTCCGTGCCTTCGGGTACGTAATCGAGGAGCGAGAGGGGTGGCTCACTTTCGAGCCCACTGGCGAAGTGACGCCCTTTGAAATGGAAATCCCCGGTGATCCCAGCTCCGCCGCGTTTCCAGTCGGTGCAGCGCTGCTGGCGGAGTCGGGTCAGTTGCGTGTCTCGCGAGTCTGTCTCAACCCGACCCGAACCGGATTCCTCCGGGTCCTGGAAAGAATGGGCGGTCGCGTCGCGGCGGAAGACATCGGACCGCAATTCGATGAGCCGGTCGGTGCCCTGGTGGCTGGACCGTCTCCGCTCGTCGGGACAGAGGTCTCCGCCGAGGAGATCCCCGGGCTGATCGATGAGATTCCCCTGCTGGCGGCACTGGCGACGAGGGCACGAGGCACCACGGTGTTCCGCGACGTCGCCGAGTTGCGGGTCAAGGAGAGTGACCGGCTCGATCTCATCGCATCCAACATCCGCGCGGTGGGAGGTAATGCGGAAATTGCCGGAGATGACATCTTCGTCTCCGGCGGAGACCAGCCGCCCCGCGGCATGGTCCGCACCGCCGGGGATCATCGCATCGCGATGGCGTTCGCGATTCTCGGCACGATCCCCGGGGCCCGAGTCCGGATTGATGACCTGGACTGTGCCGCGGTGAGCTTTCCGGGCTTTCGGGAGATGCTGAGGACGATCAGGCGATGAGTTCTCGCGTCGTCGCGATCGACGGCCCTGCGGCATCGGGCAAATCGAGCACCGCTCGCGCGGTAGCCGAGGCGCTGGGCTTCGCCCATCTTGACTCCGGGGCGCTTTATCGTGGGGTCACGCTGGTAGCGCTGACCGAAGGCCATGGTCCGGGCGGCCGGCCATTCGATGCCAACCCAATGATCCTGGCGGCTGAGAAGCGGGGGCTCATGTTGCAGTTCGATGGATCAGGATTCGCGGTCTACCTGGACGGGGCGCCGGCTGACGAGGCAATTCGCTCCGCTTCGGTCACCGCGAATGTCTCGGAGGTTTCGGCGATTCCCGAAATCCGCGAATGGGTGAATGGCCGCCTCAGGGCGCTCGCGCGCGCGGGACAACCCGTGGTCGTGGATGGGAGAGACATCGGAACCGTGGTCTTCCCCGACGCGAATCTCAAGGTATTTCTCACCGCTTCTCCGCGCACTCGGGCCGAGCGCCGTCTGAGCCAGCGCGGCCAGTCGGTGGATCCCGCCGCCCTGGAGCGGGAAGCCGCGCTGCTCGCGGCGCGCGACAAGGCCGATTCGACTCGTGCCGTGGCCCCGCTTCGCATGGCCAGGGACGCGGTACCCCTCGATGGGACCAACCTGAGCTTCGAGCAGCAGGTGGCGCAGATCGCCGAGTGGGCGAGAACCCGAATCGGATAGCGTCGATCGCGACTTCCCATGGCTCGTCAGAGTTCTCTCTCTCCCATCCTCCGCTGGATTTCGCTGCTCCTCGCCGTCCTGCTCGGGTCCACCGTGTTCAGCACGCTTCTCGTCATGCGTTGCGCCCCAGAGAGCCCGCCGCAGCCCTTCGCCGTCGTCAAACCCGACTCGGTTGCGTCCGACTCGGGGACTCACATCAGGGTGGCGATGCGGAAGGTGAACTACCACATAGATGACGACATTGTTCTGGAGCTGCGGTTTCTCAAGGGCGAATTTGTCCCGCAGAGCAGGAAACCTCCGGTGTTCGAAGATCCTGCCACCTACAATCTCCGGATCCGGTCCGCCGCGATCGGGATTGATACCCTCAGCCTGAGCCGGTTGCTCAATCGCCATGTCCTGGGATACAAGGGCGCCCCGATCCGCGACGTGCACATCCGGGTAGATCACGACGAAATCGTTCAGCAGGGGAAAATGGGGGCTGTTTCCTTCACCATACGTTCCAAGCCTTCGGTGAACGAGGACGGGAGAATCCGCCTGCACCCGACCGACGTGAAGGTGCTGGGCATCAGTGTCGAAGGACTGATGAAAGCATTCGGTATGACCCTCGAGAAGTCCCTCCACCTGAAGGAGGAGCGAGGGCTCTCCGTCGACAAGAACGACCTGCTGCTCGACCCGGCGAAGATGCTTCCTCCGCCCAAGATTTCAGGCCGGCTCCGCGCGGTCACGCTGGAGCCGGACCGCCTGGTGCAGGAATTCGGCGAGCCGGATTCCCTGGCCCCCATGCCCTATTTCGGAAGCGATCACCCGGCCCGGAACTACATGCACTACGAAGGAGGGACCATGCGGTTCGGGCGACTGACCATGACCCCGGTTGATCTCCTTCTGGTGGATTCCGATCCGTCGAATCCGTTCGAGTTCTCCCTCGCCCACTATCACGAGCAACTGGTCGCGGGAAGCCACCGGACCACCCCGGAGGATGCCCTCGTGGTCTCCATGCCTGATTACCCAGCCCCTAGCCTTTCAACACGTTAGGCCATACATTTGCAGGCTTCCCCGCCCGGGCACTTCGGTCTGGAACGGGGCATCAACCCCAACCCGTGGCCACCCCGGCACGGTCTGGAACGAGGGCTTTCTGTTGCTGACCACCGAACACGAATCCTCCCCCGCCACAAACGATCAGTTCGTCTCTCCCACCGGACTCCGCGTCCGGGCCGATCTCTACGACGAAGATTACTCCGACGCCGAATACGAGACGATGCTCTCGATGTACGAGGGCACGATGTCGCAGATCGTCGAAGGAGAAATCGTCAAGTCAAAGGTCCTTCGCGTCACCGAGAGCGCCGTCATCCTTGATGTCGGCTTCAAGTCCGAAGGCTCCGTTCCACTCGATGAATTCAAGGAACCACCCCAGCCCGGTGAAGAGGTCGAGGTCTTTCTCGAACACCTCGAAGACCAGGAAGGGGCTGTCGTCCTTTCGAAGAAGAAGGCCGATTTCATGCGGGTCTGGGAGAAGATTCGCCAGGCCTACGAGACCGACCAGCCGGTGCAGGGCACCCTGGTCAAGAAGATCAAGGGCGGTGTGGTGGTGAACCTGATGGGCGTCGATGCCTTCCTCCCCGGCAGCCAGATCGCGCTGCGCCGGGTGCCGAACATCGACGAGCTGCTGGGCCACTCCTACGAGTTCAAGATCATCAAGCTGAACAAGCGGCGCCGGAACATCGTGGTGAGCCGCCGGGTCATTCTGGAAAACGAGCGGGCCCACAAGCGCGAGCACCTGATGAAGGAGCTGGCGGTGGGCCAGGTGCGGAAGGGTGTGGTCAAGAACATCACCGACTTCGGTGCCTTCATCGACCTGGGCGGTGTCGACGGTCTGCTGCACATCACCGATATGTCCTACGGCCGGGTGTCCCACCCGACCGAGATGGTCCAGATCGGCAAGGAAGTCGAGGTCAAGATCCTCGACATCGACTGGCAGCGTGAGCGGATCAGCCTGGGCATGAAGCAGCTGCAGGCCTATCCCTGGCAGAACGTCGCGGCCAAGTATCCGGTGGGCACCCGGGTGCAGGGCAAGGTCGTTTCGATCACCAACTACGGCGCCTTCGTGGAGCTGGAGCCGGGGATCGAAGGGCTGGTGCACATCTCCGAGATGAGCTGGACCCGGAACGTCCGCCACCCCTCCAAGATCGTGAGCATCGGCGAGACCATCGAAGCCGTGGTGCTCAAGGTGGACGAGAGCGAAGAGAAGATCTCGCTCGGCATGAAGCAGACGGAGCAGGATCCCTGGACGGTGTTGCCGCTAAAGTACCCGGTCGGCACCCGGATCAGCGGCAAGGTGCGGAACCTCACCAGCTTCGGCGCCTTCGTCGAAATCGAGCCCGGGATCGACGGCTTGATCCACATCTCCGACATGTCGTGGACCAAGCGGGTCCAGCACCCCTCCGAAGTGGTGAAGAAGGGCGACGGGGTGAATGTCGTCATCCTCAACATCGACGGAGACAACAAGCGGATCTCGCTGGGCCTGAAGCAGGCCGAGGAAGATCCGTGGCTCAAGATCGGGGAGACCTTCCCGATCGGGACCGAGATGCGGGGACGCGCCATTCGCCTGATGGACAAGGGCGTGGTTGTGGATCTCGGCAACGACATCGAGGGCTTCGTCCCGATGTCACAGCTCGGTGTGGCGAACCTGGAGAATCCGGGCGATGCCGTGAAGGAAGGTCAGCCGGTGGACCTCAAGGTGCTCGAGGTGGATCCGATTCATCACCGGATCGTGCTCGCGGTGATCGGATATCCCGACGAGCCGATCATCCCCCCGGTCCGTCCGGTGATCGACGAGAGTCCGGCGGACGAATAAGTCGGCTTTGGTAGGGGTATGGTCAGACGGCGGCAGGGTATCACGCCCTGCCGCCGTTTCCGTTTCCCGGAGTCCCAAATGAAGGAGGTGCCGCAGTTTACCCCGTTCAGCCCGCTTAATAGAGCTCGGCGGCAGGCCCTAAAACATTGTGGTGCAATGCATTAGATCTCTCGCCCACTCTTTGCTCAAAGGCTCCTTGCTGTAGTCATTTGCGGGCCCCGCCGGGTGGCGCTGGCCGACCACTTTCGGGGCACGTTCCCGTACCCTGAACCGCTGGCGGTCATGAGGACTCCCAAGCCATGAGCACGCCGGAAAATCCCGAGGAGTCTGCTCCAGAGATGCACCGATCGCTGGCCGACGGTGATCTGCACACTGCCTGGAGCGTGGGGGACTTTTTCGGTTCGCTGAACAACGTGATGCGTTTGCCGGAGAAAGTTGCCGCCTTGGCGGCGGCCAGGCGAGCGCACGCTGAGACCGGCGACCAGCCGCAATTCCGGATTCCCAAACCCGCCGTGTTCTTGATGCTCCTGGTGAGCTTCTGCGTTCTGGTTGGCGGTCCTCTGCTTGCAGCGCTCAACCAGGGTGATGGTGTGGAGAAATTGGCGCCGGCAATCGGCGTCTGGAGTGCGGGAGCTGGCCGCTATTCCGGTCGAGTCTTCGAGCTGACTGATTCGACCGTCGCGTTCAGCACCAGTGAGAAGGGAGAGTTCCAGAGGTACCGGATCAACCTGGTCCGCACCGAGGGGGCAGTGGACTCGACGCTGTACACCGTCACTTACCAGGCGACGAATGGCACCTCCGACTTCGCCTTCTGGCTCCTCCCTCCTGGGGGCTTGATCCGGTTCAAGAACACGCCGGAAACGGTGTGGACCCGCACCGGGCTTGCCCTCCCCACGGCGGCAAGGAATGACGAAAACTAGCGATGCCAGGGACGGCCTCCCGCGACGGAGCATTCGAGGAGTCACCTTGGTCGAGATCCTCGCTGTCACGGCCATCATCGGCTCACTCGCCGCCATCGCTATTCCCCGTTACCGCACCGTGATAGAAAGGGCGAGAGTGGCCAAGGCGATCGGCGACATCGAGGCTATCGGGCTCAGTCTCGATGCCCAGGACAGCCTGCCCGACAACCTGAGTTCCCTGGGAACCATTCCCAAGGATCCATGGGGCTTCGATTACGTCTACAACAAGTTCGACCCGACCCGGAACGTTCCGGCCGGCGCCCGGCGCGACCGGTTCCTGGTGCCGATCAATTCCACCTTCGATCTGTATTCCGTCGGGCCGGATGGCAGGAGCAGCCCGCCGCTCAATGCGGGCCCCAGCCGCGATGACGTAGTGCGAGCTAACGACGGCGGCTTTATCGGCCTGGCCGGCCAGTACTAGGCGAAGAGTCATGCCGCAATTTTCTCTCGCACGCACCAGGGTGGCCAGGAGGGTTCTCACCCTCTTCGTCCTGGTCGCGGTCCTCCCCACCGTCGCCCTCTCGATCTACGTGTTGCACAGGACGTCTGCGGACCTCGAGCGGCAGAGCATCCTCCGGCAGCATCAGAACACCAAAGTCCTCGCCATGAGCATCGCCGCGCGACTCGACGAGTTCGATCGCCGCCTGGATGACGTTCGGTGGAGTCTTACCGAAGCCGGTGGAGGATGGGTGGACAGTGAGGCCTTTCTCTGGGTGGCGCGCTCAGGCCTGGACGGCTCGGCCGTCACTCCGATGTCCGGCGCTGCACCGACCAGCCTCCCTGCGTTGACCGCACGAGATCAGGAGCGACTGAAGTCAGACCATTCTACCCTGCGAGTCCTTGCCAATCAGGGGAAACCGCTGGTACTGCTGGCGCGTGCTCTTGATTCCAAGCGCGTCGAGCGCGGCGTCATGTGGGCCGCGGTGGATGGGAAGGCGTTCTGGAGCGGCGGATGGACTGAGGCAGCGGCTCCCACTCAGGGCGGGTACTGTGTGACAGCGGGGGAAGGCCGCGCTCACCTCTATTGCAGCTGGCCCGCGCTGGGCGAGTTCGCGATGCAGAGTCTGGGTTCGCGCCCGGAGAGCTCGAATCGTCTGGAGTGGACCCATGAAGGCGAGGAGTATCTGGGCAGCGCCTGGCCACTCTTCCTCGGGTTTGAGTTCGGGACCGAGTCCTGGCAAGTCGTCATGATGGAATCGAGAGACCAGGTCCTGGCGTCGGTGAATGAGGCCCGCTCGCTCCTGTGGCCCGCCGTCGTCTTCGGGCTCCTCGTGATCTTCACCCTGGTGCACCGATTGCTCGGACGAAGTCTCGAGCCGCTGGCCGAGCTCAAGAGCGGCACGCTCCGCCTCGCCCGGCGCGAGTTCAACCAGCCGATAGAGGTCAAGACCAGCGACGAGTTTGGTGAGCTTGCTGCCTCGTTCAACCAGATGGCGGGAGACCTCGGCCGCCACTTCGGCCTGCTCTCGGCGATAGGGGACATTCAAGGAGTGGCGCTCGCCGGTGCCGAGCTCGAAGAGATAGTTCGCAGCGTCAAGCAGGCGGTGGCAAAGACCATTCCGGCGGGCGAAGCAGGACTGGCGGTGCCCGACAAATCAGGTTCCAGGGCATGGTCAGTCCATACCGGCAACGGAATCCTGCTGACCTGCCAGCTTTCGGCCCATGAGCTGGAGGAGCTGTCTACCTCGCCTCACCATCTCCATCTGAGGTTGGGGAACCACGGGCGGAGCTACACCGGCTTCGCAACGAGTCTTGGGGAATCAGACTTCTTGATCCTGCCGTTGTTCGAACGATCCGACCTGGCCGGCGCGCTCGTGATTCGCCTGCCCGCCGGCCTCGCGCTCGACGAGGCGGGGCTCGACCATGTGCGCCGCCTGGCCGATAGCGCGGCGGTGTCGCTCGGCTCGAGTCGCCTGCTGGTGAGACTCAAGGACCTGAGCATGGGGGCGCTCAGCGCGCTGGCCAGAACGGTGGACGCCAACTCCCCGTGGACCGCGGGTCACTCCGAGCGAGTCACGACCGTGGCTCTGGCCCTCGGCCGGAAGCTGGCGCTCAACGAGACAGAGCTGGAGCAGTTGCATCGCGGTGGCTTGCTGCATGACATCGGGAAGATCAGCATCCCTTCAACCATTCTGGACAAGCCCGCTGCGCTGACGGCCGAGGAACGAGCGCGGATCAACTGTCATCCAGCGATTGGGGCGAACATTCTCGCTCCCATGGAAGCCTTTGCGGACATCCTGCCGATCGTCCGGCACCACCACGAATGGTTCAATGGGAAGGGATATCCGGATGGTCTGGCGGGAGAAGCCATTCCGTGGCTGGTACGGATCACGTCGGTGGCCGACGTGTTTGACGCACTCGTCTCCGATCGGCCCTACCGTCGGAGCATGTCGGTGCAGGAAGCCTCGCGCATCATTTACCGGGGCGCGGGCACCCAATTCGACCCCCGGGCGGTGCAGGCGTTTGCCGAGATCCTGTCCGATCAGTCGACCATGGCGGCGCTTGGTCTCTCCCACCGAGCCGCCTGATCCTCAACTAACAATCGCTCGAGACTCAGACCAGCCGTTGTTCCACGGCGTAGCGCATCAGCCCGGCGCCGGTCTCCACTGAGAGTGCCCGCATGATCCGGTATTTATGGAATGCCACCGTGCGCGGTGTGATTCCCAGAAGGAGCGCCGCTTCCTTCATCGTATGTCCCTGAGCCAGTAGCCGCAGGACCTCGCGCTCGCGGAGAGAAAGTGTGTTGGTCGACTCCCGCACCAGCGGACGAGCGCTTGATTCGATGGACGCCCGGACCGCCGCAACCAGCCGCTCGGGGGCTGCGGTCTTGAGCACGTAGCCCGACGCGCCCAGCCGAAACGCTTCCTCTCGAAGTGCTGGATCGTCGTGCATGCTCAGGATTACCAGGCGGGTCTTGGGGAGCTGCTCCAAAATTTCTCTGCCGGCCTTGAGTCCGTTCATGCCCGGCATCGAGATGTCCGAGACCACGACATCCGGCTTGAGAAGAAGCGCGGCTTCCACCAGCTCACGTCCCGAGGTGACCCCCGCGAGGATCGTGAAGTCCGGCTCCAGCAATCGACGCAAAGCCTCCAACAAGATCACGTGATCATCCGCCAGCAGGAGGCGAAGCGGAGCCTTAGGCCCTTTGCCACGACGTGGTCGTTTGGCGAGATCGCTGATCTTGGGGCGCTCGGTCACGGTCCGGCTCATGATGCATTCCTCTCCGCGAAGGGTATCCGGACCGAGACCGTCGTCCCGCGGCCGGGCGCCGTCCTCAACTCGACTACGCCGCCGACCAGACGGACTCGTTCATCAATGCTCAACAGGCCGAGCCCTCCGCGCCGCCGGGCGGCGGCCAGGTCGAAGCCGCATCCGTCATCCCGCACCGAGAGTTCGAGTTCCTCCTCTCGAGGGGTGAGGCTGACGAGAACATGGCGGGCCCGGGCGTGGGAAGCGGCATTGTGCAGGGTCTCCTGGGCGACGCGATAGAGACACAGGGCCATCTCCGGCGGCACGTCCTCCAGCTGGTCGGACGCTTCGAAACTCACCGCGAGTCCTCGCTTCCGCTCCACTTCACAGCAGACGCTCTTCAACGCGGCCGCCAGCCCGGCGTGCCGGAGCACTCCCGGGTGAAGTTCGTGCGAGAGATTCCGGATATCGTCCGCCATCTCCACGGCCCAGTCCTGGTACTGCTGAAGTTCGTCACTTAGATGCGCGCAGCCCGGTGGTACCTCGCGCTTCAGGCTGCTCAATCCGATGGCAAGCGTGGCGAGGCGCTGGCTCACGTCGTCGTGCAGCTCGCGCGCGATCCGGGTCCGTTCGGTCTCCTGGGCCGTGATCAACCGGCCGGCCAGGCTCCGGGTGCGGGCATGGCTGTGACGTAAAGCCGCCTCACTGGCCGCGAGGGCCTCCTGGGCCCGGACTCGGTCGGTGATCTCCTCCATCACGCAGTTCACACCTGTGATCTCACCGGCTGCTTCCCGAACCGGGTAGCAGCGGACCAGCCAGTGTCGCGCGGTCTGGACTCCGAAGCCGGACTCCCGGATCGGGATGTCGAGTGCCGCGAGGCCGGTAGTAAGCACGCGGCGGAGTACCGGCTCCAGCTCTCCCGAGAGTTGCGGCATTGTTTCACTCAACAACCGGCCCCGATGCTGGGAAGCGGAAAGCCCCTGTGCGCTGGCGAGCCAGTCGTTGATCTCGAGACAGCGAAGATCGGAATCGAGGGATGCCAGCCCTATCCCGAGCGTGCTGAGAGCCGCGGCGCCATCGCTGAGAGCGCGATCACGGCCACGCGACTGACGGGTCGACTCACCAAAGAGCGGCGCGGTTTTGAGAGGGGGATTCACGAAGACTCCAAGATCGGTCTGCCGATATGCTACGAGTCGCGAGGAGTCCGCGACTGGATTGTGGTTGAGTGTACCCCTCCAGCCGGGCCGGTCAAGGCCCGGAGGAGGGTCATTTGCCTGGAGCGTTTCGCTACTGGACCAGGGGAATCGAGGTCGCCGCCTCGTACTGGACCGCGATATCCAGCTTGTTCTCGATCTGGTAGTAACGCGCCACCTTCTTCGCGGGCATCACCTTCTCGAATTTACCGGCGTACGACTTGCGCAGCTTCATCCGGTCTTCTTCCAGCTGGAGTTGCTGCTTGAGCAGGTCTCGCGCCTTGTCGTCCGTCATGTTCTCGTAATTGGCGGCGTAGTCCTTGATCAGAGACACCGCACGGTCGCTGAGCTTGCCCGCCTCCGCGCGATATTCGTTGTATAGTGGCCAGAACTTGGCACTCTCTTCCTCGGTCAACGGCAGGTTCGCGGCCACCAGTTTGGTGCGCTCCGCCTGGACCTCGGCTCGCGCTGCCTGGATTTTGGCGTCGTCCTGGGCCAGGAGAGGGATGCCGGCAAGAGTAAGAGCGATGAGGGCTGCAACGGTGCGCATGAGAACTCCCATCTGAAAGTGAGACACATGATCAGAACGCATACGAGATCGCGTAGAGCAGGGTGAAGGTCTTGACCTTGATCTTGGTATTGCCCTGGGCTCCGCCCAGCGAAGGACCCACGGCACGGTTGTCGGTCGTGCCCCAGGAGGAGGCGACGCCAAGGGACCCGGAGAGGTGACTCCAGCTGAAGGAGACACCGGCGGAGGCGCCTACGAGGTCCACGGTGCGGAAGAGGCTCGAGTCCGGCCTGGCCACCGGTGAGGCGTCGGTGAAGAATCCGCCATGGAGCCGGAAGCGCTTGGTGATCAGGTAGTGCCCGCCGATGGCGACGTTGACAACTTTGTCGGCTTCTTCCTGAATGGGCACAAACGACAGGGTAGACACGGTGGGGACACCGGCGGCGTCGGTAGTGATCAGCTGCGCCGCAGCATTGCTCGAGAGTAGGGTGTAGGTGCTGGCGCTCCCGTGATAGCGGACATCGCCCTCGAACTGGAAGCGGTCGAACAGAAAGGCGACGCCGCCGATCAATTCCACCGGAATCTTGTAATCCAGCTTGGCGTTCTCGTCCCGGAAGCCGATCTCGCGGGAGCCGGATCCGGAAAAGACGAGTTGTGAATAGAGCACCTTGCTGCTCCCGCTGATCTTGATTCCCGGACTGGTGATCATTCCGCCAACCCTGATCCGAGAGCCCGCGTCCCACTGGAAACCTCCGGTCAGCAGGACCTGATAGACACTGCCGTCGGTCGACACGCTGCGAGTGGCCGTCGTGGAGGAGACCCCTGGAGTGATCAGCCTGTCCCCCACCGACTGGACCTGGTGCAGATTCGTCATGCCTAGCCCCGCGCTCGCCCCGAGCCGGAAGCCCTTACCTACCCGAAAGCCGGCCGCCAGCCCTGGGATGATGGTCGAGAAGTTCGAGCTGGTCGTGTAGTTGAACTGCTCGTCGTTGCCTCCGGAGGCGATCGAGAAGGCGCCGTCGATCGTCCCCGGCGTCCAGGAGACCGGCTTGGCATAGAAGAAGGCCAGCCTGATGTTGGGCGACTTGATGATCGGTGCCCCAAGCACCGCCCCGAAATAGGTGCCGCTGGGACTGAAGCGCGTACTCCCCTGGGCCTGCCCGATGCCCTCGAGAGTGATCGTCGTGAGCTCGTAGGCATTGGAGCTTGCGTTGAGGCCGCTCTTCTCGCTCAGGGCCAGGCCCGCAGGGTTGTACCAGCCGGCCCCGGCATCGTCGGTCCGCGCCACGAATGCTCCACCCTCGAGTCCTTCTCGCTGGCCGATCGTGACCCGGTCGTAGTTGGGCAGGATGCCGCTCGGTGGAATCGTGAAATCCGCGATCTGGGCCCTGAGCACAGCAGCCTGGGGCAGGAGGAAAACCAGAGACAGCAGCGCCGTCGGCGGTGTGATTCGCATTGATGCGCTCCTCCTCATACCCCTCCGACTGCCATCGGGTCCGGGGCTATCGCATTTGGGCCCGCAGATTCACCAACAATTGGTCGAAGGCATCCAGTCGAATCAGTCCCAGCCTGGGGTATTCAAGGTCTATGATCACGTAAACCGCCACGCCCAGGATCACCGCGAAGCCCAGCATGTGGACCCAGCTGCGTGTTGGCTCGGCCCCCATGTCATATCCGGCAAGAAAGGAGCAGATCAGCGTCAGAATGAAAAGCATCATGTAAATGATGAGCGGCGGGTGCATCTTCGTCGTCGCGATCCGGGTCGCGGCGATATCGAACATTTCGTTGAGCGCCGGCATGAGGAGGATCGACGCCTGAGGCCCGGGGACCTCATGAGCCGCGGCGATTGAGCCGGTCCAGATCTCCTGTTGCAGCTGGGCTGTCCGCGCGAGCGCCGCATTCACCCGGGCCGTGTCGGGGATGGCCCAGTAGGTTTCGAGCCTCGCATCGACATACTGACGAAACTGGTTCTGGATCACCGTCCGAGCCTCTGGTGCCAGCAGGTCGAGCCGGAGGTAGGCGGTGCCGATGTTATTGGCTTCATCGATGATCTGCTGCCGCCGAAGATCGAACCGTGTCGCGGCACCGGAGAAGGTGAACGCCAGCAACAGACCCATGATGCCGAAGACCGCCCCCTCCACGGCTCCCAGCCCTTTCGACATCTCGTCCCCATGCCGGGCCTGTTGCACCCGCCGGATTCGGCGGCCCATCTCGAGCATGATCAGGATGCCGAGGGTGAGGGCCACGGCGAAGAGCGTTCCGCCCACGGCTGGATTCACGATTCCCACAACACCTCATCTCGAAGGGTGGCCGCATGGGAGTGTCTCACGCGGTGGCCGTGTCGTGGCCTTCGGCATTGACCCGGGCCTGCCACTTCACGTAAGGGAAGGATACGATCGCGCCCAGAATCAGGTGATAGACGATCACGATCTGGGCGGCTCGCTGATCGGGGAAGTTAAGTGCTGCGATGGCCATCGCTACCCCCGGATGGCGGGTCGCGGTGGCCAGCGCGAGGACTCTCCGGTTGTGCGGATCGGGTCCGCCCAGCAGATGGCCGACCGTCAGCCCCACGAGGGTGAACAGCACCAGCGTGATGATGACTCCCCTGCCCACCAGGTCCCAGATCATGTGCCGGGATAGAAAGAGGATGGGCAGAAAGGCGAGGATCAAGAGCGCCATCGAGAACTTGTTGATGGGGTCAGCGATTTTCGCCGCGAAGTTGGGCGCCTTTACGCGGACGGCATACCCAAGGACGAGCGGAACCAGCACCGACACCAGCACCGTCTGGGCAACCTGCATCGGGGGGACCGCCCACTCCGCGTGCTTGATCCGGTCCACGACCAGGATGCTGAGGGGTGCGATGACGATGGAGAGCAGGGCGCTGGCCGCGAGCAGACCTATGGAATACTCGGGTGACCCGCCCGCCTTTTCCTGCTGGAAGGGCAGGATGGGCGGAACCGGGGACACCGCAAGGGTCCCGAGGGCGATCTTGATCGGGAGGGGCAGGCTTACGCTCAGCCCGACTTCGACAACCAGCGCCAGCATGATGATGTTCATGGCGAGCACCGACTTCAGCAACAGGCGCTCGTGGCGGAACAGGTACAGCACGCTGCCCGGGGACACCTTCAACCCGAGGGCGAAGACGACCAGGAACATGCTCCCAACGATCAGGAGCTTGATGAGGAGGGCCGGGGTCATGGTGTGGCGTCCTCGGGTGTCGGCTCGGCGGTACGGTGAGTCGGGCGTGGCAAAATCTTGGGAAGCCCCGGGCGGCGCATTCGCGCCGCCCGGTCAATATCTCCTCAGTGATTGGCACCCGATCAGCCGTTCCCCGGATGCTCCGACATCTTCCGCATTACCTCGTCGAGATTAAAGGCGGCAGACTTCTGCCGCGGAGGGAACTCCTTGAACGTCTTCAGGAACTCACCCACGACCGCCGACCCCGCCATGATCAGGTAGGCCTTGCTCATGTACCAGTCGAAATAAGTGTTGGATGTGATGTCGGCGCGCTCGAACGGGTCGGTGCGCAGGTTGAAGAACTTGGGCGTCCGCAGCTTCACGAACGGGTCCATCCAGACCTGGAGCGTTCCCGCGGTCCGCTGCTCCATGAACACGATCTTCCAGTTGTCGAAGCGCAGCGCGACGATGTCGCCGTCGTCGCTGAAGTAGACGAAGCCTTTCCGGGGGCTCTTCTTCTCCTTGCCGGTCAGGTAGCCCACCAGGTTGTAACCATCGATATGGTTCTTGAACGTCTTGTTGCCCGCCTTGTGGCCCTTCTTGAGCTTCTCGACGATGTCCGGCTCGCCGGCCATTGCGAGGAAGGTGGGCAACCAGTCGTGGTGCTGGACGATCTCGTTGGAGACCGTACCCGCGGCGATCTTGCCCGGCCACCGCACCAGCTTGGGAATGCGGAAGGCCCCTTCCCAGTTGGTGTTCTTCTCGCTCCGGAATGGCGTCATGCCGCCGTCGGGCCACGTGTTCATGTGCGGCCCGTTGTCGGTCGAATACATCACGAAGGTGTCCTCGGCGAGGCCGAGCTGGTCCAGGACGTTGAGCACCGAGCCCACGTTCTTGTCGTGGTCGATCATGGTGTCGTGGTAGGTTGACTGCCACCGTCCGGCCTGACCCACACTCCTTGGCTTGGTATGCGTACGCAGGTGCATGTGGGTGAAGTTCACCCAGCAGAAGAACGGCTTGCCTGCCTTGTGCTGCCGCTTGATGAAATCGATGGCCGCCGCGGCGATGTCGTCGTCGATCCTCTCCATACGCTTCCGGGTGAGCGGACCCGTGTCCTCGATCTTCTGTTTGCCCACTCGACCGAAGCGCGGGTCCACCGTCGGATCGTCCTTATCGGTCGCGAAGCAGTGCAAGACTCCCCGCGGGCGGAACATCTTGTTGAACTGCGGGAACTCCTTGGGGTCCGGGTAGTCCGGATCTTCCGGGTCTTCCTCGGCGTTCAGGTGATAGAGGTTGCCGAAGAATTCGTCGAAGCCGTGGACCGTCGGCAGGTACTCGTTGCGGTCGCCGAGGTGGTTCTTGCCGAACTGCCCGGTGGCGTAGCCCAGCGGCTTGAGCAGGTCGGCGATTGTCGCGTCCTCCTTCTGCAGCCCCACGTCGGCCCCGGGCAGGCCCACCTTCGTGAGTCCGGTGCGAAAACCGCTCTGCCCGGTGATGAACGACGCCCGGCCCGCGGTGCACGACTGTTCGCCGTACGAGTCGGTGAACATCATGCCCTCCTTCGCGACCCGGTCGATGTTGGGCGTCCGGTACCCCATCAACCCGTGTGAATAACAGCTCAGATTCGCGATGCCGATATCGTCGCCCCAGATCACGAGGATGTTCGGCTTCTTGTCGCTGCCATTGCTGCTCTTCGTCGCAGACCTTGCCATGCTTGCGCTCCTGATCCTATTCAGGTGAAGAAATGTGAACTTCTGATTCGCCAATCCTGCGATCACCGCCGACCGGCCTCGGTCCGCTATGCCGCCGCTGAGGCCCGGATGCCCTGCCGAACACCCGCTTCCAGTCGTCCCGCATGCTCACCACCGTCCATCCCTTGGCACTTGCTTCCTGCAGCACCCGCTCGGCGCCGCTGGTATAGGCAAATTCGCGCTCCTTGTCGTCGTGGTGCAGCAGGAGCCGCATCGCCGGGCGGTCGCTACCGCCGGCGAATTCCAGCATCTGGAGATCGCCGTTCGAATTGCCGAAGGCGAGAATGGGCCGCCGTCCGATCCGACTCCAGATCCGGACCGGCTTGACCGGTCCGTCATCGAAGACGTCCGGAGCCGCCTGATACACCAGTGCCCCGCAGCGGTCGTTCGCCTGGTATGACAGTGCGGCGGAGCTGCCCACGACGCGTTCGCCCGGAATGCCGTAGACCTGCCGGGTGATCAGGCGCATGAAGTCCCGGTCGCCGCCCGAGACGATGAAGGTGCTGAATCCGTGGGACTCGAGGTAGCGAAGCAACTCGATCATCGGCCGGTAGCTGCAGTCGGTGAAGCGGCGATGAAGAATCGGATGGTCGGCGTCGTGCAGATACTTCCCCGCTTCCTCCTGGTAGGTGTCCATTGTCATCCCGGCGAACGATTTGAGGATGCCGCCGAGGAGCACCTTCACGTCCGAATCGTCTCCGTGATAGTGCTTGTCCACTACCGTTCCCAGCCACGCGTAGTCCCGGTCCTTAGCGGCCTTCCAGGGCTGCTGTTCCGCGAGCGAAGGGTCCCCCCGTGCCACCGCTGCCAACTGCTCCAGGATGAAGCCGAGTTCCACCGGCATCGGCTTTTCGCACCAGAGGGTACCGTCGTTGTCGAAGACGGCAATGCGCGCTTCTGCCGGAACAAACTCCGGCCCACCGCGCCTCGTCACCCGGGTAACGAAGTCGGTGATGGCGGCCTTGCTGGCGCCGTCATTCCAGGAGGCAAGGGGTTCGCCCACCGCCTTGGACATCATCATGGCGCGGCGGCCTGGTCCTTACCGGTCGGTGGATAGATGGTCTTCCAGTCGTCCTTCATGCTCACCACGGTCCAGCCTTCAGCGATGGGTTCGTCCCCCGCCTTGTTGAGCCGCCGCATCGGCGGAGTCGGGTAGTGAAAACGGGAAGGGCCCACCCAGTGCGGAGACATGCTTATCGCAGAGACCTGAGATCGTCGCCTGACTCACCTCCGGAGCATTTTTTCCGTGGAGGCAGTAGCCAGATTTGTGGGATAACGTGCGCTGCCTAAGTGTTTTAGGGTTACCAGCCGAGGGACGCAAGTTGCCTTTTGGGGAAGGACGAATGCCCTCTATGGGCCTAGATCGACTGGGCTAATTCGTGAAGCCGGCGAGGGCCGGCTGCGATGACCATGAGAGCCTAGGAGGACGGGACCTGCCCGCGCGAGCCATCAACCTGATACTTCTCCAGGTCCCGCTCCAGGAAATAGTTGAGGAAGGTCCGGATCACCGCGATGGCACCGAGCTGCCCGATATCGGCCCAACTGGGGGAGATGACGCTGCGGACGATATCGGCGGCAAGCTCGAACTCGAGCCCCAGCAGCAGCCAGAGGCCGAAGCTGAGCCAGATCTGCTTCCGCGGTGCCCTGGTTGCCGCATCTCGGAAGGGACGAACCGCGAGCTTGACGGTCGCCTCGAGGGCGCCGTAGCCAATCACGAGAACTGCCACGGCCTCGACCGTCAGGGCCACGCCAATCGCGATTTCCTTGAGAATTTCTTCCATGACGCCCCGGCTGGAAGTGCTTCACGATGGTCACGGCCCCACAAAGGGCAACGCCGCCTGGGCAAAACTCCAGGCGGTCTTCGGATACTCGAACTTGAGAATGGGGCCGGAGTGGGATAGGCGAAAGCCTGCCCACTCCGGAGACTAGCGGACTGCGACTATGGGAAGAGTCCTTTGACCATTCCGCCCACTTCGGGGCCTGCGACCTTGGAGATGTAGTCAGTGACCTGCGGAACCAGTTGGCTCGCGACCTCGGGGCTGATCCCGAGCTTGCCGAGCGCCGAGTTAAAACCTGACGCGTCCTGGATCGGAGCGTCGGCGCTGACCGCGCCGGCATCCTTGGCCGACTGGAGATACTGCTGCGAACCCGGAACGGAGCTGGCCACTTTCTCGAAGTCGGAAGCGGGCAGTTTGCTCTGAGCGTAGGCGAGAACAGTGCCCACTCCAGCACTGGCCTGCGCCGGGGTGAGACCAAGGTTCTTGCTCAGCTGATCGGTGAGCGCCGCCGGCGCCTCCATCCCTGCCGCCATTGCCGAGTCGGCGGGCATGCCGGCCATCGCGGTGTCCTTGGCGTTGGGAACCTGGGCCGTCGGTTGCGGTTGTGGTTGAGGTTGGGCGGGGGCGCTCTTCGGAGCGGGTGATGGCTCGGGCTCCGTCTTGTGGCAAGCCGTAAGCGCCAAGGCCCCTATGAGAATGCATGTATTGAGAGTCGAATGAGTCATCGTTTTGCCTCCCGGCGGTCGGTCCTTCCCGTTCAAAATGAGCAAACGCGAGCACAATAGATCGGAAGCTCTTCAATTGCGAAACTGTCACTTCTGACAGTTTGTACCACTCCAACCGCCCTTTGGTGCCATACCCCCGGCTCGCCTAACGTCCACAACGGTCGTCTGCTCCGCCCGATCTAACCACTGGCGAGAGCAGCCCGGATAGCGGGCGCCAGATCGGTCCCGGCTCGCGACTTAAGGACGTAGCCCCTCGCTCCGGCGTGGGATGCGTCGAGGACTAAGGCGGGATCGTCGAGGACTGACAGCATGACTACCGCACTGCACCCTCCCGACGCGGTGATCCTCCGCACAGTCGCCATGCCGCCCTCGCCGGGCATGGCGACGTCGAGGACCACCACGTCCGGTTGGAGCTCGCGGACCAGCTCCATCGCCTCCTCGACGTCCGAGGCCTCTCCGATCACGGCGAAGTCAGGGCTGAGCAGCCGTCGGACGGCATCGCGCAGCGGGGGAAAGTCGTCAACCAGCAGCACTCGTGGCGGGGACATCCGAGATTGGTCGCAGTGATGGAAGCCTGCGGACCATACTGATCGGTGGCGCGCAGGCAACTGTCAGTAATGACAGATCCGCGCGATACGCACCTTGAAGGGCGGTCGCCTCGGCTTATTCTCTCTCATGCGGCTGTTCCGGTGGGCCTTCCTGTTTTCGACGATTCTGATGGGACTCTGGTCCGACGCGCTCATGGCGCAGGAGCCGGCGGACACGACCGATACACTTCCGCAGCGCGACCTCATCGATGTCCTCAGCCGGGTCGTCAAGGGAAAACCCAAGCTCGCCGATACGACGGCCCTGCCCTCACAGCCCAAGGTTGCCCTAACGATTCTTCCGGCCATATCGGCCAGCCCCTCGGTCGGCCTCCTGCTCGGCGTCTCTGGTAACGCGGTGACCCGGTTTGGTCCGGAGTCCGAGACCAGTCTCTCCACTATTTCTGCGTCGGTCAGTTACACCACCAAGAGCCAGTTCAACGTCCTGCTGCGTTCCAATGTCTTTACCAGCGGGAATCGCTGGAAGTTCGAGGGGGATTGGCGATACCTCGACACCAACCAGCCGACCTACGGCCTGGGTCGAGCCCAACCCAATTCTTTCGAATCGCCGATGGATTTCAACCTGCTGCGCTTCTACGAGACGGTGTACCGGGAAACCGTAAGAGGTCTCCTGGTTGGGTTCGGCTATCACATGAACGATTACTTCAACATCGAGGACCACGACGCGAAACCCGGGGTGACGACGCCGTTCCTCGACTATAACGGGGGGCAAACAGTAACTCAGACCCTTTCCTCTGGAGTCTCGCTCAATCTCCTCAGCGAAACCCGGGACAATCCGATCAACGCGACGAGGGGGCACTACGCCCGCCTGAGCTTGCGGATGTTCCCTACCTGGCTGGGGAGCGACGACAGTTGGCAGGCGGTCGAGGCCGAGGGACGGATCTATCCGATGCCCTTCGGTGGACGCAGCGTGCTCGCCCTCTGGGGACTCGCTTGGCTCACCTTTGGAAAGCCGCCCTATCTCGATCTGCCGGCGATCGGCTGGGATTACAACAACCGCACCGGTCGAGCCTATGCCCAGGGGCGCATCCGGAGCAGCGACATGCTCTACGCGGAGGCGGAGTATCGAATGCCCCTTTCGCGTGATGGACTCTGGGGTGCAGTCTCGTTTCTGAACCTCACTTCGACCACGGATCCCGAGCTGAATCGTTGGGAGGCGCCCGATGTCGGCTGGGGCATCGGGCTTCGGATCAAGCTGAACAAGCATTCCCGCAGCAACATCACCATCGACTGGGGGTTCGGGGCTCAGGGGACGGTAGGCATCTTCCTCGGCACCGGCGAGGCGTTCTAGAGGTTGAAGGCGACCGCCACGAGAGCCAGGACGCCGAGTCCGCCGACAAGCACCGCCAGCACCGCGGCTACCGAGAAGGGACCGGGCCCATACTCTTTCTCGAGTTCCTTGCGCCGGAAATAGTCCTGGGCCTGGGCTGCGACCAGCGAGACGATACCGATGACGATCATGACCATACCGAAGTGTCGAGGACCAAACTGGCTTGTGACCCGTTGGGCCTGCTCCTTCGACAGTTCGAATTGAAAGAACTTGTAGATGGTAAAGCCGAAGGAGATCAGCGAGGTTGCGGTTCGGACCCAGGCCATCAGGGTGCGCTCGTGCGCGAGGCGGGTACGATCCACCGCGAGACGGGTGGAGGAGTCCAGCTGAGGCGCGGCGGGGTTGGACATGGGAGCCTCTCGCCAAGTGAGAGCCGGGATATAACGCCGAGCGGAAGCCGCCGCCAAATAGTCCTTTAGTGCAGCGAGTCGGGCCTACCACCGCTTTGCGCTTGCGGGACGACTGGTTGCTCCCCAACTTAGGGGGCCCCTCCGGTCTCCCGCGCTTCTGCCCCGGGTCCGCCATGTCATTGCTTAACCGTGTTCTCGGAGCCTTCGCCATCCTCTCGTGTGTCCCTGCAGCGAGAGGTCTGCTCGCTCAGGACACTCGCAATCACCTCTACGACAAGTGGCAGTTCACTGCCGCGGGCGCCCTGGTGATCTTCGGATCGGAGATGCGGATCGACGGCCCCAACGGCAACGGAACCGACATCCAAATCGAGGACGACCTGGGTCTTGCGAAAGAAAAGTTTCAGGGCCGCTTTGCGGGGCGCTTCCGGATCGGGCACCGGAGCGAGTTGGAGCTGGGCTACCTGCTGGCCCGGCGGAACCAGGAGAAGACCATTACCCGTGACCTCGTTTTTGCCGACACGACGTTCACGGCCGGCCTGAGCATCAAATCAGTCTTCAACTCAGACAACCTGTTCCTGGCCTATCGCTACGCATTCATCGCGAAGGAGAAGACCCAGATTGGGGCGGGGATCGGTCTGGGCGCCATCTTCTTCAAGACCAGCATGGAGGCACAGGCGGGTATCGGAGGAGCCACAGCGTCCTACTCGAGGGAACGCTCTCTGACGGGACCCACGGGATCCATCGGATTGTTCGGCCGGTTCCGTGTCGGCGACGACTGGTATCTCGAATCTGAAGCGCGGGCCATCTGGATCGGCATCGATCGATTCGATGCCTATGTCCTCGATGCCAATGCCGCCATCCGCTGGTTCCCCTGGACCTCCTGGGGGTTCGAGGCGGGATACACCTATAACGGACTGCGGCTGGACGTGAGCCAGGCAGCCGACAGACCCAATAGCCTCTCGGGAAGGATCAAGTACCACTTCCAGAACATCCGCCTGGGCGTCATTTTCACGCCTTAGCGAAACTCGCCTCAGCCGTCGGTTCTCCGTAGATTCCCGCCCCATGCCGACACCGCGGGAACTCCTCGATCTGCTGCACCACAAACAGGCCCAGTCCGAGCAGGGAGGCGGGCCGGAGCGCATCGCCCAGCAGCATAAGAAGGGCAAGCTCTCCGCCCGGGAGCGACTGGATCTGCTGCTCGATCCCGGGAGCTTCGTGGAGCTGGACCGCTTCGTTACCCACCGCGCCACCGATTTCGGCCTCGACCAACAGAAGTATCTGGGAGACGGTGTCGTCACCGGCTATGGCCGGATCGATGGCCGGGTGGTGTATGTCTTCTCCCAGGATTTCACCGTCTTCGGCGGCTCCCTCTCCGAGACCTTCGCCGAGAAAATCTGCAAGGTGATGGATCTCGCGATGCGCAACGGCGCGCCGGTCATCGGGCTCAATGACTCTGGCGGCGCTCGCATTCAGGAAGGGGTCGCCTCGCTGGGAGGTTACGCCGACATTTTCCTGCGCAACACCCTCGCCTCGGGCGTCATTCCCCAGATCTCGGTCATCCTCGGGCCCTGCGCGGGCGGCGCGGTCTACAGTCCCGCCATCACCGATTTCGTCTTCATGGTCCGGGGCGTCAGCTACATGTTCGTGACTGGCCCCAACGTGGTGAAGACGGTCACCCACGAGGACGTGACCTTCGAGCAGCTGGGCGGCGCCGACGTGCACGGCGGTGTTTCCGGGGTGGCCCATTTCGTCCACCCGACCGAGCCCGAGTCTTTGGCGGCGGTGCGCGAGCTGATCGGCTATCTCCCGGGTAACAACCTCGACGAGCCGCCGAGCCGCAGAACCACCGAGGCTGATGACCCGGTGGACCGGCGCGAAGAACGGCTCCTCGACATCATCCCCGACAGCGCCAACAAGCCGTACGACATGCACGAGGTGATCGGTGCGGTGGTGGATCGGCGTTCCTTCTTCGAAGTGCAGCCCGAGTACGCCGCAAATCTCATCGTGGGATTCGCGCGACTGGCGGGACAACCGGTGGGCATCGTGGCGAACCAGCCCGCGGTGCTCGCGGGGGTGCTCGACATCAGTGCTTCGCTCAAAGGCGCCCGGTTCATCCGTTTCTGCGACTGCTTCAACATCCCGCTCGTCACCTTCGAGGACGTCCCAGGCTTCCTTCCCGGTGTTGCCCAGGAGCACGGCGGGATCATCAAGCACGGCGCCAAGCTCCTCTACGCTTTTTGCGAGGCGACCGTCCCCAAGCTCACGGTGATTACCCGTAAGGCCTATGGTGGCGCCTACGACGTGATGAGCTCCAAGCACATCAGAGGTGACATCAATCTGGCGTGGCCCACCGCCGAGATCGCCGTGATGGGGCCCAAAGGTGCAGTCGAGATTCTGTTCAAGAAGGAGCTGGATCAGGCCACCGACAAGGAAGCGGAAACGGCGCGGCGCATCGCCGAATACACCGACACTTTTGCCAATCCGTATTCTGCAGCCGCGCGCGGATTCGTGGACGATGTCATCGATCCACGAGATACCCGGCCGCGCCTCATCGACGCCCTGCGCGTTCTGTCCACCAAGCGGGACCGCAACCCGGCGAAGAAGCATGGAAACATTCCGCTGTAGCCGTTTCATCCGGGCGCATCCCACCCAGCTGCAGATTGCCCTTGACCCTAGCGCAACCTAGGGCTGCTTCATACTTTAGGTGCTTGATGGGCAGCTTACGGTTTCGCCTCGCTCCCGCGCTCGTGGCGGCCGGCTTCGCCGGGGCATCGGGCCTTGCCGCACAGGCACCGGTAGACCCGAGCGCCGTCCCTCGCGCCGTCGCGATGGACCGGAGCGGACAACGCAGCGCAGCGACGGAGTTTCTCGGTCACTATCTCGCCACCGCGCCCGAAGACGGCCGAGCCTGGTTTGAGCTCGGCCGTTTCTATTGGCTGGACAGCCGGAGTTGGCATCTGGCCGGTCACATCGGCGATCCCCCCGGCGGGCTCTACCTCGACTTTGCCGCTACCGCGCTCGATCAGGCGGTCCGCCTTGGCTCCGATTCCGCCCTGGTATTCCGCGCCCTGGTCGAGATGGGCCGCTCGCTGATCCAGATCGAGGATTCGGGCTGGGAGACTACCCGGGCAGGCGCTCCGGTCTCCGGCTACCCCGCGTTGCCGGGTTACGTCTCCGAACTTGGCATCAACCTCGTCAATTCCTGTCCCACCAACGGAGTCATCGTCACCGGGTCGGATCTGGAGGCCGTCGGGGTGTGGTATGCGGTCCTGGGGAGCGGCCGCCGCACGACGGTGGTCCCGATACTGCCGGAGCTCTACGCGGCCGATGCGAACTACCGCCGCGGCATGGCCCAGACGTTGGGCATAGATCCCGAGACTCCGGTTGTCGGCATGCTTACCGAAGTCGCCCGTCGGCGTCCGCTCTGCCTTACGCCGGCCGCCGATTCCAGCGTCGCCATGGGAGTGCCCTGGCGTGCGATTCGTCTGGTCCGGGTAGCTGGTCCTGTGGGAGAGCTGACTCCCGACGGCCTGGCCGTGACCGAGCTTCTCATCGCGGGGCGGGGCAGCGCCAGCTCCTGGGCCCAGGAAACTCGCGCGGTGTACGAAGCTGCCGGTCGCCGGAACGCCCTTCTCTGCAGCAGCATCCTCATCCAGCTCGGAGACCGCCCGCGCGACGCCTGCGGTCGGTGAGCTGCCTCTCCTTTCCGTGAAGCGTGTTCTGGTTGCCAATCGGGGCGAAATCGCCCTGAGAATCATCCGCGCCTGCCACGAGGAAGGACTCGAGGCAGTTGCAGTGTTTTCCGACGCCGATCGTCTCAGCCCTCACGTTCGCGCGGCCGATCACGCCATTCCGATCGGTCCGCCGCTTCCATCCGAGAGTTACCTCCGCATCGATAAACTGCTCGACGCTGCTCGCGCCAGCGGCTCGGAGGCGGTGCACCCGGGCTACGGATTTCTGGCCGAGCGTCCGGCCTTTGCCCAGGCCGTGAGCGAGGCCGGATTGATTTTTGTGGGACCGTCGGCGGACGCCATTCGGGCGATGGGAGACAAGACCGAGGCTCGCCGCCGGATGGCCGCGGCCGGCGTTCCCATCGTGCCTGGTCTCACCGTCGCGGTGAGTGGGGCGGAGGCGGGAAAGGCGGCGCGGGAAATCGGGTTCCCGGTTCTCGTCAAAGCCTCCGCCGGAGGAGGCGGTCGGGGAATGCGCGTGGTGCGCGAGTCCGGGTCTCTGGACGGGGCGCTCGAAGCCGCCGCGTCCGAGGCGCTCAAGGCTTTCGGCGACGCGAGTGTCTACCTCGAGAAATACGTGGAGCGGCCCCGGCACATCGAAATCCAGGTCCTGGCGGATCACCTTCGCACCGCCCATCTGGGTGAGCGTGAATGCTCGGTGCAGCGCCGTCACCAGAAGCTGGTCGAGGAGGCGCCTTCTGTTGCTGTGTCACCGCAGCTGCGCGAGCGCATGGGTGCCGCGGCAGTAGCCGCCGCCAAAGCGGTGGGATACCGCGGCGCCGGAACCTGTGAGTTCCTCCTCGCCCCGGACGGGGCCTTCTATTTCCTCGAGATGAACACCCGGATCCAGGTCGAGCATCCGGTTACCGAGCTGGTCTACGGCGTGGATCTGGTCCGAGAACAGCTGCGGATCGCCCAGGGTCTCCCGATGCGGCTCCCCGGGAATGAGCTCGTCCCCCGAGGGTGGGCGCTTGAATGCCGCATCACCAGCGAGGATCCGGCGAATGGCTTCCTGCCTTCAACCGGACGACTCGAATACCTCCGGCCCCCCGCGGGTCCGGGAGTGCGTTGGGATGGTGGGTTCGAGACCGGCAACGATATTACGCTCTTCTACGACTCCCTGCTCGGCAAGGTCATCGTGTGGGGCCCCGACCGGGCCGACGCGATCGATCGGATGCGGCGCGCGCTGCAGGAACTGGTCGTCGTCGGGGTCGCGACCAACCAGTCCTTCCATCTGCGGCTGCTGGGCGATCGCGCGTTTCTGGAAGGCGACATCGACAGCCAGTTCCTCGACCGCCGCACTGATCTCATGCAGGCGAGGGAAGAACCGCCTCAGATGATCGCCCTCGCGGTGGCGGCGGCGCTCGCTGAGGAAGGAGCTCGACAGTCGCGAAAGCCCATCCCGCCCGAGGGCTCGAGCAATAGCGGAGGCTGGGCCCGGATCGCCCGGCTGGAGGGCCTCAGGTGAGCCCCGTCGAGTCGGCGCGGGAAACGGTGAACATCGCCCGGATCGCCGCCGGAGGTGACGGAGTCGGCAAGCTGGGCGATGGGCGCACGGTGTTCGTCCCTCGCACGGCACCTGGAGATCTCGTCGAGCTCAACAACCTTCAGCTTCATGGAAGATTCGCCCGCGCTCGACTTCTCCGAGTCGTGGAGCCGGGGCCCGGCCGAACCCAGCCCCGTTGTCCTCACTACGAGGAGGACGAATGCGGCGGCTGCCAGCTGCAGCACCTGACGAACGCCCATCAGGTGGCGGCGAAGCGGGCGATTGTTGGTGACGCGCTGCGCAGGATCGGCCGCCTCGAGATCGATGATCCGGAGGTCGAGCATTCGGATCGGGAATGGGGTTATCGCAGCAAGCTCACGCTCGCGGTCGCCGCGGCGGGTCGGCGGATCGGACTGCATCGCTACGATCGGCCGGGCGAGCTGTTTGATCTCACCCGCTGCCACATTACGGCGCCGGCGCTGATGGATCTGTGGGAAGAAGTGCGTAGTCATCGCGGCCTCCTGCCTGCGGCAGCCAAGACGGTGGTGCTGCGGCTCGATCGGGAGGGCGGACGCCACCTCATCGTTCAGGTCATGGGGCAGCGCAACTGGAGCGAGGCGCAGACACTGCACGACCGGCTGGCGGCTCAGGGGAAAACGGCGACGATCTGGTGGTCACCCGAGGGCGGCGCGCCGCGCGTGGTGGCCGGGGCGCCGACCGCCTATCCCGCCACTGTCTTCGAACAGGTTCATCCCGGTCTCGGCGACCAGATCCGCCGCTTCGCGGTTGACCAGCTTGGCGAAGTCGCGAACCAGCATGTTTGGGATCTCTATGCTGGAATCGGCGAGACCAGCGAGATGCTGACCGCGCGCGGAGCGAACGTCGAGAGCGTCGAGATAGACGGGCGCGCGGTAGCGGCGGCGGAGCGGCAGCACAGTGTGCCGGCCGACAGGGTACAACGCCATATAGGCCGGGCCGAACACCTGGTTGATCAGCTGCGTAGTCCCGACATGGTGATCACCAATCCGCCCCGCTCCGGTATGGATTCCCGTGTCGTTGACGCGATTCGGGCCGCCGGCCCCCGACGAGTGGTCTACGTCTCCTGCGATCCGGCCACCCTGGCTCGCGACCTTGCTCGTCTGACCGCTCCGACCGCTCCGACCGCCCCGTCCGTCCTGTCCGTCCTGTCCGCCCCGTCCGCCTTCCCGCCATTCCGCCTTACCGCCCTCCGCGCCTTCGACCTCTTCCCCCAGACCGCCCACGTCGAGTCGGTAGCCCTGTTGGAGACGGTATGAAGTACTTCGTGACGGTTGGGGGTCGGACGCTCGAGGTCGTTGTGGATGGCGAGCGGGTGGAAGTGGAAGGGAAGGTCTTCGAGGCGCACCTCTCCCCGATTCCCGGCACGCCGCTGCGCCATCTCCTGCTGGGCTCGGAGTCCTACACCCTGGCGATGGAGCGGGCGGACAGCGGATGGGCTGCCGCCTTCCGGGGCGAACGGCATGTAATGGAGGTGCTCGACGAACGGACCCGGCACATCCGGACCCTGACCGGTCAAGGTGCAAAGGCGACCGGGGCGAGCCAGCTCAGGGCGCCGATGCCCGGTCTCGTACTCCGTATCCAGGTACAACAGGGACAGGCAGTTGTGGCGGGACAACCGATCGTGGCCCTGGAAGCCATGAAGATGGAAAACGAGCTGCGAGCAACCGCGGCGGGGGTGGTCCAAACCATCGCCGTCGTGGCCGGCCAAGCCGTCGAACGAGGGGCGGTTCTGGTAGAATTTGCCACTCCGGCCACTTGACCCAAACCCTTACTGCTGGCTAAGTTTCAAGTCTGTGTGGTTTTTCGCCATTCCACGTGACAGCAGGATTGATGAACACCTTTTCCGCTAAGCCCAGGGACCTCGCCCATCAGTGGCATCTGGTCGATGCCGCCGACGTGCCGCTTGGCCGGCTCGCGTCCCGTGTCGCTCAACTCATTCGGGGCAAGCACAAGCCGACCTTCACGCCGCACATGGACGGCGGCGATTTCGTGATCGTGATCAACGCCGAGAAAGTGAAGCTCACCGGGCGCAAGCTCGAGCAGAAGCGCCACTTCCGGCATACCGGCTACATGGGCCATGAGCGCTTCACTCCGGTCAAGAAGCTGATCGAGGGTGGCCGCCCCGAGCGGGTGATCGAGCACGCCGTGTTCGGCATGCTGCCCAAGAATTCGCTGTCTCGCCAGAAGCTGCGGGGCAAGCTCAAGGTCTACGCGGGTGAGAGTCACCCGCACGCGGCGCAGCAGCCCGCGGCCTATTCCGTCACGCCTGAGCAGAGGAACGCATGACCGCCACCCCTGAATTCCGTTGGCAGGCGGTGGGTCGCCGCAAGACGAGTGTCGCGCGGGTGTACCTCACCCCCGGCACCGGCAAGTGGGATGTAAATGGACGGACCCTGGGTGATTACTTCCCCCGTCCTTCCCTGGTGCAGCACATCCAGCAGTCCTTCACCGCGACCGACACGCTCGGCGCGTTCGACGTACGGGCGCTGGTCAATGGTGGCGGGCAGTCGGGACAGGCTGGAGCGCTGCGGCTCGGCATCGCGCGGGCCTTGATGTCGGCCGACGGCCAGCACCGCATGAAGCTCCGGACCGCTGGACTGCTGACCCGGGACCCCCGCGCGGTCGAGCGGAAGAAGCCGGGCCGCGCTGGCGCCCGGAAGCGGTTCCAGTTCAGCAAGAGATAGGAATCTCGTAGGGGCGACCCTTGTGGCCGCCGACCAACAGGGGCGACCACACGGGTCGCCCCAGACCCACGCCGCGGGATTTCCGCCCGGGTGCCCTTCGGGGTCAGGCGGAAAGATGAACGCGGCGGACGATCAACCCCAATTGAAAGACGGCAACATCCGCATGGCACAGCCTCAGTTGCAGGACCTCCTCGAAGCAGGCGTTCACTTCGGGCATCAGACCCGTCGGTGGAACCCCAAGATGCGGCGCTTCATCTTCGCCGAGCGCTCCGGCATCTACATCATCGATCTCCAGAAGACGCTCCGCCAGATCATTCAGGCCCAAGAGCTCCTGAAGAGCGTGGTGCTCAAGGGCGAGGGAGTCCTCTTCGTCTGCACCAAGAAGCAGCTCAAGGGAATCGTGCAGGTCGAGGCGCAGGAATGCGGCTCGTACTACGTGACCGAGCGCTGGCTGGGCGGCATGCTCACCAACTTCCAGACCATCAAGAAGCAGCTGCGCCGGCTGCGGGAGCTGGAGCAGGGCGCTGCGGATGGTGAGTTCGAGAACTACACCAAGAAGGAAAAGCTTCTCTTCGAGCGGGAACGGGAAAAGCTGAGCCGCAACCTGGAGGGCATCAAGCAGATGGGACGGCTTCCCGGGGCGCTCTTCGTGGTGGATGCGAAGAAGGAGAAGATCGCGGTGCAGGAGGCCAACAAGCTTGGCATCCCGGTGGTCGCGATCGTGGACACCAACGCCGACCCGGATGTCATCACGGTTCCGATTCCGGGCAATGACGACGCGATCCGCGCGGTTTCTCTGATCACCGGGGCCCTGAGCGAGATCATCAAGGAAGCCCGGGCCCAGAGCCCGATCCGCGAGGCCGCGGAGGATGCCGAGGCCGAGACCTACAGCACCGACGGCGGCACCGAGGGCGACGTGGATGCCGAGCGGCGCAAGCGCCGCCCCCGCCGCAAGCGTCGGCCCAAGCCGGAAGCGATTGCGGCTCGCTTGAAGCACGAGGAGCAGGCGCCCAGCCCGGCGGGCGAGACGGAAGCGTAGACCCGGCGGTGTTGGACCGCATACGAGTCGCCGCCGTCCGGCCCTCGGGGCCTAGGACGGCGGTTTCACTATCACATCTGGAAAGCACGACATGAGCACGATGGCGATCTCAGCGAAGGATGTAGCCCAGCTCCGCGCCCGGACCGGCGCGGGCATGATGGATTGCAAGAAGGCCCTCGAGGAAGCGCAGGGCGACATGGACAAGGCCGCCGAAATCCTGCGCAAGAAGGGCATCGCGAAGGCCGAGACCCGGACCGAGCGGACTGCCTCGCAGGGCCTGGTCGTGATCGATCCCGCGCCGGACGGGAAGTCCGCGGCGATGATCGAGCTGAACTGCGAGACCGACTTTGTGGCCCGCACCAGCGATTTCATCGGGCTCGCCAAGGAGCTTGGCAAGCACGCAGCGGCGCACGCGCCCTTCGGCGTGAACCCCGGCAGCGTGATCGACGCCCAGCCTTTCCAGGGGAAGACCGTCGCCGAGGTCGTAAAGGCGATGTCGGGCAAGACCGGTGAAGCGATGAGCCTCAAGCGGGTCGCTCGACTCGAGGCCAAAGACGGCCTCGTCGGGGCCTACCTGCATCACAACGGTCAGTCGGGCGCCCTGGTCGCGGTTGATGGACCGCACAACGAGGCGGTCTCTGAGCTGGCGCGCGAGCTCGCGCTGCACGTGGCCTTCGCCGACCCGGCGGGAATCTCCGATGCCGATGTGCCGGCCGAGCTGGTAGAGCGCGAGCGGCGGATCGCGGAAGAGCAGGTCGCGGCCGAAGGAAAGCCCGAGAACATCCGCGCCAAGATCGTCGAAGGAAAGGTCAAGAAGTTCCTGGCCGAGCGGACTCTGATGGGCCAACCTTTCGTGCGGGACGACAAGAAGCCGGTTGCGGAGCTTGTGAAAGAAACCGCCGCGACGGCGGGGGCGCCGGTGACCGTTCGCGCCATTGCCCGCTTCCGGGTGGGAGAAGGCTGATGCGACGGGCCTACGCCCGCGCGCTGCTCAAGCTTTCCGGGGAAGCGCTCGCCGGCGAGAAGGGATACGGACTCGACTTCAAAGTGGTCGAGTCCTTCGCCGATGAGCTTCTCACTGTCCATGCCCGGGGAATCCAGCTGAGCCTCGTGGTGGGCGGCGGCAATATCCTTCGGGGAACCACTGCGAGTCGGCAGGGCCTGGACCGCGTCTCCGCCGATTACATGGGGATGCTGGCCACCGTTATCAACGCTCTCGCGGTGCAGGACATCCTCGAGCGCAAAGGGGTCCAGACCCGGGTGATGACCGCGATTCGTATGGAATCGCTGGCCGAGCCTTACATCCGCCGCCGGGCGCTCCGCCACATGGAGAAGGGGCGTCTCGTTATCTTTGCTGGCGGAACCGGAAACCCCTACTTCTCGACGGATACAGCCGCCGTGCTCCGGGCACTGGAGGTCGAGGCGGACGTCATACTCAAGGGGACCAACGTGGACGGGGTGTTTACCGCGGACCCCAAGAAGGACCCCGCGGCGCGGCTTATTCCGGAGTTGACCTTCCAGGACGCCCTGGTGAACGGGTATGAGGTCATGGACCGGAGCGCCTTCGGTCTCTGCCAGACTAACAAGCTTCCGATCATCGTCTTCAACATGAACCAGGCCGGTAATCTCGACCGCGTCCTGCGCGGCGAGCCGGTGGGGACGATCGTCCAATGAGCACACCGAATACCATTCCCGAGCTGGTCAAGCACGCCCGTGAACTGATGAACAAGGCGGTGGAGAACACTCGCAAGGAGTTCTCCGGCATCCGAAGCGGCAAGGCCACCACCTCGCTGCTCGACATCATCCGGGTGGAGGCCTACGGCAGCGAGGTCCCGCTCAATCAAGTTGGCATGGTGGCGGCTCCAGAGGCGCGACTGCTGACCGTGCAGCCGTTCGACAAGTCCCTCGCTCCGGCCATCGAGAAGGCGATCCGCGAATCCGATCTCGGCCTGAACCCCGCCAGTCAGGGCGGGCTCATCCGGATCCCAATTCCCTCGCTCAACGAAGAGCGGCGCAAGGACCTGGTCAAAGTGATCCACAAGCTGGCCGAAGAAGGCCGGGTCGCGGTGCGTCATGCCAGAGGCGAAGCGCACAGCAAAGTGAAGAAGCTGGAGAAGATTGCCGAGGACGAGCGGACTCGCGGGGAGAAGGAAATCCAGAAGCTCACCGACGATCACATCCGGCAGATCGATCAGCTGATCTCCGCCAAGGAAGCGGAGATCATGGAAGTCTGAACCGATGGGTGAGGATCTGCTATCGCAGTTGAAGCTGAACGGCGCGGTACCGGCTCACATTGCCATCATCATGGATGGCAATGGACGCTGGGCGAAAAAGCGGGCGCTCCCGCGTCCCCTGGGGCACAAGGCTGGAATGAAAGCGGTGCGGGAGGCGGTGGAAGGCGCGCTCGCCGCCGGAGTCGATGTGCTCACCCTGTTCGCATTCAGCCAGGAAAACTGGAGTCGTCCGGCGCCGGAAATCGACGCGCTGATGAGCCTGCTCCAGGAGTATATCGCGAAGGAAATGGCCGAGCTGCGGCAGCAGAGCGTTTCGGTCCGCTTCCTGGGAGACCTGACCCGGCTGAGTCCCAAGGCGCTGCAGGCCGTGGATCGCCTGACTGCCGAGACCGCGAGCGGCGAGGCCCTCGCGCTGAACATCTGTATCTCGTACGGCTCCCGCGCCGAAATCACTCGCGCCGCCCGGATGCTCGCCGAGGACGTTGCGGCTGGCCGCATCAAACCGAGTGAGATCGACGAAGAAGCGGTGAGCCGGCGGCTTTACACCGCTGCCTGGCCCGATCCCGACCTGCTGATCCGGACCTCGGGCGAGCTGCGGATCTCCAACTTCCTCCTCTGGCAGCTGGCGTATGCCGAGCTGTACGTGACCCCGGTCCTGTGGCCCGATTTCACCCGGCGTCATTTGTTCGAGGCGATTCTCGACTTCCAGAAGCGGGACCGGCGATTCGGCAAGGTGTCCGTTTGAGCCGTCAGCCGTCAGCCATCAGCCGTCAGAGTGGCGGCGTTGGCGTGAATCCGAAGGCTGACGGCTGTCGGCTGACGGCCATCGGCTGACGGCTGCTGTCCGCATGGCCTCCAATCTCTTCCAGCGCATCTCCTTCGCCGTTGTCGCCATTCCCGTGGCGCTCGGAGTCGTCTGGTTTGGCGGTTGGCCACTCGTCGGATTGCTCGCGATCGTCGGCGCGCTCGGGTCGAGGGAGTTGTTCGGTTTCGCCCAGCGGCAACAGATCGCTCCGCTTTCGGCCTGGGGAATCGGCTCGGCCGCGGTCCTGCCGTTTCTGGTCTACCTCTCGATCATCACGCCGGGAGGCTGGCTCGCGTTCCTGCTGGGTAACTCCTGGCTCCTTGCCGCCTTGTGGCTGGTCGCGACACTCACCATTGTGCTGGCTCGTCGCACTCCCAGCGATCGGCCACTAGCCGCTGCGGCCATCACGGTTTTCGCCGTTGGATACACCGCCGGGCTCCCCGCCACCCTGCTCCCCATTCGGCATCTCACCGAGCCGGGCCGTTCCTGGGCCGGTGCGTGGCTGGTATTCACACCACTCGTCATCACCTGGGTCTGTGATACCGCGGCCATGTTCGCGGGAAGGCTGATCGGTGGCCCCAAGCTCTGGCCGACCATCAGTCCCGGCAAGACCTGGTCAGGCAGTCTGGCCGGAGTCGTGGCCGCGCTGGGGACGGTGCCGCTGCTCAATAGCCTGGTGCTGGAACGCCAGGGTATAGCTCTCCCGATCACCCAGGGACTGATCTTCGCGCTGGTGCTCGGAATTGTCGGGCAGATTGGCGATCTTGTGGAGTCTCTTTTCAAGCGTGAAGTGGGCCTCAAGGATTCCTCGGCGATCATTCCTGGGCACGGAGGCATCCTGGACCGCTTCGATTCGCTCTATTTTGTGCTGCCAGTCTCGGCGGTGTTCTATCGCCTGGTTGGGATCATCTGATGCGCCACCAGTCCAGGAACGACAATCAGCCTGCGAAGACGCGGGGAGTCGCCATCCTCGGGTCCACCGGCTCGATCGGAAAGAGTGCGCTGGCGGTAATCGGCAGACAGCGCGATCACTTCCGGGTCGTGGCGTTGACCGCGCGGACCAACGAAGCGGCGTTGAGCCGCCAGGTTGCACAGTGGCAGCCGGCTTATTCAGCCCTGGTGAGCAAGACGGGTCCCGAGGCACTGGTCGAAGCAGCGACCCACCCAGACGTTGACATCGTCCTCAACGCGGTGGTCGGTTCGGCCGGACTGGACGCGACGCTGGCGGCGCTGCGTGCCGGCAAGCGGGTGGCCCTGGCCAACAAGGAAACGCTGGTCATGGCGGGCGACCTCGTGCGCGCTGCCGCCTGTGCTGGTGGCGGTGAGCTCGTGCCGGTGGATTCGGAGCACAGTGCGGTCCTGCAATGTCTCGAAGGAAGGGCGACGGGCCTCGCCCGGGTGATCCTGACCGCGTCAGGCGGTCCCTTCCGCGAGTGGGAGCCGGAGCGGATCCGCGCCGCCACGGTGCAGGAAGCGCTCAACCACCCGACCTGGACCATGGGGAACAAGGTCACGGTCGACAGCGCGACCTTGGCGAACAAGGCGCTCGAGTTGATCGAAGCCCACCATTTCTTCGGACTGGGCTACGACACCCTTGACGTCGTGGTCCATCCCCAGAGCATCGTGCACGCTCTCGTTGAGTACTGTGATGGTAGCGTCATTGCCCAAATCGCCTTTCCTTCGATGGAGTTGCCGATTCTCTACGCCCTCACCTATCCCGTGCGGCTCCCGGATCAGGGTGTCCGCCGGTTCGATCCGGTGCAGGCCGGTGTCCTCACCTTCGAGCCGGTGAGGAGCGATGTCTTCCGGGCGTATTCGGCGGGGGTTTCGGCGGGACGTGCCGGCGGGACCGCTCCTGCCGTGTTCAACGCCGCCAACGAAACCGCGGTGGCTGCATTCCTCGATGGACGCGTCCCATTTGGTCGCATCTCCGATACGATCGAGCGAGTGCTCGATGAACATGCCCCGGCGCCCGCCGGCGATCTTGATACCGTGCGCGCCGCGGACCAGTGGTCCCGGGTCCGCGCCAGTGAGGTGTTGAAGTGATCGTTTTCCAGTACGTGTGGCCGCTGGTCATCACTCTTGGTGTCCTGATCTTCGTGCACGAGGCAGGCCACTTCATCGCCGCCAAGTGGGCCGGGATCTACGTGCACCGCTTCTCACTGGGCCTCGGTTCGCCGATTCCCTGGCTCACCCGGAAGATCGGAGAAACCGAGTATTCGATCTCCTGGCTGCCCCTCGGCGGCTATGTGAAGATGGCGACCGCGGAGGAAGGGGCCGACAGCTCCGCACTCGAGGGCGGCGCGTCGGAGATTGCCCACATACCGCCCGACCGGATGTTCGAGGCCAAACCGGTCTGGAAGCGGATGGTGGTCATCCTGGCTGGCGTCACCATGAACGTGGTGTTCGCCTGGCTCGCCTTTGTGTTTCTGGCCGCCAAAAACGGCGAGCAGATCGATCCAGTCACCAGGATCGGCGCCGTTACCGCGGATAGCCTTCCCCCCGGCGCGGAAGCTCTCGCCACAATGCATCCGGGAGACAGCGTCGTCGCGATCGACGACCAGCCGGTGCATTCGTGGAACGAAGTCCAGGAGCTGATCGGCACCGGCTCCGGAGACTCGGTGGTCGTTCACCTGGCCGACGGGCGGGCCCTGCCGATTCACATTCATCCCGCAGCCCTGGTGGATCGGATGCGGGTGCTGAACGCCATCGCGCCGGCCCACCAGCCGCTAGTCGAGACAGTCGAGAGCGGCCGGCCCGGCCACAAGGGTGGTCTGCTCCCGGGCGACACCATCCTGGCGCTCAACGATTCGCCTGTCGAGTCGCGTGACGTGGTCGTACCCACGATCCGCAACAGCATCGGAACTCCTTTGAAGTTCCGGGTCGGACGTGCTGGCGGACCGGTAGATCTCACGATTACCCCCGAAGCGGTCACCGAGGCGGGCAAGCAGGTGGGCAAGATCGGAGTCGCCTTCCGCGAGGCGGTCAACTTCGAACGCCGGCCCTACACGCTGAGTGAAGCGTTCGGCGCCGGTACCCGTGCGACTCTCGCGGCGTCCACCCAGATCGTTCGCACCGTGCAGGGACTGCTCTCTGCCCGGATCTCCAGTCGCGAGGTCGGTGGTCCGATTCTCATCGGCCAGCTCGCGGCGCAGAGTGCGAGGCTCGGGTTCGACACCTTCCTGGCCTTCATGGCGCTGATTTCGGTCAACCTCGCCATCCTCAACCTGCTTCCCATCCCGGTGCTGGATGGGGGACAGTTCCTCTTCCTGCTGGCCGAGGTGGTGTTACGTCGCCCGCCGTCGCTCAAGCTGCGAGAGCGGCTGACGCTTGTCGGTCTGGTGCTCATCGTCTCACTGATGGTCCTGGCGTTCTCAAACGACATTCGCCGGCTGATCGGCATCTAGTCGGGGAGGTGACGCTGCTATGGATCGGTGGAATGTCGCCGCCAAGGTAGCTGCGGCCTCGAGCGCGGTGCTGGCACTGGGCCTGTTGCTCACCGGTTTCTTTGCCTGGCGGGCCGCAGACCGGAAAGTGCTTGGGCTGCAGTTGCAACAGGCGAGCGCCCAGCTCGACGGGAATCTCGCTCTGGCCCGGGCCATGTTCGACCAGCGCTTTCCCGGTCCCTGGCGTCTGGTGGAGGCCACGGGTGTGGAACCGCTCGTCGAACTGTTTAACGGCAACGGCCGGCTCGATAGTTGGAGGACCCGCGAACGGTTGAGCGCCCACCTCTACAAAGGCGCGACGCCGATTCTGGGGAACCCCGAGGTCGAGCGCATGTTGCTCGAGTTGGACAGCCTGACCGGGATGGAGATGACGGTGGCCCAACGCATCCGGTCGCTGCCCTCTCCCGATTCAACGGTGGGAGACGCGCCGAACGGAAGGGCGCTTCGTCTGGTGACGACGGTGACCCGCGTCGACAGCATGGGCGTGTTGCGCCGCGCCAGCCTCACCATCATGCCGACCCGCATCCCCGGCACTGGCCGGACTGTCGGCGCCGGGGCGGTGTTCGCGTCCGGCGTGGCGTATGGTGGAAGAGCGCTGGTCGCGGGACAGGATCGCTGGACCCGCTACGAGCCGATCGTGAGCCCGGATCGCGGTGTTGTCGGCATCCTCTATGGCGGACTGCGGTTCGATCCCTTCGCGCAGGCGGCGCACAGCGCCTCGTGGGCGCTGGCGCGGACCTTCCTGGCGATCGGCCTCGCGTCCGCGCTGGTCGCGATCGTGATCCTCTACCTGATCACCCGGAGATTGCTGCGACCGCTCAGCGGCATCGAGCACGCCGCGGCTCGCATCTCGGCGGGCGATCTCTCCTGCCGCAGCGGTATCAGCCAGCAGGATGAAATCGGCGTTCTGGCTCGCACTTTCGACGAGATGGCGAGCCAGCTCCAGACTCTGCACCATGGGATCCTGGCGACGACGGATCGGCTTTACCAATCCGCTCGGGGAGTGGACGAGGCGGCGACCGCGGCGGCGCACGCAACTCATCAGGTTTCCGACGCGGCCAGTGAGGTCTCCCGCGGATCAACCGAGATGAGTCAGAAGGCGGCCGAAGTGAACGAGCAGGTCACCGCGGTTCGCCGCTACCTCGAGGCGATCAGCGAGAGAGTCGCGGCCGCCGTCGAGAAATCCCGGAGCGCTCGCATCGCGGCGCAGCAGGGTCATATCGCCGCAGCGCAGGCGCTCGCGGTAGGGAACGATGTGCGGCAGACCGTCGCCGAGGCCTCCACCGTGATGAAAGCCCTCGGCGCTCAGGCCGACCGGATCAATCAGGTTGTCGAGTTCAGCAAGGAAGTCGCGATCCAGACTAATCTCCTTGCCCTCAATGCTGCGATCGAGGCTGCGCGCGCGGGCGTGCATGGACGCGGCTTCAGAGTCGTCGCCGCCGAGATCAAGACCCTGGCGAAAGAGACCAGGGAATCCTCGGACAGTATCGGCAAGCTGATCGCGGAAACCCGGCAGCAGATGGCAGCGGCGGTCGAGATGCTCGACCGGGTGGAGAAGGAGACCGAAGCGGGACTCGAAGCAGCCCGGAGCAACGATCAGGGGTTCAGCCGCATCTCCGATTCGGTCGCCCTGGTCGTGGGCCGGATCGAAGAGATCAACGAGGCGGCGGGCGGGGTATCGCGCAGCATGGATCTGGTGAGTGAGGGAATCGAAGGTGTCGCCTCCTTCGCCCAACAGAGCGCGGCAGCGAGCGAGCAGGTCGCCGCACTAGCCGAGGAGCAGACCACGACTCTCGGTGCGATCTCGGCGGAAGTTCACGGACTTTCCGCTTTGGCCGGCGAACTCCAGCTCACGGTCAGCGCGCCGAGCCGGGCCAGTTCGACACAACCGGTCATCGAGACCGTTTAGGCGTGGCACAGCGGGTGCAAAGACGGGGCGCTTCGCATCGTCCCGCGGCGATAAGATGTTGACTCGAGTGATGTTCCGTCCGGACTGGCGCGCCAGATTGTCCCTGATGACATTTTGTCCCTCACGAGGAACCGCGAACTCCGCATCATGACGCTTCTCGCTCTCGATCAAGTCACCAAGCGCTTCAACGGTATCCCCGCAGTCGATGCGGTCTCCTTCTCGGTGGATCGCGGTCAGGTCGTGGGATTTCTGGGCCCCAACGGGGCTGGGAAGTCCACTACGATGCGGATGATTACCCAATTCCATGAGCCCGATCAGGGCCGCATCACGTTCGACGGCAAACCCCTCTCGGAAGCAGGGTGTGAGGCCAAGCGACGAGTCGGATACCTGCCGGAAAACAATCCCCTTTACGGCGACATGCTGGTGGCGGAATACCTGGAGTTCGTCGCCCGGCTTCGGGATCTCGAAGGAACCGAGCGGCGTCGCGCAACGGACCATGCTGTCGCGGCGACGGGAATTGACCAGGTGTTCTACCGTCCGATCGGAGAGCTGTCGAAGGGATACAAGCAGCGGGTCGGCCTCGCCGCTGCCATCCTGCCACAGCCCGATCTGCTGGTGCTGGACGAGCCGACCGAAGGCCTCGATCCCAACCAGCGGGTGGAAATTCGCCGCCTCATCAATGCGCTGGGACAGGACCGGACCGTTCTGCTCTCCACTCATATTCTCTCCGAAGTGCAGTACACCTGCTCCCGGCTGCTCATCATCAACCGGGGCAAGATCGCCGCTGACGGGCCGGTCTCCGATCTGGTGAGTCGGGCGGGTGGAGAGGTGCGCATTTCGGTCGAGGCGTCAGGGCAGGGAGTTGCCGATGGACTTGCTGCGCTTCCGGGAGTTCACGAATGCACTCCCCAAACGGAGAAGGGAGGACGTATAAGCCTGATTCTTACCGCCAGTGCCGAGCATGATCTCCGTCCGGAGATCTTCAGGCTGGCATCATCCAGGGGATGGATCCTGTACGAATTACATCAGGAAGCCGGGAGCCTGGAAGATCTGTTCCGTCAGCTCACCGCAACCGGGGAGGCCGCATGAAGGCGGTCTGGACCGTAGCTCGGCGAGAGCTCAAATCGATGTTCGACACGCCGACCGGCTATGTGCTGCTGGTCGTCTTCATCGTCGCTAATTCGTTCCTGTTCTTCCGGCAGGCGTTTCTCTCCAGCGCCGCGTCGCTCCGGCCGATGCTGGATCTCCTGCCGTGGCTCTACCTGTTCTTCGTGCCCGCGGTCGCCATGCGGAGCCTGGCGGAGGACACGCGGACCGGTCTGCTCGAGGTCATCCTCTCGCAGCCCCTCACCGAGCTCGAGCTTCTGCTGGGCAAGTACCTCGGCATCGTGCTCTTCCTGGGAGTTGGGCTGCTCTGCACCCTGCCAATTCCGATCGCACTCGCGGTCGGCGCCGACCTGCAGTGGGGCCCGATCGTCGCCCAGTACGTCGGTTCGATGCTGCTTGGCGCGGGCCTCGCCGGAGTCGGGGTCTGGGCCTCGTGCCTCACTCGAAGCCAGATCACGGCGTTCATTGCGGCGCTGGCGGTCTGCTTCATCCTGATCCTGGTGGGACTCAATCCGCTCATCGTCGGACTTCCGCCGCAGCTCGGTGCCGTGGCGGCCCGTTTGGGCGTGCTCTCTCACTTCGACAACATGGGCCGCGGTGTCATCGATCTGCGTGACGCGGTGTACTTCGTTTCGCTGGCCGGGGTCTTTCTGGTCCTGGCTTATGCCGCGCTCATGGGACGCAAGCTTGCCCCTGCGAGCAGCGCTCGCGCGCGCCTTCAGCTCGGTGCGCTGCTCCTGGTCGGCACTCTCGTCGTCGTGAATCTGCTGGGGAGCTACATCGGCGGGCGCCTCGATCTCACTCCGGGACGGGCCTACACCCTGAACAAGGCCACCCGGGAGATTGCGGGCGGACTGCAGGACATCGTCACCATCAAGGTATTCGCGTCGAAGGAGCTTCCGTCCGAAGTCGCGCTGATGCAGCGCGATCTGGACGATCTGCTCTCGGACCTTCGTTCCGCCGGCAAGGGAAAAATCCGGGTCATCGAGCGCGATCCGGCTGAGGATCCCGCGCTGCGCAGCGAGGCACAGTCGCTGGGTATTCAGCCGGTGCAGTTCAACGTGGTGGGCAAGGCTGAGCTGCAGGTAAAGGAGGGGTACTTCGGCCTCGCGATACAGTATGCCGATGGTGTCGAGCAGATCCCCTTCATTCAGCACACCGATGACCTCGAATACCGGCTCGCTTCATCGATCCGGGCGCTGACCCGGGCCAAGAAGCCGGGCATCGGAATCGTCGCCGCGCCGGATTACCAGCGCCAGGGGACGGCCTTCGGCGTGCTCGAAGATCAGCTGAAGAAGAGCTACGATGTCCGGAGCGTCTCTCTGGCGGACTCAACCCAGCCCGCAGGGGATCTCTCCACCCTGATTCTCACCGGATCTCCCGACTCCTTGCCGGCTCCGACTCTTGCCCGTCTCCGCGCCTTCCTGGATCGGGGCGGGAGTGTCTTGGTGATGGCGGCCGGTGCCGAAGTCTCCCCGCAGGTTCCCCGCGCGATCACCCGAGCCCCGGTGTGGAATGACTTGCTTAAGCCCTACGGGCTCCAGATCCGCGCCGACATGGTGTACGACCTCGCCGCTAACCAGATCGTGCCCTTGCCGAGCGACATGGGGCAGGTGCTCCAGCCCTATCCACTCTGGCTCCGCGCAAGGCCGACCGGCAGTGTCATTGGTGAGGGTGTGGGCGAGGTGTTCTTGCCATGGACCAGCAGCATTGATACGACCGGTGGCAAGGGTTGGGTGACGCCGCTCCTGCTCACCAGCAACGCGGCCGGGATCGCGGAGCAGGAGGTGGATATCTCGCCGACCCGGGAATTCCCGCCGGTCGATCTCAAGACCCGCATTCTCGCAGCTACCTCTTCCCCATCGGCGAAGGACAGCACGGGGCCCAAGGGACGAGTGGCCGTCGTCGGCAGCTCCGATTTCGTGTCCGACCGCTACGCCTCCCGGGCCACAGCGAACGTGGTCTTTACCCTGAACGCGATCGACTGGCTGGCGCAGGATGAAGCGCTCATTGCCATTCGGAGCCGTGACCGGCGACCGCCGCCGCTGGTGTACTCCAGTGCCGCGCTCCGCGAGGGTGTGAAGTACGCCAACGTCATTCTGCTGCCCGTGCTGATCATGCTCGGCGGTACGATCCATCTTCTCCGTCGCCGGCGGCAGGCTCAGCAACCGTACCGGCAGCTCTCGCCCGCGTCGGAGGCCGCATGAGTGCCAAACAGCTGCTTCGGATCGCGCTGGTGTTACTCGGTGCGATCGCGCTCTGGGGTGCTCTCGCCGTGGCGAAGAAATCACGGCAGGAACGTCCGTCGCGCATGGCACTTCCCGTGCTCGACAGCGCGACCATCAACCGAATCGACATCCGCAAAGGCGCCGACTCGGTGGTGTTGATCAAGTCCGCGACCGGCTGGACGGTGAACGGCTGGACCGCGGGTCCCGCGGAAATGACTGACTGGTTTACCGCTCTGGCCGATACCAATGCCCGGAGCGATATCACTGCCCAGAGCGAAGCCCTGCACCAACGACTCGGCGTGGACAGCGCCGGACGGAAGGTGGTTCTCCAGGCTGGCGATAAGACGCTGGCAACGCTCGTGGTGGGGAACCGGGGGCCAGATTTCGAAGGGATCTACGTTCGGCGCCTGGAATCGCCCGAGGTGTATCTCTCCCATGCCCGGTGGGCCGAGATGGCGGGCCGCGCGGCCGATGAATGGCGAGACAAGCAGATCGCGAAGGTGCCCGGGGACAGCATAAAGGAAATCGCCGTCACCCGGGCGGCGGGGAATTTCACCGTGGTCAAGGACGGCGGTTGGAAGTTCAAGTCGGGAGGCTCAGGGACGCCGGACAGTGCGGCCTCGGCTCGCTTCGCCGCTGCGTTTGGCGATCTCCACGCGATGGGTTTTGCCAATCCCGCGCTCGCCGACACCCTGCGTCACGCCAAGCCCTGGCGTCGTGTTCGGGTGACCAATGCAGCCGGCGCTACACTGCTCTCAGTGGCACTCGATTCGACCGCGGCCGGATTCTGGCTTCGGCCTGATAGCGGTGGCGTCGTATATCGGGTTGATCAGTCGGTCACCGAAGCGATTGCACCTTCTGCTTCGGCGCTGGCGACACCAAAAGCTCGTGAATAGGTGGTAGGGAGTAGGTGGTGGGGAGGGACGAAAAGCATCGTTCCCCCCACAACCCACCACCCGCCAGCTGTCTTCCCTGGTTCCAACTTCCTACCGAGCACCCCCCCACCACCTCCACCACTTCCTCTCTGTCGTCACCGGCGCCGACTTGGATTCCCGCAGATAGCCGGACTGCACCTTGATCTCACCAGTGGGCCGAGTCTTGGCGGCGATGTCGTTGAGATCCTCGAGGAGTGCCTGCGCTTTCGGATAGCGATCGTCGGGATGCTTGGCGAGCAGCTTGAGGATAATGCGCTCGAACCGCTTGGAGATCTCGGGCCGGCGCGATCGGGGCGGTTCGGGTGCCGTCTCCACGTGCATGCGCGCCAGCTCGAACCAATCCTTCGATCTGAAGGGCAGGTCCCCGGTCGTCGCGCGGTACAGTGTGATCCCCAGCGAATAGAGATCCGAGCGCCCGTCGAGCGGCCTCCCCTGTGCCTGCTCCGGCGAAATGTAGGCAGGGGTGCCGATCGTCATGTTGAATCCGGTCGCGGCCACGTAACCGCTCACCGCCCGCGCCACGCCGAAATCGGTGAGTACCGGTCTCCCGTCTTCCGCGAAGAGGATGTTGTCCGGCTTGATATCGCGATGCACGATATCCTGGTCATGCGCAAAGCCGAGCGCCTCGGCGACACCGATCGCGATGGGGACCACATCTGATTCCGCCATCACCGGCTCCCGCTGGTTTCGGGCGGCCAGGTTGTCGGGATAGAGGTCCATCGCGAAGAAGACCATTCCTCCTTCGGTCCCGATCTCTTCGATGTGAACGATGTTGGGGTGCCGTAGCCCTGCCGCGAGAGAGGCCTCCTGCCGAAAACGGGTTTCGAAGGCCGGGTCCGACCCATACCTGTGCTTTAAGACCTTGACAGCAAATGACTTACCATCGTCGCGCCGGGCGTGATATACCCACGCGAACCCTCCCTGACCCTGGAGCTCGGTGAGCTGGTAACGGCCGAGTTGGGTTCCGGGGGAGGGTGTGTCGGTGTGCATGCCGGGGTTGCCGGTGAGGTTGGCGAGGGGTTATTTTGTTGTGCTACTTACGAATAGCACACACGACACAGGCCCTCGCTACACCGCAAGAGGATACACGAGGAATGGGCTTTGACAAGCAGGCGATCATCGCCAAGCAGCGGCTCCACGACAGCGATACTGGTTCTGCCAAAGTGCAGATCTCGCTCCTGACCGAGCGGATCAACTCACTGACCGATCACTTCCGCACCCACCCCAAGGATCATCACGGTCGCCGGGGTCTGCTCAAGATGGTCGGCACCCGCCGTCGCCTCCTCAACTACCTCAAGCAGAACGATCTCGCCACGTACCGGACGCTCATCGACGCATTGGGGCTCCGACACTAACGCGATATCAAGGGCCAGGGGCGTCTCGACCGGAAAGTCGGGACGCCCTCGACGCATTTGGGCGCTTCTCACCAGGAAAGAAACCAAGCTGTGACTGTCCACAGGATTGAAACCACGTTTGCGGGCCGCCCGCTCATTCTCGAGACCGGGCGCCTGGCCAAGCAAGCCGCTGGATCGGCCTTCCTCCAGTTCGGTGATACCGCGGTCCTCGCTGCCATCACCGTCGCTCCCACCGGCTCCGCTCTCCCGTTTTTCCCTCTCACCGTCGAGTATCGCGAAAAGACCTACGCCGCGGGCAAGATCCCGGGTGGGTTCCTCAAGCGTGAGGGGCGGCCGTCGGACAAGGAAATCCTCGCGAGCCGGGTAATTGATCGCTCGATCCGCCCGCTCTTCCCCGAGGGGTTCAAGAACGAGGTCCAGGTCTTCGTGACCGTCCTCTCCGCCGACCAGGAAAACGATGCTGACGTCCTTGGCGTCGTCGCCGCCTCGGTGGCACTCAGCATCTCGCCGGTGCCATGGAACGGTCCGCTCGCCGCGGTGAGAGTCGGCCGGGTGGACGGCAACTGGATTCTCAACCCGACCTTCCAGCAGCTCGAGTTCTCGAGCGTGGACGTAACGGTCAGCGGCAGCAGCGATTCGATCATGATGGTCGAAGGCGGTGCGCTCGAAGTGTCGGAAGCCGAGATGCTCGAGGCGCTCAAGGTGGCCCAGAAGGGCCTCAAGGAAATGCTGGGCAACGAGCAGAAGGTGATTTCCAAGGCCGCGAAGGAGAAGCTGAGCTGGACCAAGGACGCTCCCGACGAGGCGATGGTCAAGCGGGTAGTCGAGCTGGCCGAAGCCGAGATGGCCAAAGTCATCAACGCCAAGGACAAGCATGCCCGGGCGGCCAATGCGGAGACTCTCAAGCAGAAGACGATGCAAGCGCTCGCGACCGAGTTTCCCGAGGCGACCAGGGCGATCGCGAGCCAGATCGAGGACATCGAGTATCGCGTGATGCGGGCCCAGGTGCTGGACAAAGGCGAGCGGGTGGACGGTCGGGACACCGACACGGTGCGTCCCATCGTGATCGAGACCGGCTTCCTGCCTCGTACTCACGGCTCGGCCCTGTTCCAGCGGGGTGAGACCCAGGCTCTCGTGGCCGTCACCCTCGGCACCGCCGACGATGAACAGCGTATCGACAGTATCGATCACGCGGGCGAAGCCACGAAGTCGTTCATGCTGCACTACAACTTCCCGCCCTATTCGACCGGCGAGGTAAAGCCGGTCCGGGGGACCAGCCGCCGCGAGATCGGGCACGGAGCCTTGGCCGAGCGGGCGTTGCAGCCGTTGCTGCCGGACTACGAGAAGTTCCCCTACACGCTGCGTGTCGTTTCGGAGATCCTCGAATCGAACGGCTCGTCCTCGATGGCGACCGTCTGCGGCGGCACCCTGGCCCTGATGGACGCGGGTGTGCCGATCAAGGCGCCCTGCGCCGGCGTTGCGATGGGTCTGATCAAGGAAGGGAAGAAGGTCGCCATCCTCACCGACATCCTCGGCTCAGAGGATCATCTGGGCGACATGGACTTCAAGGTGGCCGGCACCACCCAGGGCATTACCTCGATTCAGATGGATATCAAGATCGAGGGACTCGACCTCAAAATCATGGAAGAGGCGCTGGAGAAGGCTCGGAAGGGCAGGATGCACATCCTGTCGGAAATGTCGAAGGCGCTGCCTTCCGCACGGGCCGATCTCTCCAAGTATGCGCCGCGGATCCTGACCATGATGGTAAAGCCGGACAAGATCGGCGACATCATCGGCCCCAAGGGCAAGACCATTCGCGGGATCCAGGATCAGACCGGTGCGAAGATCAGCATCGAGGATTCCGGGCTGGTCACCATCGCCGCCGTTGGCGGTGAGGCGGGGGAGAAGGCTCGCCAGATGATCGCGGCCATGGTCGAAGAGCCGGAAGTGGGCAAGGTGTACGAGGGCCCGGTCAAGAGTACGACCGCCTTCGGCGCCTTCGTTGAAATCATGCCTGGTGTCGAGGGTCTGCTGCACATCAGCGAACTTCAGCACGGTCGCACCGAGAAGACCGAGGACGTGGTCAAGAAGGGCGACGTCGTCAAAGTGAAGCTGCTGGAAGTAGATGAAAAGGGCCGGATGAGGCTGTCGCGGAAGGCGCTCCTCACGAAGGAGTAGCATCCGCGTGGAAACCGTCCAGCTCGACACCGGCCTCCACAGTACCCGGGCACCCAACGGTCTTACGGTCCTCACCGAGGTCCTGCCCGGGGTCCGTTCCGCCGCCGTGGGCGTCTGGGTCAGGTCCGCCAGCGCCCACGAGCCGCGCGCCAAGATGGGCGTATCCCACCTGCTCGAGCACATGGTGTTCAAGGGCACTGAGCGCCGGAACGCCAGAGAGCTCGCGCTCGAGCTCGAAGTCCGGGGCGGTTCCCTCGATGCCTATACCAGCCGCGACCACACCCACTACCAGGCTCACGTCCTCGATCAGAACCTTCCTGAGGCGGTCGATGTCCTGACCGACCTGGTGCACCGTCCCTTGCTCCGGGCCAGCGACCTCGACTTGGAGCGGAACGTGGTGCTGGAGGAGATCTCCACGGTGGAGGACACGCCCGATGATCTCGTCTTCGAGCTGTTCTCCGAACGGCTGTGGCCCGAACATCCCTACGGCTACTCGATCCTCGGCACGCGCGATACCGTCAGCGCGCTGGGCCCCGGCGATCTCCAGGCTCTCCATCGGGCCGGATACTATCGGGGCAACTGCGTGGTTGCGGCGGCGGGCTGTCTCCAGCATGATCGTGTCCTCGAATTGCTCGAGCGCGAGGGCTGGTTCGCCGGCGGCACCACCGAGCCGCCTCTCCCGCCAGTGGCTTCAGTGCCGGCCGTCCGCGGCGGCAACGTCAGCGTCGCGCGAGATTCGAACCAGACTCATCTGGTCTTCGGCTCCGACACCTTCCCCTATCGGGACCGGCGAAGGTTCGCTCTCTCGATCGTGACCAACGTATTTGGGGGCGGAATGTCGAGCCGGCTGTTCCAGGTGATCCGGGAAGAACTCGGCCTGGCCTACGGGGTCTACGCGTATCAGCAATTCTTTCAGACGGCGGGGATCGCGGGCGTATATGTGGGGACCCAGCCCGGCACCGCGGCGCAGGCGGAGGAAGCGATCCGGGCGGAGTATCGTCGACTGGCGACGGAAGGCTTGCCTTCAGCCGAGCTGGAGGCCGGCAAGCAGCAGCTCAAGGGACAGTTGATGCTGTCGCTCGAGAGTCCGGCCAGCCGGATGAATCGCCTGGCCAGCATCACCCTCCACGGCGAGCCGTATCGCAACCTCGAGGCGCTCCTGGCGGAGATCGATGCCGTCACGGTGGACCAGGTCGCGGCGCTCACTGCTGAGTATTTCGATCCGGATCGACAGACCGTTGTAAGGCTGGGACCGAACTAGGTGGTGGGTTGTAGGTAGGGTCTTGAGGGACCACTCCGGTGACTCCCCACCAACCACTACCCACCACCCACTACCTACAACCACTTTCAAAAACACGACGACCCCGACCGCGAGCGACCCATGATCATCGGCGTCCCCAAGGAAATCAAAACCAACGAGAACCGGATTGCGCTGGTACCTGCCGGCGCCGAATCGTTTGTCGGACAGGGACACACGGTTTACGTGGAGAAGGGAGCCGGGGTCGGCAGCGGGTTCCCCGACGAGGCCTATGTCGAGGCCGGCGCCAAGATGCTCCCCACCGCGGACGAGGTCTGGGCCAAGGCGGAGATGATCATCAAGGTCAAGGAGCCGATCGCGGTGGAGTATCCCCGCATGCGCGCCGGCCAGGTGATCTACACCTACTTCCACTTTGCAGCGGATGAAGCCCTGACGAAAGCGGTGGTGAAGTCGGGCGCCATCGCGGTCGCCTACGAAACCGTCCAGTTGCCCAGCGGCGAGCTTCCGCTGCTCACGCCCATGTCGGAAGTCGCCGGGCGCATGGCGGTGCAGGAAGGCGCCAAGTATCTGGAGAAAGTCTGCGGCGGAAGCGGCATTCTGCTCGGCGGGGTGCCGGGTGTGGCCCCGGGAGAAGTGGTCATCATCGGCGGCGGTGTCGTCGGAATCAACGCCGCGAAGATGGCAGCCGGTCTCGGCGCACACGTCACGATTCTCGATATCTCGCTCGACCGGTTGCGCTACCTGGACGATGTTCTGCCGGCCAATGTGGACACGGCCTACTCGAACCGGCACAACATTCTTGCCTGTATCCGCCGGGCGGACCTCGTGGTGGGAGCCGTACTTCTGCCCGGCGCCAAGGCCCCACATCTGGTCAAGCGGGCTGACCTCAAGCTGATGAAGCCGGGCTCGGTGATCGTGGACGTCGCGGTGGACCAGGGCGGTTGTGTCGAGACCATCAAGCCCACGACCCACGAAGACCCGACCTACTTCGTGGATGGCATCCTGCACTACGCCGTAGCCAACATGCCGGGCGGAGTTCCCCGGACCTCCACCCTGGCTCTCACCAACGCGACGCTCCCCTACGGACTCAAGCTTGCGAAACAGGGCTGGAAGAAAGCCTGCGCCGCCGACGGGTCCCTCAAACTCGGGCTCAACGTGGTCGAGGGGAAAGTGGTATATCCGGGGGTGGCGGAGGCGTTTGGGTTGGCGCTCACCTCGGTGGATTCAGTGCTTTAAGCGGCGGACAAGGCGGACAGGACGGACGAGGCGGACAAGCACGGGCAACCATGTGCTCGTTCCGCCCTGACCGCCCTGACCGCCCCGACCGTCCCGACCGTCCCGACCGCTTCGTCCGTCTCGTCCGCCCCGACCGCGACCACCATGATCGACATCCAATTCACCCGTCTCCCCCACGGCGAAGATCTCCCCGTCCCCAACCGGGCGACCGAAGGTGCCGCCGGCTACGACGTCGTCAGTGCCGACGACGGCGATTTGGCTCCCTTGGAAAGGAAGCTCTTCCGGACCGGTTTTCGGCTGGCAATCCCGGCGGGGTACGAGTGCCAGGTACGGCCCCGGTCCGGACTGGCACTCAAGCACGGCATCAGTTTGCCCAACACGCCGGCCACGATCGACAGCGATTATCGCGGCGAGCTGATGATCGCATTGGTCAACCTGAGCCAGGAACCGTTTCAGGTGACCCGGGGGATGCGAATTGCCCAACTGGTCTTCGCCCGGGTGGCCGACGCGGCCTTCCGGGAGGTGCAGGAGCTGCCCAGTTCAGCCCGCGGTGAGGGGGGATTCGGCAGTACCGGAACTGGACGGTTGGTGGGATGACCTGGGGTCCCATTGGTGACCCAGCGCACCGACGGGGCCAAGCTAACTTGTCGTCTTGTCCCATCTTAGAGCCTCCGTTACCTTACCCGCTCTACCCGATTTCCCTGGCTCATTAATGAAGTTTTCTCAGCTAAAATTTGGCGCTTTTCTGCCCGCCAATGAGATCGCGGTCGATTTGGGCACCGCGAATACGCTGGTGTACGTGAAGGGCGAAGGCATTGTGTTGAACGAGCCGTCGGTCGTCGCGATTGAAAAATCATCGGGACGGCCGAAGGGTTACGGTCTCGAAGCGAAGCGCATGTTGGGCCGCACACCAGACAACATCGTCGCGGTGCGTCCGCTGAAGGACGGCGTCATCGCCGACTTCGACGTGACCGAGAAGATGTTGCGCTACTTCCTGAAGCAGATCATCGACAAACACGTCTTCAAAGTGCGCCCCAAGGTGATCGTGTGCGTGCCGTCCGGCATTACCGAGGTGGAGCGCCGCGCGGTGCGCGACTCGGCCGAGACCGCGGGCGCCAAGCAGGTGCACATGGTGGCGGAACCGATGGCTGCTGCGATCGGCGTGGGGCTGCCGGTCGAGACGCCCACCGGTAACATGGTGATCGATATCGGCGGCGGAACCACCGAAATCGCGGTGATCGCGCTCTCCGGCATCGTCTCCGACACATCGATCCGAGTCGGTGGCGATGAGCTCGATCAGGCCATCGTGCAGTTCATGCGGAAGAACTACAACCTCCTCGTGGGCGAACCGACGGCGGAGGCCATCAAGATCAAGATCGGCTCTGCCGCTCCGGTAGGAGAGGAGCGGGAGATGGAAGTGAAGGGCCGCGACCTCGTCTCGGGTATTCCCAAGACGGTGCGGGTCCATTCCAGCGAGATCCGGGAAGCGGTGCAGGAGCCGATTCAGCAGATCGTGGACGCGGTGCGGCGCGCGCTCGAAATCACGCCGCCCGAGCTCGCGAGCGACATCGTGGACCGTGGCATTATCATGACCGGCGGCGGCGCGCTGATCCGGGGACTGGACATCCTGCTCGCGCAGGAGACCGGGCTGCCGATCCATGTCGACGAAGATCCGCTGACGTGTGTGGTTCGCGGGGCGGGCCGGATCCTCGACGACTTCGAAAAGTACCGCAGCGTCCTCTCGCTCTGATCATGGCGGGGACGGATCGTTCGCTCTCCCGCCACGATACGCTCCTTCTCCTCGTGTGTGTGGGATTGTCGGTGGGAGCGCTCTCCGCGCCTCCCGCCGTGGGCGAGGCCATCGGCACCGTCGTGCGCCAGACCATTCTGGTTCCCTTCCTGTGGCTGCAGAAGCGCGCCGAGGAGTCACGCACCAGCCGCGCGGTGGTTGAGAATCTCCGTGCCGCTCACGACTCCGCCGCGATTCTCGTCCAGGCACTGCCTGCACTGGAAGAAGAGAACGTCCGGCTCCGCGCTCTGCTCGCCCTCGGCCAGCGGCTCACCACACCTTATGTCGCGGCCGAGGTCCTCCATCAGTCGCTGCCGACCGATGGACGGACCCTGCTCCTGTCGGCAGGATCGGATGCCGGGGTGCGCCCCTTCGATCCCGTGGTGTCGCCGGAAGGCCTGATTGGGGTGGTGCGGACGGTGGAGAAGGACCAGAGCGTCGCAATGACCTGGGCCCATCCGGAATTCCGCGCGAGTGCCTACGCTGTCCCCGGCGACGTCTTCGGCATCGTGGCACCATCGGTGCAGATCTCGGGCAGCGAGATGCTGCTTCAACTCCGTGGTGTCGCATACCGTGACTCAGTTCCGACCGGAACCGCGGTCGTCACCTCCGGCCTTGGCGGGGTGTATCCTCCGGGGCTCCCGGTGGGAACCGTAATCAGCCACGCTGAAGAAGCCGCGGGCTGGGAACGGGTCTATCTCATTCGCCCGGCGGCGAACCCGGAGCGGGTGACCCACGTTCTCATCTTGCGCAAACCTGGTCCGGAATCGGTCGCTCCCGCGTTTCATCCGGATTCGCTCCCGTGATCATCCTGCGCTCCGATCGCAGGCGGCTGCTGCTCGCGCTCGGCCTCCTGCTTCTCCTGCACTTCACGTTGCGGCCGAGATTCGGCCATCCGGAAACGGCTCCTGATTTCCTCCTGCTGGCGTTACTGGTGTTTTCGATTCGGAGCCGGCCCGGCGCCGCCGCCGTGATGGGATTCATCATCGGCGTGCTGGGGGACTCACTCACTCCGGCCCGATTCGGTGCCGGCGCCCTGGCCCACACGGTGGTGGGCTATCTCACCGCCTGGGGCAGGGCAGTATTTTTCGCCGATAACCTGATGGTGAACGGGGCCGTGTTCTTCGCCGGAACCTGGTTGCGCAACCTGATCGTATTGATGGCCAGCGGTGGTCCGGGCGACGGCCTGATGCGGCAACTGTTGATCTGGTCTCCTCTGCAGTCGCTCACCACGGCGATCAGCGGCGCAATCTTCCTTTCCTTGTTCCGTCGCTGGCTGGATATCAGGCTCGAGGAATGAAGGAATTCCATTCGTTCCGGGTTCACGAACGGGCCACCGGCGCTCGCCTGGTGATCGTCGGCGTGTTCCTGCTGCTGGTCGGCGCCTTCTTCCGCACCCAAGTCCTGGACTACGACCGGTTCCGTCTCCGGGCCGAGAGCAACCGCCTGAGGCCGGTCCCGCTGCAGCCCGCTCGCGGCACGATCTACGATCGCCAGGGGCAGATCATCGCGGAGACGGTCCCCGGCTATTCGGTCGCCCTGCTGGCGTCATCGAGCGATTCAATGCGCCAGGTCCTGGACCGGTTCAACAAAATCGTGCCGCTCGATTCGGACGCGGTCGAGACCGTGCTGAACCGTTATCTGGTGGCTCGCTATCAGCCGGCGCTGGTCCTCGGCAATGCCACTCGGGAGCAGGTATCGCGGCTGGAGGAGCACCGCGCGAGCCTGCCGGGTCTGGTCATCCAGTCGGAGCCTCGACGGGTATATCCGAGCTCGCGCGCCGTATCCCACCTGGTGGGCTATGTCGGTGAAGTGACGCAGGCCGATCTCGACAACAGCCGCTATGCGAATGCGCGACTGGGCACCGTTGTGGGGCGGTCGGGACTGGAGCAGGAGTACGACGATACGCTGCGGGGGATTCCCGGGGTCCGTTACATCGAAGTGGACGCTCGCGGCCGTCTGGTGAGAGAGCAGGGCGCAGCGCCGCCGCTTCCACCGGTGGCCGGCCGGTCTCTCCGCACCACGATTGATCTTCCGCTGCAGCTCTTCATCGACAGCATCTGGCCGCCCGGAATCAGTGGCGCCATGATCGCGATGACGCCGGACGGCCAGGTCCGCGCGCTCTATTCAACCCCGAGTTACGATCCCAATTCTTTCGTCGGCGGGATCTCCTCATCAGAGTGGAGGAGTCTCAATACCGACCCGACTCTTCCGCTTCTCAACCGGGCGCTGCAGGTCCGGTATCCGCCGGGATCGCCCTTCAAGCTCGCGACCGCGGCGATGGCGCTGAAGCACGGCCTGGTGGACCTGCACACGCATATGCCGGTCCCCTGCCGTGGCGGAATGCAGTACGGCAACCGCTATTTCAAATGCTGGAGCAGGACCGGTCACGGCTCGCTCGATCTGGTCGGGGCAATCGCGCAGAGCTGCGACGTGTATTTCTACCAGCTCGGCCTTCGACTCCAGCTCCACGCCCTGCTGGAAGATGGCGTGAAGATGGGCTTCCGGGACCGGACCGGAATCGATCTTGTCAATGAGGTCACGCCGATCTATCCCGGCTCCACCGCGTACTACGACAAGACCTACGGTCCACGCGGCTGGAGCAATGCGGTGATTCTCAACCTCTCCATCGGACAGGGCGAGAATACCCAGACGCTGATCAACATGCTGAAGTTCTACAGCGCGCTGGCCGGCGCCGGCAAAACCGCGACCCCCTATCTCGTGCATCCCGATTCGGCGGCAACATTCGACCTGGGACTCACGCCAGACCAGCTCGAAGGCCTGCGTACGGCGCTGATCGCTGTGGTGGAGCGGGGCACGGCCGCCCGGAGCCGGCGGTCCGATCTCCAGATCGCGGGGAAAACCGGAACCGCCCAGAATCCCCACGGCAAGGACCATGGCTGGTTCATCGGCTTTGCTCCAGCCGAGAAACCGGAAATCATTGTCGGCGCAATCTTCGAGTTCGGCGAGCATGGAACCGTCGTTGCGCCGTACGTCGTGCGAGCGATCAGCCGCTACCTGTTGGGGCCCGACTCCACTGGGGCTAAACCCAACATTCGGATCATCGCTCCCGAAGACTCGGCGCCCCGGGAAGTCGAAATTCGGCCGGCCCCCGTAGCGCCAACTGATTCACTGCTGGTGCCCAGAGTCGTGACACCTCCGCCGCCTCAATGAGAAGCCTGGGACCCGATCGCCCGCTTTTGATTGTGACCGTGCTGCTCGTGCTGTTCGGTCTCCTGATGCTTTATTCGGCGGGGCAGACCGACGTGCCGGTCCTGGCCGCCGAAGGGGCCTGGAAGCGGCAGCTGATCTGGCTGGGGGCAGGAGCGATTCTCGCGGCACTGGTGTTCCGCCTGTCGCCCCGGCTGCTCGAATGGGCGGCGCTTCCACTCTACATCTTCTCGCTCGTACTGCTCGCTGTCACCCTGGTCATCGGGCGCGGGGCGGGAACCGCCGCGAGCAGCAAGAGCTGGATCTACATCGGTGGGCATGCCGTCGGACAGCCGGCCGAGCTGGCGAAGATAGCCGTCGTACTCATGCTGGCTCGTTATCTGTCGGGCCGGCGCGAGGCGCCCGCCAGCCTGCGGGAACTCGTGGCCCCATGCCTTCTTGCCGGGGTACCAGCGCTGCTGGTTCTCAAGCAACCTGACTTGGGAAGCGCCCTCGTGTTCGGGGGTATCCTGTTCGCGATGCTCTACTGGGCCGGCGTCAAGCCATCGCTGCTGTTCATGCTGGCGTCTCCAGTGGTGAGCCTGCTCCTCGCTTTCACCATCTGGACCTGGGTCACCTGGATGGCGATCCTGATCACCCTGATGATCATTTGGCGTCCGTATGTCGCCGAAGCTGCGGCCGTGGCGGTGCTCAACGCGGTGATGGGTTTCGTCGCGATTCCGATCTGGCGGCGACTCGAGCCCTACCAGCAGAACCGTCTCCTTACCTTCCTCAATCCTGAGGTTGATCCGCAGAAGGCGGGCTATCACGCCATTCAGTCCAAGGTCGCGATCGGTTCCGGCGGCTGGTTCGGGAACGGGTTCCTCGAAGGCCCTCAGAAACGGCTCGCGTTCCTCCCGGCCCAGCACACCGACTTCATCTTTTCGGTGGTCGGAGAGGAACTGGGCTTCCTAGGGGTCCTGGCCGCGCTGCTCCTGTTCCTGATTTTCTTCCTCGTCCTGCTCCGGATCGCCCGGCGGGCGGTGGATCCCTTCTCCAGTCTGGTGGTCTTCGGGCTGACCGGCCTCTTCGGCACCCACGTCTTCGAGAACGTGGGGATGACAGTCAACCTGATGCCCATTACCGGGATCCCGCTCCCCTTCTTCTCGTATGGCGGGTCCTTCCTGCTGGCTTCGTCAATGAGCCTTGGGCTGGTGCTCCGGGCGGCATGGGACGCCCGATTGGCAGGCTATGTCGATGTGTAATAACGAGTTGGCAGCAAGGGGTGGCGCGAGCCGAAGGCGATACCCAGATTAGGTGGATATGGATGCTGCCCTTAAGACACCTCCCCTAACCCCCCGACAGGTCCATGGCTCGCATGGCGTGGTTTAGGAAGGAGAAGAAGCCGCGGCAGTCCACCAGGGAGCGCCTGGAGATTCCGGCCGATGCCTGGGAAAAATGCGACGCCTGCGGCCACATAGATCTCCGAGAAAAGTTTGAACGCGCGCTCAATGTCTGTCCCGAGTGCGGCTACCACCGCCGGTTTACGGCGGAGGAGTACATCGAGCTCCTGACCGACGATGGAAGTTGGCGGGAGCTCTATGGGGACCTTCGCTCGGAGGATCCGCTCGGTTTCGAGCATTATCCCGACCGTCTCAAGGCGGCCAACAAGAAGGCCGGTCACGCCGACGCGATGTACTCCGGCACCGGCCGGCTCGATCGGGTCCCGCTCAACCTTGGCGTGATGAACTTCGCCTTCATGGGCGGTTCAATGGGCTCCGTAGTAGGCGAGAAGATTACCCGGCTGGCCCGGCGCTCGGCTGAGAAACGCATTCCGCTCATTTTGGTCTCGACTTCGGGCGGCGCCCGGATGCAGGAGGGCGTCTTTTCCCTCATGCAGATGGCGAAGACCTCGGCGGCAATCGCCCAGCTCTACCAGTTGTCGATTCCCTACATCAGCATCCTGACCAATCCGACAACCGGCGGCGTCTCCGCTTCCTTTGCCATGCAGGGCGATGTGATTCTGGCGGAACCGGGAGCGGTGGTGGGATTCGCCGGTCAGCGGGTCATCAAGCAGACCATCGGTCAGGATCTCCCGGAGGGCTTCCAGACTGCAGAGTTCCTGCTGGAGAAGGGCCAGATCGACGACGTGATTCCCCGCGCCTCACTCCGCGAAACCACGGCTCGCCTGCTGCGACACATGCGGGGGCAGAGGCCGCACGAGGAGCCGGCGGAGTAGGAAGAGCCGTCAGCCGTCAGCCGTCAGGCAATAGCGAAGCCATGCGCTGTGATGGGTCAAACCCCACGCGTGTGGCTTTTTCGCTTATGGCTAATTGCTCTTGCTTTTGTCTGATGGCTAACGGCTGACGGCTGACGGCACCTTAAGACTTAACGGAACCAGAAAATGAATCGGATGCTCATAGAACACCGGCTCGAATAAAGCCGCCCCGGCATCCGCCATGAACGCCTGCTTCAAATCGTCGGGCATCCGGCGATCGATTTCCCTGGCCAGCTCCCGCGCCTCTTCGATTCGCCCGGCGAGCTTGCCCCGCGCCACTTCCTCGCACGCGCCGAATAGCACCCACCAGTACTGACCGTCCTCCTCGCGTTCGATGATGTCGAGCGGGAAGAGATTGCAGATGAGCGGGCGATCCTCGTATGCGGCGCAGCCCTGACTGGGACCCAGATAGAACGGACAGCGGCAGCCTTGCCGGTTGAGCCGTGAGCCACCGCCCTTCCCATACACCCGCCGGCCGCTCTCCACAGCTCCCGCGCGCTCTCTGGGCGAGAGGTAGACCACGCTCCGCTCGCACCTCTCGCACTCGGGGCAGAGGGTGTAGCCCTCGGTGAGCTCCCGGAATCCGGGAATTCGCCGCAATTCGGCTACAAACGGGTCGGGAACGAAGCTGTATCGGCCCATGGTTCGGGTCGCCGGTGGCGGGTACATTGTCGGCTTGATGACTCGCCCTCAAACCTACACACCGTCCGCTCCGCCGAGAACCGGCAGGCCAACCACCTCGAGCTACAACGAGGCGCTGGAATTTCTTTTCCCCCGCACGACCACCATCAAATTCGGGCTCGACAACACCCGCGCGCTGTTGCACGAGCTGGGTCATCCGCACCGGGTTTTCGTCTCGGTGCACATCGGCGGGACCAACGGGAAGGGAAGCGTCAGCACGCTGGTGGCCGAGGTCCTGCGCGAGATGGGCTTCCGGGTCGGCCTCTACACCTCCCCCCATCTGGTTTCCTTCCGGGAACGCGTTCAAGTGGACGGGGTCCCGATTTCAGAGGCGGCCGTCGCCATGTGGACCGGGCATCTGGAACGGATCATCCGCCGGCGGCAGGCCACCTTCTTCGAGGCAACGACAGCGATCGCTTTTGCCGACTTTGCCGCGCGGGGGGCCGAGATCGTGGTTGTCGAAGTGGGGCTCGGCGGCCGGCTCGACAGTACCAACGTCCTGCTGCCGATGGTCAGTGCGGTGACCAAGATCGAGCGGGACCACATGAAATACCTGGGCGACACGCTGGAAAAGATCGCGACCGAGAAGGCCGGGATCGCGAAGCCGGGCGTACCTTTTGTCATCGGGGAGACACGGCCGCGGCTGGTCGAGGTCCTGCGGCAGGCGGCCGGGACGACTAGCAACGGTCAGGCCGACGTTCGCGTGCTACCGCCGGACTACGTGTGGCAGGGTCCGCTTAGTCTCCGGGGCCCGTATCAGCGGCGCAATGCCGCAGTCGCCCACGGCATCCTGATGGCGTTACCACCGCGGTATCGCCCCGATCGCGCGGCCATAGAGCGTGGATTTGCCCGGGCGCGGGTGCCGGGGAGATTTGACCGGCGCGGCAAATGGCTGTTCGACGTGGCACACAACCCCGACGGGATGCGAGGGTTGGTGGCCGCGGTCGAGGATGCCGAATTACCTCGTCCGATCCATGCCCTGGTCTCCATCCTCGGCGACAAGGCCTGGCCGGAGATGCTGGTTCGTCTCGACTCGGTTATCGACCGAGGCATCCTGACCATCGCACCGACGGCTCAGGGCCGTCGCTGGGACATCGAGTGGCTCAGGCGGTGGCTCAAGGATCCGACCCGGCCGCCTCCCAAGGCCTCGTGGAGCCTGGTGGCCGACTTCGAACAGGCATTGGCGCAGATCCAGGAGGGGGCCGGGACGGTGCTGGTGACCGGGTCGTTCCACACGGTTGGGGATGTGATGCGGGCGATTGGGATGGAACCGTGAAGCTGTGATTGCAGATTGCAGATTGCTGATTGTCGATTGAAAAAAGCGGGGTTCTTCGACTCCGAGTGCCGTTAGCAAATCAGCAATCAGCAATCAGCAATCGGCAATCGACAATCGCCCCCCACCGTCCTATCTTTCCGCCCCTATGCAACCCAAGGCCCTGCCGGGGTTTCGGGACTTTTACCCAGCCGACTTCGCCTTCCGGGCCCACTTGTTCAATACCTGGCGCGCCGTTGCGGCGCGTTATGGTTTTGAGGAGTGGGATGGACCGCCGCTCGAGCCGCTGGAGTTGTACACGGCGAAGAGCGGCGCCGAAATCGTGGGCCAGCTCTACAACTTTGTCGACAAGGGAGAGCGGGAGGTCGCCCTCCGGCCGGAGATGACTCCGACTCTGGCGCGAGTCGTCGCGGCCCGGGCCAACGGGCTCCGCAAGCCGATCCGCTGGTATTCGATCCCTCAGCTCTTCCGCTACGAACGGCAGCAGCGCGGCCGGTTGCGTGAGCATTTCCAGCTCAACTGCGACCTGATCGGCGAGCCGGGGCCCCTGGGCGACGCGGAAATCATCGCGCTGGCCATTGATATCATGCGGGCCTTCGGACTGGGGCCGCAGGATGTGCGGATAAGGCTGTCCGACCGCCGAGTACTCAACGCGCTGTTGCAGGACCTCAAAGTCCCGACTGCGCAGCTGCCGCTGGCGTATCAGGCGCTCGACAAGCTTGGACGCCGGGACTATGCCGATCTCCGCCGCCAGGTGATCGCAGATGGCATGGACGCCGGCGTTCTCGATCAGCTCGAATCGCTCAAGAATGTGCGTACCTGGGAGCAATTCCAGCAGGCGAAGGGCTCGCACGCCGGCGCGATCGCCGCGGGGAACCAGCTGGGTCAGACGATCACCGCGTTGCACAGCATGGGGCTGGAGGAATTCCTCGACTTCGACCTGACGATCGTGCGGGGCATCGCGTATTACACCGGGACGGTCTTCGAGCTGTTTGATGCGAAGCGCGAGTTACGGGCGATCTGTGGCGGCGGGCGCTACGACAACCTCCTGAGCTCCCTCGGCGGCGTCGACCTCCCGGCGGTGGGATTCGGAATGGGAGATGTGGTCCTGGGCGAGCTGCTCAAGGACCGGGGACTCGCGCCACCGTTGCCGGCGCCGATCGACGTGCTGGTCGCGGGGATTACCGAACAGGATCTTCCCCACGTTCTTCAAGTCACCCACGAGCTGCGCGACGGTGGCATTCGCGTCGAGTATGCGCTGAGCCTTCAA
>Ga0207706_10000072_pt1 | contig 103998 bp, 107 predicted proteins | sample KBSC53metaG_FD_184318 | JGI IMG/M metagenome (GOLD analysis project Ga0207706, IMG submission 184318) | Corn rhizosphere microbial communities from Kellogg Biological Station, Michigan, USA - KBS C5-3 metaG (SPAdes) (version 2) | ecosystem: Host-associated > Plants > Roots > Rhizosphere >...
CCAGGTCCGGCGCGATGGTGCCGATCACCAGCGCCGCCGCGGGAAGGCGGCGGAAGGCGCGGTGCAGCGGCCACGCGGCGGCGGCGTGCGCGGGAGTGAAGGGCATCCGGACAAGGGGATAGGGGACAGGGACAGGGGATAGCCTGCAACTGCGGATTACCTGGGTGGAGAATGCGAGGAGACAGCGATGGCGGCGCCGCCTCCCTCCTCCGGGACGAAACCGCCCGCTGTCCCCTGTCCCCTGTCCCCTGTCCCCTGTAACCTGTCCCCGTAACCTGTCCCCTGCCGTGGGGTCAGGCCATGGCGGGCATCCCCATCCGCTCCCACTCCTCGGCGGCGGGGCCGTAGCACCCCGGCACCTTCAGGCCGGCCTGGCGCATCAGCACCGTCATCTGGCCGCGATGGTGAGTCTGGTGCAGCACCAGCACCATCAGCACCCGCCCGCGCGCCCACATCTCGCCGCCGTACATCGGCACGTCTTCGGGGAGCTCGTCGTCGCTCCACTGGCTGCGCACGACGTCGGCCAGCGAGCGCGCGGCGGCCTCGTACGCGGCGGTGATCTCGGCCACGGTCGACGGCTCGGGCGAGCCGTGCTCGGGTCCCTCGATCCCCTTCAGCCCCGCCAGCCCCATCATCTCGGGGATGGTCTCGGCGAGGTGCCACGCCAGCCGGCCGATGCTGCGCCCCTGCGGCGTCACCCGCTGCCCCAGCGACTCGTCGGTCAGGTTGCGCAGGACGGCGAGCGTGAACCCGGTCTCCTCGTTCCAGTCGTGGCCGAAGTCGTCGATGGTGCGGTACATGGGACTCCAGGGGACAGGGGACAGGGGACAGGGGGGCGGGGAGATCCGGAACGTGTCGGGCGCCGGGAGAGGGGACGATGGGTTCTCCGCCGCGCATCGGCTTGGGGAGTGACGAAACTCTTCGCGATCCCTGTCCGCTGTCCCCTGTCCCCTGTACCCTATCCCCTACTCCAGCACGATCAGCGTGGCGCCCTTGTCCACGGTCTGTCGCTCCTGCACCAGGATCTTCGCGACGGTGCCGTCGGCGGGGGCCTTGAGCTCGTTCTCCATCTTCATCGCTTCCACGATCACCACGCCCTGGCCGGCCTTCACCGCCTCCCCCACCTCCACCTCGATCTTCAGCACCAGGCCGGGCATGGGCGCCACCACGGTCTTCTCGGCCTCGGCCTCGCCGCCGCCAGTCATCTCGCGGATGGCGCGGGTGCGCTCGTCCACCGCGTCTACGCTGAAGCGCTCGCGGCCCAGCGCGATGTGCCAGCGACCGCGCCGCTCGCCGGGGCGCGCGCTCAGCGTGTGCGAGCGGCCGTCCACCTCCAGGCTGCGCACGTGCGTGCCGGGGAGCACCGCCATGCGCGCCTCCACCGGCGTGCCGTCCACCACCGGCTGGTGCCCGGTGAGATCGACCTCGACCACGCGGTCGCCTACGGTGACGAAGTACTTCATCCGTTGCTGATCAGGGCTGCCGGTTCGCGAGCGGGTGCCAGAGGCGCGCCAAGGTGCCGCGCCAGCCGTGGCGCCGCAAGGCCCGCCCGGCGCCGCGAACGGCAACGTGAGTCCCTTGACCGAGTTGCTACACGATCACGTAACCGTCGACGTTCGTAATTCCCGACGCAACTATGCGCAAATTCACTGCAACAAGCGGCCAGTGCACCTTCCCCGCCCAGTACGTCCCCGACACGCACACCAACGATCCGCACTGACGCACGCGTCGGTGGGGTCATCATGGATTGGCCACGGGACCCTCGGCCCAGGCGCCGGCGGTCCGTCGTCGCGGCCGGTAGAGCCGCTCTCAACCGGCCGGAGAAGGTACGCCGTCCACCATTCTGGCCGGCTTCATGCGGACGCCCACGGCCACGCCAGGCGTCCGGATCGATCCGGACCGCAGGACTTTTCCGTGCCGCGGATCCGCGGTGCACGGACGGACCTTCGCCGTGGGGGAGCAGATGCCCAAGCTGAAGCTGAACGTGGCCGACCTGGAGGTGCAGGGATTCCCCACCGCCCACGTGACGGTGGATCGCAGCGTCTACGGCACGCCCACCTGCGGCCTGGTGAGCTGCGACGCCGCCTGCTGGACCCAGGACCCGATCCACAACCCGGCCTGCTGAGCCGCCGAAAACCGGAAAGCCCGCGGAGCGCTCCGCGGGCTTTCTCGTGGTTGTCTCTGGATCGGATGGATGATCAGCGCGGCGTGCGCTCCAGCAGCACCACCGTCTCTACGTGCGCCGTCTGCGGAAAGAGGTCGAAGGAGCGGACGGACGCCAGCCGGTACGTCTCGCCCATGCGCTTGAGGTCGCGCGCCAGGGTGGCGGGGTTGCAGGAGACGTAGATCACCCGCCCGGCCGGGGCCAGCGTGAGCGCATCGGCCACGTCCGCGTGCACGCCGGCGCGCGGGGGGTTGAGGATGACGAGGTCGGCCGGGAGCTCGGCCCGGATCAGCTCCTCCACCGGGCCTTCGATGAAGCGCGCGCCCTCGGGCGCGGCGCGGGTCGCCTCGTCCACCGCCTGCGGGTCCAGTTCGATGCCGGCCACCGTGGCGCCCGCGCGGGCGAAGCGGCGGGCGTGGAAGCCGACGCCGCAGTACGCGTCCACGATGCGCAGGCCGGCCACCTCGCCCGCCAGCTCGGCCACGTGCGCCTCGAGCAGCGCCGCGGCGCCGCGGTTCACCTGCAGGAACGCGGCGCCGGAAAGCTCCACCGTCTCGTCGCCCCACGTCTCGGGGAGCCCGGGCGCGCCGGCGATCAGCTCCGCCTGCGCCTGCGCCTGGCCCGGGCGGTGCCAGATGGAGACCAGCCCGTCCACCGCGGCGATCAGCTCCTCCGGACGGCCGGGCGAGTAGCCGCCCTCCACCAGCAGCGACACCTCGCCCGCGGCGTTCGCGCGCAGCGTCAGCCGCAGCGTGGAGCCGCTGGGCAGGCGCCGTGCGTCGGGGCCCCAGGCGCGGCGGAGCGCGTCCCACACGCGGGCGATCGGCTCTTCGGGAAGGAGGCAGGCGCCGTCCAGGTCCACGATCTCGTCCGGCGCGCCCAGCGCATGGAAGCCGGCCACCACGCGCCCGTGCTCCTCCCTGCGCAGCGCGAACGACACCCGGTTGCGGTAGCGGAACTCGCCGGGCGACGGGACGACCTCCGGCGTCTCGGCCGAGAGCCCGCCGATGCGCGTCAGCGCGTCCGCCACGATGCGGGCCTTGGCGCGGAGCTGCGCGGGATACGTCATGTGCTCCAGCGTGCACCCGCCGCAGCGCGCATAGAAGCGGCACGGCGGATCGCGCCGCTCGGGGCTGGGCTCGATCACCCGCAGCAGCCGCCCGCGCGTCCACCGCTCCTTCCGCTCGGTGAGCGCGATCTCCACCCGGTCGCCCGGCGCGGTGCGGTGCACGAAGGTAACGCGCCCGTCCGCCAGCCGGCCGACGCCCTCGCCACCCGCCGCGATCGAATCGATCCCCACCTGCAGCGCGGGTGGAGGACGCCGGGGTCCCCCGCCCTGCCCCGCACCGCGCCCGCCCGGCCGTCCGCTTCCCGGCCGATCCCGCCCGCCGGAGCGCCCGCGATCGTTCCGCCCGCCGCGGCGCTCGCTCACCGCCGCCAGCCCATCTTCCGCCACGCGCTGCCGTCACCGGCCGAGGCACCTGCCGTCGGACGGGCGACGGCGCGCTTCTCCCTGCGCTCCTCTTCCAGCAGCGCGGCGGCGAGGGCGGCCACGCGGACCATCTCGTCGTCCGCCGGCACGGAGAGCAGGTCGTGCTCGTCCAGGTAGCGGATGGTCAGGTTCCCGGCGCGGAAGTCGGGCTCGTCCATCACCCGCAGGTGGAAGGGGACGCTGGTGTCCACGCCGTCGATGCGCAGTTCCAGCAGCGCGCGCTTCATCCGCTCCACCGCCTGGATGCGGGTGGGCGCGTGCACGATCAGCTTGGCCAGCATCGGGTCGTACGAAAGGCCGACTTCCACCCCCGTGGCGATCCCGCCGTCCCAGCGCACACCAGGCCCGCCCGGCAGCGTCAGCTCGCCGATCCGTCCTGTCGAAGGAAGGAAGGAGTTGTAGGGATCCTCCGAGGTGATGCGGCACTCGATGGCGTGGCCGTTGAAGGTCACGTCGTCCTGCGTCCACGGCAGCTTTTCGCCGGCGGCGATGCGGATCTGCCACTGCACCAGGTCGATCCCCGTCACCAGCTCGGTGACCGGGTGCTCCACCTGGATGCGGGTGTTCATCTCCAGGAAGTAGAACTCGCCGTTCTGGTACAGGCACTCCACCGTCCCCGCGCCCTCGTAGTTCACCGCGCGCGCCGCGGCCACCGCCATCTGCCCCATCGCCGAGCGCTCGTCGGGGGTGAGCACGGCGGACGGCGCCTCTTCGATCAGCTTCTGGTGGCGGCGCTGGATGCTGCATTCGCGCTCGCCCAGGTGCAGCGTGGTGCCTTGCCGGTCGGCCAGCAGCTGGATTTCGATGTGGCGCGGGCCCTCGAGGTACTTCTCGATGTACACCGAGCGGTCGCCGAACGCCGCCTGCGCCTCGTTCCCCGCGGCGTCGAAGGCGCGCTCGATCTCGTCCTCGGCCTTCACCACGCGCATCCCCTTGCCGCCGCCGCCCGCCGCGGCCTTCAGCAGCACGGGGTAGCCGATCTCGCCCGCCACGCGCCTTGCCTCGGCCGCGTCCGCCAGCGCCTCCTTGGTGCCGGGGACGACGGGGACGCCCGCGTCGATCATCCGCGAGCGCGCCGCCGTCTTGTCTCCCATCGCCGTCACCGCGTCCGGGGACGGGCCGATGAAGACGAGCCCCGCGTCGCGCACGGCCTGGATGAACGGCGCGCGCTCGGAAAGGAAGCCGTAGCCGGGGTGAATCGCCTCGGCGCCGGTCTTCCGGGCGACGTCGATCAGCGCGTCGCCGCGCAGGTAGCTCTGCGCGCTGGGCGCCGGCCCGATGCAGTACGCCTCGTCCGCCGCCAGGACGTGCGGCGACAGGCGGTCGGGCTCGGAGTACACCGCCACGGCCCGCACCCCCAGCTCGTGCGCCGCGCGGATCACGCGCAGGGCGATCTCGCCGCGGTTGGCGATCAGGATCTTGTTGAACACGCGCTCTTGCTCGCGTACGGGTCAGCGTTCGTCCGGTCGATGAAACGAGGTGCGCAAGGTACAACCGCTCCGCGCGGTTCGCGAGCCGGAGCACGGCAGCAACGATCTCCCGGATACTGGACGGGATGATGGGTCCCGGCCAGCAGTCCCGGAGCTGAGCCGGTTCCGACTGATCGGCGCAGAAACACGGAGGGCCCGGATTCGTCCGGGCCCTCCGTGTTTCTGTTGCTGTTGCGGCTCGTCAACCCCGGCGAACTGGCCGGGGTTCAGCCGATCCCTCCCACGGCAGGGAGGTATTCGGGGATCGCTGGGCGGGCGATCGGCGGGCGGGCCGACTGCCTGAAGGTTCGCTGCAGGAGAGCGAGATACTCGTCGCCGAACCGTTGCCGATCGAGTTGCTGGTTCGCTATGTCACACGCCACGTCGAACGGCTCCGCGTGATAGATCATATCCAGCGAAACGCCCGGCGGGGCCTGCTCCAGCCTGGAGCGAAACTCGGCCACGTCCCTCACCGCATCCAGTCCGGCGCTGCCGTGGAACTCGATCAGGCATTCCCGGACAGCGGCCCAGAACGACTCGTGCGCTTCGGCGTTCATCACGGAGCTCTCCAGGAAACCGAGTTCAACAGCGCTTCAGCAGCCGCAGTGTGGAAGCTGATCTGGTCCGCGCCGGCAAGCAGCCCGCGCTGCGTCCATGTTGCCGCAACGGGCCCGGCAACCATGTCGAACGAACGCTCGGGACCACTCCGCGCGTGATCCGTGCCGCCGCGTCTGCAGTGAGTCACAAGACTCCAGTAATCGTCCGCATCGAAATCTCCACGCACGAACACGAGAGAGTCAAGCGCGCCGATCGCGTCACGGTCGACGTCAGCGTAGATGACGGCGGGCGAGCCGCCAACACGGGTGGCGAGTTGCCACGCCCATGAGCGTGCCTGGCGCTCGAGCGTTGTCGTGTAGAACCCGGGACCGAAATCCGTCCCCGTCTTTCCCTTCGCGATCCGAACACCGGCCCCGGTGATCGACACAGCGTACACGGCAGTCGTTCCGTGATACAGACGAAGAGTCTGGTTCGTCCATGGCGGGGTCTTAGGAAAGACGGGTGTGCTCACGAAGATCGCGCTCCAGTCGAGTGGGCGGCCGAACGGTGTACATCGTAAACACGACCCGAGATTTTCGCCGAGCCGTTCCAGCGTTTCCGCTCTCATTCGACCTTACACCGGGCCTCAGCGCACCACCGATCCTTATACTGCGAAGCGATCGCTCCACGCCGCGCCGGCTCCCGAGATCGGCCCGCCGAACGTAGCTCCACGCGAGGGAAGAGAGGCAGGGACCTATTGGATCAATTCGAGACCTGACGAGCACAAAACAGTCAATAAACGAGCCTATCGAAATCTACCCGGTATAGATCACTAGGGCACATGGGCCCTCGACCTTTCTTTTATCGTCGTCATATGTATTGACACGATTACTCCCCCGGTATATCTGTGTGGAGGCGCGCCAATCGTCTTCGTCGAACCCCCAGCGAGCGGAGGTAGCACCGATGAGCACGCAGTTCGAGAGCCTCGATGGACCGGCGTTCGGGAGCGCCGTGTCCAGCGCCGCCGCCGTGGGCGGCACCGATCCCACGCCCGTCACCCGGTGGACGTTCGCCGGGTGGGACTACATCAACGGCGAGATGTACCCGGCCTGGGTGGAGGATCCGGCCGAGATCGCCTGAGCCGCCACGCTCCCGCGGCCCGGCTGCCCGCGGGAGCCCCACTCCAGCGCGGAGCACCACCGTGAACACCCTCTTCGAGAGCCTCGGCGAGCCCTCGTTCGGCACGCCGGACAGCCCCCGGGCGCAGGAGGCGCTCGGCGGCGCCGCGGCCCCGGGCGAATCGCGCCTGACCGTGATCGCGTGGACGTACGTGAACGGCGAGTGGTATCCGGCCGCGGTGGAAGAAGACGCGCCGCCCCCGCTGATCGCCTGATCTGCCGCGGCCATCCGCCGCCCCACCCACCACCTGCCCGGAGTGTCAGATGCCCCCGCTCGAACCCCTGGACCTTCCGCTCTTCGGAGCCGCCCAGGCCGCCTCGGAGTCCGCGCCCGGCGGCGGCCCCGGTGGGGTGGTCCCCACGTACGTGGGGAACGAGGTAGGCCCCGACGGCCAGCTCTACCGGGTGTACGCCGACGACGGCCCGGGCTGAGACACCCAGGCTGCGGCGTCCGCCCCCACACCTTCCCATCCCACTGGAGCATGAGATGAAGCAGACCCTCGAAACGATCAGCGAAGACGCGTTCAGCCGGCTGGACGCCGAAGCGGCCCGCCAGGTGATGGGCGCCGCCACCGCGCGCGAGGGCACGGTGAAGTTCACCCAGGTGGGCGTGGAGATCGGACCCAACGGCGAGATCTTCCCCAGCTACATCGAGGACCCCGACTGAACGTCCGCGGCTCGTTCACCCTTTTCCAGGAGGCCCCATGCCCAGAACGCTCGAAGCGCTCGACGGCCACGCGTTCGCACCGCTGCGCGCCGAGGACGCGCGGCAGGTGCTGGGTGCGGCCGCGCCCGACGCCCCGGCCGCGACCCACACCCTCACCTACGCGGGCGAGACCTACGGCCCCGACGGCCAGCACTGGCCCAGCTACGTGGTGGACGATTGACCCGCCGCCACGCCCGCGCGCGCCGGGGGCGCCCATGATCGTGCTGCTCAGCCAGGTGCTGGGCGAGGCCACCACCTCGCTGGTGATGGACTGGCTGCATCACCTGGGCGCGCCACACCTGCGCCTGAACGGCGAGGAATTGAACGAGGGGCTCCCCTTTGCGGCGGAGCTGGAGGGGAGCGAGGTGCGGTTCGAGGTGGACTACGGCGGCGGAACCGTGCTGCGCGGCCACGAGGCGCGCGCGGCGTGGCTCCGCCGCTGGCACACCTTCCAGAACCTGGAGCAGCTCCGGGCACCGGGCACCCCCGAGCCGGGCCCGTCGATGTACACCTACCTGTCGCGCGAGCTGGGCTCGCTGTCGGCGGTGGTGGAAGAGGCGCTCGACGGCGCGGCCTGGCTCACCCGCGGCGGGGAGATGTCGGTGGGCAAGTTCCACGTGCTGCGCCAGGCCGCGCGCGTGGGGCTGGAAGTGCCTCCCACGCTGGTGACCAACCAGCGGGCGCAGCTGGAGCGGTTCATGGCCCGCCACGGCCGCGTGGTGTGCAAGCCGATGCGCGAGGCCGTCACCTTCCTGGCGGACGGCCGCGCGTGGGCCAGTTTCACCGCCGAGGTGACGCCCGAGCTCGCCGGCCGGCTCCCCGGGACCTTCTTTCCCACCCTGCTGCAGCAGCGGGTGGAAAAGGCGTACGAACTGCGCGTGTTCTACCTGGCCGGGCGCTGCTGGGCGATGGCCATGTTCTCGCAGGGCGACCCCCAGACCCAGGCCGACTTCCGCAACTACAACCACGAGCGCCCCAACCGCTGCGTCCCCTTCCAGCTGCCCGACGAGATCGAGGCGCGCTGCGGGGCACTGATGCGGGCCCTGGGGCTCGCCACCGGCTCGCTGGACCTGATCCGGGCCGCCGACGGGCGCTACGTGTTCCTGGAGGTGAACCCCGTGGGGCAGTTCGGGATGGTGTCGGACCCCTGCAACTACCAGCTGGAGCGCGAAGTGGCGGAGTACCTGATCGGGCTGGCCGATGGAACGGCCTGAGCCCCCCGCCGGCTTCCTGGACGCGCTGGAGGCGCCCCCGCCGCCGGAGCAGCTCCCCGTGGGCTTCCACCTGCTGCAGCCGCACGCCCCGCGGCGCGCCCGCCATCCCTGGGGCGAGAGCGTGCCGCACCGCGCCCGCCGGACCGCGCCCGAGCCGCCGCCCAAGCCCACCTCCCGCTGCTTCCCCCGCTGAATCACCCGTGAAGCGCCTGGTCTTTCGCCTGTACGCGCACTGCATCGCCGTCCGCGGAGCGCGCCGCAGCACCATCTGCGACCTGCAGCGCCACGCCTGGCACCTGGTGCCCAACGCGCTGCACGACATCGTCACCACCCACCGCGACCTGACCCGCGCGGAGCTGCACGAGCGGTTCGGCGCCGAGAACGCGGCGGTGATCGACTCCTACTTCGGCTTCCTGGAGTCGCGCGAGCTGGGGTGGTGGACGCACGAGCCCGAGCGCTTTCCCCCGCTGGAGCTGCGCTGGGACGCGCCCGCCCGGGTGACCAACGCCATCCTCGACGCCGACGACGCGTCGCGGCACGATTTCGCGTCGCTCTTCGCTCAGCTGGACGAGCTGGGGTGCCGCACGGTCCAGCTCCGCGTCTACGATCCCTGGCCGCTGGAGCGCCTCGACGCGGCGGTGGCGCACACCGACCGCGGGCGCATCCAGTCGGTGGAGGTGTTGGCGCCGTGGCTCCCCGGGTGGAACGACGAAACGCTGCTGGACTTCTGCGCGCGGCACCCGCGGGTGATCTCCTTCTTCGCCACCGGCGCCCCCGAGCGGCGGGTGGTGGAGGGCCCCTACCCCGGCGTGAGCGTGGTGTACCGCACCGAGTCGGTCGACTCGGAGGCGCACTGCGGACAGGTGCATCCGGGCTACTTCATGGCCACGCTCTCCGCCTTCGCCGAGGCGCAGGCCCACAACTCGTGCCTGAACCGCAAGCTGAGCGTGGACCGCCGCGGCGGGATCCGCAACTGCCCGTCGCTCCCCCGGGTGTTCGGGAACGCGGCGCACACGCCCCTCGCCGCGGCGCTCGAGGCGGACGGGTTCCGCGAGCTGTGGCACGTCACCCGCGACCAGGTGGAGGTGTGCCGCGACTGCGAGTTCCGCTACCTCTGCACCGACTGCCGCGCCTACACCTCGCCCGCGGGTGAGGGCCTGCACGGCAAGCCCGCCCGCTGCTCGTACGATCCCTACACCGCGACCTGGCGTGACGAGCACCCCGCGGCCCTCCCCGTCCTCTCCGCCGCCGTCGCGGGGCCGGCGCGCTGAAGCCGTCCGTCCACCCTCTCCGGCGACGGCGGCGGCCGCCGTCGATCCGCCCGCCGGCCGGCGCAAGAGCCTGAAACCGCTCCGATCGCCGCGCGCGCCGGAGGATCCGCCCGACGGGTTGATCATCCGCCGCCGGGGCCACATCATTCACGACCAACTCTGAAGCCATCCGCCACGCACCGGTGCCCGCCCACCGGCGAACCGCGAGCGCAACCCCGATGAACCATGCCCGCTCCGCCCCGCTCTCCCTCGCACGGCGCCCCTCCCCGCCTCGCCGCGTACGGCCGCGTGCCGTCTGCGCGGGCGTGGCGCTGGCGCTCGCGGCGGCCGCGCCCGTGACGGCGCAGCAGCAGGCCGCCACCCCCGACGCGGGGCGCGCCCGCCAGCTCGAGGAGATGCGCGCCGCCTCGGCGCAGGTGATGGATGCGCTGCGCGAAGCGGGGCCCAGCCCGCTCGGCGCGCTGGAGGTGGTGCGGCGGCTGTACGCCGACTCGGCGCACGCCCTGGCCTACCGCCAGGTGGTGGCGCTGGAGGGGCTGCGCCTGGCCGCCGAGGTGGGCGCCTGGGACGAGGCGCTGCGCTACGCCGACGTGGTGTACGGCGACGAAGGGCACCAGGCGCCCGCCGCCGCCGGCGCCCTGGACGGACGCCGGCCCGTGGACGCGCTCCGCTACCTGGCGGACGCGGCCTCGCGGACGCAGGTGGTGATGATCAACGAGGCGCACCACGTCCCCCAGCACCGCGCCTTCACCCTGCGGCTGCTGGCCGAGCTGCGGCGCCGCGGCTACCGCTACTTTGCGGCGGAAACGCTCTCCTCGGCCGACGAGGGGCTGGCCCGGCGCGGGTACCCCACCGCCGCGACCGGCCCCTATATCGGCGAGCCGCTGTACGGCGACCTGGTGCGCACCGCGCTGCGGCTGGGGTACACCGTGGTGCCGTACGAGGCGAGCCCGGGAGACCCCGACCGCGAGCGCGCCCAGGCCGAGCACCTGGCGCGCCGCATCCTGGACCACGACCCGCACGCCCGCATCCTGGTGCACGCGGGGTACAACCACGTGAACGAGAACGGCACCCTGGCCGGGCACGCGCCCATGGCCGCGCAGTTCCGCCAGCTCACCGGGATCGACCCGCTCACCGTGGACCAGACGGTGATGAGCGAGCGCGCCGACCACGCGCTGGAGCACCCGCTGTACGCGCTCGCCACCGGCCCGCTGGGGATCCGCGCCCCCACGGTGTTCGTGGACGCCGCCGGCCACGGCTGGACGGCGCAGCCGGGCACGCGCGACCTGACCGTCTTCCACCCCCGCACGGTGGTGCGCGACGGCCGCCCCGACTGGATGCGGCTGGAGGGCGCGCGCCGCCCCGCGGCGATCCCCGCCGGCGTGTGCGGGGCCGCGCCGCGCTGCCTGGTCCGCGCGCGCGCCGCGGCCGAGGGCGAAGACGCGGTCCCGGTCGACCAGGTGGAGATTTCCGGAACGCACACTCCCCCCGCCCTCCTTCTCCCTCCCGGCGATTACGTAGTCCGCTCCGAAAACGCCAATGGATTTGTGCTGCGAAGCTGGAGCATCACCGTTCCGCGCTGAGCGTTTTTCCATTTCCTGGTCCCAGGTGCTGCGGAATCCCGTAACACGGACGCCGTAAACGCGCCGCCAGCGCCTTTGCGTGCGCGTTTTTTCCATATCCATGGGGACCACACCTTTCAGGTCTTTAAAATGGCGCAATCAAAAGTATTGACGGAAAAGATGGCGTAGCTTAGTATAGGCCTAAGCCGCTCCTCTGCCATCTCCTGATGGCCTAAAACAACCTTCCAAGGAGATCGACCCATGACGCTCGAGAAGCTGAACAGCTCGCTCTTCCGCCCCCTGAACGCGTCCGAGGCCCTGATGGTGCTGGGCGGCAGCGCGGACGAGCTCGCCCCCGTGGACGGTGCCGCCGGCTTCACCTACATCGGCCGCACGCAGCGCAAGGACGGCGTGATCGACAACGACTACACCGAGGACTGAGCCGTAACCCCGGGTAGCCGCCGGCGTCCCCCCCGGGTCGCCGGCGCCCCCTTCCAGAAGTAGCGGCACCCCGGCCGAGGAGCGGCACTCCATCCGGCGCAGGGAAGGAGCCCGCGGGACGTCGGTACCGACGCCCGCGGGCTCCCGGCACCAGTAGACCGGCCGGTGCGGCACGGGGATCGAGGCGGCCGCGCCGGCCGTTTCCCCCGCGCCGTACCCGAAATCACCCCGCCGGCGGATCGGCTCCGCCCCGCCGGCGCCCCCGGGCCTCCGCACCGCGCATCGCCGATGATTCTCGTGTTCAGCCAGGACAGCTGGGAAGTGACCACGGAAGAGGTCGCCGACTGGATCGAGGCGCTGGGCGGCGAGTGCCTGCGCGTGAACGGCGAGGACCTGAACGACGGCCAGCCGTTCGCGCTGCGCTACGACGCCTCGGGCACCGACCTGCACCTGCGCCTCGACGGCCGCACGGTGGACCCGTCGCAGGTGGGCGCGGTGTGGTGGCGGCGCGGGCACCTGGGGCGCAACCTGGCGTTCGTGGACCAGGTCGGCGAGCCCGACCTGGCCGGCGAGATGCGCCGCCACCTGACCGAGGAGATCCGCACCACCAGCCGCGCGATGGAGCGGCTGCTGGCCCACGCGCACTGGCTCTCCGGCTCCGACGAGCGGCGCGTCAACAAGCTCGAGGCGCTGCGCCTGGCCGCCGCCGCCGGGCTCGATATCCCCGCCACGCTGGTCACCAACCAGCGCGCCGCGCTGCGCGAGTTCTTCGAGCGCCACGGCCGCATCATCACCAAGAGCGTGGCCGAGGGGCGCACCTTCAACCGCGGCGGCACCAGCTACCCCATGTACACCGAGGAGGTGCGGCGCGAGGACGTGGACGCCGCGCCCGAGACCTTCTTTCCGTCGCTGCTCCAGGAGTTCCTGGAGAAGGAGCTCGAGATCCGCACCTTCTACCTGGACGGGAAGTGCCACAGCATGGCCATCTTCTCGCAGGCCGACCCGCAGACGCGCCTCGACTTCCGCCGCTACAACGACGCCCGGCCGAACCGCAACGTCCCCTACCGCCTTCCCGCGGCGGTGGAGGAGGCGGTCGGCCGCTTCATGCGTTCCGCCTCGCTGGCCACCGGCTCGCTCGACTTCGTGCGCACGCGCGGCGGGCGGCTGGTGTTCCTCGAGGTGAACCCCGTGGGCCAGTTCCGGATGGTCTCGGAGCCGTGCAACTACCGGCTCGAGAAACAGGTCGCCGAATACCTGATGGAGAAGGATGCCGATGTCCGAAGCACCTCCCGCACCGTTCCTGGACGCGCTGGGCGCGAAGGCGCCCACCGAGCGTCTGCCGCTGGCGTACCGGCTGCTCGCCCCGGACGAGTCGCCCCCGAGGTACTACGCGGCGGCGCCGTGCCGCCACCACCGCACCCCGGCGTACCTGTGCTTCCCGTTCCATAAGCCGATCTCCCGCTGCTTTCCGGGGGAGCCGTGAGCTCGCCCGTGTTCCGGCTGTTCGCCGGCTGCGTCCCCGTGCGCGGCGCCCGGCGCAGCACGCTGTGCGACCTGCAGCGCCGCGAGATCCACCTGATCCCCAACGGGCTCCACGAGATCGTCACCACGCACCGCGACCGCACGCGCGAGGAGCTGCACGCGCTGTTCGGCCCCGGCGCCGCCGAGGTGGTGGACGAGTACTTCGCCTGGCTCGAGGAGCAGGAGCTGGGCTTCTGGTGCCACGACCCCGAGTCGTTTCCCGACCTGGACCTTTCGTGGGACGCGCACGAGCGGATCACCAACGCGATCGTGGACGTGGACGCCGCGTCGGCGCACCCGTTCGCGCGGATCTTCGAGGAGCTCGACGAGCTGGGGTGCCGGGCGCTGCAGCTGCGCTTCTTCTGCGACGCCCCGCCCGAGCGCGTGCACCAGGCGCTGGCGCCCACCGCCGCCACCCGGCTGCGCTCGGTGGAGCTGATCGTGAAGCACGGGCCCGGGTGGAGCGACGACGCCATCGAGGCGCTCTGCCGCGCGCACCCGCGGCTGATGTCGGTGTTCGTGCACTCCGCGCCCGAGCGGCGGGTGCACCGGGTGCTCTCGGGGACGGTGCCGGTGGTGTTCCGCACCCACGCGGTCACCTCCGAGGCGCACTGCGGCGAGGTGCACCCCGCCTACTTCCGGGCCACCGTCCCGGGGTTCACCGAGGCGCTCGCCTACAACAGCTGCCTGAACCGCAAGCTGGCGGTGGACCGGCGCGGCGAGATCCGCAACTGCCCGGCGCTCCCCCGCTCGTTCGGCAACGTGGCCGACACCTCGCTGCACGCGGCCGTGCTGCACCGCGACTTCCGCGAGCTGTGGGAGGTCAACAAGGACCAGGTGGAGACCTGCCGCGACTGCGAGTTCCGCTACGTGTGCACCGACTGCCGGGCGTTCGTGCGCGACCCCGGAGACCGCTACTCGAAGCCGTCGAAGTGCACCTACGACCCGTACGCCGCCACCTGGGAGGCGCCGGCGCCCGCCACGGTGCCCGCCGTGCGTACGGCCCCCGCGCCCGCATCCGCCGCCCATGCCTGAAACCCGCACCCCCGCGCGCCCCGCGCCCGGCCGCCTGAGCCGCTTCCCCTTCTACCGGCAGCACGACAGCAGCGACTGCGGCCCCACCTGCGTGCGGATGATCGCGCGCTGGTACGGGAAGCGCTACTCGCTCGAATACCTGCGCCGCGCCGCCTCGCTCGACCGGCAGGGCGCCACCCTGCTGGCGCTGGGGTACACCGCCGAGTCGGTCGGCCTGCGCTCGCTGGCGGTGAAGACGGGGTTCGACGAGCTGGCCGCCGAGGCGCCGCTCCCCTGCATCGCGCACTGGAACCAGAACCACTTCGTGGTGGTGTACCGGGTGCATGCGGGAAAGGTGTACGTGGCCGACCCCGGCGAGGGGACGGCGGTGTACACCCGCGAAGAGTTCCTGCGCGGCTGGGGCTCGACCGTGGCCGACGGGCGCCCCCAGGGGGTGCTCCTGCTGCTGGAGCCCACCCCCGAGTTCTACGAGCGCGAGGAGGAGGGCCGCGGCGAGCGCGACACGGGGTTCAGGTTCCTCTTCTCGTACGTGCGCGGCTACGGGCGCCTGTTCGCGCAGGTGGGGCTGGGGATGCTGGTCACCTCCCTCCTCCAGCTGGTCTTCCCCTTCCTGGCGCAGGCCATCGTCGACTACGGGATCGGCAACCAGGACATCGGCTTCGTGTACCTGGTGCTGCTGGCGCAGCTGGTGCTGATCCTGAGCCGCACCGGGGTCGAGTTCGTGCGCAGCCGCATCCTCTTCCACGTGGGGACGCGGGTGTACGTCTCCATCGTCTCCGACTTCCTGCGCAAGGTGCTGCGGCTGCCGATCGCGTTCTTCGACGCGCGCGCGCTGGGCGACCTGCTGCAGCGCGTGAACGACCACCAGCGCATCCAGCAGTTCCTCACCACCACCACCCTCACCGTGGTGTTCAGCGCCTTCACCCTGGTGGTGTTCAGCGTGGTGCTGGCCATCTACAACGCGCTGATCTTCGCGGTGTTCGCCGTGGGAAGCCTGCTGTACCTGCTCTACGTGCTGCTCTTCCTGAAGCGCCGCAAGCAGCTCGACTACCTTCGCTTCGGCGAGCAGTCGCGCAGCCACAGCGCGCTGGTGGACATGCTCACCGGGATGCAGGAGATCAAGCTGGCCAACGCCGAGCAGCAGAAGCGGTGGGGGTGGGAGCGGGTGCAGGCCCGCCTCTTCCACGTGGAGCTGCGCGCCCTGGCGCTGGACCAGGCGCAGGACGGCGGCGCGGTGTTCATCAACGAGATGAAGAACGTGGCGGTCACCTTCCTGGCGGCGCGGCTGGTGATCGACGGCCAGCTCACCCTGGGGATGCTGCTGGCCGTGCAGTACATCCTGGGGCAGCTGAACGCCCCGCTGAGCCAGCTGGTGCAGTTCGCCCACTCGGCGCAGGACGCGCGCATCAGCCTGGAGCGGCTGGGCGACATCCACGGCCGCCCCGACGAGGAGGAGCCCGCCCACCGGGTGGCGGTGCTCCCCGACGAGCACACGCTGCGCCTGGAGGGGGTCACCTTCGGCTACGGAGGCCCGGCCGCTCCCCCGGTGCTGCGCGACCTCACGCTCGAGATCCCGCACGGGAAGGTCACCGCCATCGTGGGCCCCAGCGGGAGCGGGAAGACCACCCTGCTCAAGCTCCTGCTCAAGTTCTACGAGCCGGACCACGGCGAGATCCGGGTGGGGGGCACCCCGCTGCGCTCGCTCTCCAACCGCGCCTGGAGAGACGCCTGCGGCGTGGTGATGCAGGACGGACAGCTCTTTTCCGACACCATCGCGGCGAACGTGGCGCTGGGCCGCGAGCTCCCCGTCCCCGCGCGTCTGCGGCACGCGCTGGGGGTGTCGAACCTGTGCGACTTCGTGGAGGCGCTGCCGATGGCCTACAACACCAAGGTCGGCCGCGACGGGATCGGGATGAGCCAGGGGCAGAAGCAGCGGATGCTGATCGCCCGCGCCGTGTACAAGAACCCCAGCTTCCTCTTCTTCGACGAGGCCACCAGCTCGCTCGACGCCAACAACGAGCGGGCGATCACCGAAAACCTCGAGCGCTTCCTGGAGGGGCGCACCGCGGTGATCATCGCGCACCGGCTGAGCACGGTCCGCAACGCCGACCAGATCGTGGTGCTCGACCGCGGCCGGATCGTGGAACGCGGGACCCACGCCGAGCTGACCGCGCGGCGCGGGAGCTACTACGAGCTGGTCAAGAACCAGCTGGAGCTGGGCAACTGATGAGCTTCGACGCATCTCCGTCCGGCCGCGCCCCGGAAGACGCCCCGGTTCCCCCGGGCGGCGGGCACGGGGCCGAGCCCGTGCTGGTGCTGGAGGACGAAGAGGAGGGCCGCTGGGTGAGCACCCCCGACGGCCGCCGCATCTTCGTGGTGGGCCCGCCGCGCGGCGCCCGCCCCGAATCCGGTGCGCCGCCGCCGCCCGCCAGTCCGGACCCCGCCGCGGCGGACCCGGAGGCGCCGGAGCCGGCCGCCCTTCCCGCCCCGCGCTCCGCATGGATGAACACGCCCCCCGAACCCGCTCCCGCGCGGCGCTTCGCCAGCGCGGAAGAGATCGAGCTGCACGGCGAGGAGTTGCAGGAGATCGTGGGATCGCCCCCGCACTGGCTGGTGCGCTGGGGGATCACCGCCATCTTCACGGTGCTGGCGGCGGCGGTGGCGATGTCGTTCGTGGTGCACTACCCCGAGCTGGTGCGCGGCCGGGTGCGCGTGACCACGGCCACCCCGCCCGTGCGCCTGGCCAGCCGCGCCGGCGGCGAGGTGGCGCGCGTGCTGGCCCGCGACGGCCAGCCGGTACGGCGCGGCGACTACCTGGTGGTGTTCCGCAACCCCGCCGACGAGGCCAGCGTGCGCGCGCTGTCGCAGGCGCTGGACGGTGCCGACGCCGCCATCCGCCGCGGCGAGGTGCCGGCGGACCCCACGCTCCTCCCCACCGCCGCGCTGGGCGATGCGCAGCGGCCCTACGCCGACTACCGGCAGGCGCTCTCGGAGTACCGGTCGTTCCTGGCCCTGGGCTATTACCCGCAGAAGCTGGCCTCGCTGCAGGCGCAGGCGGCCGACTACGAACGGCAGCGGCAGAACCTGGAGGCGCGGCAGCGGCTGCTGGGCCAGGAGCTGGAGCTGGCCCAGCGGCAGCACGTGCGTGACCGCGAGCTGGTGCAGCGCGAGCTGCTCTCCCCTTCCGAGGCCGAGCGCAACGAGGCGGCGTACCTGCAGAAGCAGCAGGAGGTGGAGGCCAGCCGCTCCGAGCAGACCGGCAACGAGATCCGCCTGTCCGAGGCGCGCGGCACCCTGCTCGACCTGCAGCAGAAGGAGCGCGAGGAGCGGCTGCGGCTGCAGCTGGCCGTGCGCGCCAGCTACGAGGCGCTGCGCGAGGCCGTGCGCCGGTGGGAAGACGACCACGTGCTGCGCGCTCCCGGCGACGGGCGGGTCTCCTTCTTCCGGGCGCTTTCCGTGGGGCAGTACGTGGCCCCCTCCGAGCCGGTGATGGCGATCGTGCCGCCCGGCGGCCTGGCCACCGCCACCGTCCAGGTGCCGCCCGCCGGCGCCGGCCGCATCCGCCCGGGCCAGAAGGTGATCCTGAAGTTCGAGAGCTATCCCGTGCAGGAGTTCGGCACGGTGGAGGGACGGGTGACGGGGATGTCGCTGGTGGCCGACCGCCCCGAGCCCGAGGGCGACAGCGCCCCGCGCTACCTGGTGAGCGTGAGCCTGCCGCGCGGCCTGCGCACCAGCTATGGAAAGATCCTTCCCTTGCAGCAGGAGATGCCCGGCACCGCCGACATCGTCACCCAGGACGCACGGGTGGTCGACCGCATCTTCGACCGCTTCCGCTCGCTCGCGCAGGGAACGGGGCGTTAGCGGCGCATACCCGGCGTGGGGCGACGGCCGCGGACGCACCCCCTCCGGGATGCTGCGTCCGCGGCGTCAGCCGTGCCCGGTCTCGTCCGGCCGCCCGGTCGCGCTGCGACGCGTGGTGATCGCCCACTCCGCGTCGGGGTCCTCCATCTCCAGGTGGCGGATGCCGCCGGAGAAGCGGGACTGCAGGCGCTCGTACTCGGCCTGGTAGTGCGGGTCGGGGTGCACCCAGCCGTGCAGGAAGTAGACGGCTTCGACGCGGGCCTGCAGCAGCTCCTTGGTGCAGCCGAAGCAGGGGCGCATGGTGGTGTACAGCGCGCTCCCCTCCACCGCGATGCCGAAGCGCGCCGCCGCCAGCAGCGCGTTCTGCTCGGCGTGCACGCAGATGCACAGGTCGTAGCCGGTGCCGCTGGGGTACTGGTCGCGGTGGGCGCAGCGGTGGCAGCCGCCCTCGCTGCAGTTGGGCATGTTGGCCGGCGTGCCGTTGTACCCGGTGGACACGATGTGCCGGTCCTTCACGATCACCGCGCCCACGCGGTTGCCGGTGCAGTCCGCCCGCCGCCGCACCGCCAGCGCGATCCCCATGAAGTACTCGTGCGTCTCGGGCCGCCGGTGCTCGGGGTGCGTCATCGGTAGGGTGGGGGATGGAGTCGATGGGGAAGAGAAGACGGACGCCCGCGCCGGAGACAGCCCCGGCGCGGGCGTTTTCGATCCACCGCGTCAGGACGCGCCCAGGTAGCGCTCGCGCAGGACGCTGGTGTGATGGATCACGTGGCCGGCCATGATCCACGCCAGCGCGCGCACCGACACCTCCCACCCGCTGGCGGTGCCGCGGCGCGCCGCCTCGCCGGCGTTCAGGCCGGAAAGCAGCGACACGGTGGCGCGGCGCACCGCCACCCAGTCGTCCACCAGGTATTCGAACGCCTGCTCGGCGAAGCGGGCGTTGGCCACGTACGCGTTCTCGTCGAAGCTGGCCAGCGGCGTGGCGTCGCCGCGCGAGAAGCGCATCGCCCGGTAGCTGAACACGCGCTCGGCGTCGGCGATGTGGCCGATCACCTCCTTCACGCTCCACTTCCCCTCGGCGTAGCGATGGTCGTGCAGGTGAGCGGGGATGCCGCGCAGGAAGCCGGCGAACTCGTCCGCCTGGCGCTCCAGCAGCTCCAGCAGGTCGCCGTCGGGGACGAGGGAGGTGTACTTCGAGTAGTATTCGGCGTGCTCGCCGGCGCCGGGGCGCTCCAGCACGGGTGCGGCGGTGGTAGTCATCGGGCGGAACCCTCCCGGCGGATGGTGCGAGTGGACAGCGGGTACGATGCGGAGAGTATATGCGCCGCGAACCCCACCCGCGACTGCCCGGAACGCCCACCCCTGATCCAAACGCCGCGGAATGGCCTGGGCCAAGGGACGAACCGCGGAGCGCCATCCCCCGGCGTCACGGAACCGGAAGGCTCTCCGTCCACCGCGCCGCAAGACCGCGATCCCAAGGCGCGGCGATCGCCGCGAGCGCGGCCTCCACCGACCAGCGGCCGCGGCGCTCCCGCTGGAGCGCGCGGATCGCGGCGGCGAGCTGCACGTACGCCACGTCTTCCTCCGTCGGCATCGGCGCGCGCAGCCGGGGGCAGCGGCGCACGTCGGCCACCACCGACCGCCACGCGCAGGTGTGGCCGAAGCCCAGCGTGTGCATCAGCTCGTGGGCGACCAGCCCGGGGTACGTCTCGCTCTCGCGCAGCGCCGCGCGGTTCAGCCGCAGGTCGCCGTACTCGATGTCGTCGCCGTCCGAGACCGCCGTGCCCAGCCCGGCGATCCCGTGCATCCGGGGATCGAACCACACCAGGATCACGTCGTCGGGGCCGCCGCCGCTGGTCGGCACCGCGTCGGGAAAGCGGGCGGGGCGGAAGAGGTCGGCGCCGAACGTCTCCTCCAGCTCCGCCGCCTCGCGCCAGAACGAAACCGAGTCGCCCGCAGTCACTTTTTCGCCGTTCCACTCGCGGTCGAACGCCACCCGCAGCGGAAAGCGCTCGGCCGGCCACCCGCGCAGCACCGTGCGCCCCGAGTCGCCCCGCGCCGACGAGCCGCGGAAAAAGCCGCCGCACGCCTTGCACGCCCCGGCGAACGCCCGCGCCAGCGGCACGTCCACCGTCCGCCCGTCATAGCGCCCGCCGCGGATCGTCCAGCGCAGCGGCACCAGCACGATCTCCTGCTCGCGCGCCACGTCGCGCCGCGCCAGCCGCAGCCGCGCCGGGTGGAACGCGGGCGCGACGGAATCCACCGCATCCACCCAGAGCTCCACCGCATCCGCCGCGGAGCCCGGTGCAAGCGGCAGCGCGAACCCGCCCGCGCTGTCCACCCGCGCCGAATCCGCCCGTGCGCCGGCACGCGCGATCACCCGCACGCCGCGCACCTCGCCGCCGCCGGCCGGGATCACCCGCCCGCTCACCACGACCGGCGCCCCATCTTGCGCCGCGATGGCACGAGGCGATCCGGCGCCAGTGAACAGCGTCAGCAGTGAAACGGCTGGGACGATCCAACGCTTTGACGGCATTGAACTTCGATCAATCGCTGAGGAGACGGGACCGGTGCCGTCCTGCTACCCCTCGATCGCTTGCCGGATCGCCTCGCAGGACCGGAATCAGAAGCTGGATCACCCGACGCGGGAGACGTTTCTCCGCTGCTCGGTTCTCCTGCGCTGCTCCGTGTGACCTGCAGTACGGGTTCCCTGCCTCGCGCGGACTCAGTCCACCAGCGCGAACGCGCGCACCGGGAAGGTGCCGAACGCCTTCACCTTCACCGGCACGGCGAAGAAGCGGAAGCCGCCGTCCGGCACCAGCTCCAGCCCGCGCATGTGCTCGCAGATCGGGATGTCGGCGCGCAGCAGCGTGCTGTGCACCGGGCGCGCGCCGTCATCCGTGTCGTCGATGTTCAGCGTGTCGATGCCCACGCACACGGCGCCGCGGTCACGCAGGTGCTCGGCCGCCGCGCGGGTGAGATACGGGTGGCGCTCGAAGTACGCGCCGGTCCCCCAGTGCGCCGCGTGGCCGGTGTGGACCAGCACCGCCCGGCCGCGCACCTGAACGCCGGCGAACGCCTCCGCGCCGATGGCGCGGCCGGTGCGCCCGGTGGCGCGGACCACCACGGCGTCGAGGTCGGCGAGCGATTCCAGCGGCAGCTCGGACAGGTCCTTGCCGTCGCCGTAGCGGTGGAACGGGCTGTCCACGTAGGTGCCGGTGTTCGCGATCATATCGATCCGGCCGATGTGGAACTCCGTCCCCGGCGCGTAGACCGCCCTCGACGCCTCGCGGCTCAGGTAGTCGCAGATGATCGGCGCGGGATACCCCTTCAGCGTCACCATCCCGTGCTCGACGGTATGGCTGAGGTCGATCAGGCGAGGCATGCCGTTGCTGGTTGGAAGGAGGTGAGGCTCTGGTGGCAGCGACCGGCGAGTCCATTCGCTGCGACAACCACACGAAGTCCGCCTTCGCGGACGGCCGGCTCCGGATCATGCCCCGATTCCGGCGCGCGGAAGATGCCCCGCTCCGGCGCCGTTGAAGCATCGCGCGAGAGCAACGCTAGCGGCCTATCCGGACGTTTGCATCTCCCCGCCCGTTTCCAAACCATTGTGTTTTCGATAGATTCACGGCGCCCTGAACAACCCGGAAGGACGCCTTGGACCAGACACGCACCGCCCTCGTCGAAGGGCTGATCGCCCGCTTTCCGCACATCCCCCGCGAAGCCGTGCTCAAGGAAGACCTCCTGCGCACCGGCATCGCGTTCAGCGACACCGCCCTCACCGATAACCTGGACGGCGAGGTCAAGCCCAAGTCGTACTTCATCTTCAGTTTCGACCAGAAGCCCCTGGCGCAGCTCGGCGAGGCGGCCAGGCGCCGTCCCCCCGAAGAGGTCGCGCTTACCGGCGGCCCGTACGGGCTGCGGCGCACCATCGTCAGCGTGCGCGTGAACCCCGACAGCCCCTACCGCGTGGACCGCGACGAGAGCGGCGCGCTGCGGCTGTCGCTGGAGGGCCGCGTGGTGGCCGACGTGGGGCTGCCGCCGATGCCCGAGTACTACAGGCACACGCTGGCCAACGGGAAGACGGTGATGGAGACGGCGCCCACCATCCAGTGGGGGTACCTGATCTACCTCACCGTGCTGCGGCTGTGCCAGTACTTCGGCGCCAAGGAAGAGTGCCAGTACTGCGACATCAACCACAACTGGCGCCAGCACAAGCAGGAAGGCCGCCCCTACACCGGCGTGAAGCCCGTGGCCGACGTGCTCGAGGCGCTGGAGATCATCGACCGCTACGACACGGCCAGGGCCAGCAAGGCGTACACCCTCACCGGCGGCTCGGTCACCAGCAAGGTGGACGGGCTGGAGGAGGCCGACTTCTACGGGCGCTACGCGCAGGCGATCGAGGAGCGCTTCCCCAACCGCTGGATCGGCAAGGTGGTGGCGCAGGCGCTGCCGAGGGAAGACGTGCAGCGCTACAGGGAGTACGGCATCAAGATCTACCACCCCAACTACGAGGTGTGGGACAAGCGCCTGTTCGAGATCATCTGCCCGGGGAAGGAGCGCTACGTGGGCCGCGAGGAGTGGCACCGGCGCATCTTCGACGCGGCGGAGGTGTTCGGCGCGCGCTACGTGATCCCCAACTTCGTGGCCGGCGTGGAGATGGCCCGGCCGTTCGGCTTCGCGACGGTGGACGAGGCGATCGCGTCGACGGCCGAGGGGCTCGATTACTTCATGAGCCGCGGCGTGACCCCGCGCTTCACCACCTGGTGCCCCGAGCCGGCCACGCCGCTGGGCAGGGACAACCCCCAGGGCGCGCCGCTGGAGTACCACATCCGGCTGCTGGAGGTGTATCGCGAGACGCTGGAGAAGCACGGCCTGAAGCCGCCCCCGGGCTACGGCGTGGCCGGCGCAGGGAACGCCGTGTTCTCCGTCAGCTCGTTCATGGACACGCTGGCCCCCGAGGAAGTGACCGAGGAAGAAGCCGTCCCCGCGGCGGTGTGACCGCTCTATGGACGCGGTGAGTATCGGCACCGTGTTCGCTGGTTCTTAGGCGCTCGCGCTGTTTCTCGAATGCGTGAAACATTCGATTGGTACGGATGGCCGCTCCGACAGGATTCCCTGTTCTTCGAATCGGAAAATGGGGGAGTCGTTCTGCGCCCAACCGACCTCTTGGTTGCGATCGACGAAACGGGGATTGAGGATTTCTCTGATCCGCAGTATCCGCTGTTTGGCCTTGGTGGGTGTGCCGTTTATGCCGGCCTATACTTGGATGCTCTCTGCCTCCCGTGGCTCAAGCTGAAGAAGCAGTATTTCGGCAGTGGAGACACTCCACTGCACGCAGCTGATCTCCATGGGAATCAACGGATAGAAGCGGCGGCTGCAATTGGTGAGTTCTTTAGACACAACGGTTTCTTTCGGCTTGCAGCGATCACCACCGCGACAACTGTCTCCGACGGAGTCATCGATCCTTATACAGCCGTCGCAATGCAGCTGATGGGCCAACTCGCTGTTATCCAACGGATAGCGCCCTTTGATAGAGTGGTTTTCATATTCGAAGGTTCACAGCGGACAGATGGGTTGGCTGCGAGGGTATTTCAGAGCTTCGAGATGACCTATGAAGTTGAAGGTACAACGAAAAAAGTAGAGCTAATCTACTGGCGTGGGACCAAGGCCCTAAACTATTCCGCGCTCGAGGTCGCAGACTTCATAATGCACGCTGCGGGCACTGCTGTGCGTGCAAGTAGGTCGGGGACGAAATACATGGACCGAAAGGACTTTGCTGCGGTATTCGGTGCCGCCCCTGATTACCTCAGCCATTTTGTTTGTCTTTCCGAATACGGAATCCGGTCTAAGCAGTGAGAAAGGCGAACCGGCATCAGAGTGCGGCCCCGCTGCGGCTTCGGAGCGGGGCCGCTTCATTTCCATCCGACACCTGCCGACGACTGCTCCGGTGCACAGGCGTGGTCCAGACGTCCAAACCTTCTGCGCCCGGGCCGCATCGGAGCCATATCCACAGCACGCCCGCCGCCCCACGTCCCTCCCGAACCGGCCCGATGACTCGACGCGTCCTGCTCCTGCCGCTGCTGACCGCAATCACGCCCGTATCCATCGCCGCCGCCCAGCGGCAGCCGATGACGCCCGACCTGTGGCGAGCCGACCTCCAGTTCGCGGTGGACTCGTTCCTCCCGCGCGACCGCAGCTTCAGCGACGCGGCGCGGGCGCGGTTCCGCACCGCCGTGGCCGCGCTGGCCGACTCGGCCGCGGTGAAGACGGACGAGGAGATGATCGTGGGGCTGGCGCGCGCGGTGGCGATGGCCGAGAACGCGCACACGCGGCTGTACCTGGTCCGCAACCGCAGCGAGGTGCGGCGGCTGCCGGTCAGGGTGTGGTGGTTCGACGACGGGCTCTTCGTGGTCCGCGCCCGGCCCGGCTACCAGGCGCTGCTCGGCGCGCGCGTGCTGCGCATCTGCGGGCACCCGGTGGACGAGGTGCGGCGCGCGGTGCGGCCGCTGTACGCCGGGAACGAAGCGTGGGCCGCGTACCTGAGCGGCTACACCATGACCAGCCCGGAAATCCTCGCGGGGCTGCACGTTTGCCCACGCGGCGCGGCGCCGTCCATCACCTATGCCGACCGTGCCGGACGCCGCGGCGAGCGGACGCTGGAGCCGTTGGAACTGCGGCTATCGAACGATCCCACGGAGGGGTGGTGGGACGTCTCGCCGCTGCACGGCGGCGTGCAGGGGCCGTGGCTCAGCGCGCTTCCGGCCGACACCGCGGCGCTGCCGCTGTACCTGCGCGACCCGCTGCACCCGTACTGGGTGCGCTACCTGGCTGCCGACCGCACGCTCTACATCCAGCACAACCGCGCGGTGCAGATGGAGAGCGAGCCGATCGCCGCGTTCGGCGACCGGGTGCTGGGCCTGCTGGCATCGCAGCCGGTGGAGAAGATCGTGGTGGACGAGCGGTTCGACACCGGCGGGAACCTGGAGATCGCGCAGCCGTTCATGCGGCGGTTGGCGGACGCGGCGCGGGAGCGCGGGGCGCGGTTGTACGTGATCACGGGGCGAGCCACCTTCTCCGCCGGCCTCAGCGCCGTGGCCCAGCTGCGCGAGTGGGGTCACGCCGGGATCGTGGGCGAAACGGCGGGTGAGGGGCTGGACGACTTCTGGGCCGAGGGAGGGAACCTGCGGATGCCCAACTCGCAGCTCACGCTGCACTTCGCCGACCGCGTGCACAGCTACGCGCGGCGCAAGACGCACCCGCGCAGCCCCTACACCGCGCTGGAACTGCACGCCGACCGGGTGACGCCGACGATCCGCACGCGGACGACCTCGCGCGACTACGTCGCCGGGCGCGACCCCGCGCTCGACGCCATCCTGCGCCGCTGACGGACACCCCGGCCGGCCGGACGCCACGGATCGCCGCCCCTACCGACGGCGGTCGCGGGCGTGGCGGCTACCATTCGATCGGCCGGCGGTCGTGGAAGAAGCCGCCGGTGGGGCCGCCGTCCGGGAGCGTCGCGAGCCAGACCACCGTGTCCGCGCCCTGCTGCACCGAGCGCGGGGCGCCGCTTCCGCCCATGTCGGTGCGCACCCAGCCGGGATCCACGCTGTTCACCAGTAGGTTGCGCCCGCGGCCGGCATTCGCCACCTGCCGCGTGAGCGCGTTCAGCGCCGCCTTGCTCATCGAGTAGGCCGGCGCGTACCCCTCCATCCCCACCAGCTGCCCCGCGCCGGACGACACGTTCACCACCCGGCCGTAGCGCCGCGCGATCATCCCCGGCACGAACGCGCGGCAGGCGGCCAGCGCGCCCAGCAGGTTGGTCTCGAACGTCTGGCGCGCCGTGTCGAGGTCGACCTCCAGCACGTTCACCTCCTCGTCCAGCAGCACCGCGGCGTTGTTCACCAGCACGTCCACGCCGTGGCCCTCGCGCTCCAGCCCGGCCGCCAGGGCCTGCATCCCCGCGAGATCCGTCACGTCCACCCGCCGCGCGATGACCTCGCCCTCGGCGGACAATCCGCGCGCCGCCGCCTCGCCGCGCGCCAGGTCACGCGCGCCCAGGACCACGCGGTACCCGCGCCGCGCGAGCTGCCGGCACGTCTCCATCCCGATCCCGCGGTTGCCGCCGGTGACCAGCGCGGTGCGCTTGCGATCTTCGGCCATCGCGCTCCCCTCGATACGTGCGCTTCCAAAGGCGACGACCCGTGCACGCGGCACGGAATCGCGTTACCATCGTCCCGGGGCGATGCGGATCACCCGAAGCCCGAGGAGCCGGGGGGCGATGACGGTGTTCGAGACGGCGCGGCTGCGCCTGCGGCGGCTGACGGACGATGACCTGGCGGTGCTGCACGGTTGGGTGCTGAACCCCGAGTTCCGCCGCTTCCTGGGCCCGTATCCGCCGCCGCTGGAGCAGTTCGTCCGCGAGCAGCGCGCCCGGTGGGACGAGCACTTCCGGCGCCACGGCTGGGGCCAGTGGGCGGTGGAGCGCAAGGACGACGGCACCTTCGTGGGCCGCTGCGGGCTGATCATGCAGCAGGTGGACGGCATGGACGAGGTGGAGGTGGCCTACGCGATCGGCGAGCAGTACTGGGGCCGCGGCTACGCCGCCGAGGCCGCGCGCGGCACCCGCGACTGGGCGTTCCGCACCCTGCCCGTGCCGCACCTGATCTCGCTGATCCACGCCGACAACGTGCGCTCGGCCCGCGTGGCGCAGACCAACGGGATGACGGTGTGGAAGGACACGGTGTTCCGCGACATTCCCCACCGCGTGTACCGCATCACCCGTGGCGAGTGGGAGGCGCTGCGGGCCGCGCGGTGACGCCGCGTCACTCCGGCGCCACCATCTCGTCGTACTCGGGGTGCCGGTGCAGCCAGGCTCGCGCGAACGGGCAGAACGGCACCACCTTCACCTCCTTCTGGCGCGCGTACTCCATGGCGCTCTTCACCAGCGCGCTGCCGATGCCGTGCCCCTCCATGGCGTCGGGCACCTGGGTGTGCAGCAGGTAGAGCTTGCCGTTCTGCTCGGCATAGGTGAGCACCGCCTTGTCGCCCTCCACGCTGGCCTCGAACTGCTCCTCGCCCTCGTTGCGATCCACCTGTATGCCGCTCTCGGCCATCGGTCCTCTCCCCTGCCGCGGGTCTGTGGATGGTTGAATCGAGAAGATAACCCGGCGGGCAAGATTGCGGCCCGTGACTCGTCCCTCGCCGTCCGATCCGAGGGACGAACGGCGGTTGGGGCGTGTTGCGCGCCGAGACGCGCAACCGGGCTGCGCGCGCGGTAGGGCACGGTACGACTGTGCCCAACCGCGCCGGGCCCGCGGCGGGCCGCCCAGGCATCGCTCCCGACGCGATCACGGTCCGGCGGCCCGCCGCGTTCCCGGCCCTCCGGGCGCGCATCCCTCACGCAGACCGTTGGGAGAGCTGAGGTTAGACCCACCGTCCCGCCACTCCACCTCCAACGGTCGTTCTCCCCCTCCCCCAGGTAGTGGTTGGGAAAGGGGGCGGGGCGGAGAGGGCCCCGCCGCGCAGCGGCCGCCTTGCCTCATCCCCCGGCCGATCCCTAGCTTCCGTCATCCTCCGCCGGGTCTCCCGACCGACTCCGCCCCGTGCTGATCGCCGCCGCCGCTTCCCTGCTCCTCGCCGCCGGCTCCGCGCAGGACACCTCCACCGCCGCGCTGCGGAGCGAGCTGGCGCGCATCGCCCGGGAGTCGGGCGGGCACGTGGGCATCGCGGCGATCCACGTGGAGACGGGACGGATGGTGCAGCTCGACGGCGGCGAGGGCTTCCAGATGCAGAGCGTGTTCAAGCTCCCGCTCGGCATCCTGGTCCTCCGCCGCGCCGAGGCGGGCCAGCCTAGCCTGGACGCGATGATCGCCGTCACCGCCGCGGACCTGCGCCCCGGCCACAGCCCCATCGCCGACCAGCATCCGGCCGGCGGCGTGCGCTACACGGTGCGCGAGCTCCTCCGGCGGGCCGTTTCCGAGAGCGACAACACCGCCGCCGACCTGCTGATGCGGCAGGTGGGCGGCCCGGCGGCGGTCACGCGCGACCTGCGGCAGATGGGGATCCGCGGCGTGCGCGTGGACCGCGGCGAAGGCAACCTCGCCCTCGACGTCCGCGGCATTCCACGCGGCCCCGGGCGCGAGACGCGCGCCGTGGCCGACTCGCTCGGCGCGCGCGTGCCGCGCGAGGTGCGCGCCCACGCCTTCGCCGCCTACCTGCGCGACCCGCGCGACACCGCCACCCCGCTGGAGATGGCCAGGCTGCTGGTGCTGCTGCAGCGCGGCCGCGCGCTGGGCCCGCGCGGCACGGCCGAACTGCTGCGGATGATGACCGAAACCTCCAACCCCGCGCGGCTCAACGCGCTGCTCCCCGCGGGCACCGTGGTGGCGCACAAGACCGGATCCTCGGGCGAGTTCGAGGGCGTGACCGGCGTGGTGAACGACGTGGGGCTGGTCACGCTCCCCGACGGCACCCACCTGGCCGCCGCCGTCTTCGTCCGCCAGGCGCGCCGCGGCACCGCGCCGGCCGAGCGCGCCATCGCCCGCATCGGCCGCGCGGTGTACGGCCACTGGGCCGCGCGCCGCCCAGCCCGCCGCTGAACCCGACCGACCTCAACCCTCCTCGCGATCCCGACGAACCATGCGCCGAACCACGACGCACCTGTTCCCCATCCGCCGCGCCACCGTGCTGGCGCTGGCGATCCTGGCCGCCGGCTGCGCGTCGGCCAACAAGCGCTACGAGCAGGGGGTGGAGCTGGAGCAGCGCGGCCGCCCCGCCGACGCCGCCCAGCGCTACATCGACGCCCTCAAGAAGGACCGCACGCTGGTGGACGCCCGCGCGCGGCTGCAGGACGCCGGCGCGCAGGCCGTCAGCCAGTACCTGGGCGAGGCCGGAGGATATGAATCCGCCGGCCGCTACGCCGAAGCCGCCGACGTGCTGCGGCGCCTGGACGACCTCCGCGCCGACGCGGGCGCCGTGGGCGTGCCGCTCTCGGCTCCGGCGGACTACGACCAGCGCCGCCGCGCTACCTTCGACCGTGCCGTGGACCAGGCGGTGAACGAGGCCGCCGGCGCCGTAGCCCGCCGCGACTACTCCGCCGCCGTGGGGTGGCTCGACCGCGCCGTACAGCGCTGGGACCCCACCCCCGCCGCGCGCGACCGGCTGGTGCGCACCCGCTACGACGCGCTCTACGGCTGGGCGCAGGGCGAGCTGAGCGCCGGCCGCTACCGCGCCGCCTACGAGCGCGCCGCCCAGGCGATGTCGCTGGGCGGCTTCGGCTCGGGCGATGCGGAAGCGCTGCAGCGCGAGGCACTGCGCCGCGGCACCGTGCGCGTGGCCATCCTTCCCGTGGGCGCGCGCCCGGCCGTGCGCGACACTCTGCCGCAGGACCTGTTCGGCGAGCTGAACGACGAGCTGGCGCTGAACCACTGGAACCGCTCGCCGCTCTGGCTCGACGTGGTCGACCCGGTCGCCGCGGGCCGCGAGGCGCGCCGCCACGGCGGCGCGCGGCAGGCCATCGACCCGTCCACCGGCGCGCAGATCGGCCGGCAGCTGGGCGCGCGCATCGCCGTGGTGATGGAGATCGACAGCGTGCGCCGCACCGAGAGCGACGTGGTCACGCAGCGCCGCACGGTGAAGACGCAGGCCGGCGCCGACACCGCCTACACGGTGCGCGAGGGGCGGGTGGAGACCTGGGCGCGGGTCACCTGGCGCGTGGTGGACGCCGCCGGCTGGGGGCGCGTGGCCGACCAGGGCACCGTCACCGCGCGCTCCGGCGCCCGCTTCCGCCACGCCGAGTACCGCGGCGACTGGCACACGCTGCAGCTGCCGTTCACCGACCGCGTCCTCTTCGCCGAGCGGGGCCAGTCCAACAACCGCGAGACCACGCGCGAGCTGGTGAGCGGCCTATCCGACCGGCTGGGGCGCGAGGTGTACGACGCGGTGCTGCGCCGCATCGAGTAGCCCGTCCGCACGCAGCTTCGGAGATGCGCGAAGGCGCCGTGGCGGCTTGCCACGGCGCCTTCGCCGTTCATCATCCCGGAGTTCCGGAAACGCTCAGTGCCGGACCACCCGTAAGGTCGCCACGTACGCCGGATGCGGCACGTCCGTGCGCCGTTGCGGCTCCAGCGCCACCAGGTGCAGGTCGTACGCGCCGTAGGTGGCGTAGCGGGGCCGCGCGCCCCCGGTGGCCAGCACCAGGTCCTCGGGCTCGCGGCCGGGCAGGCGCAGCTCGAAGTGCACGCGCGCCTCTCCCGCGCGGATGCACTGCACCCCCATCGGACAGCGCGAGTCCGACTCCACGTTGGTGAAGCGTACCGTCAGCCGCTCGCTGGGCACGGTGGCCACCTGCCCCTTGGGAAGCTGGAACGGCTCGTTCAGCCGCGCCTGCACGGTGCTGCCGCGCGCCATGGTGGTGCACCCCGCCAGCAGCAGCACCCCCCACGCGCCGCCGAACCCCTTCAACACCCGTCTCATTCCCGCTCCAGTCATCCGGTCGGTGCCGCTCAGCTCGCCAGCCCCGGTGCCCGCCGCGCGAGGTGGATCTCACGCAGCTTCCCGCCGATCCAGGCGTAGGGCATGGTGAGCGCAAGGCCTGCGGCAAGGTACCAGTCCGGCACCTGGCCGCGCATCCCCAGCGCCGTCGCGATATTGAACGCGAGCCCCAGGGCACCCAGGATCAGCGCGTGCAGCAGCGGGCGGCTGGGCGCCAGAGCCGCCGTGAAGTAGCAGCCGGCGATCGCGTACACCGCCACGTACGCCAGGGTCAGCACCAGCAGCGCGGGGTCGGTGACCGGCTGGTTGGCGGGCGGAAACACGCCGGCGGCAGCCAGCACCACGTCGGTGCCGATGGAGAGCACGGCGATGGCGACGAAGCCGGCGACGATCGCGAGGATGCTGCGGACCATGGGTGGGATCTCCGGGCGGGATGGTGGACGTGCGGAATGCCCGCAAGATGATCCTCACCTCGCCGCATGTGCAAGAACGTCGTTCCGGCGCTCCCGCCCACCGCCGGCACACCCGCAGTCACATCGCGGGCCGCAGCCGCCGCGGCGAGGCTCAGCGGATGAAGCGGATCGAGCAGACGCGCCGCGGCACCCAGGCCTCGAACTCGTGCCGGTCGGAGGTGACCACCTCGCCACCCATGCGCTGGGCCAGCGCCAGGCAGAAGCAGTCGGCCAGCGAGATCTTTCCCGACGACTTGAGGCACCCCACGCTCCGCCAGAACGCCGCATCCAGGTCGGCGCACTCGCCCACGCCGGAGGACTTCAGGTCGTAGATCGCCTCTTCGGCCACGGTGGACCCGGCCTGCCGCACGAAGTCGTAGTACACCTCGCACAGGTTCACCGAGTGCGCCACGCAGCGCGCGCCGGGAACCGCCAGGAGCTCGTCTACCACGTTCCCGCCCTCTTCGCCGCGCAGGTACGCCAGCATGGCGCAGGCATCGAGCACGTAGATCACCGGCTCCTCCGGTCTTCGCGGGCGATCTCGGCTTCCTTGGCGGCGGCGAACTCGCGGCTCCCCGAGCGCAGGTGCGCGTAGCGGCCAAAGGCGCTGTGGCGGACCACCGGGGCCGGCGCCGGCGGCGCGTACGCGTGGATCGGCTGCTCGCGGATCATGAGCGTTCCTCCGGTTGCGGGTCCATAGGGAATGGGGTTGTACGCCTCGCGCCACGTGCCCAGCCCGCCCTGCGGCTCGCCGGCAAGGCAGCGTTCCACCAGCTCCGCCAGCACCGGCTCGACCTGCTCCGCACCGGCCTGGCGCTCGCCGAGGAACTCCCGCACGGCGGCGCCGAACGGCGACGATGCGCCCCGCGGCCCCAGCGCCACGGCCACGTTCAACAGCAGGATGGCGAGATCTTCGGGCGAAACCCCGGCCTGTTCGGCCACCCGTTCGAGCTCGTATGCGAGCCTCGGAGGCACTTCGAGCCTGTACATGCAGCCTACCGGTTGAGGAGGCCTTGTTCAGCCAAACTAGACGGCCGAAATAATACTGAACATTCCCCGAAGCTTCAAGGCCCTTTCCCCCTCCAGCGTGAACTTCGCCACCCCTCACGGGCCTTACCACATCCGTGGCCGCTTCTACCCGTTTTCCTCGATTCTACGCCCCACCTCTGCGCCAGTTTTCCCGCCTGCGAGCGGCAGCACCGTTTTGCGCCGAAAGCGGCTGAAACGAGAAAGGCGCCGTCGGCGCGGCGCCTCGCCTCGCCTCGATCGGTCGTCCACGCTATCCCTCCCGCCATGGGCCTGAGCCCTGAGCGGGGCCGATGGGGGTATCTCAGCCCTCCAGGCAGGCCCGGATGTGCGAATCGCCACAGGTGAAGGTGATGCACATGTCCGGCAGCGTCGAGACGGCGCCGGCGGCCAGCACGGTTCCACGCGAGGCGTGCGGATCGGCCGTCTGGAAGCTTTCCACTTCCAGCGCCTCCAGGTTCAGGATCAGCTTCTTCATCATCTCCTCCGGTTTCGGGGCCGTCGAGCTACCGTCTTTCTTATCAGCTAAATCGTTGCAGGAATTAGACCTACACCCATCGTCCAGGGCGCGCCGCATGGAAACGATGAAGGGGGCGCCGCATCGCGCGGCGCCCCCCTCGTTTCCCGATCGCTTCCGTTCAGCGGGGCGGTCACACCAGCGGCATCGGCCTGGGCTCGTCGCCGGAGTAGTCGTAGAAGCCCTTGCCGGTCTTCCGGCCGAAGTAGCCCAGGCTGACCATGCGCTTGAGCAGCGGCGGGCTGGCGTAGCGCTTTTCCTTGTACTCGTGGAACATGATGCCGCCGATCTTGTCCAGCGTGTCGAGCCCCACGAAGTCGCTCAGCACGAACGGGCCCATCGGGTAGCCGGTGCCCAGGCGCATCCCCTTGTCGATGTCCTCGATGCTGGCGACGCCCTGCTCCAGCGCGCGGATGGCGTCCATCATGTAGGGCACCAGCAGCAGGTTCACCACGAACCCCGAGTTGTCCTTGCAGACGATGGGCTCCTTCCCCAGCGACTTCGCGAAGTCGAACGCCGTCTGGAACACCTGCGGGTCGGTGGCGATGGTCTTCACCACCTCCACCAGCTTCATCACCGGCACGGGGTTGAAGAAGTGCAGCCCCACCATCCGCTCGGGCCGCTTCGTGGCCGCCGCCATGTCGGCGATGGTGAGCGACGAGGTGTTGCTGGCGAAGATGGTGTGCGGCGGGCAGAGCCCGTCCAGCGTGCGCCAGATCTCGTTCTTCAGCTCCAGGTTCTCTACGATCGCCTCGATGATGATGTCGCACTCCTTCAGCTCTTCCAGGCTGGTGGTGCCCTTGAGCCGGCCCAGCAGCGCATCGCGGTCCTCGGCGGCGAGCTTCCCCTTCTCCACCTGCTTGCCCAGCTGCTTGCCGATGCCGCCGATCCCCTTCTGCACCACCTCGTCGTTCACCTCGCGCACTATGGTGTCGTAGCCGGCGGCGGCGGCCACCTGCGCGATGCCGCTCCCCATCAGCCCGCACCCCAGCACTCCCACGCGCTTGATCTCGGCCATGCGTATCCTCGGAATCGTTCCAGGTGTTTTCGGTTGATGAACTGCCCTTCGTGTCCCGTCAGCGAGACGGGTCAGCGCCCGGCCTCGCCCACCCGCGCCAGGCGGAAGCACGCCCCGGGGGCCCGCTCGCCGCACAGCACCAGGCTGTCGCGCGTGACCGTCACGCCGTAGTCGGCCGGGTCGGCGGCCAGCGCGCGGATGCGCAGCCGCCGCTTCTCGAGCCACTCGTAGCGCGCCACCGACGCGGTGCTGTCCTGCTCCATCACCACCTGCCCGTCGGGGTAGAACAGCATGCGGCTGGCGCCGTTCTTCCACTCCCCGAGCACGGCCTGCTTCGGGTCGCGCCGGCACCCGGCCAGCAGCAGCGCCATGCAGACGAAGGGTGCGATCCGGCGACGGGGCATCGGTCTCACCGCCCGCAGCGGGGGCCGCGGTAGAGCGCGCCTGTGCCGCTCATGCTCCACGCCACGCGCGACCCGTGCGTCTGGAGCATGGCCACGCACAGGCGGCTGCCGGGATCGGTGACCACCGGGCGGAAGCCGCCGAAGTCCTGGTCACGCCAGCCGGCCTCGCGCAGCTCTTCGGTGCTGGTGGCGAAGCGGCCGTTCATCGCCTGGTAGGTCTGCTCCAGCGTGTACATCATCTTCAGCCCGGCCAGCATCCGCTCGTCTCCCAGGCGGCGGGCGTGGAACTCGCGCAGCTCCACCGGCCCCGCGGTCGCGCAGGCCGCAAGGAGGGCGATCGGGACGATGGCGCGGCGGATCATCACAGCCCGAACCGTTTCTGCCACTCCTGCTTCTGCTGGGGAAGCCTGAGCTCGCCGTGCTCCAGCCGGTCCAGGAACCCCTCGAGCTTGTTGTGCGTCTGGGCGGCGACCAGCCGGTAGATACCGCGCGAGCCCAGCACCCCGGCCGCGGCCACGCCGAGCCCCGCCAGCGCCAGCAGGTGCGGCGCGGTGGTGGCCAGGACCACCGCCGCCACCGTTCCCCCGCCGCCCAGCCCGCCCAGCCACCCGCTCACCGCCGCGCCCGTTCGCGCGTTGGAGAGATCGACCGAGAGCGTCACCACCGACGAGTCTTCGTCGGCCAGCGCCACTCCCACGTCCACCGTCTTCAAGTCGAGCGGGGCCACGCGGCTCCCCACCTTGCTGAAGGTACGCCCGACCGCGGCGCCGATCCCCTGTGCGCGGACGTAGCGCGTGCGGTCGGGGAAGCGGCGCTCCACCACCATGAACTCGGCCTCCAGCAGGTACTTCTCCAGGAAGATGCCGAGCTCCGCCGCGGGGCGGCGGATGGTGCGCGCCGCGCGAACGATGCCGGGCCCCATCATCCCCGCCACCAGGCCGTGCTCCTCGGGCGGACGGCCGCGCACCTCGGCGATGGCGCGGCGCACCAGGTGCGGCTCGATCCCCAGGTCCTGCCCGATCCGCACCACCTCGCCGTCGGACAGGCCGTCGGTCATCTCCGTCTCGCGCGCCGTCTGCAGCTCCACGGCGCGCTTGATCACGGCCTCCAGCTCGCTGCTGGAGAGCTTGCGCGCCGGAAGGTTGCTGCCACCGGGCGGGGGCGGAACGGGATGCTGATCGCTCATCTGCGGTGATACGGGCGCCGCCGTCCATCGGTTGCGACGGACGGGCGGCGCGGGTGCCGGATCAGGAGTTCTGGGCGGGGAACGCCTCCACCACCACCGCGATCCCCTGCCCTCCGCCGATGCAGGCGGTGCCCAGGCCGTAGCGCTTCCCCTGGCGCCGCAGCTCGTGCAGCAGGTGCACGGTGATGCGCGCGCCGCTGGCCCCCAGCGGATGGCTCACGGCGATGGCGCCGCCCGACACGTTGGTGCGCTCGCGGTCCAGCCCCAGCTCCTTCTCCACCGCGCAGTACTGGCTGCCGAAGGCCTCGTTGACTTCGACAAGATCCATCTGCCCCAGCTCCATCCCCGCCTTCTTCAGCGCCGCGCGGCTGGCCGGCACCGGGCCGATCCCCATGTGCCTGGGCTCCACGCCGGCGATGCCCCAGGAGACCAGGCGGCCGATGGGGTTCAGGTCGTTGCGCTTCGCGTAGCCGGCGCTCGCGATCACCACCGCCGCCGCGCCGTCGCCGATGCCGCTGGCGTTGCCGGCGGTGACCGTGCCGCCCTCCTTGAAGTACGGCTTGAGTTTGGCGAGCTGCTCGGGGGTGGTGTCGGGCCGCATGTGCTCGTCGGCCATGAACTGCGTTTCGCCCTTGCGCGTCTTGAGGGTGACGGGGGTGAGCTCCTCGGTGAAGTGCCCGGCGTCCCACGCGGCCTTGGCGCGCGTCTGCGACAGGTGGGCGTAGGCGTCCACGTCCTCGCGGCGGATGCCGTGCACGTCGGCCAGGTTCTCGGCCGTCACCGCCATGCTGCACCCGGCGAACGGATCGGTGAGCGCCTCCCACAGCAGGTCTTCATAGAACTTGCCGGCCGGCCCCAGGCGCTGGTCGCCCCAGCGGGCGCCGCGGATCACGTGCGGCGCCTGCGACATCGATTCCGTGCCGCCGCACAGCGCCACCTCGCACTCGCCCAGCAGGATCTCCTGCGCGCCGGTGACGATGGCCTGGAACCCGCTGCCGCACAGCCGGTTGAGGGTGATGGCCGGCACCTCGATCCCCAGCCCCGCGCGCAGCCCGATGTGGCGAGCCAGGTAGATGGCGTCGGCGCTGGTCTGCAGCGCGTTGCCGAACACCACGTGGCCGACGTCCCCGGCCGGCACACCCGCCTTTTCGAGCGCGCCCTTCGCGGCGAACACGCCCAGGTCGGTGGCGCTGAAGTCCTTCAGCGCGCCCCCGAAGGTGCCCATCCCCGTGCGCTTGGCGGAGAGGAAGACGACGTCCGTATCCTTGCCCTGCGTAGCCATTTGAATGAGTCGTGTTCAGCGTGGATCAGGCCGGAAACCAAGGCGCGACAATATGATTGGGGGTGCGGACCGGGGCAAGCGCGGGATCTGTCCACGCGCGTTTCCGTGCCCCCGCGCCGCTCCCGGGCGCCGGCCGCAGATCCGCCGGCAGGCGCCGGAATCCGCCCGCCTGCCGCGACGCGCGGCGGCTCGCACCGCCCGCGCGCGGATGGCAGCGCGCCCGCGTCGGCTCGTCCCATCCCGGTGGGTGCGGCGGACGGGCGGGATCATCTTGCACGTGGGCACCCGTCGCTGAACGAAACGCCCCGTGCGCCACGCGGTACCCATCTCCCCCGCCGGAGCCGGAACAGATTCGCGCTCCCCGGCAACCCACCCGTACCGGAGACCTGAAGATGAAGAAGCTGGCCCTGGACCTGAACGAGCTGAAGGTCGATTCGTTCGCGACCGCCCCACGCGCCGGTGAGAAGGGAACGGTGATCGCGTTCACCGAGGGATGGAGCGATGCGTCCGTCTGCCCCACCACCACACCCACCGACTGCAGGGCGTGCCGCCCCTACCCGCGGTGACGTTCCACCATTCCACCCGGGCGGCGCGCGGCACGCCCCGGGCTCAAACCCGAGCCGGACATTCCGTCCGCCGGCCCCGGCTCGCGGCCCACCCTTACGCCGAGGTCAGGACGATGAACAAGCTGACGATGGACGTGGACGAGTTGAAGGTGGATTCGTTCGAGATTCCGGCGCGCGCCGACACGAGCGGGACGGGGGAGGCCAGGTGGGCGTGGAGCGACGAGTCCGTGTGCCCCACCACCGCCCCCAGCGACCGGCGGCCGTGCGTGTGACGGCGGAACCCGCGAACGGGTGCGTGAGTGCGCGAGTGCGTGAGTGCGTTGGTCGCTCACCACCGGTGCCGCTCACGCATCCGCATTTCTGAGCCTGCGCGGGTCCGAAGCCGCGGCGTGGCCTGGTCGCCAGGATGCGCGGCTCACCCGTTCTCCCCCGTGCCCACCCCGGCCGTGGCTTGCAACCCGGTGGGGACCCGCATGTAGATTCTCCGCGACCGGGCGAAGGTCCGGAACGGCACGGGGATCAGCGGACGAGCGGGGTGGTTTGAACGGATACGTGCTGGCGCTGGCCTCGGCGGTCGCGTACGGGGCGGCGGACTTCATGGGCGGAATGGCGTCGCGGCGGGCGAGCACGCTCGCCGTGGTGCTGTGGTCGCAGCTCGCCGGCGTGCTGGTCGTGGCCGCGGGGCTGCTCTTCCTTCCCGCCGTGCACCCCGCGGCGGGCGACCTGGCGTGGGGCGCGGCGGCGGGGATCGCCGGGATCGCGGGGGTGGGGCTGCTCTACCACGCGCTCTCCATCGCCCCGATGAGCGTGGTGGCGCCGGTGACGGGGGTGTGCGCGCTGTCGCTGCCCGTGCTGGTGGGGCTGGTGGCGGGCGAGCGGCCGGGGCTCGCCGCGCTGGCCGGCGTTCCCGTCGCCGCGGTGGCGGTGGTGCTGATCAGCCGCGAGGGAGAGATCGAGGACGCGGTGGAGGGCCGGGCGCCGGCCACCGCCCGCGGGCTGATGGTGGCGCTCACCTCGGGGATGATCATCGGCCTGTTCCTGGTGCTGCTGGCGCAGGCGGATCCGCGCTCCGGGCTGTGGCCGCTGCTGGGCGCGCGCGCCGCCGCCGTCTCGTCCGGGCTCCTCTTCGCCCGCCTCGCGCGGCGGAGCATCCGGCTGGAACGGCCGGTGGTGCCGCTGGTGCTGCTCGGCGGCGTGACGGACATGCTCGCGAACGTCCTCTACCTCCTCGCCGCGCAGCGCGGGCTGCTGAGCGTGGTGGCCACCCTCACCTCGCTCTACCCCGGCGCCACCGTCGTCCTCGCCGCCCTCCTGCTGCGCGAGCGGCTGCGGCCGGTGCAGCTCGCCGGCCTGGCTTGCGCCGGCGTCGCCATCGTGCTGATGACCTCCTGACACCCCTGCCGCGCTCGCGCGTCCGCCGATCCGCCGCCGGGAACCCGGCGGCGGATCGATCGAGGTGTGGAGTCGCCGCGAGAATCGCCCGGTCCGCGCCCGTCCCACCATTTCCGCGAGGCTACACCTGGGATCGGCTCGCCGGGCTCCCGTTCCGGGCGGGTTTTGGTTATCTTGCAAGTCACGCCGCGGCAGGCACTTCGGTGCGGTGCATGCGGCGCGGGCAGATCCATCGTACAAACGGAGGCGGAGCCGCGCTGGCGGCGGCCGCCGCATTTGCATCCTTGCCGGTCGATCGCTGATGTCTGCTTCCGTACCCCAACCGCAGCACGAGCCACAGGCTCCCGCCGCCTCGCCCGAACCCTCCGCCGCCACCGGCGAGCAGCCCCGCCGCAGGCTGGAGCTCACCGTGAGCCCCACCGCCGCGCGGCTGATCCTGGGCGTGTCGGTGCTGGTGGCGCTGATCCTGTCCGGCTGGAAGGCGTACCAGTCCTTCCGCGCGCCCGACCTGCCGGTGGTGGCGTACTCCGAGCTGCTGGCCGCCATCGACCAGGGGCGCGTGCAGGCGGTGACGGTACGCCCCGGCGAGGACATCCGCGGCACCTGGCGGGGCACCCGCGCGAAGGACGGCGCGTTCGACTTCGCCGTGGCCTACCCGGTGGCGACGGTGGACGCGCTGGCGCAGCACGCGCAGACGCGCGGGGTGGCGCTGACGCTGGCGCCCGCGCCCAGCCACACCGGCGTGCAGGACATCGCGCAGCTGGTGCTCCTGGTGCTGGTGGGCATCGCCGTGGTGTTCTTCCTGTTCCGCCAGATGAAGAGCGGGCAGACCACCGAGCTGGGCCAGGGCGGAACGAGCACCACCACCTTCGACGACGTGGCCGGCACCCAGGGCGCCATGGAGGACCTCCGCGAGATGGTGGAGTTCCTCAAGCGCCCCGAGGCGTTCGCCGCGCTGGGCGCCCGCATCCCCAAGGGCGCGCTCCTGGTCGGCCCCCCGGGAACGGGCAAGACGCTGCTGGCCCGCGCCGTGGCCGGCGAGGCGGGGGTGCCGTTCTTCTCGCTCAGCGGCAGCGAGGTGACCGGCTTCCTGGTGGGGATGGGCGCGCACCGCATCAAGACGCTGTTCAAGAAGGCGCGCAGGAAGGGCGGCGTGATCTTCATCGACGAGATCGACGCGCTGGGCGGGCACCGCGGCCGCAACCGCAGCCACAACGAGGACGACCGCACGCTCAACCAGCTGCTGGTGGAGATGGACGGCTTCGACCCGCTCGACGGCGTGGTGGTGATCGCGGCCACCAACCGCCCCGACGACCTGGACGCCGCGCTGCGCCGCCCGGGCCGCTTCGACCGCACCATCACCGTCAGCACCCCCACCTCCTCGGGCCGCGAGGAGATCCTGCGGCTGCACGCCACCCGGCGGAAGATCCCGCTGGCCGACGACGTGGAGCTGGGCCGCATCGCCCGCCTCACCCCCGGCAGCAGCGGCGCCGAGCTCGCCAACCTGCTCAACGAGGCCGCCATCGCCGCGGCCCGCGAGGGCGAGAAGGTGGTGCGCTGGAGCCACGTGGAGCAGGCGCGCGACCGCATGCTGCTGGGCAAGGAGCGCAAGGGCTTCCGCGCGCTCGACCGCGAGCGCTGCACGGTGGCGTACCACGAGGCCGGCCACGCGCTGGCCGGCGTGGTGTGCGCGCCCGAGGACGGGTTGCACAAGGTGACCATCCAGGCGCGCGGGCAGGCGCTGGGCGTGGCCTTCTTCAGCCCCGAGGACGACCGCTTCCTGTACCGGCGCAACTACCTCGAGGGCGTGATCATGAAGGGGCTGGCCGGGCGCGCGGCCGAGGAGCTGGTGTTCGGCCCGCACGCGGTGACCAGCGGGGCGCAGAACGACCTGCAGCAGGTGAACGGCATCGCCCGGCGGATGGTGTACCAGCTGGGGATGGGCTCCGACACCGGCCTGCTGATCCACGACGGCGAGCCCGGCTCGCTGAGCCCCGACGCGCACGCGCAGATGGACCGCGAGGTGCGCGCGATCCTGGAGACGATGTACCGCAACACGGTGGAGCTGCTGCGGCTGAACCGCGAGCCGCTGGCCGCGCTCGCGGTGGCGCTGCTGGAGCGCGAGACCATCGACGGCGCCGAGGCGATCGAGATCATGGAGGAGGCCGGCCTCACCCGCCCCGCCCACGTTCTTCCCGCGGGCATCGTGCAGGAAGCCGCGACGGCGCTCGCCGCCGGCTGAGCAGACCCCGTGCTTCGATCGGAAGGCCCGGATGGCAGACGCCGTCCGGGCCTTTCTCGGTTCCGCCGCTTGTCCGGCGGCACCCGGCGCGCCAGCTTGCATGGGACCGCCGGGATCGGACTTCCTCTGCCGCGAGGGCGCCGTGCCGAAGCCGCCGAAGCTTTCGCCCGACGAGCGGCCACATGGATGGCAGTACCCCGCCGGCGTGCTGATCATCCTGCTGCTGGCGGCGCTCACCTGGTTCTTCCTGCATCGCCGCTGACCACCGTCTCCCCCCTACGCGATCTCCCATGCGCCTCCGCCTCGTGCTGATCCTTGCCGCGCCGCTGGTGCTGCCGGCCTGCGCCAACTCGGGGCTGGTGCTGGGCGGGCCGGGGGTGCAGGTGGGGATCCCGGTGCGGCGCCCGGCGGCGTCGGGCGACACGGTGGCGGACCGCCTCTTCTTCGGGCGCAACATCCCGGGCGGCGGCACGGTGTCGGACAGCGCGTTCGCGGCGTTCCTGGACCAGGTGGTCACGCCGCGCTTCCCCCGCGGGCTCACCGTCTTCCGCGCGGACGGGCAGTGGCGCGGCGAGAGCGGCGTGGTGGAGCGCGAGCAGGCGATCGTCGTGGAAGTGGTGCACCCCGAAGGCCCCGCGGCCGAGGCCGGCCTGCGCGAGATCGCCGACGAGTACAAGCGCCGCTTCCGCCAGGAGGCCGTGCTGCGCGTGACCATCCCCGTCCACATGCGGATCTACGAATAGGCCGAGGGGGACGATGGCGGCCGTGCCGCGCTGGTGCCCTGCTGACCAAATCCGAGCGAGGACGATGGACGGCTACATCGTGGCGGGACGACCGTACATCCTGGGCGAGACGAGCTGGAAGGCCGTCTCGCGGGCGCGCTACGACGTGGCGGTGCTCCCCTGGGGCGCCACCGAGGCGCACAACTACCACCTCCCCTACGCCACCGACGTCATCCAGGCCGAAGCCGTCGCCGCCGAGGCCGCGCGCATCGCGTGGGAGGCGGGCGCCCGGCCGATCGTGCTCCCCGCCATCCCCTTCGGCGTGCAGACGGGGCAGCGCGACATCCCGCTGTGCGTCAACCTGAACCCGAGCACCCAGTCCCTCATCCTCCGCGACGTGGCGGAGACGGTGTCCGGCGCGGGGATCCGGCGCCTGCTGCTGCTGAACGCGCACGGCGGCAACGACTTCCGCGCCATCATCCGCGAGCTGCAGCCCGGGACCGACGTCTTTCTCTGCACCATCAACTGGTGGAACTGCGTGGACCCGGAGCCGTTCTTCGACCTCCCGGGCGACCACGCGGGCGAACTGGAGACGAGCGTCACCATGCACCTGGCCCCCGAGCTCGTCCTCCCCCTCTCCGAGGCCGGCGACGGGGCCGAGCGCAAGGCGAAGGTGGCGGGCCTCCGCGACGGCTGGGCGTGGGCGCCGCGCCCGTGGACCCGCATCAGCGCCGATACCGGCGTGGGCGACCCGCGCGCCGCCACCGCCGCGAAGGGTGCCGCCTTCTTCCGGGCCGTGACCGAGCGCGTGGGCGGCTTCCTGGTGGAGCTGGCCCGTACCCCGCCAGAGGAGATGTACGGGTGACGCGGATGGGGTCGGCGATCGCCGCTTGATTTTACGCGGACGCCAAGTATGGATACTTCAACCGCTTGGTGACGAAGAAGAGGATCAAAGTCGCGCGCGAGCCGAGTTCTCCGCTGCTCCGTTGTCCTCCCTTCCTCCGCGTGACTCCTCGGCCGTTCCGATGGCTCGGCAAATCCTTCCGGTGCAGACGGATCCCGGGCCGCCGGGCGCAAACAATTGGTGCATCGAAACGGTTGCGTGGCGGGCGAATCGCATCTATCGTGACGTGTAGTGCGCGCGACGCCGCGCATCCCTCTCGCCGGACGGCCCGCCCTCCCATCCCTCCGCGGCGGACCGGAATCTCCCACACCACTCCCTCCTCAACGGGAAAGGGCAACATGTCCACACTGTATTCCAAAATCCCCGCCCGCGAGGCCGAATTCCGCGCCAACGGCGTGGACTCCGACGGCAAGCAGTTCAAGCTGGCGGCCGCCAAGGTCGCCATCCCCGGCACCACGCAGAGCCTGGAGGTGGTGACCGCCAACCTGGCCAGCGGCGACAAGAGCTTCTACTACCCCGAGGCGGTGACCAAGGAGCGCATCGTGGTGCACTTCACCGCGGGCTACCTGTGGGGCGACATGGCCGCGCTCACCAAGAAGGACAATCACGTCTCCGTGCCCTTCGTGGTGGCGCGCGACGGGACCATCTACCAGCTGTTCAGCAGCAAGTACTGGAGCTACCACCTGGGCAAGGGCGCGCAGGGCGGCAACGAGGCGATGAGCAAGAGCGCCATCGCCATCGAGCTGTCGAACGTGGCGTACCTGCGCGACAAGGACGGCAGCCTGGTGGACCCGTACGGCAACGTGTACTGCACCCCCGCCGACACGGCCGCCTACCAGACGCTGGGCAAGGCGTACCGCGGCTACACGAAGTTCGCCACCTTCACCGACGCGCAGTACACCAGCCTGGCCAACCTGCTGCGCTACCTGACCGCCACGTACAAGATCCCCGCCGCGTTCCTCCCCGAGGACAAGCGCTACGACGTGTACGCCGACGTGGCCAGCTTCAAGGGGATCACCACGCACGTGAACTACCAGCCCGAGAGCTACGGCAAGTGGGACATCGGCCCGGCGTTCGACTGGGCGCGCATCATCGCGGCGCTGGGCACCGTGCCGGTCACCGGCGTGGCGCAGCCCGCGGCCACCGGCGGCTGATCGCCCGGCCGCCCAACGCAGCACCCGGCCCGGACCGCGCAGGCGGCCCGGGCCGTCGTTTCTTCGATCTCTCACCGAAGATGTGCATGGCGACGCATGCGGCATGCCCCGTCGCTGTTCGAGGGCCGCTACCTTTACGCCGGCGGCCGCGTGATCCTGGTCGGCACCGCGGGCGGCGCCCCGCTGCGGCTGGAACTGGTACCCGCCTCGCGCTGACGTGCCGGCTCGACGTTTGCCTTGCCGCGCACCCGGCCACGCTCTAGCTTCGCACCGACCTCTTTGACGGCCCGGACCGCAGACCCGCGGTCCGGGCCTGCCTACGCCCGCTCCTGGCGCCGTTCGATGCTCTACGACCTGATCCGCCCCTTCCTGTTCACGCTACCGGCGGAGACGGCGCACCACTTCGGCAGCGGGCTGCTGGACCTGTCCCTCGCTCCCCCGCCCGTCCGCTCGCTGGTCCGTTCGACGTTCGCGGTGGACGATCCGGCGCTGGCCATCGAACGCTTCGGCATCCGCTTCCCCAACCCGGTCGGCCTGGCGGCGGGGTTCGACAAGAGTGGCGAGCTGTTCAACGCGCTGGGGGCGCTGGGCTTCGGTTTCGTGGAGATCGGCACCGTCACCGCGCTCGGGCAGCCGGGCAATCCGAAGCCGCGCCTCTTCCGCCTGCCGGACGACCGCGCGCTGCTGAACCGGATGGGCTTCAACAACCCCGGCGCGGAGGCGGTGGCGGCGCGGCTGAAGCGGACGCGGATCGAGCCGGTGCTGGGGATCAACCTGGGGAAGAGCAAGGTCACGCCGCTGGAGGAGGCCGCGGGCGACTACCTGCGCAGCCTGGAGTTGCTGGAGCCGTTCGCGCGCTACCTGGTCGTCAACGTCAGCTCGCCGAACACGCCGGGGCTGCGGCAGTTGCAGGACGCGGCGCCGCTGCGCGAACTGCTGCGCGCCCTCCGCGCCCGCGCGGGCGAACGGGCGGCCGCGCGCGGCCAGGCGCCGCGGCCGATCCTGCTCAAGATCGCCCCCGACCTCACGGATTCGCAGATCGACGAGGCGGTCGGGATCGCGCGCGACGAGGAAATCGCCGGGATCATCGCGACCAACACGACGGTCTCGCGCGAGGGGCTGCGCACGCCGGCCGCGCGCGTGGAGGCGCTGGGCGCGGGCGGGATCAGCGGCGCGCCGCTGCGGGCGCGGGCGCGGCAGGTCGTCTCCCGGATCTGGCGGACCACGGGCGGAACGATGCCGATCGTCGGGGTGGGCGGGATCTTCACCGCGGACGACGCGTGGGAGATGATCCGCGCCGGCGCGTCGCTGGTGCAGCTCTACACGGGGTTCATCTACCGCGGCCCGCTGGTGGCCCGCGAGATCTGCCTTGGATTGCGGGGCCGGCTGAGGCGCGACGGCTTCCGCTCGCTGGACCAGGCGGTGGGGAGCGCGCACCGATGAAGGCGCGCACCGCGAAGTTCCTCCGCGCGTGGGTCACCGGCGCGCGCGGCATCCGCGAGGTGGAGACCACCATCCGCGTCCGTGGCCAGGAGCGCGAGGCCACGCTCTACCTGCCGCCCGGCCGGGGACGCCCCGCGCCGGGATGGGTGGTGCTGCACGGGCTGACGGTGCCCGGCCGCCGCCACGTGGCCATGATGCGCTTCGTGCGCTCGCTCTGCGCATCGGGGGCCGTCGTCCTGGTGCCCGACGTGCCGCCCTGGCGCGAGCTGCGGCTGGACGTGGGCGCCGCGCGCGAGACGGTGGAAGCCGGCGTGCTGCACCTGGACGGGATGCCCCAGGTGCAGCCGGGCGGCGTGGGCGCGGTGGGCTTCTCGTTCGGCGCCACGCAGGTGCTGATGGCGAGCGGCGATCCCGCCATGCACGGGCACCTGCGCGCGGTGGTGGGGTTCGGGGGGTACTGCGACCTGGGGCGGATGCTGCGCTGCCTGTTCACCGGCGAGCACGAGTGGCGGGGCGAGCGCCATACCCTCGACCCGGACCCATACGGCCGCTGGATCGTGGTGGGCAACTACCTCACCCTCCTCCCCGACTGCGAGGGGATGCGGCGCGTGGCCGACGCGTCGCTGGAGCTGGCGCTGGAGGCGGGCCGCCGCGGCGAGTGGGCCTGGGGCCCGCACTACGACGCGATGAAGGTGGGTCTGGGGAAGGACTTCGCCGGCGAGGAAAGGCGGATCTGGGAAACGATCGCGCCGCTCACCGGCGCCGCGGTGGACGTGGAGGGCGCGCGGGAGCTGGCCGCGCGCTTCACCGAAGCCGCGCTGGAGCACGACCCCGGGCTGGACCCGCGCCCGCACCTGCCGCACCTGCACGCCCGCATCGTGCTGAGCCACGGCCGCCAGGACCGGCTGATCCCCTTCACCGAAACGCTCCGCCTCACCTCCATGATCCCGCCGGCGGTGGAGCTGTCGACGACGATCACCGGCCTGTTCGCCCACTCTTCCGGCGCCTGGCTGCACCCCGTCCACTGGCTGCGCGAGACCAGCACCTTCGTGGGGCTGCTGGACCGGGCGCTGTACGCGGTGTAAGCAACCCGGGGAGCGGAGAACGTCGTGCTGTTCTCCGCTCCTTTACCGCTGCGGGTGAGCGTCTCGGTCCAGCTTCTACCGGTCGGCCAGCTCCTCGCCCAGCGGCTGGAGCTGCTCGCCGCGGGCGATGTGGTCGAAGCGCTCGACGAGGGTCACGAACTCGCGGCGGTAGGGGTCGTCGCCGGCGCTGGCGCGGGCCAGGCTCAGCACGTCCTCGAGCGAGGCGCGGCCGCGGTGGTCCGACCCGCGCAGCAGCAGCCCGAACTCGGCCACGGCGGCGGCGAACGCGAAGTCGCCCTCCACCGCTCCGGCCGCGCCTCCGCCACGCACGGGGTACGACACCTCGCGGCTCACGTCGCCGTCCGGCGCCTTGTAGCGCAGCCGCACGAACGCCAGCTCGCCGTTCGCGCCGGCAGGTGCGGCCCCGGCGCGGGGCTGGTAGCGCGGGCGCGGCGCGTCGTGCAGGCGCACGTCCATCCGCGCGCCGGCGGGCACGATCTCGTACAGCGCGGTCACCGAGTGGCCGGCGCCCATGTCGCCCGCGTCGCGGCGGTCGTCGGTGAACTCCTCGTCGCGCAGCGCCCGGTTCTCGTAGCCGATCAGGCGGTAGGCGGCGACGGCCGCGGGGTTGAACTCCACCTGCAGCTTCACGTCCTTGGCGATGGTGAACAGGGTGCCGCCGAACTCGGTGACCAGCGCCTTGCGCGCCTCTTCGCGGCTGTCGATGTAGGCGTAGCTGCCGTTCCCGCGGTCGGCCATCCCCTCCATCTTGCTGTCCTTCAGGTTCCCCATCCCGAAGCCGAGGACCGTCAGCGCGGTGCCCTCGGCGCGCCGCTCCTCGATCAGCCGGAACATCTCGGCGTCGCTGCTGGCGCCCACGTTGAAGTCGCCGTCGGTGGCCAGGATCACGCGGTTGTTGCCGCCGGCGATGTGCCCGCGCCGCGCCACGTCGTACGCCAGCCGCAGGCCCGCGCCGCCCGCGGTGCTCCCGCCCGCCTGCAGCCGGTCGATCGCCTCCAGGATGCGCGTCTTCTGGTCGCCCGGCGTGGCGTCGAGCACCAGCCCCGCGGCGCCGGCGTAGACGACCAGCGAGATGCGGTCCCGCCCGCGCAGGTTGGCCACCAGCATCCCCAGCGCCTCCTTCACCAGCGGCAGCTTGTTGGGCGCCTCCATCGACCCCGACACGTCCACCAGGAACACCAGGTTGCTGGGCGGCAGGGTGCGCGTGTCCACGTGGCGCCCCTGCAGGCCGATGCGCAGCAGCCGGTGATTGGAGTTCCACGGGCACGGCGCCACGTCGGTGGCCACCGAGAACGGCTGCCCGCTCGCCGGCTCGGCGTAGCCGTAGGCGAAGTAGTTCACCAACTCCTCGATGCGCACCGCGTCCCTGGGGGGGCGCTGGCCCATGCGCACGAAGCGGCGGACATTGGCGTACGAGGCGCGGTCCACGTCGATGGAGAAGGTGGAGAGCGGCGTGGCGCGCGGCGAGCGGAAGCCGGGCTCGTCGATCTCCGCGTAGCTCTCGGTGTTCGGCTCCTCGCCGCCCTGCACGGCCACGCCCGCGGCGCGGCCGGAAACCACGTTCTGGACGGTGGCTCCCAATTCGCGCCGCCGGACGGCGACCGCCTGGCCGGTCACCACGATCGCCTGCAGGTTCAGTGCGTCGGCCTCGAGCTGAAAGTTGTGCGTGAGCGGCGCGCCGGGAGACAGGGTGACCTGCGCGCTCGCCGTGCGCAGCCCCACGCGCGAGGCGGTGATGGTGACGTTGCGAGCCGAGGTGCCGATCCGCGTGTTGGGAACGACCAGCCGGTACTGCCCGTCCGCGGCCGAGGTGGTACCCACGCTCAGTTCGGCGATCCGGATCAGCACGCCGGCTTCGGGCCCACCCGACGGGTTGGTGACCCGGCCGCTCACCGTCGCCGCGTCCTGCGCCGCTCCCGGGCGGGGCAGCGCCGCCAGCAGCACCAGCAGGGCACCGGACAGGATACGTTTCATCGCGTCTCTCCTCCGTGGGATGTGGTTGGGGAACGGACTGCCGCGGGTGCGGCTCCGGAGAAGACAACGATGTCCACGGATGATGTTGGACAGATTTCCGGCCTGGAAGAGGCGGTGCAGACATACTGGTTCCCCAACGCCGAAGGGCCGCGCACCCCACGCGGCCCTTCGTCCCATGATCGAGCGTACCGTCCGACGTTCACGCGAGTGCAAACGCACTCACGCACTCACGCACCTGTTTCGCCGTCGTCCTACTTCCCTCCCCCGAACAGCCCGCCCAGCCCCCCGGCGAGCCCGCCCAGGTCCGGCAGCCCGCCGCCGTCCGCCCCGCCGCCGTGCACCAGCTTGGCCAGGTTGCCGCCGATCGGCGCGGGCAGGCGCGAGTCCAGGAACTCCACGGCGGTGCGCGCGGCCTCCTGCGCCTTGTCCTGCGGCAGCCCGGTGCGCTGGCTGATCTGCGCCACCAGTTCGTCCAGCATCGACATCGAGATCACTCCGTGCGGAAGGTCCGTCAAAGGAGCCCCGTCCCGCCGCAAGGACTGCACCCGTGAAGGGGCGGATCTACTCGGCCTCGGTGATATTCTCCATCATCCCTGCAAATGCCTGGAGCCAGACGGCCGCCCCGGCGAGAACGCGGGGGCGGCCGTTCGTCGTTTGATGCGGTGATCTCGCTACGGACGCGGCGCGGTGACGCGGGCGGAGTCAACCATGACGCGGGCGGGGCCGGCGCACCACGGCCAGCCGCCCGCGCCGCCGCCGAAGCGGCCGCCGGGGCCACGCGCGCTGTCGCCATACACCGGCGGCATGCCCATGCCGCCGCGGCCGCCACGGCCGCCCCGTCCGCCGCCCTCGCCCCCGCCGTAGCCGCCGCGGCGCCCGCGCCCGGAATAGCGGTCGTCGCGCTGCTCGCGCAGCAGCGTGCACACCTGGGTGCGCTGCTCGGGGGTGAGCAGCGCCTGGATCGCCTCCACCGCGTGGCGGTTGTTCTCGCCGATGCGGGTGAGGAGCGGGACGTAGCGCGCCGTCTGGAACTCGCCGCGGGGCTGGCGGATGGGGCCGCCGTTCCCCGAGTTGCTCAGGCTGCGCAGGCTGTCGGTGAGCGGCCGGTTCCGCTCGCGCGCGGCCTCGGCGATGCTGTCGAGCGCGGTGACCTGCGAGGAGGTGAGCTTCAGCCGCTCGCGCGCGCCGATCAGCGCGTACACCGAGGGCATCTGCGCGCCGCGGTAGGCGTCGAACAGGCGCCGCTGCGCCGAGTCGCGCGCGGTCAGGGGGCGGGGGTTGCCGCCGGGCTCGGGCGCGGGCGACTGCCTGCCGCCGCCGCATGCCGCCAGCAGCAGCGCGGAAAGCGCGGAGAGTGCGATGCGGGTCTTCATTCCATCCATCTGCCGGTCAAGAGGCGTCGCCGTGTGGGATGCGGGGATTGGTACCGCCGCTCGCGCCGGGTGTTTCGCCGCGCGCAGGCTTGCTTCGTCCACCCGCCGCGCGGATCTTCCCCGGGCGCAACGCAGGTGCAATCCACGTCCAGCCATCCAGACACGTGAACACCCGCCTCACCCTATCCACCGCCCTGATGTCCATCTCCCTCCTCGCCCCGGCGGATTCGCACGCACAGGCGCGCCCCCGCGCGCGCGAGGCCGGGGTCGTGGCCGGCATCCTGCCGCCGGGGCCGCTGAACGCCATCACCGACGTGGCCGGCGTGCGGGTGGGCCAGGTCACCCTGCACCGCGGCGACTCGGTGCACACCGGCGTCACCGCCATCCTCCCGCACGAGGGCGACGTGTTCCGCGACCGCGTGCCGGCGGCGATCCGCGTGGGCAACGGGTTCGGCAAGCTGCTGGGCGTCACGCAGGTGCGCGAGCTGGGCGAGCTGGAGACGCCGGTGCTGCTCACCTGCACCCTCTGCGTCTGGAAGGCGGCGGACGCGCTGGTGGGGTGGATGCTGGCGCGGCCGGGAATGGAGGAAGTGCGCTCGATCAACCCCGTGGTGGGCGAGACCAACGACGGCGCGCTCAACGACATCCGCGCCCGCCCGATCACGCCGGACGACGTGGTGCGGGCGCTGGAGAGCGCGTCCGCCGGGCCGGTGGAGGAGGGCTCCGTGGGCGCCGGCGCGGGAACCATCGCGTTCGGGTGGAAGGGCGGGATCGGCACCAGCTCGCGCCGGCTGCCGCAGCCGCTGGGCGGATACACCGTAGGCGTGCTGGTGCAGACCAACTTCGGTGGCGTGCTGGCGATCAACGGCGCGCCCGTCGGCCGCGAGCTGGGGAGATTCTACCTGCAGCGCGAGCTGGCCCCGCCCCGGCAGGGCCCCGCCGACCGCGGCGACGGCAGCATCATGATCGTGGTGGCCACCGACGCGCCGCTGGACGCGCGCAACCTGGATCGGCTCGCCGCCCGCGCGCTGAGCGGCCTGGCGCGCACCGGCGCGACCATGACCAACGGCTCGGGCGACTACGTGATCGCTTTCTCCACCGCCCGCGAGGTGCGCCGCCGCGCCAACGCCACGGCCTCGACCACGGTGGCCGACCTGCCGAACGAAGGGATGTCGCCCCTCTTCCAGGCCGTGGCCGAAGCCACCGAGGAAGCGATCTACAACTCGCTCTTCAAGGCCACCCCCGTCCGCGGCCGCCAGATGACCGCCGACCCGCTCCCGGTCGACCGCACGCTGGAGGTGCTGCGCCGCTACGACGCGCTGAACCAGGACCGCACGCTGCCGCCGGGGCGGCCGTAGCATCCCGTCCGGGTCGCACCACAGGGACGGCCTCCTCCGGCATCGCACCGGGGCGGCTGGAGCCGCGGTCTACCACAACAGAAAGCCTCGCAAACCGCGCGAGGCTTCCACTGCACCCGACGCGAGTACCCTCCGCGCACCGGGTTTCCGGCTGCACCCAAACCGGTAGTCCGCGAAGGCGGACTTCGTGTGGTTGTCGCAGCGATGCAGCGATTTCAATCGCCCGTCTCGCCGATCGGCCCCTCGCGGAGACCTCCCCCCATTCGATTTCCTTGATCCGCCGGCCGCCAGCGTCCATCTTGAGCGTGGGCGAATCAATTGTCTCTGCGGGAGCGCCTCTCTCCTGTCGGTCCGGTATCGTCGATCGAAGGTCCTTTCATTCTCCCCCAGTTCAAGACGAGGTGCATCATGGCCGGAGCCATCGGGCTGGTCTCGTGGACGATCCGCAACGCCGACCGCGTGCTGAAGCTGCTGCAGGGGCTGCTCGACCGGCTCCCCGCGATCGGTGGCGCGATGGAGACGGCGGGCGGAACGCTGGTGTCGCTGGGCACCGCCATCCAGGGCGCCGAGGGCCAGGGCGGCGCGCTGGGCGAGGTGGACCGCGTGCGGGCGATGCTGCAGCGGCAGAAGGAGGCGTACGAGCACGCCGTGGCCGACCTGCGCGACGCCAGCGAGGCGCTCAAGCGCATCCACGTGCCCAACGTGCGCGTGGACAAGCGCTCGGTGAAGCTGCCGCTGAACGCCGGCAGCATCGAGATCCCGGTGGTGGAAACCAGCGACGCCACGCCCCTGCTGGGCGTGGCGGCCACGCTGGACCGGCAGATCGCCGAGCTGGCCGGCCTGGCCGAGCCGCTCGGCAGCGCGGCCGACGGGATGGAAAACCTCCGCGGGATCCTGGGCGGCGCCGCCGCCGAACTGGAAAAGACGGGCGCGGTGCTCCAGACCAGCGGCGGTGAGCTGAAAGCGCTCGCGGCGGTGTGAGCCCGCCGGCCGGCGGGGCGGAGCTCGGCCGGGCGAGCGGCGGGGGCCGACCGGGGAGCGCGGGCGGGCGCGGGGGAACGGATGCCGCTTGCGCGCGCGGGCCGCCGCGTCGATCTTGCCGCGCCTTCCGCAGGTCCATCCGCGCCACGCCACGCCCGCACACGCCGCATGGAAGCCGCCGACGCCGCAGAACTGATCCAGGAGATCCAGGAAGACCGCGCCGAAGCCGAGCAGACCGAGAAGTTCCGCTCGCGCGCCGCGCTGCTCATCTCCGTCCTGGCCATGCTGCTGGCCATCGGCAGCCTGGGCGGCGGCAACGCCACCGACGACATGGTGCACGGCAACATCAAGGCGAGCGACACCTGGGCCTTCTACCAGGCCAAGAACGTGCGCCAGACCGAGTACAAGCTCGCCGCCGACCGCCTGCGGCTGCAGCTCGCCGACCCCTCCATCACCGCCCAGGCCCGCCGCGCCGCCGAGACGCAGCTGCGGAAGTACGACGAGACCATCGCGCGCTACGACGACGAGCCCGACCCCGCCGCGCCGGCCGACTCGCTGCGCGGCGAGGGGAAGAAGCAGCTGGCCGCCCAGGCGCGCGGCTACGAGCGCCTCCGCGAGCGGGCGTCGGAGCAGGACGGCAACTTCGACTACTCCGAAACCTTCCTGCAGCTGGCGATCGTACTGGGCTCCGTGGCCATCCTGGCCACCTCGCGCGCGGTGCTCACCTTTTCGGTGGTGCTGGGGGCGGTCGGGGCGGTGCTGATGATCAACGGCTTCTTCCTCCTCTTCCCACTGCCGTTCTGATCCGCCGCACTGGTGGGATCGTAATCGTTACTCCTGGTAAAAACGACGGAGCGGGCCTGTCCCCTGTAGACAGGCCGCTCCGTAGCGCACCAGCCGGCGCTTTGACAGCCGGTTACGGATTTGCGCTCAGGGGCCGGCTCACCGTCACCGCGTTCGCTACCGTCAGCAGCGCGTACGCGGAGTAGTCCGAGGCCTGTGCCAGTCGCGCAGCAGAGAGTGACCACGTCCCCGCCGCGACGCATGATGTGCTGAGCGCCTGGAGCGTTACGCCGCTCTGCAGGTACACGGTCATCGGAAGCGGCCTCACGCGCTTGGCATCAGCCGGGCAGGTGCCGGAGAGCGAGATCTTCGGAACTGGCCCGTCCTTTCCGATGAGAGCGCGTATGCCGACGCTGCTCGCACCTGTACCGCGCTCGAACTCCGTGATCGCCGAGCTCATCAGCGCAAGCTGGTAGTGGCTGACGTCCCAGCGAACGAAGGCGCTCAGGTACATACCGAACACCGTCGCCGGAGGCAGTCCCTGGGTTACACAGTTCTGCTGCGTCTCTGACAGGAGCCGCCCCAGCAGCGGGGACGTCTCGGGAGCACCGGCCATGATCGCTGCCACGGTGGCCGTGATCCCGCATTGCGCGATTGCCGCAATCACCTGCGCGCGTTGCGTTCGTGTCAACGCGTCGAAATAGCGCTTGTACTCCAGGCGTTGCGCATTGGCCAGAGCCTGCTGCTCCACGCGCCGCACACGGAGCGCCTGGTACGCCATGGACGCGCGGTTGTCCGTGCGCGACCATTGTGTGAGGTGGTATGGATTGACGCTAACGGCGGCGACAGCGGCCGCCCGTGGTTCCGACACCGGCCGCCGCGAAGCGGTCGGGATGTCGCCGCTGCAAGCGGCCACGGCGAGAGAGGCCAGAAGCACAGCCGCGCCGTGCGAACGAGTGTTGAGGAGGCGAGCCATCGGGTATCGGCGCCCCGTCAGCCCGCGCATCGGGATCGGCATCGAAGCCCCCTTTTGCGGTCGAAATGGCTGCGGCTCTTTTGGCGGAACACCAATTTTGCGCCGCGTCGGCAAGCCACCGCGCACCCGGAGGTTTGCGATATTGGGACGAATGCAGGCTGGGAAAATTACGCCGGGACCGACGCGGCAGGAAGGCGGCCGCTAGCTGGCCTTTGCCGACGACGGCGAGGCTCCCCAATGCATGCACGAGGCTTGCTCAGCATACAGTTTGAGGGATCGGCTCACCGTCTAGCATCCTCCGTGGAGGGGAATCGCGCGGCTTGGACGCAGCGGGGTGGTTCGCATTGAAGCCCCCCTGTCTGCCCGAACGCTCATCAGGTGAAGATGAGGTCCGTCCGAAGCGCGCTGTGCGGCCTGTGGATTGCCGCCTGATCGACATTAACAGGCCACTTCACGGCCGTCAATAGCCGGTTATCGGGACACCGTGCATCGCCACTCTCATCAGGTACGCAGCCTCACGCGGTACACTTCCCCACCCTCCCGACACGCGGTAGTTTCCTCAGCGCTCATTTGAGCGAATCCGACTCCAGCCCATTCCAGGACTCTCGCCCATGCGCAAACTGATCGTCACCCTCGCCGCGCTCGCGGCGGCCGCGCAGCCGCTGGCGGCGCAGGAGCACCAGCACGACCCCGACCATGCCGCGCACGGCGGCGGGATGATGCCGGCCGGGTGGATGGCGCACCTGGACCGCGCGGACGCGAACCTGGCCGACGTGATGTTCATGGCCATGGACGGCGGCTACCACGTGACCACCGGCCCGGCCGTGATCCTGTGGAACCCCGCCAACCACGTGGCCGGCGGCAACTTCACCGCGCACGCCACCTTCGCGCAAACCAAGGCGCCGATGCACCCCGAGGCGTACGGGCTGTTCATCGCCGGCAGCAGCCTGTCCGGCGCGGCGCCCGAGTACATGTACTTCATCGTGCGTGGCGACGGGAAGTTCATGGTGCGCCACCGCGCCGCCAACGGCGACCTGCACACCATCCAGGAGTGGACCGAGAACGCCGCGATCCACAAGCAGAACGAGCAGGGCCAGGCCACCAACGCGCTGGCCGTGGAGGGCGGCGACTGGGGCGTGCGCTTCAAGGTGAACGGCACCCAGGTGGCCGAGTGGCTCACCGCCAACGTGCCGTACCTGAAGACGGCCGGCCAGGTGGGCCTGCGCGTGAACCACAACCTGGACGTGCACGTGTCGAACTTCGGCGTGGACCGGCAGTAAGAGGGTGCTGAGTGCTGGGGGCTGAGTGCCGATGAGCGTCGAAGTGCGGGATGGCCCTCGATGAACGCCGCCGCGGAATGACCGGTCTGAGGACTCGGATCGTCGCCGCGGCGGCGTTTCCGCTGCTCCCCGTGCTGTTCGCGCAGGGGCGCGGAGTCCGCCGCCGAACTCCTCGGCTGCCGGACGCGGCGGGGCCGAAGGAGGGCGTGGTACCCGGCGCGGAGCCGGCGCTGCGGCTGCTGGTGATCGGGGAATCGACCGTCGCGGGGATCGGCGCGGCCACGCACCAGACGGCGCTCACCGGGCACGTGGCGGCGGCGCTGGCGCGGCGGACGGGTCGCGCGGTGCGGTGGCGCGCGGCGGGCCGCAGCGGCGCCAACGCGCGCCAGGCGGCGGAGCTGGTCGATGCACTCCCGGACGAGGCGGCGGACGCGGTGGTGATCTCGCTCGGGGTGAACGACACGCTGCGCTTCCGCACGCCCGCGCGTTGGGCGCGCGACGTCGAGCGGCTGATCGCCGCCGTCCGCGGGCGCGTGGGCCCCGCGCCGGTGCTGCTGTCGCCCGTTCCGCCGATGCACGCCTTCCCCGCCCTGCCGCAGCCGCTGCGCTCAGTCCTGGGCGCCCGCGCACGGCTGCTGGACGCGGCGCTGGCGCGGCTCCCGTCGCGCCTCCCCGGCGTCGGCCACGTGCCGACGTGGGTCGATGCCGCGCCGCACCTGTTCTGCGCGGACGGCTTCCACCCCTCCGAGGCCGGCTACGAGGTGATCGGCGGACGGCTGGCCGCGGAGCTGGAGGTGATGCTGGACGGCGGCCACCAGCGACGGGGCGCGCGCGGCTGATCCTCGCGAAGTGAGGGTCGTTGGCGTCGGGTGCGGAAGGCAGCAGGCGCCGGCCCGCTCCCGTTCGGGGCTACGGAAGCGCCGTGTACGTGCGGCCGAGTTGGAGGCCGGCGGGGTTCGGATCGGTGTTGCGGAAGGTGACCGGGACGGTGGCGCAGGCGGCCGAACCTCCCGTCACCGGGTCGCAGGAGTGCACCGAGAAGTGGAGGTGTGGGACGTTGGCCGTGTTGCCGGTGTTGCCGCTGTGGCCGATCACCTGCCCCTGCGCCACCGCGTCGCCCAGGGCCACCGCGGCGCCATCGTGCGTCAGGTGGCCGTACAACGCGGCGGTGCCGTCCGCGTGCAGCACCACCACGTAGTTGTCCAGTCCCGTCGCCGCCACCTGGCCGTCCAGGTGCGACTCCTCCACCTCCACCACCGTGCCCGCGCGCGCCGCCACGAACGGCGTGCCGATGCCCAGGTTGAAGTCGTAGGCGTACCGGTTTTCGCCGCGGTGCCCGTTCCCCGGCGCCGAGCAGTTGCCCTGGATCACGGTGTAGCCGGTCCCCGCCGGGTACGGCAGCACGTACGGCGACGACTGCCACGCGGCGTATCCGGAGCACACCTCCCCCGCCGGCGCCGGGTCCGACGCGCCCGAGCATCCCGCCGACGCTGACGTTAGAACGGTGAGCGCGAGCCATGCGGTGGTGGAAGTGCGCATCCAAGCCTCGGCGATGGAAGGGAGCCGGATGAGGGACGGGGTGTGGTGATACCCCGCTCACGGCGAAACGGCGCCGGGCGAAAACCTCTCGCCCGGCGCCGCCGTTCCGTACTCCGTACCTCGTACTTCCGTACCGCCGTTAGTACCGGTAGTGGTCCGGCTTGAACGGCCCCTCGGGACTGACGCCGATGTAGCTGGCCTGGTCGGGCGAGAGCTTGGTCAGCTTCACGCCCAGCTTGTCCAGGTGCAGGCGGGCCACCTTCTCGTCCAGGTGCTTGGGAAGGGTGTAGACCTTCCGCTCGTACCTGTCGGCGTTGGTGTGCAGCTCGATCTGGGCGATCACCTGGTTGCTGAACGAGTTGCTCATCACGAAGCTGGGGTGCCCGGTGGCGCAGCCCAGGTTCAGCAGGCGCCCCTCGGCCAGGATCATCACGCTGTGGCCGTCGGGGAAGGCCCACTCGTCGTACTGCGGCTTGATGTTGATCCGCTCGATCCCGGCGAACTTCTTCAGCCCGGCCATGTCGATCTCGTTGTCGAAGTGGCCGATGTTGCCCACGATGGCCTTGTCCTTCATGCGGGCCATGTGCTCGACCGTGATGATGTTCTTGTTGCCGGTCGCGGTGATGAACAGGTCCGCGGTCTCCACCACCTCCTCGAGGACGGTGACCTGGTACCCCTCCATCGCGGCCTGCAGCGCGCAGATCGGATCGATCTCGGTGACGATCACGCGGGCGCCCTGGGCCCGCAGGCTCTGCGCGCACCCCTTGCCCACGTCGCCGTAGCCGCACACCACGGCCACCTTGCCGGCCAGCATCACGTCGCTGGCGCGCAGGATCCCGTCGGTCAGCGAGTGCCGGCAGCCGTACAGGTTGTCGAACTTCGACTTGGTGACGCTGTCGTTGACGTTGATCGCCGGGAAGAGCAGCGTCCCCGCGTTCATCATCTCGTACAGCCGGTGCACGCCGGTGGTCGTCTCTTCACTCACGCCGCGGATGTCCTTCGCGACGTGGGTCCACCGCCCGGGGTTGGTCACCAGCTCGCGGGAGAGGAGGCCCAGGATCACGCCCCACTCCTCGGCGTCGTTCTCGGGGTCGAAGTCGGGAACGCGGCCGGCCGCCTCGAACTCCACGCCCTTGTGGATCAGCAGGGTGGCGTCGCCGCCGTCGTCCAGGAGGAGGTTGGGGCCGGAGCCGTCGGGCCACATCAGCGCCTGCTCGGTGCACCACCAGTACTCCTCCAGCGTCTCGCCCTTCCAGGCGAACACCGGCGTGCCCTGCGGGTCGTCCGTCGTGCCGTGCTTGCCGACCGCGACGGCGGCGGCGGCATGGTCCTGGGTGCTGAAGATGTTGCAGCTCACCCAGCGCACGTCGGCGCCCAGCTCCACCAGCGTCTCGATCAGCACGGCGGTCTGCACGGTCATGTGCAGGCTGCCCATGATCTTCGCGCCGGACAGCGGCTTCTGCGCGCCGTACTCCTCGCGCAGCGCCATCAGGCCGGGCATCTCCTGCTCGGCCAGGCGGATCTCCTTGCGGCCGAAGTCGGCCAGCGACAGGTCGGCCACCTTGAACGGCTCGCGGCCGGCCTCGGTGGCGGCGGCGAAGGGGTTGGCCATCTCGGCAACTGCGCTCACGGCACTCTCCTCGTGGTGTGGTGCTTCCCGATGCAGACCGTCACGGCGTCTGCGCGAATCCGGATGTGGATGCGAACTGCAACTTCAACTACGTACTGCGGATGCGGGCATGTCCCTCCGCTTCGCGCCGGGCCGGGCTGAGGGGACAGGGGACATGGGACAGGGGACAGGGGACAGGGGACAGGGGACAGCCGGCGGATCGATGCTCATCCACCGCTCCGTCGTACGCCACAGGCTTGGACGACCCGCCCGCCGCCCGGATCACCGACGGCGCCTCGATCAGCTTCGGCATCCGCTCTCCCATCTCCCCTCGCCCCGTCCGGTTCGCTGGCCAGGGGCCGCTGCAACAACCACACGAAGTCCGCCTTCGCGGACTGCCGGCGGCGGTGCGGCCGCGGCTTCAGCGCGCGGATCCACCCTCGCGTCCCCTCGCCAGCAGAACAATTTGCCACCGCGCACCCGCGCTCGCGCGCAGTCCGCGCAGGCGGACTTCCCGCAGTTCCAGCGGCGGGTTTCAACCCGCCGCCGCAGCGCCCGTCCCGCACCGGGTCGACGCCTGCCGTCCCCTGTCCCCTGTCCCCTGTCCCCTGTCCCCTGTCCCCTGTCCCCTGTCCCCTGTCCCCTATGCCGTCGCCCGTGCCGCGAACAGCGTGGGCCCCTTCGCTGCCGGGTCGGCGGGGAGCGGCACGTAGCGCACCGCGCCGAGGCCGGCGTCGCGCAGCCACGCCTCCAGCTGCTCCGCGCCGAAGCCGAGCCACACGTGGCCCATGGCCTGGCGGTAGTCCTCGCGGTCGTGCGAGGCCATGTCCACCACCAGCAGCACGCCGCCGGGCTTGAGCGCGCGGCGCGCCTCGGCCAGCGCGGCGGCGGGCTCGGCCACGTAGTGCAGCACCAGGAACAGCAGCGCCGCGTCCAGCTCGCCGTCGTCCACCGGCAGCGCCTCGAGCTCGCCCGCGCGCACCTCCACGCTCTCCACGCCGTCGAGCCGCTTGCGCGCCGCGCCCAGCATCGCCGTCGAACTGTCCACCGCCACCACGCGGCGCACGAACGGCGCGAGCGAGGCGCTCACCTGCCCCGTGCCGCACCCCAGGTCGCCCACGGTCCACGCCGGATCGAGCAGGCCCAGCAGCCCCAGCAGGTCGGCGCGGCGGCCGAACAGCTCCTCGCGCAGGCGGTCCCACTGCCCGGCGGCGGTGCTGAAGAACTCCTGCGAGCGCGTGCTGCGCGCGGCCAGCACGCTGCGCAGCCGCTGCGCGTCCTGGTCGGCGGCGGGAAGGGTGGACACCTGCTCGCGCACCAGCGTCCACAGGCGCCGGGCGGCGGGCTCCAGCCGGTCGGCGCTCATGCGGTAGCGGCGGCTGGTGCCCTCGGCGCGGCTGGTGACCCACGCCTCGTCCTGCAGCGTCTTCAGGTGCCGGCTGACGGTGCTCTGCGGAAGCTGCAGCACCGCGCACAGCTCCCCCACCGTCAGCTCGTGGCGGTCCAGCACCAGGAGCAGGCGGCTGCGCGTGCTGTCGGCCAGCGCCGACATGCGCTCGAAGATCGGGGGTGGGGGCGCGAGAGTATTCATCCGTTCAACCGGATGGAAGGATACAACCTCCCTGGACGCGGCGCAAGGCACCTCCGCGAAAACGGCCGCCCCAGCGGGCGGCCGTCCAGATCGGATGACGTGGCGGGATGACATCAGGGGATCAGTTCGACACTCACCCGGAAGCACCTGGCCGCACCACACGCACGGTCGAATCCCCAGTTTCCGAACCCGGTGGGCCGCACGTAGAAGCGATTCGGCTCGAACCCCTCCATGGAGACTCCCGTGGTGGGGTCGCGAAGGTTGCTCCCGACGTACGACCATCCGTTTTCGCTCTCCTCCAGCCGTATGTCCTGGAGCACGTGCCGCCGCGCCTGGTCCTCGCCATGGGAGACGAGAATGGATCCACGGGCGCCGTCCAGCGTTACGTCACCCACCGATGTGGTGGTGGAGCCCGTTCTCCACCTCAAGAGCGCTCGACCTTGAAAGCCTCTGAATCCCACCGAGTCGGGACCTGGCACGGAATCTGGACCATCCGGACGTCCGAAGAGGGAATCGAGCTCTGCCCGCGTCACGCCTCGAGCAGCTGGAGGCTCGCCGTGCGATCGCGCACGACTCGCGAGGACGAGGAAGATCAGCACCACGCCGATCCCGAGCACCTTCAGCCGCGTCGCTCCGGCCATGCGGGGCATCGGCACCGACCGCGTTACGGCACCGCCGCCGGCCAGGCCGGCAACGATCAGAAGGCTTCCCACGAGCAGGATGAAGGTTCCCATCGCTGGATGGAGGTGGGGGGGACCGCGGGGTTGATTTCGGCGCTGCTGCCTGTTCGACGGACGCGTGTCGGGAATCTCCCCGCCGCGCCCGCGGGTGCCGCCCGTGTGCCTCCCGCCCCCCGCCCCGATATCTTCCCGCCGAGCGCAAGGCCGCCGCCGCGCGAACGCACTCGCGCACTGGCGCACTCACGCACCCGTTCGACCGTACCCGAACCCATCGCCGATCCATGCTCGACACCCTCCTTCGCCCCAGATCCATCGCCGTGATCGGCGCGTCGCGGTCGCCGAACACCATCGGCTGGCAGATCCTGGACAACCTGCTGCGGCACGGGTACACGGGCGCCGTCTACCCGGTGAATCCCACGGCGGACGCGGTGCACTCCATCCGCGCGTTCCATTCCGTCGAGGCGATCCCCGATCCGGTGGAGATGGCCGTCGTCGTCGTCCCCAAGCAGCACGTGTGCGCCACGGCCGAGGCGTGCGGGCGCAAGGGGGTGAAGGCGCTGGTGGTGATCTCCGCCGGCTTCAAGGAGGTGGGCGGCGCGGGGGTGGAGCGCGAGAAGGAGCTGAAGGCGATCGCGGCGAAGTACGGGATGCGGCTGGTTGGACCGAATTGCATGGGGGTGCTGAACACCGCGCCCGAGACGTCGATGAACGCCACCTTCGCGCCGACGATGCCACCGGCCGGGCCCGTGGCGTTCATGAGCCAGAGCGGCGCGATGGGGGTGACGATCCTCGACTACGCGGCGGAGTACGGGATCGGGATCTCGCAGTTCGTATCCGCCGGCAACAAGGCCGACGTGAGCGGCAACGACCTGATCGAGTACTGGCACGGCGACGAGCGCACCCGCGTGATCCTGATGTACCTGGAGAACTTCGGGAACCCGCGGAAGTTCACCCGCCTCGCGCGGCAGATCACCCGGACGAATCCCATCATCGTGGTGAAGAGCGGCCGCTCGGGCGCCGGCGCGCGGGCCGCGTCGAGCCACACCGGCTCGCTGGCGGGCGCCGACAGCGCCATCGACGCGCTGCTGCGCCAGTGCGGCGTGCTGCGGGCCGAGACGGTGGAGGAGATGTTCGACCTGGCGATGGCGTTCAGCCACCAGCCGATCCCGCGCGGCAACCGGGTGGCCATCGTGACCAACGCGGGCGGCCCCGGCATCATCATCGCCGACGCGTGCGAGGCGCACGGGCTCTCCGTGACGGAGCTGACACCGGAGACGCGGGAGCGGCTCGCCACGCGGCTGCCGGAAGAGGCGTCCGTCCAGAACCCCGTGGACATGATCACCAGCGCCACGCCGCAGAGCTACCGGATGGCGGTGGAGGCGGTGCTCGACGACGCCAACGTGGACGCGGTGATCGCCGCCTTCGTGCCGCCGCTGGGCATCCGCCAGCAAGACGTGGCCCAGGCGATCGTGGACGTGGCCGCCGGCCGGCGCGACAAGCCCGTCCTGGCCGTCCTGATGGGCCGCGAGGGTCTGCCGCAGGGCCTGGCCGAGCTGAACGCGGCGGGGATCCCCGGCTACCGCTTCCCCGAGAGCGCCGTCCGCGCGCTGGCCGCCATGCACCGCCAGTCCGTCTGGCAGCAGCGGCCCGCCGGCGAGGTGCGCAGCTATGACGTCGACCGCGCCGCGGTGGAGCGGATCCTCGCCTGCGCGGCGGGCGACGGGCGCGAGAAGCTGACCGAGACGGAGGTGATGCGGGTGCTGGAGGCGTACGGCATCCCCGTCGCCCCGTATCACGTCGCCCGGACGCTGGACGAGGCCGAGGAGGCTGCGGAGCGGCTGGGGTGGCCGGTGGTGCTCAAGATCCTGTCGCCGCGCATCATCCACAAATCCGACGTGGGCGGCGTCTACGTGGGGGTCGAAGACGGCGCCGAGCTGGCACGCGCCTGGGTACGGCTCACGCAGGACGTTCCCCGCCGCGCCGGGATCACGGCGGACGACCTGGAGGGCGTGCTGGTGCAGAAGATGGTGAAGGGCGGCAAGGAGACGATCGTGGGGATGACCAGCGACCCCCAGTTCGGCCCGGTGCTGATGTTCGGCCTGGGCGGGATCTACGTGGAGGCGCTGGGCGACGTGGTGTTCCGCGTGCACCCCGTGCGCGACGTGGACGCGCACGAGATGGTGCGTTCGATCCGCGGCCACAAGCTGCTGGAGGGCGTGCGCGGCGAGCCGGCCAGCGATCTGCCGGCCGTGGAGGAGGTGATCCAGCGCGTCAGCCAGCTGGTGGGCGACCACCCGCAGATCCGCGAGCTGGACGTGAACCCCTTCCTGGCCTTCCCCCAGGGCGGCGTGGCCGTGGACGGCCGCGTCTCCATCCGCGTACCGGACGGCGGGGGATGAGCCGCCGCTGAACCATCGTACCGGTTTTCTTGCCCACCCGTGGCGCGCGGGTATCTTCCGGATTCCGCGCACCGCTTCTTTCGATCCGAAGCTCACTTCATTGCCCCGCGCGCCAGCGTCCACCCGTCCTGGTGCCGCCATCCGAACGGAGACCTCAGCATGAACGTGATCATCCTCCTGCTCGCCCTCGTCCTCATCCAGTCCGTGTGCCTGGCGGTCGCGGTGCTGCTGGCCGCGCGGACCGCCGCCGCGCCCGCGGTGGATCAGGATCGAGCGGACGACCGGGTGTACACGCCGGGCGGACCGCGCCGCCGCGACCAAGTGCACGAGGTGGCGCCCGGCCAGCCGGTGGAGCACGGCGTGGTGAACCATGCGCTGCGCAACCGGCGGCCGGCGTCGGCGCGCGAACTGGAGCGGAACCTGCCGCCGGACTTCGTGATCACGCCGGGCGGGCCGCGGCACCGGTCGCGGGTGCACCAGGTGGAGTCGCACGAGGCGGTGGTGAGCGGGCCCGCCGGCCTGCACATCCTGGACACGCTCACCGGCTCCGCGCGCGGTCTGCCCGCGCCGGAGCCCGAAGACGGCGCGAACGTGGTTTCCGAGCTGGGGACCGGGTGGATCGCCTACGCCGGATGGAGCAACGGCACGGGCTCGTCCATCACCTCGTTCAGCACCACCTGGACGGTGCCGCCCGGGCCGAGCGACATCGGGAACCAGCTGATCTTCCTCTTCAACGGGATCGAGAACTACGGCGCCAACTTCGGCATCCTGCAGCCGGTGCTGCAGTGGGGCACGTCACAGGCGGGGGGACAGCCGGCGTGGATGGTGGCGAGCTGGTACGTGGCCCACGACGGGACGGCGCTGCATTCGCCGCTGGTGCCGGTGAAGCCGGGCGACACGCTGACGGGCGTGATGACGCTGGCCGGCGTGAACCGCGCGCCGGGTGCGCCCACCACCTTCGACTACCACTGCGTGTTCGAGGGGATGCCGCGGACCGCGCTGGCCGTGCGCAACATCAACGAGCTCTACTGGTGCAACCAGGTGCTCGAGGCGTATCGCGTCACCGGGTGCGGCGAGTACCCCGACACGCCCAGCACCGCGATGAAGTCGATCGCCATCCGCACGGGCGCCGCCACCCCCGCCATCCTGTGGGCGCCGGTGAACGAGGTCACCGACTGCGGCCAGCACGCGGTGGTGGTCAGCAACTCGTCCACGGACGGCGAGGTCGACCTCTTCTTCCGCTGACTCCCTCTACGTGGACGGCGGTGCGGGGGCGTTGATCGCGGTGATCGCCCGGAGCTCCACGGCGCCTCCGGCGCGGGCGCAGGGCGTGTCCTTCACCAGCCGGACCGCCTCGTCCAGGTCCGCCGCCTCGACGATGCCGAAGCCGGCGAGCGGAACGCCGGGCGCGGCGAAGGTCTCGTGACGCACGTCCGGCGTCCCGTCCCACGCCCGCACGGTCACGGCGCACGGCTCCACGGCGGCCACCGTGTCGCCGCGCTCGCGCAGCACCTGGTCCTGCGCCAGCAGCTCGTCCTGCTCCTGCTTGCTCAGCGCCACCCAGTCCTTCTCCGCCCCGTACGCCAGAACCAGGAACTTCATCGATCCACCCCTCGGCAGGTCGTTGCACGAAGCGCCGCCCCGTCCCCGCGGGCCGCGAGCCCCCGCGATCGCCGCCGGGGCGTCGCCACGGGCCGCATCTACCGCGCCGCGAAGGGGTGCGGGCCGTCGCGGTCGCCGAGCACGCCGCCGTGGGTGGCGGCCACCAGCAGGGCGGCCACCACCGTCGTCCAGAGCAGGATGGCGGGGAGCCACGCGACGGGGTGGAGGCTGAAGACCGACAGCGCGGCTCCGGGTGAAAGGACCCCGGGCGGCGCGAACAGCGTCCACACCGGGATCCCGAACGTCAGCATCCCGCACACCCAGGCGACCGACCACCCCACCACGTGGTCGCGCGCGAGCACCAGGGGAAAGGAGCACACCAGGTACAGGAGCAGCGCGCCGCACGCCACCCCGGGGTAGCTCGCCGGGGCGGCGAGCCGCGGACCGCCGCCCGCCAGGTGCGCCAGGATCGCCGCGAGCACCACCGCCTCCAGCGAAACCGCCCCGGCCGCCACGCGCGAGAGCCGCAGCGCCAGCGCGCCCACGGGCAGGGGCTCCAGCCGGCGGCGCCAGGGCCCCCTCCCCCGCAGCCACACCACCACCGGCCACCACACGGCCACCGTCCTCACCACGGTCAGAAAGCCCCTCACGTGCAGCGCGGGCGGCTGCGTGCGCAGGATCCCCGGCACCAGCCAGAGCGTGCACGCCACCGCGACGGCGACCCCCACGAGCGTGGGCCCGCGCAGCAGGCGCAGCTCGCTCCACAGCACGGCGTGCGGCCGCGCCGGGCGCCGCCGCGCATCCGCGGCCGGGGGCGCGCCGGCCGGGCGCGCGGGCGCGGGCCGACGTGCGGGCACGGCACGGCTTCCCACGCGCGGGCGCCAGCGGGGCCCCGCCGCCACCAGCCACACCACCGCGCCGGCGGCGGCGGCCGCGAGCGCCGCGGCCACCATCCCGGCCACCCCCTCGGCGGGCGTGATCGGCGCGTCGAGAGACAGGATCCGCTCCACGTGGCCCCAGCGAGGCCCCAGCAGCGCGACCGGCACCAGGCTCAGGCCGTAGAAGGCGCACAGCAGCAGCCCCGAGCGGGCGCCGCGCAGCCACGCGGCCGCGCCCAGGAGGTAGCAGGCCAGTCCGGCGAGCAGAAGCACCGGCGGAATCCACGCGATCCCCGTGGCCGGGTGCCCCGTCCGGAAGAGGTTCCACTGCAGCGCCAGCAGGGTGACCAGCGCGAGCGGGAGCAGCATCGCCAGCAGGGCCCACGCCGCCCCGGCGGCCACCTGGAGCAGTTCGTGGCGCACGCGGTCCAGCGGCATCGCATGGTCGATCTCGCCCCGCCGGACGGAGGTCGTCCACTGCACCAGCGGGAGGAGCGCCATCAGCGGGACGACCCCCTCGAAGCCCAGGAACCCGCTGGAGTTCAGGGTGCTCAGCATCCCCAGGAAAAAGGTGAGCGTCACCACCACCACCGTGCGGTGGCGCCCCAGCAGGGCCAGGTAGTGCCGCGCAACCCTGGCGGAGCGCGCCGGCGGGTGCAGGTCGATGGCGTTCATCCCTCCCTCCCGGCGCGCAGCAGCGCCAGCGTGGCCTCTTCCAGCGAGAGCGGAAGGGCGTCGCGCACCACGGCGCCCGCGGCCTCCAGCCGCGAAGCCACCTCGCGCTCGGGTCCCCACACCGTCCACGCGATCTCGCGCCCCGCGCCCTCGCGAAGGAGCACGTCGCCGTTCAGCCCCGGCGCCCCGGTCCACGCCGGGGGCACCTGGGCCCGGTAGCGGCGCAGCGACGCGCTCACCGTGTCGCGGGGGGCCTGCATCACCAGCCGCCCCTCCTGGATCACCCCCACGTGGTCGGCCATGCGGTCGGCCTCGTGCACGTGGTGGGTGCTCCACAGCACCGTGGTGGGCGCCGTGGTCAAGTGCTCCACCAGCAGCGCGCAAAACTCCTCGCGTGCCAGCGGGTCGAGCCCGTCGGTGGGCTCGTCCAGCAGCAGCACCGCGGGCCGGTGCGCCAGCGCCGACACCAGCGCCATGCGGCGCAGCGCTCCCTTGGACAGGCTCTCGACCCGCGCGTGCAGCGGCACGGCGAGCCGCTGGCAGAGCGCGTCGGCGTACCCCGCGTCCCAGGTGGCGTAGAAGGCGGCGTGGTGCGCCAGGAACTCGCGCGCGGTGAGCCAGCCGTACGCCGTTTCCACCACCTCGGGCACGAAGCCGATCTGCGCCCGCACCAGCGCCGGCCGCCGGGTGGTGGGCAGGCCGCACACCCGCGCCTCGCCGCGGTCGGCGCGCACCAGGTCGAGCAGGATCTTGAGCGCCGTGCTCTTGCCGGCGCCGTTGGGGCCCGCCAGCACGTAGACGGCCCCTTCCGGCACCTGCAGGTCCAGCCCGGCGAGCGCGGCGGCGCCGCCTCCGTAGCGCTTCTCCACGCCCCGCGTCTCCACCGCCAGCGGGGTATCGCCGACCCGGGTGGGAAGGAAGGAAAGGCCCATGCATCACTCCTGGGTTGAAGGGATCGTCGCAGCGTTGCCGGCGGCGCGGAGGATCGCCTCCGCCAGCTCGTGAGGTTCGAACCCGAAGCGGCGCGCGTCCCGGATCGCGCGCTCGGCCACGTCGCCGAGCAGAAGCTCGCGCTCGCCGTCGCCCCCGGGGCGCGCGGCGAAGGTGCCCTGCCCGCGGCGGCTGTAGACCACGCCGGCACGCTCCAGCTCGCGGTAGGCCTGCTGGACGGTGTTGGGGTTCACCCTCAGCTCCGCCGCGAGCGCGCGCACCGAAGGGAGCGGGTCGCCCGCCGCCAGCGTGCCCTGCACCACCGCCCGCCGCACCTCGTCGACGATCTGCTGGTAGAGCGGGCGGCCATCGGAAAGGTCGAGATCGATCAGCAAGAGTGTATCCCTTGTACTGGTGTACCAGACACACCAGTACACTATCCCCGTGATCGTCCCGTGTCAAGAACTTCGTGCGCGCCCCTCCCCGCCGCTTCCCTGATCCGTACGTAGAGGGTTGAATCGGACGAACGATCGAGGCGCGAAACACGGCGGCTTCGCGCTCCCCTGCCGCCGGCGCCGGTGGAGGAGTACCGGCGGCGCCCGGGAGGATGATTCCCGCCCGGATCGGCACCCGCGGCTGGAGCCGCGCCGACGACGGCGGAAAGCCTCGCGGACCGCGCGAGGCTGCGCGCGACGACTCGTCCCGTCGTGCCGGGGGCGCGGCGGAGGTTGCGCGACGAACGCCCTGCTCCCCACCTTCCCCGCCCACTTCGGCACCGCGCACACCCTCCGCACCCCGCGCATGATCGACCGCACGCCCTCCAAGCTGGCCGAGCGCATCTTCGACGCGGTGGACGCGGCGGCGGAGCGCGGCTTCTGGCAGGCCAGGGACGCCGACCGCTACACCGGGCTCACGCAGCACGTGCTGGGGCTGATGGGCCACCTGATCGGCGCCGACGGCACCGCCACCGAAGACGAGCTGCGCTTCGTGATCGAGATGGCGCGCCCGTTCCAGCCGCAGGAGCCCACCACCGCCGAGACGGCGAAAGTGGTGCGCCGCGCCGCGCGCGACACCGACCTGTCGCGGGTGCCCGACTACTTCGGCGCCGTGGTGCAGGCCGACCGCTCGGCCAGCACCCGCCACACCGGCGACGTGCTGTGGTGCCTGCGCGAGCTGGGGCTGGGCGTGATCGCCGCCGACCAGCACAGCGACCCGGCCGAGATCGAGCAGCTCACGCACCACCTGGAGGCGCTGCGCGCCTTCGCCGAGGCGCAGGGGGTGAAGGTGCCGTGGGCCGAGCCCGCCGGCGGCGTGGCGGGCGATGCGGCGCGGGCCGCCGCCGGCGCGCGCGGCGAGGCGCCCCCGCCCGACGCCGCCACGCTCGACGAGCTGCTGAACCGGCTGCGCGGGCTGATCGGGCTGGCGCGGGTGAAGGAAGAGGTGGAGACGCTCACCAACATCATCCGGGTGCGCGCCATGCGCCGCGCCAAGGGGCTCCCCGCGCAGCCGCTGTCGCTGCACATGGTGTTCGCCGGCAACCCGGGCACCGGCAAGACCACGGTCGCGCGGATCCTGGCCGAGATCTTCCGCGCGCTGAACGTGCTGCAGCGCGGGCATCTCGTCGAAGTCGACCGCGCGGGGCTGGTCGCCGGCTACGTGGGGCAGACGGCGATCAAGGTGACCGAGGTGGTGGAGCGCGCGCTAGGCGGCGTGCTCTTCATCGACGAGGCGTACGCGCTCACCACGGGGCGCGGGCAGACCGACTTCGGCTACGAGGCGGTGGACACGCTGGTGAAGCTGATGGAGGACAACCGCGACTCGCTGGTGGTGATCGTGGCCGGCTATCCCGCGCCGATGCAGAAGTTCGTCGCCTCGAACCCCGGGCTGGAGTCGCGCTTCAACCGCTACCTCGAGTTCCCCGACTACGAGGCGAAGGAGCTGCGCCAGATCTTCGACAAGCTGTGCGCCGAGGGCGAGTACACGCTGAGCCCGGACGCGGGGAAGACGGCGGACCGCATCTTCAGGCAGATGCACGAGGCGAAGGGCGACAACTTCGCCAACGGCCGCGCGGTGCGGAACCTGTTCGAGCGGGCGCTGGCGCAGCAGGCCAACCGGATCGCCAGGGTGGCCGACCCCAGCCGCGAGGCGCTGTGCGTCCTGGAGGCCGACGACCTGGACCGCGCCCACCAGCAGATGGAGCTCGAGGAAGCCTCCCGCGGCGCCGCCGAGTTCGCGGATGCCGGCGCCGGGGCCGACGATGCGTCCACGGATGCCGATCCGTCCGCGGACGGCGGCGATGCGCCGGCGGATGACGGGGGTGGCGACGGATCGTCCGGCGAGGGGAGCGGCGGCGGCGAGCCGCCCGTGGCGTTCGCCTGAGGGGCGGCGACTGGCAGAGTGGGCGGCGGACCCGTATCTTGGTGGCCGCTGACGCGAGAATCACCCGAACCGGCTCGGATCTGCTGCGATGGGCAAGCTTTTCTTTCACATGGGCGTGTTCGCCGTCGTGACCTTCGTGGTCTACCTGGCGTGCATGATGTTCGTCCGCTACGAAGAGCGGCGCGAGGCCAGGTACGGCCGCCGCCTCTGAGCGCTCCGGCCTGATCATCCGATACAGACACGCGATCCGGCGCCCGTGCTGAGCGCCGGATCGTTGTGCGATCCAGCGGCGCCCGCGGACCTTCCGCGGGCGCCGTTCGCGTCCGCTAGCGGCGTGGGCGATAGTTGAAGGTCGTCTGGCGCTGGCCGGCGAGGGCGCGCAGGTCCTTCATCAGGTAGCCGGCGCGGCGGGTGTCGGCCGCCGTCAGGTCGGGAAGGAGGCGGGCGCGGGGGGCGGCCAGCACGCCCACCTGCGCCATCTTCCCCCGGCAGAGCTCCACGTAGTGGCTCAGGCTGAAGCGCAGCGCCACGCGGCCGTTCTCCAAGTGGTGCAGCGCGAACTCGGTGGGAAACTCCTGGCCCACGCCGTAGGTGCAGTCGTCGTTGGGCGGCTGGATCTCCTGCAGCTCCAGCGCGTGCGGCATGGCCGCAAGGGAGGTGAGCGCGCGGAGGTGCGCCTTCGCCATCGCCTGGCGGATCAGCGCGTCGCCGCTGAGGGCGCGCAGCAGTTCGGCCTCGGGCACCAGGTCCGTCGCGGCGACGGGGTGCGGGCGGGCCGCGGTGCCGCGCGCCAGGTCGTACGACACGAAGCGGGTGGAGAGGATCGGGTGTGCGCCGCCGCAGTCGCAGTAGTCCGCCTCTTCCAGGCTGATGATCGATCCGACGACGGACAGGAGGCGGTACTTCCGCTCGAACTCGCGCACCGGCACCTCTTCGTCGTGGTCGCCCGCCAGGTTCGCCCACTCGGCGTCGGCCAGGCGGCGGGCGGAGAAGACCACGGTGCCGTCGCTGGCGCGGCGCGCGGTGATGTCGCGGTCCGTCCACGCCACGTCGTAGCCGCCCGAGCGCCCGCGCCAGATCGCCCGCTGCGCGTCGGCGGGCCGCGCGGCGAGCGGAAGCAGGACGAGCGCGAGCAGGCCCAGGGTGTGGCGGATGCGGGTCATCGGGCGGATGCGGATCGGGTGAGGTGGAGGGGAATCGGGGAGAATCTACGAGTCCGGGAGAAGGTGGCAACGCGCCTGCGTTGCTCACCGGCGGCTGAAGCCGCGGCGCCGCGGCAACAACGACGAAAAGCCTCGCGAACTGCGCGAGGCTCCACTACATGAGAAGCGGCGCCGGCCGCTGAATCCGGGGCCGGCGCCGCGGTGCGGCCTTCGACGACCTCCGCCTTCAATGGCTGTGTTCCATGCCGGGCATGTGCATGGGGCCAGGCGTCGCCGGCGCGGCGGCGGTGGAGGCGGAGTGGTCGTGGCTCATCCCCGCCATGGAGCCGTGATCCATGCCGGGCATGGCGCCGCGGTTCATCCCGGGCATCGCGGCGGGGGCGGCGCCGTGGTGGTGGCCGCCGTGGCCGTTCGGGTTGCCGGCGTGCACCAGGTGCCAGTCCAGCCTCAGCTGGGGATCGTTGCGGTCCACCGCCGGCCACGCCTCGCCCTGCTCGGGCACGAAGATGCCGCCCGCCGCGCCCATCCCGCCGCTGGGGATCATCGCCCCGCTTGTGTTGTTGTACTCGGCCGTCAGGCGGTAGACGTGGCCGCGTTCCACCGGCACGCCGAGCTTGAGATACAGGTGCCCCTGCGGGATGCCCACCACGTCGCCGTCGGGGCCCAGCTCGGGCTTCGCCTGCCAGATCACGCGATGGGCGGTCACGTCTTCCAGGCGCAGCGCGGTGCCGTACTGGTGCAGATGTCCGCCCACAGCCAGGATGCGGCCGTTCACCGCCGGGCGTCCCTCCCAGCTCCTGCTGCTGCGCCCGGCCGGCAGGTCGTACGAGTGCAGGCTGGCGGGCGGCATCACGTCCATGTACCACGGGAACACCGACAGGGGCTTCACCCTCGCCGACGACGGCGTGTAGGGGAAGTGCACGCGCAGCCGCACGCCGCGGTAGTCCTGCGCAGTGGGGTTGTGCACCATGGCGGTCACGATCAGCTCCTGCCCGCGGTGCACGCGGTAGCCCAGCATCCGCGGCAGGTTCACGGGCGCCGTCTCCTCTCCGGCGGCGGCCACGCGCAGCATGATGGGGCTGAACAGCTCGCGCTGCCCCGGCGCGATCACGTTCACGTGGTGCAGCGTGCGGCGCGGCACCGCCCGCCCCTGCCCGTCCACCATCTCGATCCGGTAGCCGTGCATCCAGCCGTCGAAGGGGATGGCGGTGTGCAGCGCGGGGAGCTGCCGGTGGTCGGCGTTCGCCGGCAGGTCCACCGGCCCCACCTCGATCACCAGGTCGCGCGCGTCCGGGTCGGCGGCGATGCGCAGCGACGGGGCGGCGGACGACGGGGCAGTGGACGACGGGGCGAAGGCCGCCACCGCCGCCGGCCGGCGCGCGGAGGTGAACGCCAGGCGCCCCGGCGTCTGCGCGAGCACCAGCAGCGCGATGGCGAACGGGGAAAGCAGAAGGAGGCCGCGAGTGAGCACCTTGCCCGATCGCATGATGGAACCCGGGTGGAGGCTGGTTCGGTGGCGCGTGTGGCGAAGACCCGATCTGTCCCGCAGAGGGTGGACGACTAACGTAGCGCCGAAGTGCCGCCGGGCGGAAGTGCTACGACACTTTGGGAGTGCCGAGGTGTGGAAAGACGGGCATTTTCGCAGCCCGCGGCCGGCCCCCGCCCCCGCCCCCTTCCCGCGCTGCGCGGGGGAGGGGGAGCACGTCATCTCGAAATCAGACGCTGGGCCGTCACCTGGCACCTGGGACTTCGGTCAGACCGCCGCCGCCAGCGACTTCGCCAGCTTCACCGTCTCCGGGTCCGGCTCGCGGCCAAGGACGCTGTCGGCGATCAGCGGGCCGTGGTACTTGCCGTTCTCGATGAAGATCTTGTTGGCGTCGAAACCCGCGGCCAGCACGCCGGCGATGTACACGCCGGGGACGTCCGTCTGCATGGTCGAACGGTCGTGCCGGGGGATGCCCGTCTTCTGGTCGATGCTGACGCCAAGGCCGCGCAGCAGGCCGGGGTCGGGCTCGTAGCCGGTCATCGCCAGCACCCAGTCGTTCTTGAGCGTCTGCCGCCGGCCGCTCACCAGGTTCTCGATCTCCACGTCGAGCGGCGTGATGCGGGTGACCTTGCTGCGCCACATCACCGGGATCGACCCCTCGGCGATGCGGTTCTCGATGTCGGGGCGCACCCAGGGCTTGATGCCGCGGTCCAGCGTGTCGAACAGGTGCACCAGGGTCACGCGCGCGCCCTCGCGCCAGCTGGTGAGCGCCGCGTCCACCGCGCTGTTCCCCGCCCCGATCACCACCACGTCCTGGTCGAAGTACGGGTACGGATCGCTGAAGTAGTACACGGTCTTCGGCAGGTCTGCGCCGGGGACGTCGAGCTTGCGCGGCGTGTCGAAGTAGCCGGTGGCGATCACCACGTTGCGGGCGCGGTACTCGGCCGGCTGCACGTCGCGGATGCGGGTGCGGACGACGAACTCGTCCCCGTCGCGGGTGATGGTGTCCACGCCCTCGTACTGGCGCACCTCCAGGCCGAAGTACGTCACCAGCTTGCGGTAGTAGCGCAGCGCCTCGCGCCGGGTAGGCTTGTCGCCGGCGGTGGTGAACGGCACGCCGGCGATCTCCAGCTTCTCGGGGCCGCTGAAGAACGTCGTATACGTCGGATAGCGGTAGACGGACGAGGTCACCGCGCCCCGGTCGAAGATGGCGCAGCTGAGCCCCCGCTCCCGCGCCGCCACGCCCACCGCCAGCCCGCACGGCCCCGCCCCCACCACCGCAATGTCGAAAGGCTGCGTCTCGCCAGCCATCATCCCGTCCTGATCTGGATCCCGTTCGCACGAAAACCGGCACCGCGCCGGACCGGCACACGATAACCGGACTACCCCGCTCTCGCCAACCGCGTGCCGGGCCGGCGCCATCCCCCACCCCGTCCCCCACCCCAGGCGGATGAATCCGCGGCAACGACGGCCCGAAGTCCGCCTTCGCGCGCCTTCGCGGAGTCCCACGAGGAGGTCGTGCCGGTCTGACGGGCTCCGGCGCATGCCGCGGCGGCCCCCCCCGGCCCCTCCCCCGCGCTGCGCGGGGGGAGGGGAGCACTGCAACTGCGTTCTGCTGCAAGTGTTAACCCTCCAAATAAAACTCCCCCTCCCCCGCGGAGCGCGGGGAGGGGGCCGGGGGGAGGGGGCCAGCCGCGGCATGCGCCACGGCCGGTTTCAGCGACCGATTACTGCGTCCCCGCCGCCGCAGTCGCCGGCGCCGTCATCGATTTCCGCACCGACGCCTGCACCTCGGCCCACGGGATCGGGGACATGTGCATGGCGCTCACGGTCTGCACGTCCAGCCGCTCGCGGCGGACGGTCTCGGCCAGCTCGTACGGGTACTCGGCGAAGAAGAAGGTGCCGTCGGGAAGGCGCTGCAGCAGGTCGCTGGCGTACAGCACGCGCCGGCCGGGGAGATACGCCACCATCATCCGCTCCGCCTCTTCCTGCCGCACCGGGTACAGCTCGATCCGGTTCTCGCCCGTGCCTATCACCGTCTTGTCGGCCACGGTGATGAACCGCGGGCGGCGCGGGGCGCGGGCCAGCGCGTCGGGCGCCAGGGTGAACGGCGCGGCCACCATCCGCTCCAGCAGCGGACGGTTGAGGTCGAGCGTGTAGACGGGGATCCCGCGCGCCACGTACTCGCGCACGCCGCCCACGTGCGGCCACGCGTCGCTGGTGCTGACGACAGCCTTCACGGGCACGCCGGGGAAGCGCCGCGCCGCCTCGGCAAGCACCTGCGCGCTGTACTCGGGGGTGATCGGCGCCTCGATCACCACGATCCCGTCGCTCTGCCTGACCAGGGTCGTGTACCACATCCCGGGGAGGACGACCACACCGGGCGCCACCTCGACCGGGTCGCGCCTCGGACGGCCCGGGATCTCGCCCAGCGCCAGCGTCCGCGCGCCGGCGGATGCCAGCGCCTGGTACGCCTGCCGCGCCTGCGGGGTGATGGCGAACGAGTCGTCCGCGGCGGCCGCGGCGGGGTCGAAGGCGAGCACGGTGAAGCTCTCGGCCGGCATCCCCCGCCACTCCACGTCCCACTGGTGGGGATAGCGCAGGCCGCCGGGCTCCAGCGACCAGAAGGAGAGATAGGTCCGCCGCGTGACGTCGCCCCACACGTTCCAGAAGCCGTCGTCCGGCCGCCCGGCGGTGGTCTCGATCGCGGTCGGCAGCGCGGTGCGGGCGGAGAGGAAGAGGCGGACACGCATTCCGCGATGCGTGAAGCGGACGACGTGCTGCGCGCCGTCCTGCAGCGTGGTGTCGCGCCCGGTGACAAGATCCGGCGCCGCGAGCGCGGTCAGCAGCACGCGCTCGGGCGACAGCGCCAGCCGGTCGGCCAGTTCGCGGGCGTCGGCGGGGCGGCCGGGGCCCATCCGGCCGCCCCGCGCGTAGACGACGGCATCACCCGAGAACAGGCGGGTGTAGCCGCTCCACGCGTCGGAGTTGTAGTCGCGCGTCTCCAGGTGCTGCGCCACGCGGCCGGCGGCGTGGTCGCGCAGCTCGTCGATCTGCCGATAGCTGACGAGCCAGGGACCCTCCGGCCGCTCGCTCTGCTCCAGCAGGTACTGGTGGCCGATGCCGCGGATGCGCACCGTGGTGAGCGCCCTCAGCTTCGCCTCGCCGCCCATCGCGTCGATCGCGGCGCGGACATGGGCCTGCGCGCCGCCGGTCTGCGCGTGCGCGGCCTGGGCGAGGGCGACGGCGGCGCACATCGCCATCAGCGCCAGGGTGGCCCAGCGGCCCAGCGTGGCGGCGGCGTGGATGGTGGTTCGCGTGCTCATCGTCCTATCCATCAGCGTCGGTTGGATCAATGCGTAGCGAAGATGCGGGAGGTGCCGTGCAGGGTGCCCCCGCCGGGGCCCGCGACCGCGCTCAGCGGCCGGGAAGGAAGCGCGAGGTGCCGCGCATGCTCATCCCCTGGCCCTCGGCGCGCCAGGCGAACACGTGGTGCGTGGCGGGGTCGATGTACAGCCGCACCGTGCGCGGGCCGGTCTTCACCTCGGCCGCGAAGGCCGCGTACTGCCGCCCGCCGATCTCCACGCTCTCGTTGCCGATGAAGCGGAAGTCGCTGTCCCGCATCCCGATGGCGGGGTCGTAGCTGCTCACGTGCACCACGGCGCCGGGGCACAGCTCCACCGCGCCCATGGCGTCGGGGCTGGTGCTCAGGTCGAAGATCCCCGCGCCGAGCGCCTGGTCCACCGCGCGCGCCGTGTCGCCGCTGGTGACGGTGCCGGTCACGCGCCCACCCGCGTAGGTCACGTTGGCGCTGCCGCCGGGATAGGTGGAGACGTGGCGGAGCGGCGCCCAGGTGCGCGCGTCCGCCCAGATGCTGTCGAGCGACACGCCGCGCGGCGTCTGCGACCACTGCACCAGCAGCCACGCGTCGCGGCCGTTGTGGCGGCTGCGCACCGCGTGCTGGGTGGAGAGGCCGTTGAGCGTGGTGCCCGCGCGCTCCATCACGATGTCTACCGTGTCGGCGGGGAACGGCGTGAACGACGCCAGCCGCGCATCGCCCACCGCGAGCGTGGTCTCTCCCGCCGCGCACCCGGCCGGCGAGTTCGCGGAGATCGGGTGCGCGGCCGACTGCGCGGCGGCGGGATGCGCGGCGATGGCAATCGCGGCGGCTGACAGTGCGGCGGCGAGCGTGCGCCCGCTGAAGGGCATCAGGCGGTACATGGTTCCATCCTCGCGTCGATGAGAGGGCGGAGCCGCTTCTACGGCCGCGGCCCCCGGTCCGCGTGGCCCGAAGGATGGCCGCGCGAGAACGAGGAGCAAGCTACGTTTGGCGGGAATGCCGAAGGTTGCGCCGCAGTCAGGACGGCGTGCGGACCGCGTCAGGGGGATGTCAGGGGATTGTCAGGCGAGCCGCATTTTCGGGATGATCGGGTGAAACCATTAACTACTCCACCGCCCAGCCCGCCTACAGGATCATCGAGCAGAAGCACAGCCGCTGGTGGGAGGTGCGCGACCCGCAGGACGAGCTGGTGTGCCTGACCGTGTACCGCAGGGGAGCCCGCGAGGTGGTGCGTCGGCTGGGAACGTGAGTCAGAAGGCGGGAAAGGTGTTCACCGTGGCAGCGGGCGCACTCTACTGTTGCTCAACATGACGGGCGGGGCCTTCGGCCAGGCGCCGCCCCTTTCCGCCACCCACATCCGGAGGGATCGAGCATGCGCAAGCTGACGCTGGAGTTGGAGAAGCTCGAGGTGGAGTCGTTCGCGACCGAGGCGGACGATGGGTCGCACGCGGGGACGGTGCGCGCTCACTCGGGACCGGAGGACTCGGTGGGATGCACGTATTTCTGCACCTGCACCTGCACGCTGGAAGGCCCCTCGTGCCCCCGCTGCGGCACGGAGCCGGTGACGGGCGAGGCCGAGGCCGCGGCCTGACCTGTTCTGGCCAGCGGCGGCTCACCGCACAAACCACGAAAAGCCTCGCAAACTGCGCGAGGCTTCAACAGCGGGCGAATCAGACACGCCTGCGCCAGACCAGCGAGTAGCGCCACAACAGGTGGCGGCGGACGGACGCGCCCGGCAGCAGGCGCTCCGCCAGCGAGTGGACCTCCGCCAGCGTAGGGTAGACGTCGTGCCGCGCGTGCTCGGCCCACGCCCGGCGCACGTGCGGCGGCGGGCGGAGACGGCGCACCTTCCACGCGCGAAGGAGCGTGCTCACGACCGCGGCCGATGCGCTCCAGCCCCGGTCCACGAGCGTCGCCGGCCGATACAGGTCCAGGACGAGGAGCACGCCGCCGGGACGCAGCGCCGCGCCCAGCCGCGCCAGCGTCTCCTCCATCGGCAGGTGGTGCAGCGTGGCGAGGGTGGCGATGCAGTCGTACGCGGCGGGCGGCAGATCGAACGTGCGGATATCGGCCTGCCGGAACTCGACGTTGTCCACCGCCGCGGAGAGATCACGCGCGCGGCGGACCATCTCGGGCGATAGATCGATCGCCGTCACCCGCCTGAAGTGGCGGGCCAACGCTCGGGCGAACGCTCCGGTCCCGCAGCCGACTTCCAGCGCGATCGATCGATCCCGCGTCAGGTGGCGCAGCAGGAACGCGTGGTAGTGGCGATTGTGATCCCATCCCGCGTCGTCCAGCGCCGCGAGCCGGTCGAAGTCAGCCTGGGTGCGGAGGGTGGGATCAGTCACGTTCAGGCAGCGGGACGCGGTGCCGGCGGCTGGAATTGGCTGTGAAGCGGCGAGCCCTGTCGACGCAGCCCGCGAAGGCGGACTTCCCGATGTTCCAGCGGCCGGTTTCAACCCGCCGTACGGGTAGAACGCAGAATCGTGCGGGTCCGGCACGAATCGTCGCTCCTTACAACGTCACCCCTGGAAGCGGTAGCCCGCCTTGCGCACGGTCAGGATGTGGCGGGGGTTGGCGGGGTCGATCTCGAGCTTGCGGCGCAGCTCGGCCACGTGCGTGTCCACCGTGCGGCTGATGATGGCGGCGCGGTGGCCCCACACCTCGCGCATCAGCTCCACCCGCCCGGCGATGCGGCCGCCGCGGCGGATCAGCGCCAGCAGCAGGTCGAACTCCTTGGGCGTGAGCGGCACCTCGCTCCCCGCGCGGCACACGGTGCGCGTGTCGGGCCGCACCTCCACGTCGCCGAAGCGCACGGCGTCGGCGGCGGGTTCGTCGTCCGCCGCGGGGGACGGGGTGGCGCGGCGCAGCAGGGCCTCCACGCGCGCCAGCAGCTCCAGCAGGCCGAACGGCTTGGTCACGTAGTCGTCGGCGCCCAGCTTCAGGCCGCGCACCTTGTCGGCCTCGTCGCCGCGCGCGGTGAGGAGCAGGACGGGGACGGTGCTGCCGTTCTGCCGCAGGCCCTGCAGCACGCGGTAGCCGTCCAGCCCCGGCAGCATCAGGTCCAGCACGATCAGGTCGGGCCGCGTCTGCAAGGCGAGGTCGAGCCCGGTGAGCCCGTCGCCCGCGACGTCGACCGAGTAGCCCTCGATCTCGAGGTTGTTGCGCAGCCCGAACGCCAGGTCCGGGTTGTCTTCCACCACCAGGATGCGCCGGCTCATGGGCTGGTCACCATCAGGATATGGATCAGAAGTCGTATTGGACGGATCGATGTGCCGCGGGCGAGGGCCCCCTCCCGAAAAAGGCGGACGGTACGGGCTGTCCGCCTTTTTCGACCTCCCCCAGAAACTGCCTGGGGGAGGTTGAACGGCCAAAGGCAGCTGGTCACGCCGCGCCCTGCGCGGCCGCCGCCCGTCCGCCGGCAGCGGTCCCCTGCTCCACCGGCAGCTCCACCACGAAGCGCGCGCCGCCGCCGGACGCGTCCTCCGCCCGCGCGCGGCCGCCGTGCAGCGCCGCGAGCTGGGCCACCACCGAGAGGCCGATCCCGCTCCCCGCCACGGCGGATTCCGCATCGCGCTTCAGCCGCACGAACGGGGTGAAGATGCGGCCCCGCTCGCGCGGCGGGATCCCCGGCCCCTGGTCGCGCACCTGGATCCGCGCCGTGCCGCCGTCCGCCGACAGCTCGACGTCCACCGTCTGGCCGGCGGGGCCGTACTTCACCGCGTTGTCCAGCAGGTTCAGCAGCACCTGGCGGATGGCGCCGCGGTCCACGGAGGCCGTCACGCCATCCTCCAGCGTCTCGCGAATCGACATCTGCCGCGCCGTGGCCAGCGGCGCGAAGGTCTCCACCGCCTCGCGCACCAGTGCGGCCAGGTCTTCGGGCCGCCGCTCCAGGCGCACGGCGCGGCGCTCGGCGCGGCTGAACAGCAGCACGTTGTCCACCAGGCCCGAGAGACGGCGAGCCTCCTGGTCGATGATCTCGATCGAGCGCTGCCGCTCGGCGTCGCTGCGCACGCGGCCCAGGCGCAGCGTCTCGGCGAACATGCGAATCTGCGCCAGCGGGGTGCGCAGCTCGTGGCTCACGCTGCTCACGAAGTCGGCGCGGACGCGCTGCAGGTCGCGCTCGCGGCGCAGCTGCACCAGCGCCACCGCGGTCAGCCCGGCCGACAGCGCGAGCAGCGCCAGCAGGTGCGGCATCCGGCTGCGCGGCAGCCCGCCGATCAGCAGCCGGCCGCTGGCGGCGCGGCGCAGGTGCACCCGCACGGTCATCCCCCCCACCAGCGCGCCCACCGTGTCGGCCGCCTCCACGCCGTCGGCGTAGCGTTGCGGCGTGGCGTACAGCTCGTTTCCGGCGGCGTCCAGCACCGCCAGCGACACCAGCGAATCGGTCCGCTGCCCGCGGGTGAGCGAGGGCGGAAGCACGTTCTGGCTGGCGTAGACCGGGGTGAACGCGGCCTTCGCCAGCGTGCGCGGGTTCGCGTCGAAGCCGTACGCCACCACCGCCTGCCCGCCCGGCTCGCGGCGCACGATGTAGGTGAGCGCGTGGTCCACGCCGCCCGCGCGGGTGAGCAGGATGTAGGCTTCGATCCCGTTCTCGGCGCGCGCCGGGCTGCGGGTGAGCTTGCGCGCCGTGTCGGCCAGCCAGGCGCGCGCCGGCTCCGGAAGCGCCGTCCCCGTGCGCTCGGCCGATCCGTCGCGCAGGTCCAGGCGAAAATAGCCGCGCATCGAATCGACCCTGGGGCACACGGGGCACGCCTCGGTCTGCGGCCGCCCCAGCACCTCGGCCAGCGTGGGAAGCGGCGCGTCGGGTCCCGCGGGGCGCACCGGCTCGAAGCGGTAGATCGGCGCGCCGCCGGTACGCATCAGCGCGGTGCGGCCGGCCTGGCGAAAGAGGAACGCCGCGAACCGCGCATAGTCGCGCAGCGCGCCCCGCGCCGTGGCCTGGTACTGGTGCGCGGCCATCTGGGCCTCCCACGCCATCAGCACGGTCACGCTCAGCGTCAGCAGCAGCAGCGCGATGATCGGCGCGGAGCGGTTCCTGCCCGCGCGCCCGGGGTTCGCCATGTGGACAGGTGCTTCGGGTGATGCGGATCAAACCGGCGCGGGGATGCGCCACGATGGGAAGATACTTCGCTCCGCGGGAGATGCGGAGTGGGAGATGGTCAGAGTTTCGTCAGAATCGAACGGATCGGATGGGGTCCGTGAGCCAGTTTGCGAGTAAACTCGCGGCCTCGCGGGTACAACGGCACACAGTCCGCCTGCGCGGACTTCTCGGCGCGGACGCACATCAATCGTCGGAAGCGAAAAGCCCCTCCGCAAAGGGAGAGGCCCTTCATCACGCGACGGCGACGGCGCCCGCAGTCCGCGAAGGCGGACTTCCCGAAGTTCCAGCGGCGGGTTTCAACCCGCCGTGCCGACCCGCCGCCGCACCTCAGTCCGCCGCCATCTCCCGCCGGGCCGCCTCACCCGCGTCCGCGCCATCCCCCGCCCCCGCCGCCTCCAGCGCCTGCGCGAAGTCGGCGATGATGTCCTCGGCGTCCTCGATGCCGAGGGAGACGCGCACGAAGCCGTCGCGGATGCCGTTGGCCTCGCGGCGTTCGCGGGTCATCCCCGCGTGCGAGGTGTAGCGCGGCTCGCTCAGCAGCGTCTCCACGCCACCCAGGCTCGGCGCGAGCTTGGCCAGCTTCAGCGCGCGGACGAAGCGCGCCGCCGCGTCGCCGCCGCCCGCGATCTCCAGCCCGATCATCCCGCCGAAGCCGTCCAGCACGCGCCGCGCGACCGCGTGGTCGGGGTGCGAGGGGAGGCCGGGGTAGTGCGCGCGGGCGATCCCCGGGTGCGTCTCGGCCCAGCGCGCCACCTCCATCCCGTTGCGGTTGTGGCGCTCGATGCGCACGGCGAGCGTCTTGATCCCCCGCTCCAGCAGCCACACGGCGTGCGGGTCCAGCGCCGGTCCCCACACCTTTGCCCGGTCGCGGACGGCGTTCACGCGTGCCGTGCTCCCGGCGATCACCCCGGCGGTCACGTCGCTGTGGCCGCCCAGGTACTTGGTGGCGCTGTGCATCACCAGGTCGGCGCCGTGCTCCAGCGGGCGCGCGTTCAGCGGGCTGGCGAAGGTGGAGTCCACGATCAGCACCGCACCGCGCCGGTGCGCCTCGTCGGCGATGGGGCGCAGGTCCAGCACGCGCAGCAGCGGGTTGGACGGGCTCTCGCCGATCACCAGCTTCGTCTCGGGCCGGAACGCCGCCTGCCAGTCCGCGCCGAAGAAGTCGACGAAGGTCGTGGTGATCCCGAAGCGCGGCAGCTCCTTCTCCAGCAGCGCGCGGGTGCCGCCGTAGATGGCGTCCGTGGCGACCACGTGGTCGCCGGCGCCTACGACGGAGATCACCGCGCACGACATCGCCGCCATCCCGCTGGCGAACACCGCCGCGTCCTCGGCGCCCTCCAGCGCGGCCAGGCGCGCCTCCACCTGCACGTGGTTGGGGCCGTTGCCGTAGCGCTGGTAGAGGACAGGCCCCTGGCCGTCTGGCTCGCTCATGAAGGTGGTGCTCAGCACGATCGGGTTCACCACCGGGGCGAACACGTCTCGCGGGCCCTCGCCGGCGTGCACGGCGCGTGTGCCCGGCCCTGCGCGATCCTTCATCTCAGTCCTCCAGCAGTGCGGAAAGGGGCGCCACGGTGCCGTCCGGATATCGGGTCGCCACGCGGTGCGCCAGCAGGCTGGCCAGCGCCGCCTCGGCCGCGTCCGCGGCCAGGCCGGTGTCCTCGGCGACGTCGCCGACACCCGCGCGGCGGCGGCGCACCAGGCTCTCCCACGCGGCGCGGTGCACGGGGTTGGCGGCGCCCAGCAGCTTCACCTCGCCCGCGTCGTCGCGGGCGACCAGGAGGAGGTTGTGGCGCTCGAGCACGGCCTCGATCGCCTCCTCGTGGTGCTCCTGTACGCCGCGCACCACGAAGAACGCCTCGGCCGGGCGCTCGTCGCCGCTGAAGCGCAGCAGCAGCTTGGCCACGATCTCGTCGGCGCAGCTGTAGTCCAGCACGCGCACCTGGGTGAAGTCGAGGATGGAGAGGCAGCCGTCGTGGGCGGCGCCCTCCATCTCGGCCAGCTGGCTCTCCACGCCGCTGCGGATGGCGCGCCCGGTGGGGCGCGTCACCAGGTTGCTGAACAGCTCGGTCACGGACCGGCGCGGCAGGGGCATGGCGAAGATGCCGGGAAAGGGGATCGGTGCGGCGAGCGCCGTCACGCGTCCGCGTCCTGCACGGTCACCTTCTCCAGCTTGTCGCCCCTCCGGATCTGCTGGACCACGTCCATCCCCTCGGTCACCTGCCCGAACACGGTGTACGCGCCGTCCAGGTGGCGGGCGCGCGTCTCGTTCAGCACCACGAAGAACTGGCTCCCCGCGCTGTCGGGGTGGTTGGAGCGCGCCATCGACAGCGCGCCGGTGCGGTGCCGGTGCGGGTTCCCCTGCACCTCCAGCTTCACGTTGTAGCCCGGCCCGCCGGTGCCGATGCGGCGGTCGTCCAGCGGCAGCGTCTTGGTGAGGGGGTCGCCGGCCTGGATCACGAACTCCGGCTCCACCCGGTGCACGATGATCCCGTCGTAGAAGCCGTCCTTCACCAGCTTCTCGAAGCTCTCCACCGTCTTCGGCGCGGCCTCGGGGTACAGCTCGGCGGTGAAGGTGCCCTTGTTGGTCTCGAAGGTGACGGTCTTCATTCCGGGATTCTTCCTGCTTCGGGTGATGAAAAGCTCGGGTGCGGAGGTACGGAGGTGCGGGGGTACGGAACCGCGTCCTCGCGTACGACGATGCCGTTCAGCCGGGCGGCGGACGGCGCGGCGGGGCGGACGGTGCGGCGGCGCGCGTTCCGGGGCGGCCGGCGGGCGCCTGCGGCAGCGGGGCGGGCTCGCGCGCGGGGAGGATGATCTCGATCTGCGCGCCGGGGAAGTAGGGGAGCCCGGTCTCCATCGGCACGCTGTCGTCCCACTCGGGCACGTCGGCGATGCGGGCGGTGCCGCTGCGGATGGCGATCTTGCCGCCCCAGCGCCCCACCTTCTTGCGGATCTGCTTGAGCCCCTGCCCCCGGCCGGGGTCGCGGAAGCGCGTGACGCCGTGGATGAACGCCGCCTCCAGCGCCGTGGCGTCGCCCCAGCGGTCGCCGAAGCGCGCGGCGTGCTCGCGTTCCAGGCTCCCCTTGAAGCCGATCCCCAGGTCCATCACCGCGATCACGGCCACCTTTCGACCGAGGCGGCGGGCCCAGTTGTACACCTGGATCCCCACCCACCCCGGCGCGTCGGCGTGCTCGATGATGTTCTGCGACACCTCGCTCAGCAGCATGCTGAAGGCGATGGCGTCGGCCTTGGAGTAGCCCAGCTGATCGGCCAGCAGCGCGCTCACGCGGCCCTCGTTCAGCTGGTCCACCACGCCGTGCACGTCTTCGTGGCTGCCGATCACGGTGATGGGGAGGAGCACGCTCCCCTCGCCCGCGGCGCGGCCGCGGACCGTCTCGCCCATCTCGAACACCGTCTGCGCCGCGGCCGTGAAGCCGATTCCCGCGAAGTAGCGCTGGACGTCGGGCGACTGCGGCAACTGCAGCATGGGCCGCCCGCCGGTCTCGCCGATGTAGGTGCCCAGCGCCAGCAGCCCCGTCATCCCGTACGGGTCGGCGAAGCGCACGTGCCGCGCGTCGAAGAGCAGCCGGGTGTCGCCCGCGTCGGCGGCCTCGGCCAGCAGCGCCTCGAAGGCCTGGTCGTTCAGGGTCTGTGCGACCGATACCACGCGCGTCACGGGCGCGCGCCTCTGTGCATTCGCATGGGCGGCAAACTACGCTTGGCGAGGGGAATCGGAAAGTGTTCGGTGTGGAAGGTCCTCCCCCCGGGCCTCGCACCGGCGGCTGAAGCCGCGGCAACCACGACGGAAAGCCTCGCAAACCGCGCGAGGCCGTGGGGCAAGGTCCGTCCCATCGATCCGGTGATGCCGTGGCCGCGATGCCGTCGAAGTCCGCGAAGGCGGCGCGAAGGCCGACTGTGTGCCGTTGTAGCCGCGAGCCGCGAGTTCACTCGCAACCTCGCACGGTACCGCGCCCGTGCCTTCGACGGCCCGGTAAACGGATCGACGGTGCTGCGCTCAGTTCTCCCCCGCGCCGGGGAGTGAATCGGGGCGGATCCAGGGCATCTCGGTGGCGGCGAGCGGATCGTAGCGGAACCAGACCAGGCGGTTCACGCTCCACCGGCTGGGCACGTCGGCGCGCATGTTCACCTGGGCCTGCACGGCGTCGGGGCGGATCTGCACGAAGCGGATGGTGCCGGAGGGGATCGCCATCACCCGGTTGTGGGTGTGGTGCCACTCGCTGAACACCGCCTGCGCCTCGGGGCTCGGGAAGCGCACCTCCACGCCTTCGCGCACCTGCGCTTCGGGGATCGCCAGGTTCAGGTCCCACTCGTGGTCGTGGAAGGGATACACCGTCCGCGCGCGGATGATGGTGAAGCGGTGCAGGACCTGGCCGGTGGGGGTGTATTCGGGCCGCAGCGGGCTGTAGACGGTGCGGTGATACGTGCACCCGGCGGCGAGCGGAAGGCACAGCAGGAGAACGGCGGACAGGCGACGCATCATCGGCAGCTCCGGAACGCTTCGGGCAGGCGGCGGCGGCACGGCAACGGCGGTCGGAACGCGAACCAGACGCACGATGCGTGCGTGCGGCTCATCCGTCCAGCCCGGCGTGCCCCCACTCCGCCCGGTGGCCGCGCAGGTGCTCGTACAGCCCGCTCCCGCCGCGGTGGCCCAGCTTGGCAGCGGCGACGGCGTTCGCGCGCCGCACCGCCTCTTCCGCGTCCATCCCGCCCAGCAGCCCGCACGCGTTGGCCGCGCCCCACACGTCGCCGCACCCGGTGGGGTCGCCGCCGGAGGGAGCGGGATGCGCGGGCACCTCGCCGAACCGCACCGGGCGCCCGGGGCCGTGCATGTCCGGGCGCTCGCCGCGCGACACCACGAACCGGGCGCCGCGCTCGCCCCGGGTCACGAAGATCGCCTGCGGGTCGCCGTACTTCAGCAGGTACTCCGGATAACGCTCCGGGCCCAGCGGGCCGCCCCGCATGAGCGTGTACTCCTCCTCGTTCATCTGCACGGCGTTGAAGCAGCGCAGCCAGTCGTTCCAGCGGTGCAGCCGCCGCGGCTCGCGGGGGCCGTCGGGTCGCGGCGGCCCCAGGAAAAGCGAGTGCAGGTCGGCGTAGATGAAGCCGGGAAAGCCCCGTTTCACCGCCGCCGCCGTCCGCAGGTCCATCTCGAACCCGGAAAGGAAGTTCACGTACAGCGCGTCCAGCCCGCGCAGGTGCGGCTCCAGTTCGAGCCACGTCCACCCCGGCACCCCGCCGCGCATCGTCTCGCCGCGGCTGGAGGCGTCGGTGTAGACCAGTTCCACGCGGTTGTTCGGCTCATCCACCGCCACGATCCCGTCGCGCGCGCCGACCCCGTCCACCGTGTCGAGGTAGGCGTGGACCTGGTCGACCAGGTCGGCGCCCACGTGCGCGATCGGCACGATCTCCCACCCCTCCGGCCGCGTGGCGGCGGCGGACGCGACGGAGAACGACACGCCGCCCCACGTTTCGAACGCCCGCCCGGCCGCCTGGTCCCCCAGCGTCCAGACGGTGTCCCACACGAAGGTGCCGATGATGCCGAGGCGACGGGGCAAGGTTGGACCGGGCTTCGGGGTTTTCAGCTGTTTACCCCGTCTTTCATCACAAACACCGTCATGGCTGCAGCACGTAATGCGAACAACATCGCAATCACCACCGAAGGCACGGTGAGCACCAGAGGAGCGGTCTTCCACACACCTAAATTACTGACGAGTGTGCTGATCAAAATGCCATAGTTCACCGTAAGTAGCGCGACAGCGATGACCCCTCCGAAATTTGAAGCGATCGAGCCGTGCGCTCCGCCTGCTCGCGAAAACAGACGTTCGGCATTCATGAAGGACGGATGGTCCGACAAGGCCTCAAGATCCATTTTGTAAACCTCCGGGAGGTACCTCTTGATATAGCTGTACGTCGCCTGCCGGAGGTAATTCTCCACGAAGAAAGCCGCCGTCCCGGTATAAATGAAGAAGCCGATCAAAGCCGGAATCACCCATCGAAGCACATCCACCTGCGATAGCTTGATGGAGAACACACTTACCTCCTGTACGTCGCCGGAGGCGAGCAGGTAGAAGATTCCCGCCAACAGCAGAATCGAGTAATAGCTGTTGCGGTAGCGGTTGTCGGCCTCCTTGCGGTTCTCACGCAGCGCGTTGAAGAACACCTCCGCATGTTTGTTCTGCGAAAGATCCAAATTCGTCCAAAGCGTCTCGATGTCTTTGAAGCTCATCGGTGGTACCCGCGGTTTAAAGATAGGACCACTACAATACGTCAGCACCCACACGCACGCGCGCTCCGCTCACACGTGCCCGTAGTTCTCCTTCTTGAACACCGCCGCGGCGCCCACCACGCCCGCCGTGCCCGGCAGCGTGCCACTCACGATGCGGCAGCACTCCTGGGCGCTGCGAAAGGCGCGGCGGCGCACCTCGGCGCGCAGGGGCTCGAACAGGTGCTCGCCCGCGCGCGTGACCCCGCCCGCGATCACCACCATCTCGGGGTTCAGGATGTTGATGATGCTGGCCACGCCGGCGCCCAGGAACTTGGCGGTGTCCTTCACCACCTCGCCGGCGTACGGGTCGCCGCTCACGGCCGCGTCGTAGACGGTGGCGGCGGTGATGTCTTCCAGCTTCCCGTGCACCATGTCGATCAGCATCGAGGGCTGGCCGGCGTCCAGCCCCTCCATGGCGCGCGTGGCGATGGCCGGGCCGCTGGCGTACTGCTCCAGGCACCCGTAGTTGCCGCACTTGCAGCGCCGCCCGTTGCTGTCGATGGTCATGTGGCCGATCTCGCCCGCCACGTCGCTGCAGCCGTGGAAGATCTCGCCGTTCAGCACGATCCCGCCGCCGATCCCCGTCCCCAGCGTGAGCCCCACCAGCGTCTGCGTGCCCCGCCCCGCGCCCAGCCACCACTCGCCGTAGGTGGCGCAGTTGGCGTCGTTGTCCAGCGTGCAGGGCAGGTGCAGCGCGTTGGCCATCAGGTCGCGCAGCGGAAAGTTGCGCCACCCCAGGTTCGGCGTGTTGATCACCGTCCCCGTCTTGCGGTCCAGCGGCCCCGGCGAGCCGATCCCCACCCCGGCCACGGCGTCGCGCGTGGTGCCGTGTTCGCCGGTCACGTCGCAGATCGCCTCCTCCACCATCGCCACCATCCGGTCCACCACGTACTTGGCGCCGCGGGTGGCGTCGGTGGGGGTGGTGCGCATCCCCAGCACCTCGCCGCCCTCGATGGGGATCAGCCCCACCACGATGTTGGTGCCGCCCAGGTCCACCCCTGCAATCCAGCGCTTCTCGGCCGTTCCGGGAGTCATCGCGTCTCCTGCGGGTGGGGTGCGGGGTCGATCCGCAGCATGGGGTCGGGGCGCAGCTCGGCCAGGCCGCGGGGCGCGCGGGTCACGCCCTCGCGCCGGATGCGGCGGCGCAGCTCGCGGTTGCGGCGCCACTTCTCGGGGTCCGCGTAGGGCCGCTCGTGGTGCAGGTGCAGGACGGGCGCGCGGTGGCGCAGCTGCTTGCCGCGCACGCCGGCGTTCTCCAGGCACTCGCCCACCGCGCGGTCCAGCCCGCCGTACGCCATCTCCAGGTCGTAGCCGTTCACGCGGAGCAGGTCCGCGCGCCAGCAGCTGGCGTTGTGCCCGTTCCACGTCGCCTTCGTGGGCGTGACGACGTCGAGCAGCGTGGCGAGCGGACGCAGCCCGGTGAGCCGCAGCGCGCGCCTCCCCGGCTTCCACCCCTTCGAGCGCAGCCAGCGCGGATCGGCCACGCGGCCGCTGCGCACGTCGTCGGGGGTGATCGCCTCGCTCACCTCCCTGGGCAGCTTCAGGTAGCCGCCGGAGAGGAAGCGCCCCCGCTCCGCCAGCGCCAGGTGGGTCTCCACGAAGTCCGCGCGCGGAATGCAGTCGCCGTCGGTGAAGATGAGATACTCGCCGCGCGCGGCCAGGATCGCCCGGTCCAGGATCTCGGTCTTGCGGAACCCCTGGTCCGGGTGCCAGACGTGCACGATCTCCAGCCCCGTCTCTGCCCGGAGCCGCCCGATCACCGCCCGCGTCTCTTCCCCGCTCCCGTCGTCGGCGACCACGACCTGCGCGCCGCGCCGCGTCTGGACGGCGAACCCCCACAGCACCAGTTCCAGCGCGCGCGGGCTGTTGTACGTCGTGAAGATGGCGGAGGCGCTTGGGCTCACCACGTCGGGACGCGGAGGGTCGGGGATGGTCGTGGACAAAGCATGGTCAACAGGTGCGCGAGTGCGGGAGTGCGTTTACGGGCCGGCCGGCAAGCGGGAGCGCAGTGAACGCTATTGCGCACTCACGCACTCGCGCACCTGTTTGCGGTTCCGTACCTCCGCACCCCCGTACCTCCGCACCATCCTCAATCGCCCACCTGCAGCACCGCCAGAAACGCCTCCTGCGGGATCTCCACCGTCCCCACCTGCTTCATCCGCTTCTTCCCTTCCTTCTGCTTCTCCAGCAGCTTGCGCTTGCGGGTGATGTCGCCGCCGTAGCACTTGGCGGTCACGTTCTTCCGCATCGCCTTGATGCTCTCGCGGGCGATGATCTTGTTGCCGATCGCCGCCTGGATCGCCACCTCGAACATCTGCCGCGGGATCAGCTGGCGCAGCTTTTCGCTCACGTTGCGCCCGTATTCGTACGCCTTGTCGCGGTGGATGATCACGCTGAACGCGTCCACCGGGTCGCCGTTGATCAGCATGTCGAGCTTGACCAGCGGGTTCGGCGTGTAGTCCGCGAACTCGTAGTCGAGCGACGCGTAGCCGCGGGTGGCCGACTTGAGCCGGTCGTAGAAGTCGAGCACGATCTCGGCGAGCGGCAGGTCGTAGGAGAGCTCCACGCGCTGCGGATCGGGGTAGGTCATCCCCTTGAACTCGCCGCGGCGCTCGTGGCACAGCTTCTGGACCGCGCCGATGTAGTCGGCCGGCGTCATGATGCGCGCGCGGACGTATGGCTCGGCGATGTAGTCGATCTTGGTCGGATCGGGGAGCGCGCTGGGAGACTCGATCCACAGCTCGGCCCCGTCCGTCATCACCACGTGGTACTTCACGTTGGGGACGGTGGTGATCAGGTCCAGGTCGAACTCGCGCTCCAGCCGCTCCTGGATGATCTCCATGTGCAGCAGCCCAAGGAAGCCGCAGCGGAAGCCGAAGCCCAGCGCCAGCGAGGTCTCGGGCTCGTAGCTCAGCGAGGCGTCGTTCAGCTGCAGCTTGGCCAGCGCGTCGCGCAGCTCCTCGTACTGCTCGGTATCCGTGGGATAGATCCCCGCGAACACCATCGGCTTCACTTCCTGGTAGCCGGGAAGGAGCTCCGTGGCCCGGTTCGCCGCGTCCAGGATGGTGTCGCCGCTGCGCGTGTCCTGCACCCGCTTGATCCCGGCGATGATGTACCCCACCTCGCCCGGCCGCAGCTCCTGCAGCGGATAGCGGCCGAGCTGGAGATACCCGACCTCGTCGACCGGATACACCGAGTCGTTGCTGCCGAACGCGATCTTCATCCCCGGCCGGAAGACGCCGTCCACCACGCGGATGGAGGGGACGGCGCCCACGTACTTGTCGTAGTAGGAGTCGAAGATCAGCGCGCGCGCCGGCGCGTCCGCGTCTCCCTCGGGCGGGGGGACGCGGGCCACGATCGCCTCCAGGATCTCCTCGATCCCGATCCCCGCCTTCGCCGACGCCAGGATCACCTCGCCGGGATCCACGCCCAGGAGGTCGACCAGCTCCTCGCGGCGCCGCTCGGGCTCGGCGCCGGGAAGGTCGATCTTGTTGAGCACGGGGATGATCTCCAGCCCCGCGTCCATGGCCAGGAACAGGTTGGACAGCGTCTGCGCCTGCACCCCCTGGCTCGCGTCCACGACCAGGATGGCGCCCTCGCACGCCGCCAGCGAGCGCGAGACCTCGTAGGTGAAGTCGACGTGGCCGGGGGTGTCGATCAGGTTCAGCTCGTACTTCCTGCCGCCCTGCGCAGAGTACTCCATGCGCACGGCGTTGAGCTTGATGGTGATGCCGCGCTCGCGCTCGATGTCCATCGAGTCGAGCACCTGCTCCTTCATCTCGCGCTGCTGAAGGGTTCGCGTGAACTCGATCAGCCGGTCGGCCAGGGTGCTCTTCCCGTGGTCGATGTGGGCGACGATGCAGAAGTTCCGGATGTGATCTATGCGCAACGTGCTGACTGCCTGTCTCTGAAATCCGTGGGGTTTGAAGCGGCTTGAAACTAGCCGGTGCGCGCCGTGCGGGAAAGCCGGTGCGCTTCCGCGCGCGCCGCGGGGCGGGTAGATTCCGCGGCTTCCCGCGCGCCGGCAAGCGCGGGAACGCGCCGCCCGGGGTGCTGGTACACCGCAGCGGCCCGATTCGACCAGACCACCGCATCCCGAGAGACAAAGGGGCGTATGAACCGATACCGTGTGAGCACGCTGGCCGCGCTGGCCGCCCTGACCGCCGTGCCGGCCGCCGCGCAGGTGCCGGTGCCGCTCACCCCGCGCGCGCTGGGGCTGGGCAACGGCTACGTGGCCGCCGCGCGCGGCAGCGAGAGCCTGTGGCTGAACCCGGCCAACCTGGGGCTTCCCGGCACCGCGCACTGGAGCTTCACCATCCCCGCCGTGGCCGCCGGCGCCGACATCCTGGGCTTGGGCGTGAAGGACGTGGCCGACATCATCGACTACGACAACCAGAGCGACCAGCGGAAGCAGGAGATCCTCGACGACATCCCCGCCGGCGGCACCGACGTGCGCGCCGAGGTGCGGCTGCCGCTGGTCTCGGCGCAGATCCGCCACCTGGCGCTGGGGGTGAGCTACAACACGCTGGGCAACCACACCCTGCAGAAGGACTTCGTGGACCTGCTGCTGTTCGGCTTCCAGCCGCTGCAGCGCGGCGTCCCCAACATCCAGCCGCTGCAGACGCAGGGCTTCCGCGCCAGCTACGTGGACGTGGCCGCGGCCTACGGGATGCGCCTGCCGGTGACGCTTCCCGGCGCGCTCACGGCGGGCGCCACCGTGCACTGGTACCACGGCAACGGCATCATCCGCACGGGGATCGTGGACGTGGACACGGTCCGCAACGCGGTGGGCGTGCCCACCGACATCCAGGTGACGTACGCGGGGGTGCGGCGCGAGAGCGGCAGCGGCTTTGGCGTGGACGTGGGCGCCGCCTACCAGCCGCTCCCCAACGTGACCCTCAGCGCGTCGGTGAGCAACGTGCTGAACACCTTCGAGTTCGGCAGCGAGCGGCGGGTGCGCAGCGTGACCCTCACCAGCGCCGACTACAGGAATGGCGACATCCAGAGCGTGCTGGACCGCTTCGACGCGAGCGACGGCACCTACGTGGAGGCGTCGCAGCCGCCCGCGGTGCGCGCGCTGGCCAACGAGCTGAACAGCGACATGGAGCTGCCCAGCACCCTGCGCGTGGGCGCGGCCTTCGAGCCGCGCCCGGGCACCCTGCTCAGCGCCGGCTACACCGACAACCTGAGCACCACTCGCGTGGCCGGGCTGTGGGACAAGAGCCTGGGCGCCGGCGTGCAGCAGCGCCTGGCGTTCGTGGCGGCGCGCGTGGGGCTGGCCAGCAACTTCGACAGCGGGCTGCTGCTGAGCGGCGGCCTCTCCCTGGGCCCGCTGCACCTGGGCGTGGCGCACCTCACCGACGGCTCGGTACAGGGCTTCGACCGCAGCGGCTGGGTGGCGACGCTCGGCCTGGGCACGGCGAGCCGGACGAGGATGCCGTAACCGCGAACGAAAACACGAAGGGCCCCGGCAACCTGCCGGGGCCCTTCGTGTTGCCGGCCGCCGTCAGAGCGCGAGGCGCTTGGGCGTTGCAGCGGCGTGGTGGCGCAGCCAGTTGAGCATCGCGGCGCCGGTGGTGCCCAGCATCACGCCCGCGGCGGAAAGGGTGCTCACTCCGTGCAGGGCCGCGTCGCCCAGCGCGTAGGTGGCGAAGGCCACCAGCCCCAGCGCTACGATCGCCTGCGTCTTGCGCTGGTCTTCGGCGGTGGCGTGGATCTGCTCCAACATATGGTCCTGGCCTGTGGCTCGGTCGTTCGGTATCGGTTGATCGGACGGCGTCTGCCATCCGGGCGGGCGGGTTTGCTCACCGCCTCCGCGTCCAACCGTACGCGAGGTGCAGCCGAAGAGTTTCAGCGCGGGAGATTTCGACCCTGGCGGGCGAATGAATCCGCTGCAACAACCACACGGAAGTCGGCCTTCGCGGACCACCAGGGCCCGGCGGCCGAGGCGATGGCGCGCGGCACCGGCCCGGTGAAATCACCCTCGCCACCGTCCGGGGCTCCACGCACCAAGGGTGGTGCGCAGTCCGCGACGCACTCACGCACGTGTTCGCTGTTCTCAATGCCGGTAGTTCACCAGGACCACCTCGGCGCTGCCGTCGCCGCGCAGCTCCTCGCAGTTGCTGTAGTTGGCGTCGAGCCAGGGGGCCACGCCGTCCACCGTGTGGTTCTCACTGCCGCCGGCCTCGTGCGCCAGCCAGCGCGCCTGCTCGGCGTCGGGGGCGCGTACCACGAAGCCGAACACCCGCTCGTGGTGCGGCGACCAGGGGTCCTTGCCTTCCACGCACCACCACAGGGTGTCGTGCCGGGGAGTGAGCCTCCAGAACTTCATCCGCGCCCTCTTTTCGCCGCCTGGGGTGGAACCTGCGCAAGGCGGGGATTGTATCGCCCCGGCCGCCCACGCGGGAGGGCGGCGGTTGCGTACCGGCCCGCGGCGCTGTATCCACTCCCGGGGGCCCCGGCTCCCCATCCTTCGACCGAGATCCTGGAGACGTGATGACGCGCGTCCGCCCGTTCGTGCTCGCCCTGCTGGCGTGTGCCCCGCTCGCCGCCTGCGGAGGGCGCGACTACACCGTGAACGACTACTACGCGCTCCTCCCCGACGTGGTCCGCGCCGCCTATGCCGACGCGCGCGACAACGTGGGCCCCAAGAAGCCCGAGGGGCCGCTGTGGATCGACGTGAAGAGCTTCGCAGGCGGCGGCTGGCAGCTCACCGGGAAGGCGCTGGACCGCGACAGCGTGTTCGCCCGCGTGGGCACGCCCGGCGCACAGCGCGTGGAGGTGCCGCAGGAGGTCATCATGATCCAGGACACCGGCACCGTGGCCGCCAGCCCCGAGGCCATGGCCGGCTTCGCCGGCGGGCGCTGGGTGAAGGGCTACGGCGTGCTGCTGCACCTCAACCTGGTCAAGTCGGACCCGCACGAGATCGCCGTCACCGTCACCAGCTACGCCACCGACCGCCGCGAGTGGCCCACCGACATCTGCCGCCGCATCCTCCGCCTGACGTATCGCAAGAACGCGGCGGGCGCCTGGCAGCGCGCCAGGGACGAGGTGCGGAAGAAGTGCGAGGATCCGGACTGATCGGTGCGGGGGTGCGGAGGTGCGGGGGTGCGGGGGTGCGGAGGGAAGTGCTGGGTGCTGGGTGCTGGGAGGTGTGAGATTCCTCGCGCCGGGTGGACGCGGGATCGCCGTTGGAAGACAGGAAGCGGGGGAGATTGCGATCGGGTCGGGGCGGCCCGGGGTTGCCGCCCGCTCGTTCCGGGTGATTCACATGTTCAGGGCGTGCCGCGGAGACGGAGGTGCCGTCGTCGCGGCGGTTCGTGCTGCGGGGTCTCGTGGGCCCGCGCCCTCAGACCTCGCTCGCGCGAAGCTCCTGCACGGCGGCGGCCAGCTCCTCCATCTGCGCGGCCAGGACGGGCTCGCGCTGCGGCGGCGCGGCGTTCTGCGCCAGCCGCACCGCCTGCTCCACGTGCGCCCAGTCGCGGATCAGCGCCGAGGCGCGCGCCAGTTCCAGCACCGCGCGGGCGTGCTTCTCCTCGTGCCCCTCGCGCCGCGTGATCAGCGCCCACGCGTCGATCCAGCTCTCCTGGTACAGACGCCGGTCGCCCGCGCCGGCCGCCGCGTGCGCCAGGATCGCCAGCGTGACGGAGCGCTCCGCCGGGTCCACCCGGGTGGGCACCAGCCGCTGCAGCGTGGGGATGGCGCGGCCGTACTCCTGGCGGCGCACGGCCAGGTCGGCCACGTCGTGCAGCAGCTCGGGCGAGCGCGCCCCGCCGCGGCCGAACGCCTTGAGCGCCGCCCGCGCGAAGCGGTCGGCGTCTTCCAGCGCGCCCGCGTCCATGGCCAGCCGCAGCAGCCCGTGCAGCGCCTCGGCGCGAATCCGCATGTTGCCGTGGCGCTTGGCGGCCCGCAGCGCCTGCACGTAGTAGCGGTACGCCGGCGCCGTGTCGCGCCGGCGGGCGTACAGCACGCCCAGCTCCGCGTACGCCTGCGCATAGGTGCCCCACGCGCGCTTGCGCCGCGCCAGGCCTATGCTGCGCCGCAGCCAGGTTTCGGCGCGGGCGCTCCGCTTCCAGCGCAGCGCCAGGCACCCCGCCTCCAGCGCGGGGCCCGGCTCCTCGGGGCAGGTGAGCGCCGCGGCCTGCGCGTACGCCATGGCCGTGGCCATCGCCCCGCGCGCCTCGGCCCACTGCGACACCTGCAGGCACACCAGCCCCACGATCTCGGGGTTGGCGCTGGCCGGCGCCCCCACCAGCGCCGCCAGCGTGGTAAGGCTCACCTCCAGCGCCGGCTCGGCGCCCGAGGCCAGCAGCTCGTTCAGCCGCCGGCTGGCCGCCTCGTCGGTGAACAGCCCCTCGCGCCGCTCGTCGGGGACGCTGGCCCACAGCGTCACGTCGCGCAGCGACTGCCACAGCACCAGCCCCACCTGCCCCGGCAGCTCGTCGAACAGCTGGCTCCCTTCCAGCAGCTCGTCGGGCTCGTGCAGCAGCACCGGGGGCACGCACCAGCGCCGGGTGGCGTTACGGCGTGAGACACGCGCCCGGGGGGCCGCTTTTCGTTTCCTCGCCGCTTCCATGCTCCGCTCCCTTGTCCGGCGCGCCCGGCGGGGGCGCGCGCGTGGCCGGTTGTGGAGGGGCCCGTCACACCGCGGGCTTGACGCGGCCCCTCCCCTCGTCCTACTGTTTGGCTGAAGCTCCCACAACAAGTGGACAAAGTGGACAGGGAAGTATAGCTTCCCGGCGCGCGCGAGTCAATGGCGTCGAGCAGTGCGGCTCTCACGGTGGCCGTGTTGAGGCAGGCGCTGCGTGCCGAGGTGGGCGCGCGGTCGCTTCGCCACGTTTCGCGCCAGGTGGGGATGAGCCCCGCCGGGCTGCAGAAGTTCGTGGACGGCGCCCGCCCCTACACCGCCACGCGCCGCAAGCTGGAGCGCTGGTACGTGCTGCACGGCCCCGGGCGGCTGGCGCAGGGGCTCACCGGCCCCTCGGCGCTCACCATCCTGCGCGTGCTGGTGCAGGACCTGTCGCCCGCGCGCCACCGGCAGACCATCGAGGAGCTGGTGAAGAGCCTGGGCGCGGCGTACCAGTCGGCCCGCCTCCCCGAGCCGGGGTGGCTGGCCGAGGTGCGGGCCGAGGTGGAGCGCCTGCAGCACATGAACGGGCGGGAAGCATCCGCCTGACCCGGCGGGCGGGACGGCCGAGCCCGTCGCCCCCTTCCCCATCCGAAACGACACCCGGCCGGCCGCCGCCCACCGCGGCGGCCGCCTGAGCACACCCCTATGAAGATCCGCGACGCGTTCCTCACCCTCCTCCTCTGCGCCGCCCCGCTGCTCGCGGGGTGCCGCGGCCGATCCGGCGACCCGCTGGTGATCGCCATCGCCGGGCCGCTGGAAAAGGCCAACGGCCGCTCGATGAAGCTGGCCGCGCAGATGGCCGTGGACGAGATCAACCGCGCCAACGGGATCGGCGGCCGGCAGGTGCGGCTGGAGTGGGGCGACGACGACGCCGACCCCGCCAGGGCGATCGAGGTGGCGCGGCGGCTGCGCGCCAACCCGCAGGTGCTGGCGGTGGTGGGGCACGTGAACAGCGCGGCGTCGCTGCGCGCGGCCACCATCTACAACGCCCCCACCAGCGACAGCGTGCCCGGCGACCCGGTGGTGGAGATCTCGCCCGCGTCGAGCAGCCCGCAGCTCACCACGGCCGGCGAGTGGACCTTCCGCATCTGCCCCACCGACCTGGAGTTCTCGCCGGCGCTGGCGCGGAAGGCCGCGCAGCTGGGCACTCGCAGGGCGGCGGTGATCTACGCCGACGACGACTACGGGCAGGGCGTGGCCGCCACCTTCCGCGACGCGTTCAGCCGCGCCGGCGGTTCGGTGGTCACCAACGACCCCTACCTTCCCGTGGTCTATACCGAGGCCACCACGCTCGACCCCTACCTGCGGCGCGCCTTCCAGCGCGGCGCCGACGCGCTGGTGATCGGCGGGCAGGCCACCGAGGGGATCAAGATCATCGCGGCGGCGCGGCGGCTGGGCTTCACCGGGCCGATCCTGGGCTCCGACGGCCTGACGGGGGTGAAGGACTTCGGGGCGGTGGCCGAGGACGTGTTCGTGAGCTCGGCCTTCCTCCCCGACCGGCGCTCCGACAAGGCGCAGCAGTTCGTCACCCGCTACCGCGAGCGCTTCAACGAGACCCCCGACCACCGCGGGGCCATGACCTACGACGTGATCTACATGCTGAAGGACGCCATCGAGCACGGCGGCGCCACCCGCAGCCAGATCCGAGACTACGTGGCGCGGATCGGGCGGGGGCGGCCCAGGTTCGAGGGTGTGTCGGGATCCATCCAGTTCGACGAGAACGGCGACGTGGTGGGCAAGGAGGTGGCCGTGGGCGTGGTCCACGGCGGCCAGCTCGTCACCGCCCGCTAAAGTCGATCGGCCGACGAATCCAGAGCGCCCCGGGTCCGCTGCGGCCCCGGGGCGCCCTTTCATTCTTCTCCTCCGCTTCCGTGCCGCCGCCGAGCCTGCCGGGGGTCACACGGAGGAGCGGAGACGACCGGAGCAGCGGAGAACGACGCCCGACCCGAGAGCATACCGGGTCCGCTGGATTTTCTGCTGCAGCAGGTCCGCCGGGACCGCACGGAGGCACAGAGGTCACAGAGCCACGGGGAACCGCGGCAGCCTGCGGCACGTCCCGGTGGCTCCGTGTTCTCGGTGCCTCCGTGTGAACGCAGTCCAGCCGGATCTGGTACGGCGCACGTCTCCGCTGCTCCGTGCTTCTCCGCTCCTCCGTGTGACCCCTGCCCACTCTTCCTCGGAACGCAGCCGTCCGATCCGCGGCGAAATCGCAAAACGAAGAAGCCGGTTCGACCGCGTTGGATCGAACCGGCCTCAGTCGCCCCTGCGGATGAAGGGGATCGGGAACCTGCTCCGCCGCCTGGGCTGGATCACGGTGATGCGGAAGTAGTCGCTCTTCCCGTCCACCACCAGTTCGCAGTAGTACACGCCCGTGGGCACCGGCCTGCCGTTCAGGTCGCGGCCGTCCCAGTAGCTCACCTTCCGGCCGGGCTCGGTGTAGCGGAGGTTGTTCACCGGCACGTCCCGCCCGCGGGGGTGGCCCACGGCCTTGGGGATCGCGACGAGCTGACGAAAGATGTTGACGATCCGGATGGAGACGACCCGGGCGTCTCCGCTCTGGAACAGTTCCTCCTCCAGGTAGAACGGGATGTAGGTGTCCGGGTTTGCCGGGTTTGGATAGTTCTGCTCCAGCCGGAAGCCCTTCTGGGCTACCACCGGGTGGCCTCCGTTGGGGTCCTGCGCCCGTGCCGCGGGGGGAGAGAGAAACCCGTAGATTACCAGGAGGAGGAGCAGAACAGGCGGGGCGCGAAGCATCACCACCTCTCTCTGTTCATGCGGTTACCGTCCCATCGGCCTCCTGGTGCCCGGGCAGGGTGAACGTATGCGCAAGTGGGGAACTGGCCTCAGTATATCCGCGCCCGACAGGATGGGTCAAGCGACCCGTCCCCGGGTGCGAAAAGCACGGATTCGCGGATGGAACCCACGAGGCGCTGAAACGCGGCAGGGCGCCGCCGCGACGGAATACCCGCGCGCCGGCCGAACGATCCCCCGCGCCTAGCCGCCGTCCTCCGGAGCCTCGCCCTCCCCTTCGTCCCCCGCCGTGGCCGGGGACGCCCGCATCTGCTCCAGGAACAGCTCCAGCGAGCGGAAGGCGCGGTCGTGGGCCACGTGCGTCTGCAGGAACGCCCGCAGCAGCGCGCGGTGCAGGCCGGGGCTGCCGAGCCGCTCCGGCGTGGCGCCGCGCACCATCGCGTGCAGCTCGGCCCTCGACGCGGCGTCGATCACCCGCCCCGCCGGCCGGCAGCGCAGGCACGCCACGCCGCCGGCCGTGGTGTCGAAGCGCACCGGCTCGGCGGCCACCAGCGGGCGTTCGCAGACCACGCAGTGGCCGGTGGCCGGCTCGAAGCCCAGCAGCGCCACCAGCGTCCACGCGCCGGTGAGCGCGGTGCGCAGCGCCGCGTCCGCGTCGGGCGCGGCGGCGATCGCGTCCCAGGCGGCCAGCAGCGCCTCGTAGACTTCCGGGTGCGCCTCCTCGGTCCCCGCGCTCAGCACCAGCTCGGCGAGGAGCGAGGCGCCGGCGAACCCGGCCAGCGAGCGCCCCAGCGCCTGCCGGCTGCGCACCAGGTCGAAGCCGCCCAGCGTGTGCAGGTCGCGCCCGTACTTGTAGTAGAAGGTCGCCGTTCCCTCGGTGAACGGCTCCAGCACGCCGCCGTACCGGCTCCTGGGCCGCAGCGCGCCCTTGGCGATCACGCTGGTCAGCCCCATCTCCAGCGTGTACAGCCGCAGGATCTTGCTGGTCTCGCTGTACGGAAAGCTCTGCAGCACCAGCGAGCGGGTGGTGACCAGCGCCACGGCCGGCCCTCCCTACCCCGCCGCGCGCGACCGCCGCGCGGCGATCACCACGCCCGCCGCGAGGATCGCACCGGCGATCGCCAGCGCCGCCCAGCGGGGGTCCACCGGCGGCGGCCTGGGCCCGCGCCAGTCGATCGCCACGCTCGCGCCGGGCGCCAGCGCCGTCTTCATGTAGCGCGTGAACCGCTCGCCCTCGGCGCTGAACGGCACCCCCTCGCCGATCCCGCTCGCGGTGACGTCGGGCGCGGGCTGGCGCACGTAGACGAACAGCGTGTCGGTCGCGCGGCCGGGGGCCACGGGGAGGCGCTTCACCTGCGCGGGAAGGCGGTAGCGGAAGAAGAAGTCGCGGTCGCCGGGAACCAGCGGGTCGGTGAGCCAGGCGCGGTCGCCCACCCGCGCCAGGCCGGGGTTGGAGGCCCGCGCGCTGTCGGCGCGGTCGCCCTCGCCCGCCTCGAACCGCTCCACGCCGGGGGGAAGGAGGATCGACACCAGCGGGCGCCCCTCGGAGACCAGGGTGCGGCGCGCGGGGTTGCGCAGGCGGATGATCTCGGCCACCTGCATGCTCCCGTCCATGTCGGGGATCAGGAACACGTCGCGCCGGCTCACCCGCACCGAATCGGCCAGCGCCGGGCCGCTGGCCGTGTCGTAGACGGTGATCGCGTACCCGGCCGGGCTCTCGTCCGGGTGGATGGCGGGGCCGAAGTAGCGCACCCCGTCGGCGATGGCGGTGGAGAAGAAGACGGTGAACCCGGCGGCGCTGTCCGCCTTCGGCAGGCGGAAGGTGAAGCCGCCGTCGGGCCCGGCCACGGTGCTGTCGATCTGCCCGCGGGCGCTCTGCGTCACGCGGTGCAGCTGCACGGCCACGCCGGGGCGGGTGCCGCCGCCGGGGCGCACCACGCGGCCGTGCAGCACCTGCTGCGCGGCGGCGGTGGACGCCGAGGCAACGAGCGCCGCCGCGGCGGCGAACAAAACGAGCGCGAGGCGAGCCGCCACGGGGCGGGCCGCCTCGCGAGGCGAGCGGAGGGGGATCAAGGGTTAAACCGGCCCAGGTCTTCGGGGTTCAGGCGGCGCAGGTATTCCTTCAGCTCGTCCGGGCTCAGCCCCGGCGTGGGGGGCATTCCCGGCGCCGCGTCCTCGTCTTCGCCCTCGGCGGATTCGTCGGGCGCGGCGATCTCGAAGGCGGCGGCGGTCAGCAGCTCGTCGCCCGCGAACAGGTCGGCGCGGGTGCGCAGCGCGATGGCGATGGAATCCGACGGCCGCGCGTCGATGGTGAACAGCTCCTCGCCGCGCTGGATCACCAGCTCGGCGAAGTAGGTGTTCTCCTCCACCCGGGTGATCAGCACGCGGGTGAGGGTGCCGCCCAGCCCGCGGATGATCGGCGAGAACAGGTCGTGGGTGAGCGGGCGGGCGAACTTCATCCCGGCCAGCTCCATGGCGATGGCGCTGGCCTCGGCCGGCCCGATCCAGATCGGCAGCACCCGGTCGCCGTCGTCCTCCTGCAGGATGACGACGGGAGACTTGGTGTTCTGGTCGAGCCCCAGGCTCTGCACCCGTACCTTGATCATTGCGTGGCGCTGTGAGCGCGGCGGTGGGTCGCGGTGTTTCCGTCGGGTCCCGTGGCGGCAATACGTCCCCGCCGCACGCTTTGTTCCGCGAACTGCAAGGGGACAGGGGACAGGGGACAGGGGACAGCCGGCAGAACGGTCGGGGCGAGGATCCGTCGCGCTCCGGCGGCCCCGCGCGCCCTCGATGCGGCGCCACGCGTCACCCGGGTCGCCGGCCCGAGCCCGCCCGCTGTCCCCTGTACCCTATCCCCTGTACCCTGACTCCCTACGCCTTGGCCGCCGTGCGCAGGTCGTCCACGCGCGGCGTGTCTTCCCAGGGGAACAGGCGCAGCTCGCGGCCGTTGCCGGTCACCTGGCTGGTGCGCCCGAAGTGGCCGTAGGCGGCGGTGGGGCGATAGATCGGGTTGCGCAGGGCCAGCGCCTGGATGATCCCCTTGGGCGTGAAGTCGAACACCTCCACCAGCGCCCGCTCGATCGCCGCCTCGTCCACCGTGGCCGTGCCGAAGGTGTCCACGCGCACCGACACCGGCTGCGCCACCCCGATCGCGTACGCCAGCTGGATCTCGCACCGCCGCGCCAGCCCCGCCGCCACCACGTGCTTGGCCGCCCACCGCGCCGCGTAGGCCGCGCTGCGGTCGACCTTGGTGGGGTCCTTGCCGCTGAAGGCGCCCCCGCCGTGGCGCCCCATCCCGCCGTAGGTGTCCACGATGATCTTGCGCCCGGTGAGCCCCGCGTCGCCGTGCGGCCCGCCGATCACGAAGCGGCCCGTCGGGTTCACGTGGATCGTCGCCTTCGCGGGGTCGAACAGCCCCTCCGGCAGCGCGGGGGTGATCACGTGCCGGATCACCGCCTCGCGGATCTCCTCCTGCGTCGCTTCCGGATCGTGCTGCGTCGACACGACCACGGTGTCGACGTAGACCGGGCGGTCGTCCTCGTAGACCACGGAGACCTGCGTCTTCCCGTCGGGGCGCAGCCACTCCACCGTGCCGTCCTTGCGCACGGCGGCCAGCCGCTCGGCCATGCGGTGCGCCAGCAGGATCGGCGTGGGCATCAGGGCGTCGTTCTCGTCGGCCGCGTAGCCGAACATCATCCCCTGGTCGCCCGCGCCGCCGGTGTCCACCCCCTGCGCGATGTCGGGGCTCTGCCGGTCGATGGTGGTCATCACCGCGCAGGTGTGCCCGTCGATCCCGTACTGCGCGTCGGTGTAGCCGATCGACTTGAGGGTGCCGCGGACGATCGCCGGGATGTCGACGTAGGTGGTGGTGGTGATCTCGCCGGCGACCACGGCCACGCCGGTGGTCACCAGCGTTTCGCAGGCCACGCGGCCGGTGGGGTCGTCGGTCAGGATGGCGTCCAGGACGGCGTCGGAGATCTGGTCGGCGATCTTGTCCGGATGCCCCTCGGTGACCGACTCGGAGGTGAAGAGCTGGCGGCGTGCCACGGCGCTGGTCTCGCGGGAAATGGGAGGCGAAGGATGCGGAAGTCGCGTTGCGGCGTGAAGATACCCTACGCCTCGGAGTGCGACAAGCTCCACGCCCCGCCGAACTTGGAGAGGTCCAGCACCTTCCCCAGCCGCGAGGTGAGCGCGTGCAGCACCGCGTCCGGCGTCCCCGCGCGCACCGCCTCGCGCGCCGCCTCCTCGGCCTCGGCGAAGGTCACCGAGCGGATCAGCTTCTTGATCTCGGCGAGCGACGCGGGGCCCACGGAGAGGGAGTTCACCCGCATCCCGATCAGCATGAACGCCGCCAGCGGGTTGGCCGCCACCTCGCCGCACACCGAGACCTCGATCCCCGCGTCCCTCCCCGCGCGCGCCACGGCGTCCAGCAGCCGCACCACCGCGGGGTGGAAGGGGTTGTAGAGCTTGGCCAGGCGGCTGTTGCCGCGGTCCACGGCCAGCGTGTACTGCACCAGGTCGTTGGTGCCGATGGAGAAGAAGTCCACGTGCCGCGCCAGCTCGGCCGCCGAGAGCGCCGCGGCCGGCGTCTCCACCATGGCGCCCAGGCTGTAGCGCTCGGGTACGGCGTGCCCCTCGGCCGCCAGCTGCTCGCGCACCTCCTCGATGTGCCGGCGGCTGGCCTCCACCTCGGCGATCTCGTTGATCAGCGGGAGCATGATGCGCACGTCGCCGTGCGCCATGCTCCGCAGCAGCGCGCGCAGCTGGGTGCGGAAGATCTGCGGCTCGTCCAGGCACACCCGGATCGCCCGCCATCCCAGGAAGGGGTTCTCCTCGGGGGTCATGTGCAGGAACGCCGGGAACTTGTCGCCCCCCAGGTCGAAGGTGCGGATGGTGACCGGGCACCCGGGGAACGCCTCGGCCACCGACCGGTACGCCCGGTACTGCTCCTCTTCGCCCGGCGCCGTGTTCCTTCCCACCACCAGGAACTCGGTGCGGTAGAGCCCCACCCCCGACGCGCCGTGGGTGCGCGCGTTCCCCGCCTCGCCGGGAAGGTCGATGTTGCTGAGCAGCTTCACCTCCACCCCGTCGCGCGTGGTGGAGGGCATGTGGGCGAGGAGGACCAGCTCCTGCTCCCACTCGCGGATGGCGAAGTCGCGCTCGCGGTAGGCGCCGGTGTCGGCGTCGGTGGGCTCCACGATCACCCGGCCGTTGCGCCCGTCCAGGATGATCTCCTGCCCGTCGCGCACCTGGTCGGACAGGTCGCCGAGCGAGACCACGCAGGGGATGTCGAGCGAGCGGGCCAGGATGGCGCTGTGCGAGGTGCGCGTCCCCAGGTCGGTGGCGATCCCGATCACGTACTCGGGGTCCAGCTGCACGGTGATGGACGGCGTGAGCTCGCGCGCCACCAGGATCACGTGCTTGTGGTCGCTGCGGCTGGAGATCTCGGGGTCGGGAAGGTCCATCAGCCGGCGCAGCACGCGGTTCTGCACGTCGGCCAGGTCGTTCAGCCGGTCCAGCACCATCGGGTGGCTGCTGTGGGAGAGCGCGCTCTCCCACTCCAGCACCCGCCACTCGAAGGCGCGCTCGGCGGTGAGGTGGTTCTCGCGGATGTAGCCTATGGTGCCCTGCAGCAGGTCGGCGTCCTCGAGCATGAGCACCTGCGGCTCGAAGATCTGCGCCTCCACGTCGCCCATCTTCTCGGCGGTGCGCGCCTGCAGCTCGCGAATGCGGCCCCGGGCCCACTCGCAGGCGTCCAAAAAGCGCTGCACCTCGTCCTCCACCCGCTCGGGGGCCACCGTGGCGCCGTGGGGCACGCGCGGCACCTCCCAGCGCAGCACCCGCGCGGGAGCGATCACAATGCCCGGCGAGG
>Ga0207706_10000073_pt1 | contig 103803 bp, 124 predicted proteins | sample KBSC53metaG_FD_184318 | JGI IMG/M metagenome (GOLD analysis project Ga0207706, IMG submission 184318) | Corn rhizosphere microbial communities from Kellogg Biological Station, Michigan, USA - KBS C5-3 metaG (SPAdes) (version 2) | ecosystem: Host-associated > Plants > Roots > Rhizosphere >...
CAGCAAGAAGAAGATACCAGCTATCCATAACAAGAAGTTGGCGACCAACCGTAGAAGGTGATTTGTTTTACTCCGCATAGTTCTGGTTGCATTATATGGTAGTTTTAAGGAAAAGAGAAAGATTCTATTTTAAGATAATCAATATTTAACAATTTTAGTCTCAAGTGATGGGCGCCTCTGTTACTAAATACAGATTCTAATAAGGAAGTTCTTAGCGAATCGCATTATTAATGTGATCTAGTCGTTGGTTATAGGCATCTTGTCGAGTGAGAGTGTGGCAGTGTGCAATGGTGTCTGCTAGAATGCTAGTTAATAATGATTGCAGGTTATTCGGTCGAGGAGGGCTTTGAAGAGGGTTCTTACGCTTGGGTGCACTTTGGGGTGCGAGAGTCGGATAATGCTCCAGTAGCCGTAAAGTTTGCCCGGGAGTCTGACCAAAAGTCGCTCGAAAGGTTTATGTTTGAGAATCGAATCCTCAGGGAGCTAGACGGCCACCCTAACATCGTTCGAGCCTATACGGAAGTTGGAAAGGCCACGCGGGGGAATGCCCATAAGCATTACTACGTCATGGAACGTTTAAAATGTAATTTATCAAAATGGTTGGATACCGCATTTACGAGCGACTCTTACGAGGTAAAGGTTGCCATTGTGAAGCAGATCTACGCAACTATTAAAATGATACACGATAAGAATTATGTTCATAGGGATCTTCACGAGGGTAACATCTTAATGGATATAGTGGGAGGCGCTATAACTCCAAAGCTATCGGACTTTGGGAGCGCATATGATTTATCGAGACCAAAAAAACTCACCAAGCCCAATAAGTTAATGTGGGGTGACTTATTGCTTCCGCCGGAGATAGCATTCGGAATTATAGATGCCGACGATCCGAATTACAAAAACGGAGATTATTATGCAGCTGGGATGCTCGTTAAGGTCATTTTCATAGGCGGCTTTGATACAGAGGGATTTCTATGTACTCTCCAAGGATCTATCCAGAGGTTTAAGCAGAAAGCTACAGGCCAGATGAGTGACAGATACCTATCTGCAAGAAAAAGTCGCGAGCAGCGATACCAAGACTATTTGGAATGGTGTAGTGCGGAGAGTGCAAAGTTTAATGATGCATGCAAATTTGATGACTTGGAGGATGACGAGCTTGCGGCAAAACTCTCAGTACTGGTGGAGAAATCCTCAAACTTAGACTACAATCAAAGAGAGAATAATCCTGACGAATTAATGAGATTTGTAAATGGAATATAAACTATGCCAGCTTTAGTTCTTACAGACAATGTTAAGCCGGTTGCGCTTAACTATAGTAGCGAGGAAGACGAGCAGCCGAGTGCTAGTCGCTCGACGCAGTCTAAGATTGACTACAGTATTCTTGATAGCAATTCAGACTTTTCAATGAAGGATTACCATCGAGAGGTGGTGGAAAGATTAAAAGAGTATGAGAACCCACGCTCGCTTCTAAGGCTTGGCGACATACATTTTGGAGACAAAAAGTACGCAAGAGCTGCGAAATCATATATTGCCGCATTAAAACTGGCTCCTAAGTCTTCCGAAATACTTAAGAAAATCATTGCCTGTTATGTAAAAGAGGGAAAAAATATAGAAGTAGATACATTCTTTAAAGCTCTTGTAGATGCGACGAACAAAAGTCGCTATATAAATGACTACCTAAACTTCAGAGTTGTTAAGATGAGCAACACGCCAGAAGAGAGGGCCCAAACTAAATCATTACTCTTGAAATATATCGATGCCGATAGAAATGTTGCTGATTTTCATAATATACTTGGCTTATTCTATCTCACGGTTGAAGGTGAACTTAATGAGGCTAAAGAGCGGTTTTCTACAGCAATTCAAATCGACGCTTCTCATGTGCACGCAACAAATAACCTTGGTGTATATTACTCAACCGAGGGTAAGTATGAGGAGTCTCTGGAATGGTTTAGAAAGGCTAACGAAATCGACCCTGCGTACCCGTATGCTTATCAGAATATCGCTTCTTCATTATTGCAATTGAAAAGAGTATCAGAGGCGTATGGCATTCTAAAAGAGGCATATAAAAGAGAAGTTAAGCTTTCTAATAATTGGCTGGGTATTTTGTCTCAACTATCTATGGATAACGAGGAAGACTACGAGCTTGCGGCAGAAGTGCTGGTAAAGCTCAAGAAGAACGATCCAATTGATCCTAAGGTCTTTAACAATCTTGCCGTAGTGTATCAGCGTCTTCAAGATTATGATGAGGCTATTGATAATTTTGAAATAGCACGTGATCTTCTTAGAAACCAAGCGAAGGTAGTCAGAAGAATCGATATTGCTGGGGGGACTATACTTTTCAATCTAGCGCGGCTTTACAATGAGCTTGGTAAACCTAATAAGTCGGAAAAGACCCTAGACGAACTTATAAAGTACTTTCCAAAGCATCCAGACGCTTTGAATTATAAAGCGAGATTCCTAATGGAGCGACGCAATTATGATGAGGCAAAGAAGGTTCTTTTGCAAGTCATTCATATTGAACAGGGTAACGTTGAAGCGGCTATTAATTTAAGCTATATTTACGATGCCTTCGATCTTGACTATAGGAAAGCGAGAGATGTTCTTAAAAATCACGTTGAAGTTACAGATAAAGGCCGCCATGGACAGCTAGTCCTCAATAATTATGCGTACGCTCTACTAAAAACAGGGCAGATAGATGAAGCTGCTTCGATTATAGAAACACTTAAAGGCGATATTAGGGAATTTGATTCAACAAGAGCGCTCTATTATTTGTGCAAAGATGATGTCCAAAAAGCGGACGACCTATATGACAGTGTTCTTGATTACTTCAAGGCAAGTGGTGATGATTTTAATTTCGCTATGAATGCAGCTTTTTCTTATTATGAAAGAGCAAACTATTTCCTGAGTAAAGGTGAGCCGGAGCGTAGCCGTGAGTACATACAAAGAGCACTTGAGATTGAACTACCCAACAAGAAGCTTAGAGGGATGCTCTTGGAAATGAGACTAAAATTGCCAAAGCCAGACCTTGTTTAGCTTACCTTGATTGGAAATTAATAACTAAGCAGATTTTATGATGGATGCTACTAATAATAATCACGACACCCAAGAAAGTACACGAATAGCCATCGCCGCAGTTATTGTGGCGAGCTTGCTTGCAGTATGGACTTTAAAGCCAGAAGTACCAAGCATGCTATTTGTACCCGTCAGCGCTGTCCTGTTGGGCTTTCTTGTGACGGGCTTCTCTGCATTCGCTTTTATCTTAGGCAAGGGCTTTGAATTGAGCTATGACGGTAAAGATCGAAAGTTACTAGCTAAAATAAATCGATTCTCTTACAAGTTTGCAATGACAGCGTATCTTGTTATTCCTGGCTCAATCTTTGTGCTCTATTTTATAGACTATCTCAATAAGATTGCGAAGTCAGGAAACGCCTTTGGCGCCATCGGTATTGTACTTGTCGGCATGGCTATATCTGCAATACTTGTGCGTAAAGACATTAAGGAAATAGTAGTGACGATACGTGAACTGAGGAAGAGGTAATTACGCAACAGGTAATTAACCAAGATTCTGATAATATAGCTATATGAAATTTGGAATGCGAAAACCCTCAATACGTCGACGCATAGCAGCGCGTACATCTGTTAAGCGATATGTCAGGCATAATCTTGGTCTCAAAGCACCAAAAGGCGCAGGCTGGGTGACGAATCCGAAAAAAGCAGCGTATAACCGTGTATATGGGCGAACTTCGTTTAGCCTTGATAAACTTCTCAAGAAGCTCCTGAAATAACTTCTGATCAGGGGTTTGAGATGGGGTCAGCTCTAAAATAGCAGAGTATTTTTTAGTGGTTACAGTTTATGTTCTAATTGTTAACTTAAAGTAAATAATTAGCCTATTCTTAAATTCTAGTAAAAATCCTATTGCCAATATATTTTGCGTCGTTTATGCTGAAAGCATCAAAGTTGTGGAGGGGGTTCTATGGCGCGAAGTGTGTTAGGTGTAGTTAGTAAAATCAAAAAAACGAAAGCACGTGCTAGTCGCGCGCTTCTTTTGTTTCTTATACTTACGTTAACATTTGGCCTTGTTGAGCCAGGCGCTTCGTTAGCATTGGCTGAATCAGCAAATGCGAGGAAGTTCGATACCAACTTTAAACTTGATCCACTGAAGTCAAAAGACGCTCAGGATACGACAAACCTCACGCAAGGGACGGGTGGCCCATTGACGCTACCAACCGTCAAAGATCCGAAAGGCCATAAATACGAGGATACCAGCAAGCGCACAGCCTTTACGTCGACATATGTAAACAACGATGGCACGAAGACGATGGAGTATTCCGTCAATCAGCGCAACTACAAGGACGGTTCAAGCTGGAAGCAGATCGATAACAGCCTTAACGCCGTCACGGAAAAAGCACCAGATCCAACCTTGTGGCAGACTATTACGGGCACACAGCCAGAAGCTCCTGAACCGGAAGAGTTCAAGGGTAAAGCAGGAACGATGAGCGCAGACATCCAGCCACTTGCTGATGGTGTAACGATGAACGTAGCAGGCAAGACTATTGTCATGAAGCCAGTTGGCGCGCGCGACGTAAAGCCGACTAAGCAAGACGATAACAGTGTTATCTACAAAGATGCGTGGCCAAACGTAGACCTCGAATATGAGCTACGTGGTGAATCAATTAAAGAAATTATTATCGTCAAGAACAAAGACGCTCAGACAGATTTCAATTTCTCAGTTACCGGTGGTAAAGTCATTAACCACCCAACACGCCAAGGTGAGCTAACAATTGAAGGGCTTCCAGAAGAGTATAGTTTCAGCGCTCTTACTCTCAGCCTTCAAGACCGTGGGGTAATTAGCGAGAGTCACGTATCGCAGGCCCCAAACAAAGCCGCTGACGGTATTGCAGTCACGCTAGATAAAGACTGGATGAAAGCGCAGCCAGCAGACTCATTCCCAATGCGTATCGACCCGAGCCTCGCTAAGGATTCAACGGGCTACTGGATGTTCAAATCCGATGGCTACAGCTGTGGCAGTAGCAACTGTTATGCAAACATCGGTTCGGTCTATGACGGGAGCTGGAAATTCTGGCGTTCATACATTCAATTCCCGTACGGTGAATTAGCAGGAAAGAAAGTTCTTAACGCAGATCTACACGGATACTTTCAGGGCGGCATTGGTGGCGACACTGCATCTCGCTCCATCGCGATGGGGCACGCAAACTGTATTGCATACGGATGCCTCGGGTCGCAAGTAGGGCTAACCACTGCAAGTACAGACTTCGACATTGACTTTACGACTAATCTGCAGCAAACCGTCAACAACAATGACTGGGGTGCGGTATGGAGCTTGTGGGGTGAAGAGGGCGGATATAAAACGTACAAGCCGTACTGGGACATTGTCGCGTACATTACCTACGACACGCCAACACCAATTGCGACTCCTGTAACACCAGCTGATAAGCAGGTCATGGTCGACACAATGCCAACTCTGAAAGTTAATCCTGTAAGCGACGCAGATGGCGATACGGTAAAGTACTACTTCCGTGTCAGTACAAATAGTGATGCGGAGACAGGTGCAGTCATCAATTCTGGTTGGATCGATACACCGCAGTGGTCGATTCCAGATGGTATCCTCCAAGACGGAACAACCTACTACTGGCATGTATATACACTTGGCGCAACGCAGACGAATCCAAACTACGTCCGTCAATTCAAGGTTGACCTACGTACAGGTAAGGACAGTACGCAAAGCTACGATACGGTGGGGCCTGTTGGAGTGGATCTCGCAACAGGAAATGTTTCACTGGATACAAGCACCCATGATATGAGCACGCTTGGTGGCTCTATGGGGCTGTCGCTCTCATATAACACGCCAAACAGAGCAAAGAAGGGCCTGAAGGGTGAGTACTGGAATTTGTCATCTGGATATAGCTTTGCAAGCGGCGCACCAACAAGTACGCCGACAAGCACTGTTCGTGACAGTAAGATAGATAATGTCTGGGGCTCAGGAGCTCCAACAAATGCCAATGGTATTCATGCTGATTGGTTCTATACGCGATGGACGGGTCAGTTCACTGCACCAACAACAGGCAGCTACTACTTTGGCGGAAATAATGATGATGGGATGAGTGTCTGGGTTAATAATACTCAGGTTTACAACAACTCATACTCGGTCGGGGCACCGCAATACGGAACTGCAGTTACCTTGCAGGCAGGACAGGTTGTGCCTCTCCGTGTTGAATACATGGAGGCAACGGGAGCTGCAACAGCACGACTCTTTGTGAAGGGTGCAGTTACAGAACAAGTAGTACCACAAGATTGGTTGAGTACGAATATCACTAACCAGTCGCAGAATTACGGTCTTACCGGTCGCTATTATACGAACCCTGGATTCGCAGATATTGACGCTGCACAACAAGATCCATCACGGCTCATGCTTGTCCGTCGCGATACAAAGATGTCACTGAACTTTGGTTCTGGTGGTCCTGCAGCGGGTATGCAAACAGACAACTTTATGGCTCGTTGGACAGGGTATATTACAGTCCCAACAGCAGGCCAATACAAGCTCGGTGCAGACTCCGATGATGGTATCCGCATCAAGGTGAATACGGGTAGTTGGCAAACTCCGCTCAACTCTTGGACTGATCAAGCTGGAAGGTTTATGGGCAGCGCAGTAAGCTTACCAGCAAACACGCCAATTCCTATCCAAGTAGACTGGTATGAGCGAAGCGGCGGTGCATCAATCAATCTTCTTATCCAGAGCGATGACGCTGGTGTGCCATTGCAAGAAATGCCTGTGACATGGCTAACACCGGATGCAAATGTACTCCCAGACCAATGGAAGCTTGGTATCGATGCGGGGGGAAGCGTGAACTATGAGCGACTCCGTGCTTCGAACAGCTCAGTAATCCTGGAAGATTCAACTGGAAGCACTCATGAGTACAAGTACACAAACGGTGGCTACAAGCCTCCAGTGAATGAAGATGGTACGCTCTCGAAGAACCCAGACAATACGTACACATTGACTGATGTTGATGGGCGAGTATATGTATTTGATGCAAATGGTCAGCTTACCTCGCTTACCTCGCCAACGGATGATCGCCAACCAGCAGCGCTCAAGTATACATATGGCGGAAGTCCATCACGCCTACTGAAGATTGAAGATGGCACAACGAGCACGCGATATGCAACCGTCTACTACAAAGGCGTGAATGACACTAATAATATCTGTGATAAGAATGGCACCAATAACCCATCAAGTTTGTTCGGATTAATTTCGAGCTTTGCCGATGCGCCTGCTGGAAAGCTATGTGCCTTCAAGACAAGTGATGGTGACGTTACTAATCTCTACTACGATGGCAATGGCAATCTTGCACGTATCGTAACTCCTGGCGGACAAGTAACAGACTATGCTTATGATGCCGTAGGGCGTATTACAGCAGTACGCGACAGCACAGCAGCTGATGCTATTGCTGCTGGCGTACGTACTAATGATGCAACAGTTACCTCAGAACTCTCATACGATAGCCTTGGTCGTATCGTCAGCGTTAAAGCACCTGCAGCAAACGCTAATGACGCTCGGCTCGAGCATACTATAGCGTACGTACCAGGCTCGACAGACATGCACATTACAGGTGCATCCGAGCCAAATGGGTACAGCAAGCGCGTACAGTATGACTCACTCCTGCGTACAACTGCTGAAAGTGATCTTACGGGTAAAACTACGCAGACCGAATGGGACTCAGTAAAGGATTTGCAGCTATCGAGCACCGATGCAACAGGCCTCAAGAGTACGACCATTTATGACGGTGACGATCAACCGACCGATAGCTATGGTCCCGCACCAAGTGCATGGTATGGTGCTGATCGCAAGCCATCTGCAGGATACGTAGACCAAATACCGCACACGAATACCGGATATGATGAAGGTAGCAAAGGCTTCGCAGTTAGTTGGTATAACCTCAAGAGCGCAAACATGGCAATGGTCGGCGCGCCAAAGTTCAATCACTTAGGGTATGCAAATGGCGCAACGGCTATGAATCCAGCCAGGACAGCATTCGATTACCGTAGTTATGCATTGCCAATGACGCCAGATACTTCAATCAGCGGGGTTGATGGATATGGAGTTCGGGCAACGGGTAAGATTACATTCCCATCTACAGGGACCTACACCTTCAAAACGTGGGCTGACGACAGTATCCGTTTGAGTGTTGATGATCAGATTCTCATGAGCAACTGGGGCACGAAGACGGAAGGTGTTGCGCAGAACGCATATACTGCGACATTCTCAGCGGTTGCAGGCAAGACATATCGAGTTCAGCTTGAGTATGGCCACGTTGGTACGCCTGGCGCATTCGAGGTTTGGCTTTCTGGTGCTGGCATTCCAGATATGTCAGGTGGCCGAGGCCTTGGCGCGAATGACTGGTCATCATATCTTAAGCCTGGCTATAATCTCACTACGAGTACAACAGCGTATGACAGCCAGCTCGGTAACGTCATGAGTACTACACAATACTCTGATCCAGCGTATGGCACTATTAGCAGTACGACACTTGATCCAAGTGGCATCAACTACCAAAGCCAGGCTACCTACGAAGCTCCAGGTGCAGGCTTCCTTCGTCAGACCAGTAAAACTCTGCCAGGTGGTGCAAAAACCACCTACCAACACTACACTACGACGGATAGCGTCACGGTTGGTGGCACTACCTACAGCGATAAGGGCGGGTATGCTATCGACCCCTGCACCAGTAGTCCGACCTTTGGTCAGGCTATCCCGCAAGGTGGTCGGCCAAAAGGTAAGGTCGACCCAACAGGCCGCGTCACACAAACCATCTATAACATGTCAGGTGATGTAATCGCAACTCGCTATAACGGTGATGCCTGGACGTGTACCCAGTACGATACTCGCGGCCGCGTGACAACAACATCAGTGTCTGCTCGTACCGAAAACACTACGACCATTGCAGGGCGTACCATCACAAACAACTACGCTGTTGGCGCTAATCCACTAGTCACTTCAACAACAGACGATAGTGGTACTATTACGATAGAAAACGACCTTCTTGGTCGCACACTCAAGTACACTGATACGAACGGAAAAGTTACTACCAATACCTACGACGATTATGGTAAATTAACAAGTCGCACAAGCCCAATAGGCACTGAAACATACGAGTACGACACATACGATCGTCTAACTACACAAAAGCTCGATGGCGTCACATTTGCTACTGTTACCTATGACCAATACAGCCGTATCGCAAACATCCAATATCCAGCAGGCATGAGTCTCAGTAGTGTCAGCCGTGACGACCTTGGTCGTGAGAACGGCAATACGTATACACTCGGCAACGGTCAAACTCTCAGCGACCAAGTGACTCGCTACATAAGCGGAGATATTCAAAGTGGTACCGAGCTCGGAGTGAACAAATCGTACAGCTACGACAAGGCTGGCCGCCTCACGAGTGCAACTATCGGTAGCAACACTTATGCATACGGATTCGGCGCACAGGATGCCGGCTGTCCAGTAACTGCTGGATATGACGCAGGTAAAGATGGTAACCGCACCAGTATGACGGTAAATGGGCAAACAACAACCTACTGCTACAATAATGCTGACCAACTTACCAGTAGTAGTGATGTCACACTCACGGGTGTAATCTACGATAGCCATGGTAACACCGCAAGCCTGGGTGATAGTGCGCACCAAACCACTTTTACCTACGACAGTAGCGATCGTAACACTGGACTCGCGAGCGGCAACACGCAAACAGCCTATACGCGCGACGTACAAAACCGTATCGTCACACGCGAGCAAAAAGTAAATGGCGCAACTACGAGCCTTGTTAAATACGGCTTCACGGGTAGTGGTGATACGCCAGACTACCTGCTCGATAGTAATGGGGATGTAACACAAAAGTATCTAACGCTACCTGGTGATGTGATCGTGACTATTAAGCCACAATCACAAAGTGCGGGCGCAACTACCTTTAGCCTTCCTAATCTCCATGGCGACATCTTTGCCACCGTAAATGCCGACGGAGCACTTCTGAGTGCATTTATGACGGGAGCGTTTGGCGAGGCACTGCCAAATAGTCCAGTACAGGCCCTAAACACACAGGCTCAAGCGCTAACGCCGACAGCAAGCCCAACTAATGCTGCGGACGGCACAACTTACCAATACGTCGGCCAGCATGAAAAGATGACAGACACTAGTACAAGCCCTATACTGGGCGGTGTGACCCAAATGGGGGCGCGAGTGTACATTGCAAGTCTAGGACGATTCCTCTCGATTGACCCAAATGAAGGTGGTAATGCCAACAATTACGTTTACGTGAGCGATCCGGTAAATGACTTCGACCTTGATGGGAATAAAGGGATTAACTGGAATTTCATAAAAAGTGTAGTAAAAACGGTGACTCATGTAGCGTCATTCGCGTCAGTATTTCCAGGTCCTTTCGGGATGATAGCGAGCGGAGTGGCTGTAGCGGGATACTTAGCGCAAGGTAATCCTAGAGCGGCTGCGCTAGCCGGAGTGGGTCTTCTGGGACTTGGAGCGGTTGCTATGATAGGAAGAGCGGCAATCAAGGGTTATCAAATAGCAAAAGTAGCAAGGACGGCAACTGGCAACTACTCACTTGGAACTGCAGGAAGAATGACCGCTACATTCGCAAAGCGCTTCTACACTGCAAGGGGTGGCGGATTGCGCCTAGTGAGGGGGCCTGCACTTAAGAAAACTGGACCGCTAGCCGGTTCTAGGGCGTATAATTTTGAAAGATTCATTAAAAAACCAACTTCACGCAGTTTGTCGCAATATCCTAATCGAGTAGGAAACGGACACCTAAGACTACGGGGTTGGTGGTAAATAAAAGGGGTAAATTATGATCAACATTGAATTAACTGGCCTAATTAAAGAAGATGCAGCAAAGCAAATATCTAATCAAGAAAATTGGATTGAATGGAGAGCTCTTTCTCTGCTCGACAAAGATGAAAACAGGCCAATAGCCGAATGGTTTTACATCGCAGCATGTAGCCAGACGTACTACGACGAAATCTTGGAAGACGGGCCGCTAGAAGGTTACGTGATACAAGAGACTTTTGATGAAGCAAAACTATTGAACGAGGCTCATTCCAGATTTGATTCACTCAAATTTGAAGATTGGGACGACTTCTACGCGAAAATGAAGAAGCTTTTCATCTACGAGGACTAGCTTGGCAGGTCTGATGATTTAGGCGAGCGATAGTGGGTGTGGCATGCGAGACCTAGTCAAGTCTGGTAGCTCACATACTAAAAGTTTGATCCTTGATGCCAGTATAGAAAACGCTAAATTATGAATAAATCGATGTTAAATAAAACTCTTGTCTACAGGATAGTCGGATGTACAGCATGGGTTTTCTCAATCGCTATAGTCGCCTACCTCTGGACAGTCCTGGGACAGAGGGGTATAAAGGCTGATGCAGCTGGCACGATAGGACATGCCACATCCTTCGAGCTTATGCTCGGTGCTTTAGTCGTGCCGCTGGCTATTGCATCTGTAGTGTTATTACATAAAGCAAACAAAATAGACTCAAGGTATAAAACCAACTTATTGGTATTTCAAATGGGCATCACTGCAATTGGGGTCATCTACTGCATCTTCATTGCCTTTATGACTACATAGAGAAGTGATGTTGCTTACTACCTTATAAAGCATATGCCCTAGAGTCTCTCAAAAGAGCTGGTCATCAAGATTAAATCTACTGACCAGTTCTTTTAATTTATACTCATCAACATCTGAGATTGATAAAGTTTGAAATATGTCCATAACCTGGCACCATTGGAATTATTAAAAGAGTCCTTACGGGACTCTTTTGCTATAGGGGTGATTGTCGGTGTGTATAAACTGATTACCCCTGGTATACTAAAGATTATGACTGCTCAAGATGCAAATACTATTACCCTCGAAGCGTATAAAGACAAGCTTCAGACGTATATAGACAATACTCCTGAAAAAATAAATGAAGCCGAATATCCCTGGATTGATCAAGCGCTTAGTCTTATTCCTAGTGAAGGCACAATTCTCGAGATCGGTAGCGGTGCTGGTCGTAACGCACTATATATACTAGATCATGGCTACAAGCTTACGTGCACAGAGGCAATTCCAGAGTTCATTGATGCTATGCAGCAAAAAGGAATTTCCGCTCAACTCCTCAACATCCTTACCGATGAGATCGATGCACAATATGATATGGTCTTCGCAAATGGTGTGATTGTTCACTTTACTCCAGAGCAGTCTGCGAGTGTATTTAATAAGGTGCGCAACGCTCTTAACCTAGACGGTATTTTTGCCTTCTCAGTAAAAATGGGTGATGGCGAGAAATGGACAGAAGAGAAACTTGGTGCGCCTCGCTACTTCTACTACTGGAAGCTCGAGGAGTTACAATATCTAGCTAAGCAGGCAGGGTTTGAATGGGTCTCTATGACGAGTGGGAAAACAAGCCTTAAGAACGCAAGCTGGCTTTATGCCATCTTACGAAGGAGTCAATAATGAAGGTAGTAACTTCGGGTGCAAGATATGTAGATATCGACGCGTACGCATGTTGTATCGCCTATGCTGAGCTTCTGCAGAAACAGGGAACTGCTGCAAAAGCAGTGAGCGAAGCCGTCATTAACCAGAGTATTCCTGCGCTAATTCGTAACTGGCCCACTAATCTAGAGACCCAGTATCAACCCTCAAGTGAAGACACCTTTATCCTAGTGGACGTCTCGGAGCCTGAATACTTTGAGGTATTTGTAGATGCTAAACGAATTGATGAAGTGATCGACCACCACCCTGGTCTAGAGGATTATTGGCGAGAGCGTATAGGTGAGGGTGCTATTATCGAGCAAGTTGGTGCTGCATGTACGCAAATATTCGAGAAATGGGAGCGGGCGGATATGCTAAGCCAGATGAGCAAAGAAAGCGCTGGGCTTTTAATGTGCGGCATCCTGGATAATACACTTAACTTTGGAGCTGAGATAACAACCGATAGGGATCATCACGCCTATGAAGAGTTGAATAAGGTAGCACAGTTACCTGAGGATTGGGTGGCGCGATACTTTGAGGCGTGTGAGTCTGAGGTTGTCGCAGACCTATCTCAAGCAGTCAAAGATGATACGAAAACTATGAGAAGCTTCAAATCATTTGATAAGCCGCTTGCCGTGGGGCAACTTGCAATCTGGAGTGCACCTGAACTTGCAACAGGCTCGTTTGATACATTCAAAAGCATACTTGAAGAGGATCAGCCATTCTGGTTTATGAATCTCATTAGCATTAAAGATGGTCGAAGCTATTTTGTAACTGACGTTCCAGAAGTTAAAGACTGGCTTACGGAGCTTTTAAATGTAGAGTTCGATAGGAATATCGCGGCTGCAAATAGAATGTGGCTTCGTAAGGAAATTATGAAGGCGGATATTATTAAAAATCCGCTTAATAAATAATATTAACTTCATGAGCGCTCGGCTTGGGTATTGCTAGATTACTTTGTAATTGGTTATCTATTAAAGCTTCAAAAAGTTTGAGCAAGTTCTGTTCCATTGCACCATTGAAATTATAGAAAAAGGCATCGTAGGGTGTCTTTTTTGATACCATAGGACTATGAAGACAATATTTCTTGATTGGGGTGGCGTAATTGCGGACGATCCTGGTGATGAGTTTCTAGCAGAGCTTCTGCGAGAGATTGGCGCGAGCGATGAACAAATTCAAGAAATATTTCAATCGTATATGCGCCGTTTCATGCGAGGTGAAATATCCGAAGCGGACTACTGGAATGAACTGCGCGTGAATTATGGCTTCACCATCCACGATTCCATTTCGGACGAATTCAAGAAGTGGAATGGGCTTGCTGCTAACGAAAACGTACTTGCTTTAGTTGATGAAGCAAAAGCGAAAGGCTGGCAAGTCGCGATTCTTTCGAATGTTATTGAGCCTACGTATAATGTTCTCGAAGCCGCAGGTTTTTATGATAAATTTGATGCAATCATTGCTTCATGCAAAGAAGGTTTTGCAAAACCAGATACCGAAATCTATAAAATTGCACTGGAAAAACTTAACACAGCCGCCAGTGAGTCGGTTTTTATAGACGATAAACAATCAAATCTCATTCCAGCTGACACATTAGGGTTTAAAACAATTCTCGCTGAGAACCCTGAGCAAATCATCCGAGATATTAAGATCATTCTAGAAAGTTAGGTTCACTTCATGAAGTATAAAACTATTTTTATCGATTGGCATGGAACGCTATCTAATTCTCGTTTCTGGGATAGATGGGCAAAAGATGTAGATAAGCAGCATCTACACCAACAAGCGCAGTACGCGTTATTTGAAGATGCGGAAGGTCTGCTTATTCTTAAAGATTGGATGCGTGGGCTTCGCTCAGTTGATAACGTAATTAGCTATCTCCATGATGCGACCGGCATACCAGCCGCAGAGCTAGAGGACGAACTACGATACACTTCAGAAAATATGGCATTTATTAACCATGATGTTGTCGATAGAATTGAAACGCTCAGGTCTATGGGTGCAAAGGTTCTTATCGCAAGTGACAATATGGACATATTTAGGCTATGGACAATTCCCGCTTTAGGGCTCGAAGGCCTATTTGATGGAATATTGACCTCTGAAAGGCGAGGCGCATTGAAGTCAGAGGTTAACGAAGACGGATTCAGCCCATTCTTCAGTCTTTACTTGCGGCAGAATAACATTCAACCGGGTGAAGCCGTGCTGATAGACGACAATCAAGAGCTGAAGCTCGTTGAATCACTTGGTATTGATTTTCTTCATGTTAATGCTGTTGCCGACTTGGTTCATCATCTCGATGATTTAATACAAACCAACCAGGGCGTTGTGTAGCATTCATCAAAAGAGCTGAAAGATCTTGCCGTCGAGATTGAATTGCCTAGCTAATTCCTGTAATTCGTATAAATCCATCTCCGAGATCGAGAAAGTTTGAAATATATCTATGACCCGGCACCAATTTAGTTACTCTGTCAAATACGCCCGTGGATGTATTTTCATAATTATAATTATTCTTTGTATAATCAAACTATGAATGCAAAACGATCTAATCTAAAACGAATGGATAATGTCGGTATCGTTGTTAATTCGTTTGACGAGGTTATTCCTTTCTTTGAAGAGCTAGGTCTAAAGCTAGAAGGACGCGCTATGATTGAAGGTGAATGGTCTGGTCGCGTTACAGGAATAAAAGGCCAACGTGTTGAGGCTGCTATGATGGTTACGCCCGATGGATACAGTAGGCTAGAATTATCACGCTATATTACACCAGCTCCAATTTCCGATCATCGTGACGCACCTGTAAATGCCCTCGGTTACTTGCGTACAATGTTTACTGTAGAAGATATGGATGATACCGTATCCCGGCTCAAAGATATGGGTGCGGAAGTAGTTGGTGAGATTGTTCAATATGAGGATATCTATCGTCTCTGCTACATTCGCGGTCCTGAGAAAATTCTCATTGGCCTAGCCGAAGAGCTGAATAGTCACTCTAGTAAATAATGTTTTCTGGGTTCAGCATTGAAGCTGGGATGCTCAGTGTGGGTGATAGCTTACCGTCAACCAAGCCTCAAAAAGTTTAAGTAAATTCTGTAGCTCCGCACCATAGAAATTATAGAAAGAGACATGTGAATATCTCTTTTTGTTATACTGAAGTTAATGAACTTGAACGAAGCGTATCAAGAAGTCACCTTGCTCAGTGATCGCATAGACGTTATTACTCGTCTCGTAGGTATGCACCGTAGCGGCTTACTTGGCGGTGAGGTGATGCCTGAAGATGCGCTCATAGGTGTAGTTCCTACAGATCAATTACCAGATGTCATTACACTGGGAATGGCACTTAATTACCAACGCAACTCTTACTCACTCTGGAAGAGCGTGGTTGAAGCGTTTGCCGACCCTAAAACGAATTGGGTATTTGACCTTTCGAAGGCGAGCTCTGCAAGCATTGAAGACCTTCGCGAAGCGCTAGTGACTCACAAAATTGCCTTACAACCTAATAAGCACCCAGTCATCTGGCAAAAGATAGCGGCATCACTTTTACAAAACAATGGCGCTGAACAGTTGATTCTAAGCCATAATTCTTCAATTGCGCAACTGAAAGAGCGTGTGCAGAAAACTAATAAGCCTAATTTCCCGTACCTCTCTGGACCAAAGATATTCAACTACTGGCTGTATGTCATGGAAAGCTACTGCGGAGTAAAATGGATCGATCGTGAAGAAATAACAATCGCGCCAGACACGCACATTCTACAAGCTTCCGTTCGGCTAGAGATTGTTCCAGAGTCGGTACTTGATGGCTCTGCGAAATCACGCGATCTTGTAGCACAAACATGGAAAGACCTGTTGCACGGGTCAGAGCTAGCTCCTATTGACGTGCATACACCACTGTGGCTATGGAGTCGAGGTGGTTTTCTTGAAGTTGAATAACCTGGGCGTACCGCATTACTACTGCATTTGTAACGATGAGCAGTAAAGGAAACATAAACTAGATTAGTAGCTGTACCAGCTGCTGTAGTGTATGCTAATAGTACTCACATCTTTATATAAGGAATATACCAATGCAAACCAAAGCCAAAGCTAAGTTAGAATCAATTCAAGCAGCACCAGCCAACATGAAAAGGGGCCTGTTATTTGCAAGCGCGGTTACCCCAGCTGGCATCATCGCTTGGGTTATATTGTGGCAAATGGGGTTCATCGCATCACTCGTTGCGTTTGGCGTCGCATACGGCGCGACATGGCTGTACAAAAAAGGTTCTGGCGAGCAAAAGATCAGTAAGGCCGCATACCCACTCCTTGCTCTCATCATCGCAACTATTGTACTTGCATTTCTCGCGGGCATGATTAGCGATGGATGGTCGGTGTACAGCAGTGACGGTCATGGCGATTTCTGGAGCGCAGACTTCTGGAGTTTTATCGCTGCCAACTTCAGCAGTGGAGACCTATGGTCGCAGTATCTTGGTGATATTTTCATGAGCCTTGTCTTCGGAGCTATCGGCGCAGGTGGAGTGATTATGGAGCTCACGAAAAAAGCGAAATAGTAGTTAGGACTTTCATATACTCATAGGGCGATGGGCGGGCGTAGATGAAACGGATAAAACAGTGTCAAACCAAGCTATGTACATGCGGTAAAAGTAATGCCGCATATGATGGTATTGACATTACAATAGCAACCTCGCTTTTGATTCTTGCTCCTATTGTATGTGGGGTCCTCGCACAAGATATAGCAGCAACTTTATTAGCATCCCTCATACTTGCTTCTTTATACCTCATTTACCTTGTAATTAATAAGCTTCGTGGCCACTCGCTATCTTGCGCATGGAGGAAGTCTCTACTCGACATGGATGAATTTTTGTCCGCAGGCTCATCGGTAGGATAGATCTAAAGCTTTATTTCTATACACTACCTAAGTTCATTTATAATAAGCCCATGGACGACTTCTCCCTCGATGAAATGTATAAAGCTTTTCGGCACGAAGTAGAATCTCGCGGACTCCATGGGCCAGTGTTGGAGCGGAGTGGTGATGACGAGACAGAGTATGAATTATTTGCCTACACCTACGAACCACAGGCTGATGATGAGCTAGATTTTCAGTTGGCGGTTGAGTCAACGGGAATATATAATCTGACGATTGGTCCGATAGAAGAAACGGTCGAAATGGGCGCAGTCGACCGATCAATCGTTGATTGGGCGGCACAACTCGCCGATATTGCACAAATGACGCTTAACGGTCAATTCGCAGTGCTCATTACCGAGCGTGACGGCGATAACGCATGGCAAGCAGCCGAGTTGGTGTGGACAGACGAGAACGGCAAATACCAAGTCGTTGGTACGATGTCAAATCATGAACGCTCTCATGATGAGCTCCATGCGCGCACACTGCAAAATCATGAAAAATATCCGAACATCTACCTCCCCTTAGACCATACGGCGCATCCGCCTAAGATTAATGGCGAATATCCATATGCACGGACGGTTGATCTTAAACATCCAGAGCCGCTGACTAAGAAAGAATTTAATCATATTCTCAATACGCAACCCGTGCAATTTATGGGTGGTGATGCCGGTACCTCTATATGGAATGTATTTTATCGACGGATTGAGTTTTGGATTGTTGCTGTAGCTGTTCTTGCTATGTACGTATATATCACTGACCGCTGGATGGGCGACGACTCGTTATTTAGTATGCTCGCTCAATCAGTGCTCAGTCTGATCGGGGTATTTTGTGTTACGTTTATATCAACGTATTTACTGACTAAGCGCCAGATGTTGCTTGATGCTGGTGGAACGCCACTTGGCGAAAGGGTCGAACGAGTATTATTTAGTTCAAAGGCTCCTGGCTTTATGGTAGCGGGTATCGCAGCCACGATGTATTTAGCCCCAATTTGGTCGCCAAATAACGATATCCATCATCTATATACCGCTATGCAATTACCGGACCTGTTAATGATACCAGTAACGATTGCGAGCCTACTCTACATGGCCGCATTCTACTCTATTAAACGGAGCGGGAAAGTTAGGAAGCTTCTTCGTGCCTTACTATTTGCTTCCGGACTAGGGCTGTCAATTTACACAGATACGGTAATTTGCTACGGCGGCGATGATGCGGCTATGGCCGATTGGTGGTGGATAGTAGTTGTCGCTGGCTTGCCAATATTCATACTACTTGGACTGATCACGGATATTTTTATGTCAGACAAGAAACGGCAATAGACGGGGTTACTCTTTTGGTATCCATATCCGCGCCGCGTCCCGCTAACATGAAATTATTATTGCTCAGTAATCAGATCGCCTACTAAACTAAGCTTCTCGGCCAAACCTTCAAGCTTATATTTGCTTATGTGACACTAATCACTGTTTTAACTTGACGTAGGTCACCGCCAAAACTACCCGCACAGAGTTTAATGAAGGTAGTGGAGGAGGTGATATGATTACAGTTTTAAAAACAGGCTCATATAAGCTCATCGAAACAAAGTGGGCCAATAAAATCCTATATCTAGACGAAAAAGCCTATGCCTGGATAGATTCGAAAAGGATAGGGGAGCTTCTCGTTACGACACATCGTGAACATGATGCATACTTCGTGCTGAGTAGGGGCGCATATATTCTCTATGATGTGAAAGACGAAGATAACCTAACCGATCTTCAGCATCTAGAACTTGAGTGCGGCACGTATGCTTGGCAGGGTTACTTATTGTTAACGGGATTACCTGCCGGTACTAAAAAGAAATGCAGGATTATTCCAACAGAGCAACTAATTACCGGGGCACCCTACTTCTTTCCGAAAGATACAAAACGCTCGAAAATATTGAACTTCAGCGTTGCGGCGTCAAAACGTTAAGTGGGGGGTGCGTATGACGGATAAGACTTACGTAAAAACATTGGAGGACCTAACGTTCGAGGATTTATGTGTTGAGGCCTCTGAGCAAACATACCCTGAATTAAGCGCGGCCGTTGGGGTTGCACTGAGTAGGTTACATATCAAAAGGGTGGGTATGCATGCAGCCGAAGTATGTAAGAGGCTGCTTCACGTGCCGGCGTCGCCGCACATGTGGATGAGCTAATGGAGGGGATGTGTATGACTACAATTAACGACAATATCGCAATTAGTTACAATCACGAAGAAAGAATACGTGAAGAACTAAGAGCGGCTGGCGTATCAAAATTTGGACTTCACAAGTTTACGAGTCACTATATTCCGTATGTGATTGGCAATAAAGAGCATATTAAAGCAGTTGTATTCGGCCGCCAGAAGGAGGTCGAAGGATTTTTCGGGGTTGTGGGTGGTGCGCTAGTGGCAACAGATACACGAATTGTATATATAGATCACAGGCCAGGTTATACAACGATGGATGAAATCAGTTACGATGTTGTGTCAGGGGTTAATGTGACGCAGGCGGGTCCATATGCAAGCCTAATCCTCTATACAAAAATAGGGAATTACCATCTCTCATTCGCAAAGCCCTATTGCACGCTGCGATTTGCGAGATACATTGAAATGCGCCGAGTAAGAGAGGTGGAACATTCGAGACCGCCACACCTTAGTGCAACATAGCCTATTAATAGAGGTGGATATCTTGCTAATGTTGCCCCCTTTAGGCTAAAGGTCTATAGTAAAGTCAGAGGAGTCTGACTCTATGGATGCATCGGTTGCAAGGGTAATTGAGGAATTCTTTAAACGATACCCAATGCGTAAATACGGCAAAGGGCAGATTCTTATCTTTAGCGGCGAAGGCGGGGATGTGGTCTATAATCTCGTCTCGGGCCGCGTAAAACAGTACGATGTTACATATAGGGGTGATGAAATAATCCTTAACGTATTCAAGCCGCCTACCTTCTTTCCAATGTGGCTCGCGATTAACCACAGTCAGAATGCCTATATCTTTGAAGCGGAGACGGAAATTGTGGTGCGCCAGGCTCCTGCCAGTGCCGTCGTACGATTTTTACATGCAAATCCTAGCGTACTTTTCGATTTGCTCGGCAGGGTGTATATTGGCATCGATGGCTTATTGGGGCGTATGGTGCATTTGATGGCTGGGAGCGCGAAGGCAAGGCTTATCTACGAGCTGCTTGTTGCATGTCGTAGATTTGGTAAGAAGGGTAGCAACGGCGAGTGGGTGTTGGTGATGAGTGAGTCGGATTTAGGTGCGCGTGCTGGGTTAAGCCGGGAAACGGTAAGCCGTGAGATGAACAAGCTAGTTAACGAGAATCTTGTTAAAATGACCAGGGGTGGGATTATTGTAGATGATATAGGTAAGCTTGAGATAAAGCTTGGTCAAGTCTTTTAGGTGCCGGAACTAATTTTTCTAGTGGATGATTGATATTCTAAGTTTGCTTTCGGTTAGGTTGGCGGTAAAAGGCCATGTAGCTGGCCATGTATTAGCGCTTGTGTCTCTACGTATAACATGTTACTGTATCGATTAATATTATTACGACAGAGAACATTTAAATTGATTATTACTCAAACAGAACTTCCAGAACTTCGCCAGGAATTGGCTGGCAAAACAATCGCTTATACCTGTGGCACATTCGATCTTCTCCATATAGGACACATTGAATTTTTAGAATGGTGCAGTGAACAAGCCGACGTGCTTGTCGTGGGGCTTCATTCGGATGCCAGAGTACAGGCTGCAAAAGGGCCTTCCCGACCAGTAATTACAGAGGGGCATCGTCTTGGCATGCTTGATGCATTGCGGATGGTAGATTATGAATTCATCGTGGAAGGAAATGATCTAAAGGCTGTTGGCTGGATAAAAGCTGCGCAGGACTTGCACCCCGATGTTTGTATCCTGGGGCCAGACTGGGCTGACCTAGAAATTCAGCTATGGAAAGAGATGGTGCCAGAAGCGGAGATTCGAGTTTCTCCAGCCCGAAAAGGACACTCAACAAGTGCAATTGTAGATAAGATAGCAGTCAAGGCTTGAGGTAGCTATAAGTATACTCTCATTACAACATCTTTGAACTTACATAAAAGAGCTCGCCTGAGCTCTTTTTGTTGCACTTTATTTGCCATTCTTGTAAAAGTGGCACAAAATCAAAGACGAATACCCATTACAGTGCTACGGTAATTTGCAAATTCGTTACGCTCGATCGAACGGGTGATTTCACGCACGACCTTCTGCTTATCTTTCTGCGCTCGCATAACAAATGCATCGCTCGCAAGAGATTCTGGGTCATGTTCAAGCCCCCATAGGGTCATTTCGATGAGAAGTGGTAAGAGTGTTTTACCTAAGGCGGTTGCGCTGTATATGTATTGGTTCTTGAGCTTTGGGTCACGTTGCTTATCGATAAAGCCCATAGCCTCTAGTTTGCCAAGTCGATCAGTCAGAATGTTTGTAGCAATACGTTCATGCGGTGCAAAATCTCGAAAGCGGGTGCGATTATAGAACATGATATCTCGCAAGATAAGAAGCGACCATCTATCGCCGAAAACATCGAGAGAAAAGCTAATCGGGCAGCTAGAGCGACGCTTTATTTGTATATTCTGCATAACTAACACTTTATCATGCTTGCATAATGCAAGCAACTTATTTATACTCTGAATAAAATAGTAAAGAAAGGAACATAAGTGGGCATATACATTAACTGGATTGCAGCCATAGTCGCAATCGTAGCAAGCATGGTTCTGGCGAAGACGTGGTTTACACCAAAGACATTCGGTAATCCATGGCGAAAATATACCGGTATTACACCGGCCGATTCCAAAAAAGCGGGTAAGGGGCCAATTGTATTAACCCTGTTCGCAAATATTGTAACCGTCATTGTTATGGCAATGCTGATTAATGTCTGTGCTGTATTCTTCAAGGATGAATCTGTTCTGCTTGCACTGTTTGTCGGTTTTGTGGCCTGGTTGGCGTTTTCCGCGACGACGCTTGCGACACATAATGCGTTCGAGCAAAAGCCGCAAAAACTCACGCTCATTAACAACGGCTACCAGCTGGCGCTCTTTCTCCTTACCTCACTAATTATTGGCTGGTTCGGGGTTTAAATGGCATATAACGAAGCGTTAACTAATCGCGTGCGTGAGCTGCTTGCTGATATTCCCAATGTTGAAGAAAGAAAAATGTTTGGCAGTATTGGTTTTATTGTAAATGGCAATCTTTGCCTTGGGGTTGGTAACCATGCTGATCATATTATGATGGTGCGTGTAGGTCTAGAAAAATACGAAGAAGCTCTTATGAAAAAAGGTGCAGCACCTGCCGTTATGCGAGGGCGTGAGCGTAAGGGTTATGTATTTCTTTTGCCCGAAGCGATAGAGGTACAGTCTGACTTAAAAGGGTGGGTAGATGTAGCCCTTGAATATAACAAATTGCTGCAAAGAAAATAAATCTAACGTTAAATCACTCGGTCCTTTTGTTATAGTGCTGGTGCTAAAATAAGAAAAGAACAAGGAGGGTTTAAATGAGTAAACGCAAAGAAGATATCTTTACACAATTCACGAGCACTGTGTCGGCATGGCTCGGCCGCCCATGGGTATTCACCTCTGCCTTAGGGGTACTAATTCTTTGGGGTATAAGTGGTCCAATTCTGGGTTTCTCCGATACCTGGCAACTTATTATCAATACAAGTACAACAATCATTACATTTTTGATGGTATTTATCATTCAAAACACACAAAACCGCGACAGCCTTGCAATGAACATCAAACAAGATGCTATTATGCGCAAGTTAGGAATTACAGACAACGAGCTTGTTGAAGCGGAAGACGAAAGCGATCAAAAGCTCGAGAAAAAGAAAAAAGGCGTACAGCGAAAGATCGCTAAGAAAAAATAGCATTACGCCAAATAGGGCTCCTTTGCTGCTATAAATAAATTCATCTCATGAGCTGCTCTTTATTCGTAGCGTATCTCGAGAGCCTGCCTAAAGAGACGCATACCTTGCTTGGTTGGAAGCGGGGAATGAGGTGTATTCTTGACGACTAAAACAGAGATATCAAGATTATTTTCCTGTAGATGCTCTTCTATCTCGTGGGGTGGGAAAAGCTCATCTTTTTCTCCGCAGACAATAGTAATTGGGATATGAGCTGCGCGTAGCTTTTTTAACGGCTCGATACTGTCGGTGGCAAGCCCTAGTGCATACTGTGCGTCGGCTGCTGCATTATCGTAGCCAATAACCCGGAGAATCTGTCGATGGTTATAAATAAGCCGTCGGTCTATTGGTATAAAAGATAATTGGTGGCGTAAGTTGCTTTTGACGCGAGCCTTGAGCGTCTCTATTCCATTAACTCCAAACGCCTTGGGATTAAGACTCAGAGGCTGGACAAGGACGAGCGATGCAACGATGCCTATATAGTTGCCCTTTGATAAAATCTCAAGGGCTTTTGGAGTCGCCTGCGAATCTGTGATTATACTGATACGCGCCGCACGGTGCATATTGAGAACATTAGCAAGCGCACTCTCGGTAAAGTGGTGCATGAATTCGTATAAGTCGCTAGCATCGGTTTTCGCCTTCCAGTGTGGAGCTCCCTGTATAATAGCTACACCTGGTGGGCAGTCTCTTGCAATCCATGCAGGCAACTTACCAATTTGTACGGTTCCGAGAAAAACAACGCAGTTTATAGGAGCGGATGGGTCTGATAACCATATACTATATTGGATAGACTCATCGCCATGGGAAAACTCAAATAAGAGCTCTTTGGTGAGGGTTCTGCGGTTCAGCGGCATAAATTTAAGTATAGCAGAGTAGTTATACGACTCGATTTGGGTCGAATTCAACCGTCCACTCAATCCCAAACTTGTCTCTAAACATTCCAAAATAAGTACCCCACGGGCCGTCGTCCATAGGCATTTCAATTGATCCGCCCTGTGTGAGTCCGGCAAATATCTTGTCTGCTTCTTCGCGGCTTTCTGTATTTACGGCTATTTTAGAGCGGTTTTCATCCTCGCTTACTCGACCCATGCTTTCAGGAACGTCGTTAGCGATCAGTGTACTCTCGCCAATAGGTAGGGTAATGCGCATGATTTTATCCGCTTCATTTTCTGGCACAGGGAATTCGTCGCTCGCTAAATCTTTGAACCGCAAGAGGGTTTCAAATTCTCCGCCAAACACGGATTTGTAAAAGTCGAAGGCCTCTTCGGCGTTTCCATTGAAGTTAATGTATGGATTAATGCTCGCCATATAAATTGCCCTCCTTAAGGATACTTAACCTCATTTTAGCAAACTTATCTTCTGTCACATAAGGCGCGCATCTTTGTGCGAACTATTGAGCTATTTTTTAGTAAGCTCATCTATATCTGTAAATGAGGCGCGTACCGCAATGTCCTCAATAATATACTCGCCCTTTTTCCAGTACACTTTTCTTGCTTTTGCTGTAGGTTTGCTCGTAATAATCCTATAGGTACTATCAACAATTTCAAGGGCAGCGCAGTTATCAAGTGCTACTGCGACGCCCGGCGTTTTTCTCATCATTCTCTTTAAGTCTGCTTGCCTATGCGATTCAGCATCATAGTGTGGGCAATGAAGTGCATCAATGAGTCCAAGACCAGCCACTTTAATAAGTTTATCGCTACCATTGGTGAATTTTCTTGAATCCGAGTTTCCGTAGTTAAACCAACAAATCGAGCCTGCACTAACACCTGACAATACGATTCCTTTTTGATACGCACGTCGTAGGATTTCATCGATCCCTTTCTTGCGCCATATGGTCATCATGCGTAAAGTATTGCCACCGCCAACATAGATCGCATCGTGTGAAAGAATTATGTTCTCAATCTCATCCTTTCTCAGTGAGTCATCAGACAGATAAAGTGGCGTCACAGAGCTAAATCCTAACTTTGTAAAGTGCCGCTCAACAAGTTTGTAATAATCTTTTGAATCAGAACTAGCAGTCGGTATAAAGAGCAGCGTCGGATTCTCTTTGTTGGTAAGCCGAAAGATTTCGTTATCAATGGCTATAGTCTCGACCGGATAATTTCCATTGCCATCTTCCCTTGGGCGGCCTATCTCTCCGCCGCCGATTGCAATAATTCTCCCCATAATCTCTGAATCCTCTCGAACTTGCCGCAATAGATATTTGATTGCAAATTAAAGTAAATTTTTTATATTTTTGATGAAATCTTTTCCAACCTGGTCGGTGAGTACTGTGGCAAACTTCTCTGGCTCCGCCGCAAGCATCGCTTCTAAGTCGTCGATAGAAAGAGTAACGAATCCGGCCCCATCACCATCTTCAATTTTTAGGTTTGCTATATCGCCATCAAATTCGTATGCAAAAAGCCCTCGCATTGCATTGCTGACGTATGCGCCCTGTGTATAGTCAGCTCTCACGACGCCGAGGTTGACAAGATCATGCTCGCTGATACTCACGCCAGTCTCTTCAAGGGTTTCTCTCACTGCCGCTTCAAGGTAGCTCTGTCCACTACTTACATGTCCACTTGCGGTAGTGGTTAGCTTACTCGGATCATTCTTCTTTGTTTGGCTGCGTTTTTGGAGTATTACCTTTCCATCAGAGGTGTAAAACCATACGTAAACAAGCCGGCAGAGCAGCCCTGTTCGGTGAACCTCGTCTCGATCGGCCTGTCCAACAACTTCATCTTGATCGTTTACAATATCCAAAATCTCACTCATAAGGTAAGTATAGCAAGATACCGGTATGATGACCATTTAAGCATGATGGCGCTATAATTAAAGATAATCTCGGCAAAAATAATACGGAGAGCGATAGGTAGCTGAGTAATGAGCAGGGAAAATCTAAAAAGCATGCCAGATGCGGACCATCTCGAATCTGCCCAACGGGTCGCCGAAGAGCTTGAGCAGCGCGACCTACGGTCATCACGAGCTTTAGGCGAGTATGCGGTTGACGATACTGAGTGGGTGGCTATCCGCGAAGAGACAGAGCCATTTCTAGCACCCGGCTCAGCGGAGGCTAAGGAATACGCTCGCGAGCAAGGCCCATCAGGGCGGCCTCGCTGGATGGAGCGATTCTCTAAGGTTGATATACTTGGTCAACCAACTGTGTTTCGCGACAGGTTTGATCCTACGGATCGTGGCGTGTAGCCTAAGCTGATTTTAGCTTCTCCCAAGTAAACTTGAAGCGTAGAATATCGAGTGATACAATGCAGGTGAACTAAATCCACAAAAAGGATGACAATGCCAAGCAAAAACAAAAAACCAACGACACCAACACGTAAGGCAAAGAGAAAGCCTGTTAAAAAGCAGCAAGTATCATTTGATAGCATATTCAAGGCACACCATATAGCTATCTTTGCTATACTCTCCGTGTTTGCATTTGGTGCCTATGTAATTTTATCTACGCACACTACGGCTGCGGCAAGCGGCAGTCAGTTTGTGTCGGGTGTGCAGGCAGATAAATGCTTGGACAACTCGCGTAATATACGTGCTAACGGCAATAAAGTCCAACTGTATACCTGTAACAAAACGGAGGCCCAAAGTTGGACGGCAAATAGTGACGGCACAATTACTAACATCAACGGATATTGTCTTGATGTAAAGAGTGCAGGCACTAAAGCCGGGACGATTGTTCAGCTGTATCAATGCAATCAGACCAAGGCGCAGCAATGGACACTGAAGTCAGATGGCAGTATCGTGAACCCTAATTCTTCGCTTTGTCTCGATGATAAATACTCAGACACGGCAAATGGCACGCAAATATGGCTATGGGGCTGTAACGGTACAAAGGCGCAAAAGTGGAGCGTGCAATCTGTAACTACATCGCCGAACACACCGCCAAGCACTACAACACCTCCTTCGAATGGAGGGAGCTCTTCGAGCAGTCCGTCGGGCCAGGCTATGCCTGTCGGCAATATATCGGGCTGGAAGCAGATTTTTGCAGACGATTTTACAAGTGATGTACCTGTCGGTGCATTCAGTGACTGCAACCACAACGTAGACACTCCTCAGGCGTACTGTGGCGGTCTCAAGAAATACGGCAACTACTACAATAATTGGTGGGCATACCCAAATGGATGGGATGACACATCCCTCGAATGTATTAAGCACGAAAATGGTTGCCCGGACACAAGCCTCAAAATCCCGGTAGGGGGTGGATACCAGCCCGAAAAGGCAGTATCGGTGAGCGGTGGTGCTATGCATATTAAAATGTCGCGGCCGTCTAAAGGTAACAATATTGTAGCTACAGTAGTTCCGCGTGCTTGTATGAATCGCGAGTACGGTCGCTATGTGGAGCGCTTCAAGGTAGTTCATGCGGATCCTGGTTTTAAGAGTGCTCACTTGTTTTATCAAGATAATTACGAGATGGACTATCCAGAGAACGACTATGGAAGCCCGATTAGTGCGTATACCCATCCTAGCGAAGAGAGTTTCGATACAGGGGCTAAATGGACTACATGGCATACTACAGCCATAGAGTGGACCTCGAAATCAATCAAGTACTATATGGATGGTAAGCTGGTCGGTACGGCAACACACAATATCCCGCACCTCAAGATGACCTGGGCGCTCCAGAACGAGTCGTCAATTATGGGGCCATACGCCAAGGTTGGCGCTTACGCACAGCTCGATACCGACTGGGTGACCTGTTATGCGCAGGCGTAGCTACCCGTGGCGAGTTTCCAATGATAGAATAGTGGCCGCGTTCATGCCCCTCCGTTCCTCAATTGGTGAGTTACAATAGAATTGAACTCCAAACCACGATCGGGGTGAGTCGCATGGTTATTGTGGGCATGCTCGCATGTTCGATAGCGATGGCATGGCTCATGGCGGCGCTCATGGACGTGCCGCTCTGGCCATTGGTGGCTTTCTTCTCTTTCTGCGCGCTAATCGGCGTACTGCGAGAAAAGCTACTAATTGCTCGTGAAAGGGATAGGAGGCAATAATCCGCAATACTCGCGGGAAAGAACGTAGTAGGATTCTTTCCCGCTGGAGCCTTGCGGATTTTTCATTGATTAAAGAGTCTATTCGCTATCAGTTGCCTTAAGGCTGCTATACCGAGCTTTAATTAAGAGCGCTACGATGACTAGGCCTGCGACAAGCATGCTCATTGTAATAGCAAAAGTAGCGGAAGAGTGCTTAGTGTCGGGATTGTGTATTACGCGTTGTGGGTATTTTAGGGTAAAGGGCTGAAATGCAGCATTTTTAATCGGTGACCCATGAAGTACCACCTCATAGGCGCCCCCTTCAGGGAAAGTGATCGACCCGCCGATTATATTTTGGGAGTTTAGTTTCATAGGATTTGTGCTGACTGTTTTGCCATCTTTTCTGATAGTAATAGTGCAGTCGCAATTGCCAAATGAGAATCGTTTTGTTGTGTCATTCAAGAACAAAATATACGTTACTGCCTTGCCGCTCATTGGGTCGTCATCTGGCTCGAAATGAAGCGCTGCCGATATCGTTCCATCTGTCTTAAGCGTATGGGCACTTGCAGGAGGCGCGAACAGCAGTATCGTGCTACAAATCACAAGAAAGGCGTATATTGTGAATGGTCGTATGAGTTGGCCGGCCAAAGAAAAATGTGTAGCATTCATCTTCAGATAATAGCAACGTTTGTATGGATAGGCTACAGATCCCGCTAATTGCTTATGGTAATATATGGGCATATGACCAAACAAAAAATCAACGTAGCCAATCTCGATTTACGCCTCATTGATTTCTTTCGGCGAACATTTATCCCATTCGCTCGGTTCTCTATCTTTCTGATTTTCTTCTGGTTTGGCTTCATTAAGCTTCTCGGCCTTAGCCCCGCAAGTCCACTTGCCGAAGCACTCACTGCTAAAACGGTGGGTATGCAATATTTTGATGTACTATTCTACATACTTGCAGCAGTCGAATGTCTCATCGGCGTCTTGTTCTTGTTCCCAAAAGCAACACGCATCGTTATTCCGCTCCTTATTTTTCACATGCTGATCGTATGTTCGCCGCTTGTGCTCGTGCCCGATTATACCTGGCAGCAATTTGGCGTTCCTACGCTTGAGGGACAATATATTCTCAAGAATGCAGTGGTTGTTGCAACAGCAATCGGGATTGCAGCGTCGACAAGACCGCTTAGTTCTAAGAGGTAGAAGGGGTAGTGCTCATAGCGCTTACGTAAAAAACGGTGTATCATAAAGTAAGCTATGGCAAGACTGCCTCAACCAGGATCAGATGACGGTACATGGGGAGCTATCCTTAATGACTTTTTAAGCACCTCGCACGCCAGCGATGGAACACTCAAGCCTGCTGCTATTACTGATGCAGGCGCCGCTGATGACGCGGCAGTCGTACATACATCTGGCGCTGAAACAATCGCGGGTACAAAAACGTTTTCAGCTTCTCCAGTTATTCCAACGCCAACCCTCAGTACTCAAGCCGCAAACAAAACCTATGTCGATTCAGTAGCCGGCGCAGGTGCGCCTGATGCCACTGTAAGCACGAAAGGCGTCGTTCAGCTGGCCGGCGATCTTGCCGGTACGGCGTCCGCGCCCACGGTCCCAGGGCTAGCAAATAAAGAACCTACGGTCACCGCTGGCGATGCCTCGCAGTATTACCGCGGCGATAAGACGTGGCAAACCCTCAATAAGACGGCTGTAGGTCTTACAAATGTCGATAACACTAGTGACGCCAACAAGCCTGTAAGTAGTGCGGTGCAGACCGCACTCAACGCAAAAGCTCCAACTACGCGTACGATTGCCACTGGAACTGGCCTTACGGGAGGTGGTGATTTAAGCACAGATAGAACCATCTCGGTCATAGACGACACATCAACACAGAAGGTGCGTATCAGTAAAGATGGCACGCTCATCGGTACACACCGTGAGCTCAATCTTGTCACGGGGACTAACGTCACCTTAACGGCAACAGACAACACGGCGAATAACAGAACAGATGTTACTATTGCGGCGGCAGCCCCTACGGCAGCAAGTACGGTTACGTCACAAACTACGTTCGGCGCCACATCGGCGGTTGGCTCATCTGCACAATATGCGCGCGCCGACCACACACATGGCACGCCAAATCTTGCAACCTACTCAACACCGCTCGCTTCCGATTTACCAACAACTTCAGTTACCCTTGTCGATGTAACGGGTGTAAGTTTAAGTGTTGGTATCGGTACATATGAATTCGAATTTATCATGCCTTACACGGGATCTGTCAGCGGCGGCAGTGGCATACTTTTGGGTATGAATGGTCCGGCTAGTTCGTTCTTGTTATACTCGCTTGTCATTCAGTCTGCAAACGGTACAACGGGTAATTACTATCGCAACGCTTTTGGTGTTTCACAGGCAGGCCCCGTAGTGACAACCGGCGGGAACGTATACTTTGCGCGTGTCATTGGTCGTATTACAACAACCGCAAGCGGTACTTTACAGCCACAATTTGCCTGTACGAATAGTTCCACTACAACCACAATTAAAGCTGGCGCATATGCTAAGTTGCAAACCTTCTAGGTATAAAATGACTTATCCCAGTTCATGCGCTACACTTGATGTATGTTAGATGCCTCTATTTCTGTTGATCAAGCGAAAAAAGATAAATTATTTTATGTTGTTGCCAATATGGCAATCGTTGATGTCGCAAGGGCTAAAGTTTTAATTTTACAGCGAAGTGAAACTGAAAAAGTTCATCCAGGTAAATGGGCGCTCCCAGGCGGCAAGCTCGAACATAGTGATATTGCAAATCTACTCGCCGAAAACGGCAATGCGCCAATTGATGGCGTTGATAATATTCTTGGTCAGCTTGCAAAGCGCGAAGCAATGGAAGAGTGTGGTCTAGTGGTTGCGGCCGAGTCAGCAAAAGTCCTTAGCGACAAGGTATTTGTCCGTCCAGATAACGTCCCCGTCTTCATGACTGTACTTGCGGCAGCGTATGCAGGCGGCGATGTAAAACTCGAAGAAGGCGCTTTTTCCGGTTACGCTTGGGTTGGTTCTGATGATATCGTGAACTACGACCTGATTGATGGTCTCGCTCATGACATCGAGCAAGCGATTGCTATACAACGTTAGCCTTTTTGCAGGCGCATACTGAGCCCAATCCCGCCAAAGTTTTCACAAACAAATACAGGCTCTTCAGGAGTACTGAGTGAAGGATCGTAGCGATAATTAAGCTCAGTGAATTGTGTAAGATTGTCGGGCGAAGTAGCTCGACTTTGTATAAGCCAGCGTGCAAACGCTCCGCGTGCGATTTTCGTGTGGACGATCACTTGCTTCAACTCGCCCGTCTCAGAGTTTTTGGTTAGAAATTGAGGCGCTACGACACGGGTTTTCTCTATGTACGGCAATACGGTTTTTGTATATTCAACGGCAGATAAATTCACAACGAGGCCGTCTATAGGGAGCGCCTCTGCAATGCTCATGCCCCAGTAGGCGTATAGGCTTTTGTAATGGCTATACGGTAATTTGTATCCCATTTCAAGGCGGTAGGGGCGCACGCCATCGTAGGGGCGAAGAATTCCATAAAGGCCAGATAATATTCGAAGTGTCTGCTGTGCATAGTCGCGGTCTTGCGCCGATAGTGTATTCGCTTGCAGTCCACTATATATATCGCCAATAAAACTATCGATCGCTAGTGACTGCTCGCTCGGTTTAGCGTTCCATTCGGCCCATGTGGCATGTGTTTTGCGCGCAAGGGTCTCTGAAAGGCTCATTGTCTTCTGTATTTGGGTAGGCGATAGGGTCCGAACATAGGTAGCAAGCTCCTCGGCCTTAGCGATAAGAGCCGGTGTAGTCACGGGCACAATAGGGGTCGCCGAACGCATCGTTTTTGACGAGTGGATGAGAATCGCAATACCCATTAAGCGGTCCCGAAACGTTTTGCGGCCCGAGCTCGCGCCTTAGCCGCTTCAACCTCGCGGTTATGTGGCTCGGCCTGAGTGGTGAGCGAAGTAAGTAACTCTTGCGCAACAATAGCGACAGCATCGATGGCTTGATTGAATGCATCTTCATTAACTTTTGAGGGTTCATGAAATCCAGAAAGCTTGCGCACGAACTGGAGCGATGCGGCCCTAATCTCTTCTTCGGTTGCAGGCGGGTCAAAATTGAAAAGTGTTTTAATATTGCGACACATAGAAACTCCTAACTAGCTATCTATAGTATATCCGTAACTTCTAGAAAAACGAGCGTCTCTCGGGACGCTCGTTTAATGTTACCAAATGTGAGGGGGGTAAGAGCTAGCTTTGACTATGAAACCACGATAGTACAGCTTGAACACTTACCGCAATACCAAGACTGAGTCCTACACCTAAATCACCCATGTTCATATTTTTTCTCCTTCCGCGCTACTTTGATGTACAATGCATTGCCTAACTAGTATGAAACGCACGATTAGATTATTCTGTGGCATTTTTCACAGCTAAAAGGTGGGGAGTATGATAAATTTCATGCTAAACAGTAGTAGATTGATGTTGCAATGATAAAAATAAAATTGCGCTTTGCACATTTCGTCGTTTACGACTCATCAGCAGAACTTTGGTAATTTCTGGATGTGCGGGCCCGAGCCCCAGGGACTCCTCTGGCTTGAGGGTCCCCAGGATCGGGCCACGCCGTTTGCAGTAGTGCTCACTCATGCCCCGTTCACGGGGCGCCGCTCACCTGGTGGGTGTCGGCGTCGGAGTCGCGAACGGGTCGTTCTTGTAGGAGTCGTCGGTCCCGGCCTTGACCGCGTTCACCGTGTCGGTGTCGAGGATCGGACGCGAGATCAGATCGAACGCGGCCTTGCCGGTCAGGGGGTCCATCCCGGCGATGTTGATCTCCAGGTTGTCGTTCGGGAAGTCGTCCCCGCCGAAGGTGCGGACGGTCCACGAACCGGTGCGCCACTTCTTGAAGTCGGAGACCTTGGACTGGACCACGCCCTGCTTGGCCGTGAAGTCGTCCTGGCAGCCGACCATGATCGCCATGGCGTCCTGGAAGGTCTTGTTCAGGCCCGCCACGGACTGCTCGGGGTAGGACTCGACGATGGCGCTGAACAGCTTGCCCTTGTCGAGGTTGTTGCCCGTGCCGTAGCGACCACCGACGGCGTCCTTGAGGACCTTGTCGACGGCGTCGGTGTTGCCCTTCGTGACCTGCGCTGTGCGGGCCGTCTTGGCCGTGCAGTTGTGCAGCTCGGTGACGGCACCGGCGTAGAGCGAGCTGAGGTCACCCTCCAGCTTGTTTCCGTCGCTGGTCACACCCTGCGGGATGAACACCAGGAAGGTGAGCAGTAGCGCGAGTGCGCCGATACCGCCGACAACGCTGCCGGCGATGACCCAGACGTGTCGCGAGCTGCGACCGCTGGTGGTACTGTCGGACATGGACATGGTTGAGCGCTCCGTTCTCAGCGGCCGTAGCGGCTGCTGGGGTAGGGGGTGTTCATGAACTTCGGGGTGTTGCCGGTGGCGAAGCTGTGAATCCACATCGCGATCGCGGTGAGGATTGCAGCGACTCCGAGCAGGATGAGTATCGTCCAGAAGGTGGCCCAGCCCGAGATCGGGATGAGATCCTTCAGGTCGACGAACCCCTGCTGATCCTTCTCGCTCTTGTCGGTGCAGCCCATGCAGGCGCGCCGGAACGGGAAGTCGTTCATTACGGTTTGCGGCACGATGCCGGTTCCCACCTGGTAGGTGACCTTCGGCTTGTCACCGCCAGTGACACTGGCGGTGGTGGTGCCGAGGATCGCGTCCGGGTTGAACGGCTGATCACGCAGGCGCAGCATCAGTGACGTGAGCATCTCGTGGTTGCCGATCGGCATCCCGGTTTCTGCCCGAGCCCATGTGATGTTCTGCCCGCTGTCGTCGACAGCCAGGACCAGCACGACCGCGTTCTTGGGGAACGCATTCTTGCCGAAGTCCGACTGCCAGTGTGCTTTCAACGCCCGGATGTAGTCCTCCGGCGAAATGCCGAGCGGCAGGGCGGAGGCCCGCAGCGCAACGACACGCATGTCGCCTTGCTTGAGGGTTCCGAATGCCGCATCGAACCGCATCAGCCGGTCCTGCCAGGTGGCCGCATTGCCCGGGTCCATTCCCACGAAGCTGACCTTGTCGGCCAGGAAGTGGTCGTGAATCGGGGCGAGTACGGACGGCAGGAGCTTCTTGGCTTCGAGCGCCTTGATGTCACCGGAGTGCTCCTGGAGGAGCTCCGATTCTGATCCGAGGATGTAGTTCTCGTAGGTGTCGGGGACCGTGATCGGGTCCGCATTGCCTGCGGCGAGACTGTCCTTGGCGTGCTGCCACTGCGCGGGTACGGTGCGGGAGATCCCGCCGTCGTTACCACGCAGGTGACGCGATTCGGGGCCGAAGATGTGATCGGCGAGCGTGAAGGTATATGTGTGGTACGCCACCGCGGTCAGGCGGTAGGTGTACTCGTGGCTTTCAAGCGGGCATTCGTTCCACTTCGTGACCGATTTCGGCCGCGAGTGCTGCTTGCCGTCCGTGCCCGTGTACCATTCGGTTTCCCAAACGGTGTACGGGTCGCACAGCTCGGTGTGACGGCAGTTAGACCCGCCGTACTCCACTTTGCCCTCGTGGCACGTTGTGACGGTCACCTTAGCAGCCGTCACGGAGCCGTCGAGCTTCTGCTGGTATCCGCCAATCGCAACCGCCTGAACGGTGCTATGGGCGACGGGGTACGCGATGAACCCAGAGCTACCGATGACGATCGTCGTGATGACGGTTGTCACGGCAAGCGCCGCAGTTCGGTCGCGTTGCGCGTACGAACGGTATAGTACCGTGGCGACACCAAGTGCCAAAACGATACCGGCAAACCAAATCGTATACACGCAACCCCTCCCTTCGTGTGAGTTGAGCCTTATTCGGACAAGTCAAAAGACCAAGTATCCCCTGGCTTGTCCGAATAAGTATGTATGCAAACGGCTTGTTAAAGTTCAACCGAGATACTAATGTATGTATATAATCGGGAACTTGTGGATTATAACATATCAAGACTATTAAGTCAAGAAAGCGGCTTGATACAAGAGTGAGTTATAGTATCATCGTGAAGATACAAATGAAGACATGCACTTGGCCGAGCGAAACCCCGCCTGACACCCAGAGGCGCCAGGCGGGGCGCGCTCGACAGATGGGGCGGGGTGCGGTGTCAGCGCCTGGGCAATGGACGCATCTCGGAGATGCGGTTCGGATCCCCGATGATCCGAATGCGGCCCGATGTTCGATCAATTTCGATGTCCTTGACTGGGAATCGGATGTGGCCATCGGTTCCGATGAATCCCATGTATTCGCGGATTGCGGCTTCGATGGGTGCGTAGTCCTCGGGCAGGCCGGGTACGGTGATGACAACTTCGTCATTCGCCGGCCAAAAGTACCGCGGACGGCCGGGTTCCGGCTGGTAGACGTCCGTAGCATCCAGGAGTCCGTCACGGACAAGATCTGGAATGCTTGCTACGGAGAAGACCTCCGTTGGTGGGCTGCTGCCCGGATCGCTGATCGTCGTCATCTTACTGCTCCTCGTTTCTCGGGGCCGTGCTCTGACACTTTCGTTATATCAGCTATTTGCCGGGAGGTCAATTTTTCATCTACCCAAACTACAATTATTAAATTATTGCTTCATTGGTGGACTCACGGTATACATGCTATACTAAGCATAAGTAGGGCAGTGGCTTTACAATAAGCGTTCACGGCTACGGGTTATCATCGTAATTCGTGCCGTTTTTGTTTTACAGGTGAACGCATAAAGAAAGGGATATGTGGCACAACACGATCATCTGAGGGAATTGCCAATTACGGAACGCTATCCTGACGAGGTTTGGCGCGCGGCCAACTATGCTGCCAAAGCCCACGAGACACAAACACGCAAATTAAGCGGCAATCACTTTATCGAGCACCCATTTGAGGTGCTCGAACTTGTTAGGGGGGTGACGGATGATATCCCAACGCTACAGGCAGCAATATTACACGACACTGTCGAAGATACCTGGGTAACATTTGAAGAGCTGCAGCGAAACTTCGGCGATCGGACGACGCTAATTGTATGGGGTGTCACAAAGGACGACACTATTAAGAATAAAGCCGAGCAAAAGCAGACCTACCTCTATATATTGAGGTTTGAGGCTCCTGATGAATCAGTGATTGTCGCACTTGCTGATAAAATCCATAACCTCACAGACTTAATTGAAAACTATGCGTTATTAGGTGATGAAATGTGGAGCCATTTTTCTTCACCGCCAGAGGAACAAATTGAATGGTTCCGTGCAGTGCTTGAAATCGGTAAAGAGCGTGTCCCCGACTGCCCATTGATTGCAGAACTTGAGGCAAAAATCGAATTGTTTCGCACTGCAGTGCTTGGCGCGCGCGCCTGTCGCGGCATAGCAGGGTAGATAGTGTTCATACGCTATATCTGGTAGTATAGAGATATGTTTAAGCGGTTTGTCCTTAAGAAACTCCAGAAATACACACGTCAATATTTTGCAGCGCATCCAGAGGTGAAATTAATTGCCGTCGTAGGAAGCGTTGGCAAAACAAGCACCAAACGCGCGCTTGCTGATTTACTTGTGCAACGCTATCGCGTACGTATGCAAGAAGGCAATCACAACTCAGAAATTTCAGTGCCAATGGCTATTTTAGGCCTTGAGCTACCGCCAAAACTCCATAGCATCAAGCAGTGGTTTACGGTGTTGCGCGCAGCCCGTAGGCGCGTCAAACAACCGGCTGACGTCGATGTAATTATTCAAGAGCTCGGCACTGACCACCCTGGTGATATTGCCGCTTTTGGTACATACCTTGTACCGGATATTTCACTTGTTACCGCAGTAACGCCAGAGCATATGGAATTTTTCGGCTCAATCGAGGCGGTTGCAGCAGAAGAAATGTCCATCGCTAATTTCTCGCGCATGGTACTTATTAACCGTGACGACGTCGAGGGTCGTTTCGCTGCATACGAAAACAATCCCAACTTCAGCACATACGGCACTACTGGTGCTGCCGAGTATCGATTCGAGCAGCAAGCATTTACTGTTGATCAAGGTTATGTCGGTAACATCATTGCAGCTAGCGTTACGCCATTCCCTGCGACAATTAAAGTCGTTGGCGAACATAGTCTCCGCCCAGTAATGGGTGCGGTAGCGGCAGCGCTTCTCTTTGGCCTATCTCCTGCTGATGTTGCAAATGGCCTTGCATTAATTAAGCCAGTGCCAGGTCGCATGAACCTCCTTCGTGGTATTGGCAACACAAAGATTATTGACGATACCTATAATTCAAGTCCTGCTGCAGCAGCCGCGGCAATTCAGACCCTTTATTCGTTCTATGACGTGCCGCAGCGTATTTTAGTACTTGGCGACATGCGCGAGCTTGGCGAGTCGAGTAAGCCTGAGCATGAAAAGCTTGGGGCAATGTGCGACCCTAACTTAGTCGCGTGGGTAGTACTCGTCGGGCCAGACTGCGAAAACTACCTTGCGCCAATCGCACGCCAGCGTGGCTGCCAGGTACATGTTGCACCAGATGCAATCCGCGCCGGCGAGTTTGTCCGCTCGGTTACCGAAGAAGGCGCTGCAATACTAGTAAAGGGATCGCAAAACACTATCTACCTCGAAGAATGTGTAAAAATATTGTGTGATATGACGGAAGATGCCGAACTTGTGCGTCAATCAGATGCTTGGATGAAAACTAAAGACGAATATTTTTCACGCTACGCCGACCCCAAATAATACCTCTGGTGGTATACTAGTAGGTAATGAAGCGTTATAATCCTACTGAAATTGAGCCAAAATGGCAAAAAGTGTGGGCCGACGAACATCGGTACCAAGCTCCTGATGCGAGCGATAAGCCAAAATATTACATAACAGGTATGTTCCCATACCCAAGCGGTGCGGGTATGCATACCGGTCACTTCTTTGAGCACTCGATTGTTGATGCCGAAGCGAGGTTCCGTCGTAGTCTCGGCTTTAATGTTATGTACCCAATGGGCTGGGACAGCTTTGGTCTACCTGCCGAAAACTATGCTATCAAAACGGGTCGCCAGCCTGCCGAAACGACCAAGGAAAATATCGCTAACTTCAAAAACCAACTTACCCGCGTTGGTGCAAGCATCGACTGGTCTCGCGAAATCAACACAACCGACCCTGAATATTACAAATGGACACAGTGGATTTTCACGAAGTTCTTCGAGCGCGACCTAGCCTACCAAAAAGAAGCTAACCAATGGTGGTGCCCGAAAGACAAAACAGTACTTGCAAACGAGCAAGTAGTAAATGGTGGTCACTGTTGGCGTTGTGATTCGATTGTGGTGAAGAAGCCAATGAAGCAGTGGTTCTTCAAAATTACCGACTATGCCGATGCGCTTCTCGAAGAAATCCCTAGCCTTGATTGGCCGCAGAAAATTAAAACCGCCCAAGAGAACTGGATTGGTCGTAGTGAAGGCGCTGAAATCAACTATGCAATTGACGGCCGCGACGACGCAATCACCGTATTCTCAACACGCCCAGACACAATTTTTGGTGCGACATTTATCGTACTTGCACCAGAACATCCACTCGCACGCGAGCTTGCGAACGATGATACCCGTGAAGCCGTAAATGCCTACATCGACGAGGCAATCAAAAAGTCTGAAATCGAGCGCTCAAGCGAGAATAAAGACAAAACGGGTGTATTCACAGGTAGCCACGCCATCAATCCAGCAAGTGGTGAAAAGGTCCAAATTTGGGTTGCCGATTATGTACTCGGCGGCTATGGTACTGGTGCTGTTATGGGCGTCCCAGCGCACGACGAGCGCGATTTTGCGTTTGCCGAGGCATTTAAACTACCAGTTATCGAAGTTGTTGAACGTCCACATGATAGTTCTGAAGAATGCTACCACGGTGAAGGCATGCTTATTAACAGCGGCTCATTCACCGGCCAGGCAAGTAGTGATGCTCGCGAGGCACTCGTTGCATGGCTCGAGCAAGAAGGTCGTGGCCACAGTAAAGTCACTTACAAAATGCGCGACTGGCTTATCAGTCGCCAACGTTACTGGGGAGCGCCAATCCCAATCATTCACTGTCCAGAGCATGGTGCAGTAGCCGTCCCTGAAAAGGACCTGCCAGTACTATTACCTGAAGTTGCTGATTTCGAACCAAAAGGTGATGGCAAATCAGTGCTTGCAGCCCAAGAAGATTGGGTAAACACAACTTGCCCAGATTGTGGCCGCCCAGCGAAGCGCGAAACTGACACAATGGATGGCTACGCGTGTAGCAGCTGGTACTTACTCCGCTATACCGACCCGCACAACGCCGAGCAAGCCTGGGCACCAGCAAAGGCCGACTACTGGTCTCCAATCGATATGTACGTAGGTGGCGACCACGCCGTAGCTCACTTGCTCTACGTTCGCTTCTGGAGCCACGTATTCTTCGATATGAAGCTCGTTCCAACGAAAGAGCCAGTTAAAAAGCTCGTATACCACGGGCTCATCCAGGCCGAAGACGGTCGCAAGATGAGCAAGTCGCTGGGCAATGTCGTTGATCCACTTGAGGTAATCGATGCTGGCTACGGTGCTGATGCGCTCCGTACCTTCGAACTGTTCCTTGGCCCAATCAACGAAAATAGTAACTGGAGCAGTAAGGGCATTGCGGGTGTCTACCGCTTTATCAACCGCGTCTGGACACTGACTCAGGAATACATCGATAGCGACAAACAAGGCTCAGCCGATGCACGCAAGCTCGAAAGCCTCACGCACGCCACTATTAAAAAGGTCACAGACGACATGAATCGTCTTAGCTTTAATACAGCCATTGCAGCGCTCATGGAGTACGTCAACGAGCTTTATAAGCTTAAGACCGATGGTTTCACCGAAGAATGGCAGGATGCTCTCAGCACGCTTATACAGCTCGTGCAGCCGTTTGCCCCACATGTTGCCGCTGAACTATGGCAAGAACTTGGGCACGATTCAGCACTCGATACCGCTAAGTGGCCAATGTGGGATGATGCGAAAATCGTTACTGATACGATCACGATTGTCGTTCAGGTAAACGGCAAGGTCCGTGCAAAGCTCGAAGTTTCACCAAACGAATCCGAAGCTGTAATTCGCGAAAAGGCGCTTGCCGACGAAAACGTCAAAAAACACCTCTCAGGTGAGCCTAAAAAGGTAATCTATATCACAGGTAAGCTCGTCAGTATCGTCGCCTAGGCAGGGCAAAGCCCCGTTACTTGAACGGGGCGATGTCCCTCTTGCAAAGGAGGCAGGCTAGACCGTATGTCAGCGCAGTCGCCACCATCGTCACACCGAAGTAGAAGATGGGGGCGAGCGAGAACGTCGGGTGCTGTCCAGAGAAAACCCAGAAGCTGACGTACCCGAGTGCGATCAGGCCGGCAGTCATGATCGTGTTGAACACGAACTTCTGGCGCGAGACCTCGATAGTGCTGTGGTTGTGCACGAAGCACGTAACGAAGAGTGCTGCCAGACCAACGCCGGCCCAGAATAAAGCGGGCATACAGAGCCACTTCCTTCCCTAGCTGTGAGGAACGATACCGAACGGGCGTTCAGTAAGATATATTATACTGCTAACGCATATTTTTGTCAATGATCCATATGGGATACTGCTTGAATAGAGTAGAAAAATACGTTATAATGGCAAACAAGTTTTATATACCTAAAAGAGGAGAACATTTCCAATGGCACAGCCAAAGAAGCAGTCAAGCCCTCGCAAGACCGGTTTGCGCCGCAGCCACCTTGTCCTGAAGCTTGCTCGTGTTGTAAACGGCAAATCACCAGTTAAGGTGAAGACCACTAAAAACGAGACCGGCAAAAAGAAGACAGTAAAAACTGTCAAAACTGAAGCAAAGAAGAAGTAGTTTTCCTTTGCGCATACAAATGAGTGGGAAATTTTAACAAGAAAGAACCAAAGTAATGGCATCAAACCGTCATCTCGGCCGCATCGTCGCTTTGCAGACATTGTACGAATACGAATTCCGTACACAGTCGGAGGATCCACAGGTAGACCTTGCGGAGATACTTAGCCGTAATCTTGCTCGCTATGAATCAGCGATCGAAGATACGGATTTTGTTTCCGGTCTTGTCAAAGGTGTCATTGACGCTACTCCAGAATTGGATGGCAAGATTCAGCCTATCGCGCCTGAATGGCCAATCGAGCAAATCGCACGAGTTGATCGTGCTATCTTACGATTAGGCCTTTATGAATTACTCTACCGAGCCGAGGCGGTACCACCAAAGGTGGCTATCAACGAAGCTGTAGAACTTGCCAAAGCCTTTGGTTCTGATAACTCAAGCAAGTTTGTGAACGGCGTACTTGGTACGGCGTATCGCACACTTGTCGAGGGGTCAACAGCCGATGCCGCGACGCGATCAGAGAAATCGAACAAATAGTCAAATCGAGCATCTTAGGAAGTACTTGGCGAAGCCAAAAGCTTCTATCCAGGAGATTGTTCGTGAGCCAACCAGCGGCGGGATTATTTTCCGTCACGGCAATGGTGGGGAAATAGAAATTCTCCTTATTCAAGATGCTAAGGATCGCTGGACGATCCCTAAGGGTCATATTGAAGAAGGTGAAACAGCTATTCAAACAGCACGCCGTGAAATCGGCGAAGAAGCAGGTCTGCATGATGTCGATATGCTCGGCTGGCTCGGTAAAATCCACTTCCGCTATCGTCGTATCGACCGCCTGGTGCTCATGACGACGCAAATTTATCTCGTACGTGTGCGTACCGATGGCACTGAGATCCAAAAGGAATCATGGATGAATGGTATTAAGTGGTTCTCGTTTAACGAAGCTCTTGATTTGATTGAATACGAAGATATTGCTAAATTAATGTTGAAGGCTAAAACTCGCATCCGCGAAGAGAAGCTGTAAATAATTGCCGTTCTTGCGGCGACTACAAATTAAAGGAGACTATAGTATGACAGGGATGCCCGTTGGGCCATATGTCGAGTTCGCGAGGGAGAAACTGGGATTTGAATACAATAACATTCAGCTTCTTGTTACTGCCCTTACACACCGTAGCTATGTAAACGAGCACAAAAAGAGCGTCACTGAGCACAACGAACGCCTTGAGTTCCTAGGTGATGCCGTGCTCGAGCTCGTCGTAACCGATTACTTATTTAATAACTTTAGCGAAGCAGAAGGTATTCTGACGAGTTGGCGTGCAGCGCTCGTGCGTACCGAAAGTATCGGTGCAGCAGGCCAAGCGCTTGGCTACGAGCCTCTCGTTCGTATGAGCAAGGGTGAAAAGCTTGGTGGTACGCGTGCCCGTTTGCAAATTTTGGCAAACGCCTTTGAGGCCACAATCGGCTCAATCTACCTCGACCAAGGCTACGATAGGGCAAGTGAATTCATTCACAAACATATCATCTCGACGCTACCAGCCATTCTCGATGGCGGCACATGGCGCGACCCAAAGAGCCACCTGCAAGAGGTCAGCCAACAGATCGATGGCGCAACCCCTATATACAAGGTGATCTCTGAAGAAGGTCCCGATCACGATAAGATATTTACACTTGGCGCCTACGTTAAAGACAAGCTCATGGGTAAAGGTATTGGCCCAAGCAAGCAGTCAGCACAGCAAGAAGCTGCGCGTGCAGCGCTTAAAGAGTACGCGAAGCAAAAGTCCGCCTAACAGATTGACATTACCCTACGAAACGTGTATAATCTACGGGAAGTGTTATTATAACTGTAACGTGAAGTAAAGGAAGTTAAGTTTACATGCTCGCAATTCGTTTGCAACGCCTTGGCCGTAAGGCATACCCAGTATACCGCCTTGCCGTACAAGAGGCTCAGCGCCATCCATCAAGTGGCCGTGTTGTCGCTTATGTTGGTAGCTACAACCCACACACTAAAGAATCTAACGTCAACGTTGAATTGGCGCAGAAGTACCTCGACAACGGTGCTCAGCCAACTCCACGCGTTGTAAAGCTTTTGAAAGCTGCAGGCGTTAAACTCCCTAAGTGGGTTAAGGAATTCGAAGGCGGCAAAGCGAAGACTGTTCGCAACGCTGAAAAGCTTCGTAAGAACCAGCCTAAAGAAGAAACTCCAGCTGAAGAATCAGCAGAGTAAAAAACTTCTTAAATTATCTGCAATACCCTTCGCTGTAACGGCGGAGGGTATTTTTATGTGTTGGCGCCGTGATACAATAAACCTACGACAGTAAAACAGTGAGACCGAGAAGGAGACCAGTGGGCATGTCAACTATTGACCAGCAGTTTGTGGAGTATATCGTAAAATCTCTCGTTGAGAACGGTGATGACGTAATTGTAGACCGTATTGTCGACGAAAAAGGCGTACTACTGACGCTTACCGTTAACCCAGAAGACCTCGGCCGTGTTATTGGCCGTCGCGGTGTTACCGCTCAAAGCTTGCGTACACTTCTACGTGCCCTCGGTACGAAGAACTCAGCGCGCTACAATCTTAAGATCGTAAACAACGATAACCCTGAAGAATCGACCGTTTTATCATCTGACGATGACGTAGCTGTGGATGATGTGGATAATTCTACAGATGAAACTGTGGAAAACGAGTCATCTAAGGGTAGTGAGTTCGCAAAAAAGTCTCGTGCAGAGCTTGCGGAACTCGATGACCTCGATATATAATCATAAGTAGTTCACGAATGCGAGAACTGCGAGTACAAAAAGAGCTCATGCGAGCTATACCTACAAAAGGTTTAGAGAGACTTATTTGTGCTAAAAAGCCTAGGTGCAATGCCTGGGTTTTTTAGTGCCCTTATTTCTTTAGGCTAATAATCGAGAGATAATAAAAAACACTCTGACGGGAGTGTTTAAGCATTTTTATAGGCCGTCTGTTAGTGAATGCAGACAAATACGGTAAGCGCGGTAATAATAGCCACCGTGATGCCGCATAGTACCAGAATGAAATGATGGTGGTGTTCGGGTGTCAGGGCGCTACTAGAGCCACCAACGGTTACCTCGCTGTCATTGGCTGCGTTAGCAAGCGGGCCTTGCACGATGTGTTGATTGGCAATAATTTCATCTGGTAATTCATCGGCGACAACGTCGTCGTGGATCGGGTTGACGTTCTTCTGTCGGGTGCTTGCTTCCATGCGGGTTTCATCTGAGATATCCGGTGACTTGTCGCCGGACTTATTTGAGTCAAATTCCATACTACTTATACTTTAACATAGTTTTGCATACTCGCGAAATCGAGGAAGCAGACTATATTTTTTATTATGTAATATATCCACACAACACCATAATTATGCGAAATCTACAATATATCGAAAAAAATATATAGACAGTTAAGTCAAGAGTTGCTATACTATCAAAGATGAAAAAGCTCCAGGTTATCACCTTATTCCCCGAAATGTTTACAGGGGTATTTGGCAATTCAATGATGTGGAAGGCTCAGAAAGATGGACTTGTCGAGCTAAGTACAATTAACCTGCGAGACTTTGGCCTTGGCAAGCGCAAAACCGTCGATGACACACCATATGGTGGTGGTGACGGTATGCTCTTGATGGTAGAGCCACTCTGGAACGCAGTCATGCACGCAAAATCAATCGACCCAACTGCAAAGGTGCTCATCATGACGCCACGAGGCATTCGCTGGAAGCAGGCGGTGGCCCAAGAGTATAGCGAGACAGATCACGGCTATATCTTTATTTGCGGCCGCTACGAGGGCTACGACGAGCGCATTATGGAGCTTGTCGACCAAGAAGTGAGTGTAGGCGACTACGTACTGACAGGTGGCGAATTGCCAGCAATGACTATTATCGACAGTATCGTGCGTCTTATCCCTGGTGTACTCGGTGGCGAGCAAAGTGCAATTATCGAAAGCTTTAGCGATGGGGAAACGCTCGAATTTCCACAGTATACCCGCCCAGAGGAATGGCAGGGAATGAAAGTGCCAAGCGTACTCCTGAGTGGGCATCACGCCGAAGTGGCAAAATGGCGCGCCGAGAATAGTAAAAAAGCCGAGTAGAAGACTCGTCACTACAGGAAAAACACCAAGCAATCCTCGGTGTTTTTCGTATATAAACGCAAAGCGCCTCAGAAGAGGCGCCAGCAAGATATAGTTGTGGTGGATATATCGTAGAGCGATGATTACATTTTTTTAAAAGGTGGAATTTTTGTTTTTGTAATTTCGCTGTCTTTAGATTACACATATTTGACCGTAAGCGCAAGCACTTTTTTGAAGAATATGAAATAACGTGTGGAAAAGGTATACTAGTGGGGTGAAGAAGTTTATGCATCAGCTATTTCCGCCCGAGTTCTTTAAATCGCCCACATATGCACGAGCGATTGTTCTGGGCTCAGTATATCTCGGCACGCTGTTGTTGCAGCTATTTACCTTTGAAAAATTTGCCGATGTCACACGGCAATTCGGCCTGCCTGGCGGCAATGCAACCGCCGTGGCGCTCACATGGATAGTTCCCTTACTTTCTGCTGCCGCCCTACCATATTTAATTTCTATGAAGCTCAATCCAGTGTCGTACAAAATATCACGTGCGGCGGTGATTGCGACGCCAACGGTATGGGTATTTCTCAGCGCCTGGCAAAACATCGCAGCAAAGGATGCGCTCAACACAGGTCTTTTTGGCGCTACGATTGTAACGTCTGTAGGTATTTGGAGTATAGTATTCGCATCATTGTGGCTGTGGGCAAGCGTACTGTGTGTACGCGAGCTACCACAACGCAAAAAGTGAGCGTAGTATGCCTAAAATACACCGCGTAACAAAATGGCTAGTAAGGCATCGGCTAACAGTCGTGGCGGCGTTCATGTGTTTACTGCTTGGTGGCGCATATGTGGTATTCCTATTCAAACACGGCAATAGCGATGTACTCGCGCTCACGCAAATGACCGAGCAACAGGATATCCCATACTGCAACACGAAAAGCAAATATCAAATGCTCGATACCTACAGACCGAAAAAGCTTGCCCAGCAAACACTACCAGTAGTGGTGTATGTCCACGGTGGCGGCTGGAGTAGCGGCAATAAACATAATGCACTTGTTAGCTACTATGCTAAATTCTTTGCAGCTCGGGGCATTGCTACAATATCTGTCGCATACAGGTTGTCAGGTGCAAATCCCTACCCAGTGCAAAATAACGATGTAGCATGCGCGCTTGCCTACATAAATACCCATAGCGAAGAGTTGCATGTTAATCCGGCCAAGTCGATTTTCTTTGGCGACAGCGCTGGTGGGCACCTGGTGGCATTTGCGGCGCTTAATAACCCCTATGGCAAGTATAAATACGATACGCCACGCGGTGTGATAGATTTTTATGGCGTATCAGACTTCTCTAAGATTATTAATGGCTCACACCCAGACTACAACGCGCGCCGCTATCTTGGCCCGCAATATGGCAAAATGGCCGTCCAAGCGAGCCCTGTGAAGTATATAACGAATGGGTCGCCACGCTTTTTATTTGTGCATGGTACCGATGATAAAATCGTGCCGATTGCTCAATCACAGGAATTCTACGATGCCCTTAAAACTACGAAAAATGGTTCGAAATATCTGGCAATCCCCGGCGCGCATCATGGCTTCATTGGTCCAGACCTAGGCAGTAAAAAGAATCAGATGATCGAAGATGCAATCGACGCATTCTTGCGCGAAACAATCAATGTACGTCCATCGTAATAAATTTTATTGAAACTTTTCGCAAAGCCACTGCATATAATGGATGTAATGGTAGATAGGCAATGACGATAGATCAAGAGAAGATAATTATCGCGAGCATCTGTGACGGGGCCTCGGAGCAGTACAGCTATTTTGTTGAGCGATACCATCGCGGACTCATCCAGCATGTATTCAATTTTGTGCGAGATGGCGACGCGGCGGAAGATATAGCGCAGGAAGCATTTATCCAGGCGTACAAGAAGCTACATCAGTATGACGGCAAATTTGCGTTCTCTACATGGTTGTACAAAATCGCCGACAATCTAGCAAAACGCATGATGGCAAAATCTCACCGCACCTCTAGCATTACAGACTACGAAGAGCTAATCCCTGACACACGCCCGACAGCCGAAGAGCTTGTCGACAGCGTCATCGGCAGGGCGCATGTAAGAAAGGCAGTTGACCAGCTACCCTCTGACCAGCGTCGCGCCATAATGATGTACTACTGGGATGAGCTGAGCTACGAAGAAATCGCGAGCGTTATGGAGAGACCTGTTGGAACCGTTCGCACGTGGCTACATAGAGCAAAAGAACAACTAAGGAAGGAGCTTGCATATGGAGAAAATTGACCAGCATATCAAAGAGTCGGCGCAAACGCATGAGCCAAACCCGCAGTTTGTCGCAGATACGATGCAAAAGATCGAGGCGGTTGGTACACCAAGGAAGTACTGGGTAAACTGGAAAGTTCTAGCGCCCGCGGCCGGTGGCTTAGCGGTTGTTGCAATGGCAGTTATTATGTTCACGCCACACTTTACAGGTACAACGGCAAATACGGCAACTTCAGGGGATGTTAAGTCAAAAACCGATATCCAGGCTCAGGCGGCAGTAAACGCGCCAATTGATCCAACAAACACCACTGACGTAGCGCTCGATAGCGATCTTAGCAGTGTACAGGCTTCACTATCCCAGTCGGCAAGTGATCAAAGCGCGGCGGATAGCTCAATTAACGATAGCCAACAGCAAATCAGCATTCCAACCGAATAGGTTTGTGCAATTACAGTAGTACGAAGGGAAGAATATTATATGAAAACCTTACTATCCACAACTAGTCTCACGAAAGTTGCAATTGTTTCTGCAGCAGCAATCATAGGCGGGTCTACATTTATCCCAGCCACTGCGAGCGCGCTCTCGCTTGATGGCTCTGCGAAAGTGACGACGCCATATGTAAAAGTAGATGGCAATGCAAATGTGAACGCGACGACAAATCCTTCAAATACAAACGCGTCAAGCGAGAAGGCAAAGCTCCAAAAAATTATCAGCAAAGGCGACCAAGAGATTGCACGCCGACTTGACTCGCTATCAAAGCTTGTAGGCAAAATTAATGCGGCAACAAAATTGACGGATGCCGATAAGGCAACGCTGACCGCTGAAGTTAACGCGACAATATCTGGCCTCAATACACTCAAAGCTAAACTTGACGCTGAAACCACAGTCGCAGCTGCGCGCACCGATGTGCAGAGTATCTATACTGAGTACCGCGTGTATGCGCTTGTCACACCAAAAGTCAGCCTCACAAAAGTTGCTGACGATCAACAAGTGGCAGAACAAAAGCTCCAGACACTGATTCAGAAATTCCAAACACGTCTAAATGCAGCGAAAGCAAAAGGCAAAAATGTCAGTGCTCTCGAAGCCGTACTGAACGACATGATACAGAAGGTGAATGCCTCAGCAAGTGTGTCAAGCGCCGTTCAGGCAAAGGTAATCGGCTTACAGCCAACCGACTACAATAACGATCACGCCATTTTGAGTGGCACTAGCGCCCAGCTAAAAGCCGCGCATGCCGATAACGTAGCAGCGTATAACGATGCAAAACAAATCGTTGCAGGCCTCAAAGATCTCTAGTCTAAGCACACGAAAGACTTGAGTTTTACAGGGACTAGTGGTACAATTTCCACTAGTCCTATTGGGATGTCGCCAAGTGGTAAGGCACTGGGTTCTGGTCCCAGCATTCGGGGGTTCGAATCCCTCCATCCCAGCCAAGATGTACACCAAAGGTGACCCGAATGGGTTGAAGATTTGATGCACATCTCGGCATAAGAAAAAGTGACTTCTTAAGTCACTTTTTTGTTTGAGATATTCTAAGCTACCTTAATTCTAAATGAGCAGCGTACTTGTTATACTGCAGGTATGATTATCAAACACATAAAGGTAGAGAACTTTCGCTCAATAGAAAGCGTTTCACTCGATCTAGAGATCTTTAACATACAAGTTGGTCAAAATAATCACGGAAAAACAAACTACTTTGAATCTATACGGTGGTTCTTTAATGGTTACTTAACTAAAGAATCGAAGGCTAATATCCAACGTAAAGATGCAGCAGGTGATATTGTCGTTGAGATTACCTTTTCTGGTCTTCAGGATGCGATCGAAAATATGTCGAACGCCGCTAAAAAGACCGCGCTTCAAAAAATATTCGCCAACAATGAAGACGAAATCGTTATACGTCGAAGTACTGCAGTTGATGACGGCAAGAAAAGACAGTTATTAAAGCCCGATGGCCAGTGGCATGATCCTATAGGAGTTGATAAAACTTGGGGCGATCTGCTACCGAAATTGGAATATGTAGACACACAAGTGCGAGCGAACGAAATAAATGGTTACACCAAAAAGTCTCCAATCACAGAAATGTTATCAGGGATATTGGGAACGATAATCGAAGAAGACCCAAATTATCGTGATTTTACACAAAAGTTTAGGGAGTTATTTGGAAGTGACGATTCACAAATAAAGGCTGAGCTCGATAGCCTAGGCAATAAGATAAAAGTATACCTGCAAAAGCAATTTCCCGACGGTACGAGCGTAGCTAAGAGTTCGAAATCCCAATCGCCTAGGTTACGATTTAGACGTAGGTTGAGCTCACGCTCTTTCGCTTCCTCTGGTATATCCAGGTAGACGACCGGCACGTCTTTATAGCCAAGGTCTTTGGCGACTTTGAGGCGAAAGTGACCTCCAATGACGACATTACTACGTCCTTCTGCGCCATTCACTAGAATAGGGTCAACCATACCGAATTGGCGAATGCTCTCGGTAAGCTGTTCGATAGCGTCTTTGCTCCACTTGCGTGGGTTGTAAAGTGCAGGCTTAAGTTTACTGATGGTGACTGATTGTATTTTGAGCTGCTCGTGTGTCATAGAGTGCCTCCTTTTTGGCATTAAATTAAAAACACACATCGCAAACCAATAGAATCGAACGATTCATATCGGCTGCGATGTGTGCATTTTTCTCTATGCGACACAGGGATCCTTGGAGATCGGTAGGCTCGGCCTACGGGGGCAGCATCTGTTGCTATATTAGCATAAACTTTTTTCTGCGCAATGAGCGAACCTCGCAGTACCGCTCATGGCCTTTATATCCGTTCACGTAACCAGGGCCAGATACTTTTGCTCATCCAGCCTTTGTAGGGCCGTGCCACCTTTACGATAAAGAAGTTGTCATCGTCATCCGTGACTTGCTTCATTAAGTCATACCAAACGTCCACGCTATCGTCTGTTTCCACGAACCACTGCGAGTATAGAGGTTTCTTGGCGCTGATGGCGTTTTTCTCGATCATTTTCTTTACATCGTCGTACGCAGCGGGGCGTTCATGCCTATTAAGGTCGTAGCTTATCAGTAAAACCATCGTAAGCTCCTAGTGCTTCGTGTCCCGTGGCGGGTTAGGGTCTTGGCGATTAATGGTATCACTGTCGCGGAAAAGGTGGTTGCGCCCCTGGATGCGCACCTCGCCTCCACCCGGGTTTTGTTGTAGATACGCTTTTGCTTGCTGTTCAGCGGCACGCTGAGTGGGCGCAACGACAGAAGGACGTGTCGCTTTTTCAAGCTTAACGTTCCAGTCTCCGTCGGGACGCGGTGTTACGTAGTATGTCTTTTTAGCCATGATTTCTTCCTTTCGTGGCATTAATTGTTGGGGTCACCCCCCTAGTGACTCCTCTTTACCCTCAGATGAGACCTGTTTATTTTCTGATCTGATTACCCTAGTGTACCAGCCGTAAACGAGGGTGTCAACAATCAATGTAAACTTGAGTAATTTTGACGCGCATGCTATGATAGTGTCAATGAATGAAACGCGCGAAAAGCTGCTCGAGCTCGCCCGCCACAAAGATATTTCAGGTATGGGCTTAAGGGAGCTAGCTCGAGAATTGGGAGTAAAAAGTCCTCAGACTATTAAATTTCATCTCCAGAAACTTCATGAGGCTGGTTCGCTTAGCTTTGACCGGCCGAGCGTGCAAATCGATAAAAGCAAACTTGGTACATCTTCACTCATTAGGATCCCCATACTTGGCAAGGTAAGCGCTGGCCCAGCTACTCAGCGCGCAGATAATGAAGTTAGCGGATACTTGCGAATATCTTCCGCTTTACTACAGTCAAAAAATTATAAGGACTTGTTTGCTCTAAAAGTCGTAGGCACCTCTATGAACAAGGCTGACGTTAGTGGAATGCCGGTCAATGATGGTGACTATGCGATCGTCGATGGTTCAAAAAGAAACCCTCGGGATGGTGACTATGTAATTGCTGTCGTCGATGACCTGGCTAATCTCAAGAGGTTCCTTTTTGACAAAGAAAACAACCAAGTTGTTTTACTTTCAGAGTCATCAGAGGACTACTTACCTATATTCGTACACCCTCAAGATAGTAATGAAGGACTAATAAGTGGTACCGTCACCCAAGTCGTCAGACAACCCTCTTTGGCATAGAATAGAGATGTGTACACGCATCTCAAAGAGCGCCAGTTCTATGAAGATATCTACGACCGCCATACGGTAGAAGCCCACCATAATAGCTAGACCTCATTCGAGGAAGTCTACGATGTTTTTAAGAGATTCGCTGAATATGATTCATGATACTAAACTGTGATAAATCTTAGCTCACCATCCAAATATCGATTGATAATCGTGGAGAATACCCTATAATCATAAGTAACATGAAACACGGAGAAGTATTATAAATGTCACGTCTGCCTATTCCCGGCGATGATGACGGAATATGGGGGAGCATTCTCAACGACTTTTTGGAAGTTGAGCACAATGCTGACGGCACGCTTAAACCAAGTGGCACACTTGTAACAAAAGCCAACGACGCTGACGTTGTCCATGTATCCGGCGCCGAAACAATCAGCGGCACAAAGAGCTTTACAGCCTCGCCAACAGTACCAAGTCCTATCAATCCAACAGATGCTGCAACAAAAGCATATGTAGATAGTGTAAGCGGGTCGACTGTTCCTGATGCATCGACTACAACAAAGGGTATCATACAGCTTGCCGGCGACTTGAGTGGCACGGCAAACGCGCCGACTATACCTGTTCTTGCAGGTGGCTCAACTGCACAGTATTTCCGCGGCGATAAATCATGGCAAACCCTTAACAAAACCGCTGTAGGGCTTGTGAATGTTGATAATACAAGCGATGCCAATAAGCCTATAAGCACCGCAACACAAACGGCATTGAACGCGAAAACACCGACTACCCGCTTAATTACCGCGGGTACGGGTCTATCTGGCGGCGGCGACTTGAGTGCGGATAGGACATTGTCAGTTAGTTTTGGATCTACAGCAGGTACTGTAGCACAAGGTGATGATAGTCGTTTTTCCGCCGCCCTAACAGCCGTACAGAATGTTAATGGTCACACTGGCACCAGTGTAGTTGTTACAGCATCCGACATCGGAGCGGTCACAACTACAGGTGGCGGTAAAGAGAGTACGGTGTCGTCAGTTACAAACAACGGAAGTACGACAGTTGACTTGGTAAATGGTAATGTCCAAATGCTCACACTAGGTGCTAGTACTACAATTACACTTTCTGGTGCAACAAACGGTACGGCATGTTCCCTAAGTCTATATCTTAAACAAGATGCGACCGGTAGTAGGACAGTTACGTGGCCCGCTAGTGTTAAGTGGCCAGGTGGCGCTGCACCGGTGCTTTCAACTGCCGCCACAAAGTTAGATCTTGTTGTTCTAGAGACACTTGATGGTGGCACTACGTGGTACGGTAGCTTGGCAGGGGCTGACTTCCGATGAGCCGTAGCGCTCGTCGGCACCAGCGCCAAGACGAATCAAGCACGACGCTTTCGGCGTATGATAAGCAAATTATCGCTGATGGTGCAATTATGTACCTTCCACTAAGTGGGGGTAGTGGGGGTGTAGCTGATCACAGTGGTAATGGCCATACGGGCCAAGCAGTAAATCTTCCTACTCTTTCGCAGCTACCGAATAATGAGCCGGCGACCGTGTTTGATGGCGCAACACAGTATATTGAAGTGCCAGACAGTACCGCTCTAAGTGTGGTTAATACTGGCATTTTAACGATTGAAGCCTGGATGCGACCCGATACGCTGCAGTTTACGAATCAAGAGAGCACTGGATATGTTCACTGGATGGGTAAAAATACATCAGGTCAGAGCGAGTATGTAGCGCGTATGTATTCACAGACAACCACAGATACTCCACCCCGCCCTAATCGAATCTCGGGCTATAGCTTTAACCTCAGTGGCGGTCTTGGCGCAGGTAGCTACTTTCAGGATACCTTGAATGTTGGGGAGTGGATCTACTACATATTAGTTATCAATACCGTTAATACGAGCGGGAATTATCCGACAGGCTATACGAAGATATATAAGAATGGCGCGGTGCGTGACCAAGATGCACTGATCGACTACAATATTATCCCGGCAGATGGCACTGCGCCATTCCGAGTTGCAACAGTTAATTTTGCTTCTTTCTTCAAAGGCGCCGTTGCTAAGGTAGCGATGTATAATTATGAACTCTCGGCAGCCACAATTCACAGTCATTATCGTATGATCGTACCCGCGGCAAGTGGTAGTGTAGTATTTATCAAAAATGTAGGAAGTGCAAGCACAACGACTACTGGCACGACGCTCTCCATTACGGTACCTCCGGCCGGTGTATCAGCCGGAAGCACATTGATCGTTAAGGTTATCCATGCCTTTACCGCTAGCGGTCCTACCGTAGCAGACAGCCGAGGCAATACCTATACGCGTGACGTTACATCGCCAGATAGCGGTAGTAACTTTCGCTTGTCACTCTTCTCGGCGCAAATTAACAGTGCACTTCAAGGGGGTGACACTATCCAGCTGACTACTTCAGCATCTGTTGGTAATAAAGCGTTTTCGGTTGACGAATTTAATAATATTACATTTACGAGCCCTCTTGATGTCAAAAATTCTGGCAGTGGCTCATCTACAACACCAGGAACAAGTACAGCAATTACAACCACAAATGCCGATGATTTAATATATGGTTTGGTTGGCGTAGCTGGCGGCACAAGCGAAGCGTTCAGCCAAGACACCGTTGCCGAGTTCAATGGTCTCACACGAGTAGGTACGAACAGCGGAACGGCAGATGTTGTGGCTAACAGTGCCTACAAGTCAGTCCCGAGTACGGGGACATATAAATATCAGCCGACGCTGGGCGTTAGCCATAACTGGGTTGCCGTAGTAGCCTCCTATAAGGCTGGTGTTCCTGTAATTACGCCCCCTGTTTTAGGAACCGCTTCGTTCGTACAGCTCATTGGTTCAGCGTCCTCGATAGTGAGCAGCGCAACACTTACTATTACCGTCCCCAATGGCGGAGTTCCGACCGGACACACACTTATTGTGCGTACGGCGGGTGACTACACCGCTGCCGGCGCAACAGTAGGTGACACTCGCGGGAATACTTATACCCGAGATCGCAGTGCGGCAAATGCGGGGACGACCATGCGAGCATCGGTATTTTCGTGCCCCATCGCAACAGCCTTGCAAGAAGGTGATGTGATCACCATTACCTGGCCATCCGCAATCATTACGCGAGTTGCCGCGATAGAAGAGTTTGCGAACGTACTTGTCCCCACTAGTATAGACGTTCAAAATGGTAGCACGGGCACAAGCACCACTCCCTCTACTGCCGTTACAACCACAAACGCAAACGATTTGCTTATTGGTGTAACATCCGTCGAGGGTCCCTCGGGAGAAGGTTTCACAGCTGATACAATTCATCAATGGACCAGTCTTGCGCGCATAGGAACGACGGGTAGCTCGACCACGAACAAAACAATAAATGGTGCATATCGTGCGGCGGGTGCGGCGGCAACCTACACGCACGCGCCAGTCCTTGGCACGAGCGAAAGCTGGCTTAATTTCGTTGTTGCATATAAAGCAACTTGATAATTCCTGTGTCTGCAGATTACAGGCCTGCAAACTACTTTTGCAACAATGTTAAGGCCTCACAGAGTTACTTGCCAATAGTACCTCGCCGGCAATCGCCCCGAAACGAAGAACACCCCGCATCCGACAGCGGACGCGTAGGCGCTCTTCGCTGCATGCGGGGTGATGTGTGAACACCTCAGCCAGGGATATTCACAATGCGGATTTCATTCTCGTGATTTTCACCATTTTGAATGACCTGCGTCCACGTATACTCAGGCTCTGGCGATATGTCTCCGCCGCAGGCGACAAGCACGCGGAGGTGGTAGCCGAGCGACCCGAGGTCGCCATCATATGCCTCACCCTCTAAGTACCAATCCGGGTACGTGGTCTGCTTACAATTCCCGATCACATCGAGCCGGTCTAGCCTGGAGATACGGATCCGCACCTTGAGTCCAGGAGCTAGTGTTACCGGCAGGAATCGAGGGTGGGTGTACGTTACGCCGACGAACATTGCGGCTGCGATGTCTTCGACACCGAAGTGCGCCGTTGAGTGCGTAACAAAACCTGGTTCAAACCCCACCTCGCGGAGCCAACCATCGTCGGTCGAAGGGCTCTGGAATTCACTGGAGGGGGTGTATTCCGACATAGCGTGTTTCTCCACTTGAGTCTAACTGAGCACAACACCAGATAAGCCGAGTGTGCGGACACTCGCTAGCGCGAACTTTTTTATTATATCACAATATAAGAAATTATACAACCGTTGAAATCCTAAATGAAGATGAGTGCGACTAGCGTCTACGAATGGAACGTTCGCTTAAGTCGGTAATAACTCTAGTCTGATGGACATCAGGATGGCCATAGTCTGAGATTCTCACTGTTAGTTTTTGAGAAGTTGCTTCGATAATTGCACAGTTATACCAATCGCCGTCATCGTTCAGCTGCCATCCGTCGAGAAGCAATTCAAGCCCATGGTCTTCAAGAAAATGAATAGCGTCGCTTTTAGACATCGCACGAGTCAAAGGGTACCCAAAGTTCGTACACGCCACCCATAGGTCATCTGCGTCGAGTACAACCTTGCCCATTAGCTCATGGTCTGATTGACGATATACGGCTTGACTAACTTGTTTGACTGACATAAAAGTTAGTATATTTCAAAAAATATTTTATATCAACACCGACCGAGTGTTCTACTTCGTATTCAGGTAGGTATAGCCCCATTCGGCCATGAGCACGATTAGGGGCCTCAGAGACGCCCCTAGTGGTGTAAGAGAATATTCGACTCTTGGCGGCACTTGCTTGAAAACCTCTCGATGTATAATGCCATCTTCTTCAAGTTCTCGCAGCTGTAGTGTGAGTATGCGTTTGCTAGCATTGGGGATGTGACGGCTTAACTCGCCAAAACGATAAGGTCTTTCTAATAGATAAGAAAGAATAATCGTCTTCCATTTCCCGCCAATTAGAACAGCCACAACTTCCGTAGGGCAGTTAGTATCAGTAAAAATACGCTTTCTTACCTGCATGGAGTCTCCTAATAGTTATATTTATGTTACTATATAACATTTTTGTGACTAATTGCAATTTATGAACCTTGATTTACACTGATAAAGAAGTAAGATGAAAGGTTTTATATATGAGTAATAGCTTTGTGACTACAGGAGATGGCAGGAGGTTGGCTTACCGACTAGAAGGTGCGGAGGGCATGCCCGTCATTCTCTTTATAAATTCAATAGCAACCACAATGCAAATGTGGGAGGAGAATCTACCCGATTTTACTAATAAATATAGAGTTCTGCTGTACGATCTCCGTGGACACGGTGCCTCGGATGCACCTGCCGAGCCGTATTCTATTGATCGCCTCGGGTATGATGTATTAGAGATGCTTGATGAACTCTCTATAGGGAAGGTGCATGTAGTTGGACTTTCGCTTGGTGGTTTGGTAGCGCAATGGCTAGGGATATACGCACCAAGCAGAGTAAGTAAGCTAGTGATAGCGAATAGTTTCGCTTACTTAGCGCCACGAGAAGAGCGGGATGAGTTAATTAAAAAGCTGCACTCTTCAGCTGACATGTCGGAATTTGCAACAATGTTCATACGAAATTGGTTTTCCCCAGAGGCGCTAGAAGAACGAGGCCCACGGATTACAGCGTTTGAAAACGACATACTAACTATGCAACCGCACGGCTTGGCGGGAGCGCTTGCAGCAGTGCGTGATACTGATTTTCGGAGGCCGATTACACTTATCGAAAACCCTACGCTTCTCATTGGTGGAGAACACGACAAAGTAACGACACTTTCTCTTAGTCGGGATATCGCCGCTACCATTCCTAATGCTCGCCTCGTAACGATGCCAACATTCCATCTTTCTAATGTGCAGTTCCCGAGAGATTTTTTCAGCGTAGTAGATGATTTCCTAAGTCATGGAAGTCAAACAAGATGAAAACACTGGCACTGTGAGTACATCGGACAGCTCTTGAATGCAGCAAACTAGAACTATGCTATTGAGTGAAAACAACGAAGCAATACTGCAAACGATGAGTACGTTATAATGATAAATTAGCATGCGATCACTTGAACTAACAGATTATATAGCCGTCGTCTCTGATTTCGACGATACAATACTTGATAATAAAGCGGCCATTCCAGGCCAAGGACTGCACCAGCGTTCACGTCTCGATGCTATCCGTGCCGTTGGGAAGGCCTGGAATCTAGAGGCGCTTTCCAGTTTGCCGTCGCATATGAGCGCTGTCGCCTTTCAAAATGCTCCGATACATAGCGCTGAAGGTGCTTTTCATTGGCTTCTCTTGCAACAAGGCGTTATTCGCAAAGAAGAATTCAATCCACAACATCCATTGATACAAGCCCTAGTTGCGGCAAAAGCCAGCTCATATCGAGCATTACTAGCCACCGAGGCCCAGGAAGTGCGGGGCGCGCGCAATTTTTTTCGCACGCTGCACGAAGATGGCTTTAAAGATAAACTAGCTATTGCGAGCACGGGACAAAGAGCGGATATATTAGAATTCTTGAAGACGCATGGGTTCGGGGATTATTTTTCACCTGAACATATATACGCTAGCGAGGATACTAAAAGGCCAAAACCAGACCCCGAGTCGTTTCGGCTCGCAATTGGTTCGCTAGGTATTCAGCTTAGTGAGGCCCCTAGAGTCCTTGCTTTCGAAGATGACCCACGCGGCATCGAAGCAGCAAAAGCGCTCGGTATGTTCGTCTGCGCAGTAACGACACGATTTAATGAAGATAGCCTCATGAACCTCCCAACGCCACCGGACATCGTGGCAGCGGATTTTAGCGAATATGCTAAGGTGTTCGGTTTATAAAACTAAACTTACACAACCCCAATGCATTCCCTTCGGGTGTCACGCGAAAGGAGCGCCTCTATGTACCTGGCATACACAGCTGAGACCGCCTCTAACGTTCGCACCCTTTCATTCATAAGACTCTTATTTATAGAGGCTAAAAAGCCTCTTCCCCTGGCCAAAAATGTACTCGACATAGGTTTGCGTGCGCATAGGACGTTTGCGGTATCGCAAGCTTCGATGGAGTATGGTAGAATAGAGTAAGTTATGATTAGTAGACAAGGCCAGTATAGTTATTCGTATATACCACTCGTACGTGGCGGCCTTTTCTGTGAGTTTGAATAAAATTCGATCTCAATCAAAAGTCCACCACATTGGTGGACTTTTGATTTATTAGACCTAAGGAGACTACATGCGTATATCAACTAACCCTGACCTCATTGAAGAACTACTTTCTCGTTCAATTGATACAATTTATCCTTCGACGGACGCATTGCGTCAAAGGCTTCTTGAAGGTAGACAGTTGCAAGTTTACATGGGCATCGACCCGACCGCAGACTACATTCACATAGGGCACTCTACTAACTACATTATATTGCGACGCCTTCACGATTTAGGCCATAAGATTACGGTGCTCGTTGGAGACTTTACGGCTATGATTGGCGACCCCAGCGATAAATCTTCCATGCGAATACAACTTACAAAGCAAGAGGTGCAAAAGAATCTTGCTTCATTCAAGTCGCAAATTTCTAAAATTCTCAGTTTCGATTCGGTCGACAATCCTATTGAATTTCGTTTTAATTCAGAATGGCTTTCTAAGCTTACGTTTGTCGATGCCACAGAACTAGCAGCTAATTTTACTGTCCAACAAATGATCGACCGTGATGCGTTCCAAAAACGCCTTCAGGCAAATAAGCCATTATTTGTTCATGAATTCTTCTACCCATTAATGCAAGGTTATGATTCGGTTGCACTGGATGCCGATCTGGAGATAGGTGGTACTGACCAAACTTTCAATATGCTTGCAGGGCGCACCCTAGTCAAAAGATATAAGGGTAAGGAAAAGCTCGTCATGACTACCACCCTACTCACTAATCCTGTAACCGGAGAAAAGCTCATGAGTAAGAGCCTCGGGACTGGCGTGAGCATAAAGGCTGAATCGAAAGATATGTTTGGTAAAGTTATGGCTCTGCCTGATGAAGGCGTTATACAATGTTTTATTGACTGTACTTACTTATCTATGGATGAAATCTCAACTATCAAACGGGAGCTTGAAAACGGGACTAACCCGCGCGACATAAAAATGCGTTTAGCACACGAGCTTGTAGCTATGTATCATACGGATGAAAAGGCTCACAATGCTCAACGAGCCTGGATTGAACAATTCACGAATGGCAATCTCCCCGAAAACATTAGCAGCCTAGCTATTAGTGGGGCGACGAGCTGGCCAGACCTTCTGCTAAACGGAGGTTTTGCGGCAACAAAATCCGATGCAAGGAGACTGATTAAGCAGGGAGCCGTAAAGATTCAACACAATAAAATAAACCTCGAAACTCCTTTTACCCCAGCTCATGGCGACATACTACAAGTGGGGAAGCGGGGTATTGCAAGAATTGAGACGATTTAGTCATTACTTCGCATTGGGCCATGATCATGTAGGCTCCTCGATCGCTCCGACTATATGTCAACTCCTTATACCTCAGCACGACAAGACAGTGTTCGATAACAGATAACGACGCAATGCACTTCGGTTTACATATTCACGAAGGTTATTGTGTGATGTAGCCCGGCCTTTAAGAATACCACCTCATTCTAAACTCAATAGTTATTCTTCCAAAATAAAAACAGCTCCACAGGAGCTGTTTTTATTTTGGCTAGATCGCCTACTCCTCTACGAGCAGAAGCTTGCTACCATCCGGGTCACTGAAGGTGATGAATTTTACGCCAGATCCAGAACCATAGAGGTCGTCCTGCACTTTGCTTACCTCAACACCCTTGCTCTCGAGTTCTTTATAAGCCGCAGTCACATCTGACGTTGAGAAATACATGTTCATAGTGCCCGGCTTCATATGCGCATGATTTGTAGAAAGGGTAACTGTGGGACCTCCTTGTGAGGAAGTTAGAGTTACCCACCAGTTATCGTCATCCTGTCGATAATCCTGAGTTACCTCCAGGCCGAGTTTATCTGCGTAGAACTCCCTTGCCTTTGGCATGTTGTTCACCGCCATAGTGATCATTATAACTTTATCGACTGTCTGCATGTAAATATCCTCTCCATTGCATCTTTTGGGTTATTGTTCTATAATCAAGATACTTTATAATAAAGCTAAAGTCAAGGATTTTTATATGAACTCGAAAGACAATTTACAAACACAAGTCATGATTGCCGCCCGCAACAATGGGATAAGTTCCGTTTTATTTCGTAATGCCGTAGGAAGGAGACTTGGCCTCAGCGTCACAGAGTCGGAGTGTCTCAGTTTGCTCACAATAAAGAGCGAGGCAGCACCGACAGAAATCGCACGCTATACCAGTCTCACTACTGGCGCTACGACGACAATGCTCGACCGACTTGAAAAAATGAATCTTATCATACGAACACCAAACCCAAGCGACCGCCGTGGTGTGCTTGTCAAAATCAGCGAACTCTATGCGAAGAGGGCTATGCCGATCATCATGCATCTACAAAAGTCCCATACACAGCTACTCGCCCCATACACAGACACCGAACTCGAGACTATAAAAGACTTTCTTATTCGATTTTCGGACAATGTCACCGCGCAGACGCGGATAATAGAAGAAAATACAACTGAGTAACCCTCATGAGTACATATACTGTTACACTTACCAAAAAAGAGTTGGTCGCACAGAATACGTTAGCTCTCCATTTCAATAAGCCTGAAGGTTTTACCTACATTGCAGGACAGTACGCAGATTTCACGCTGACCAATCCGCCTGAGACTGACGAGGAAGGAAACAAGCGCACCTTTTCGTTTACAAGCGCACCATATGAGTCCGACCTTGTCATCACAACACGTCTTCGCGACACGGCATTTAAGCGAACACTAAAAGACCTCACGGAGGGAAGCACGATACAACTCGATGGACCATTCGGTAGCCTCGTTCTTCCTAAAAACGTGGAAAAAACTGCAGTCTTCCTTAGTGGCGGTATCGGATGTACTTTAGTACGGAGCATGGTTACCCAAGCGACACATGATCACCTACCGCATAAGATAGCCTTTTTCTATCTCAATCCGTCACCTGAACGCACGACCTATTTGGATGAATTTACGGCGCTCGCTACGGAAAACAAGAACTTCTTATTCGTACCCATAATCACTGATGACAGTAAAGAGTGGACGAGGGAGCGCGGTACGATAGATAAAGCCATGTTAGAAAAGTACATCGCGCATACTGCAGATCCCATCTACTACCTCTCCGGTCCGGGTAGTATGGTAGGGGATATGCGTAAACTATTACTCAGTATCGGTGTCGATAGAACAAATATTCGAGCAGATCAATTCATCGGCTACTAAGTGATACACTTTGAAACTCTCTAATTTGGGTTCAAGCACCCCTCGTTTATCGCTTCTAAATTACGCGACAAGTTAACACCTTAGTAGCACTGCGATTTAGCATGTCGGCTCAGACGTAAGAATAGGCAATCGAGGGATGAGCTAAAACAAGCTGTAATGATATCGGAGACCTAGGGCTAGTTAGCATACTGCAGTCGACCTGCAGTTGCAATGGCACATCGAGCAACGCCATACTTTTATCGTAATGTGATAATCAAAGATGAAATGCGACTTTTTATCAGAGCCCGTGCTTATGAGTATTGACGTGAGTAATACATACTGTTATAATACTGCTCTGTCATCGTACAACCCCGGCAGTTTGGAGTAGATAGTGACTTCTGAAGCGAACGCTATGTTCGCTGCTGCTCAGTCAGCAATGTGCAAGATGCGCCATAGGGCCGCCGTCCAGCAGCGAAGGCCGAACCCTGCAATCGACATCACACCCGAGCGTACTGCGGCCGCCCTCTTTCTGTGGGCGGGTCAGGTCGCCAAGCTTCCACAGGCCTATCGGGACAGGGGGGCGCTCCTCATCCCTCAGGCAGGACAGCCCCAGCTCTACTGCACGGAGACGGGTGTTCTAGAGCACCCGATCGATCTGTCGCTCGAGCCGACGGGAAGCATCATCTGGACGGTCGTGAACAGCACCGTCCAGGGCAGAGAGCTCACGATGTTTCTGGGTGCCGTACGCCTAAATAACGGCGACTGGTCCCTATTCCGCCAGGTGGGAAAGAAGCGCGGCAGCGAGATCGTCTTCGAGACGGACCCCACTTGGTACAACAACCGGGTCAAGCGTGCCAAGCAGCACGCCAGGCAGAGGTGACCCTGACCTCCGCTTGTTCGTAGTCCGATGGCAGCCCCACGTCCACCCGACGTGGGGATGCTCATATCTAGATCTAGTTTACCGCCACACATCTTTAGTATTGATTTGACACTTGGTGATAGGTGAGAACGAATGCCAATGGCGCCGTTATTGACAAGGGACCTCATGGCATTTCGACGTGACGCGTAAGCTCAAAGCTCTTATAAGGCAATGGAAGATCGAGATCTAATACTAACCATTAGTAATAGATATTTGACTGGATTTTTATTCGTGAATAAAGTTTTTCGGGTCTAGGCTAGACACCGTGACCTTGATCGACTATCTATTGTCTAAAGAAAGGGACGTGCAATCGCGTGAAGGTCGTGAGATGGCTCTATTGGAGGCGAAGTCTCTCCAGATGCAACTTGGAACCGCTGTTTATAATCTATACCGACACCACAAGCCGAAGGGTGGGAGTAGCATACCTCATTCTAACGAAGATGACTATATAAAGTACCTATACTCCTATCTAAGCGAAGAGGACTTCAAGGATTCTAGTTTCAGATTTCACGCAAAGGATATTACATTTTTTGAAACTGAAATCACGAACGCTATTGGCTCTATGCTTCTTGAGTAGCATTATAAAATAAGTAGTGATAAATCTAGAATAGCCGTGTAGATGTCTCATTCGTCTCATTTCAAGAGTACAATAGAGCTAATAGCAAACCATGTGAGAAAGAGGGTGTTCAGTGGGCAACAAAGCTATATTTTTCAAAAAGGACGATAAGGTTTACGAAGCACGGATCGGTGCCACTATGCTAAATAGAACCGATAATACTCCCGCAGGAGTAGTCGTGAAAGACATGGTAGATCGAGGTGATGGCAGGTACGGCATACTGCTTTTGAATGCCAATTTAGAATGGGATAGAGAATTCGAGGTTGAGAGCCTCGAGGACCTTGAATTCTAACCCGTTCCAGACCTAGACGCTCAGCCATGAGATTATTACAGATCAAAAAGTGTTCCAAAATTTGGAGCACTTTTTTGTTTTACAAGGCCCCCTATCTGTAAAATGGAGTTCAAATCCTTTGTGGCGCCCAGCTACGATTCTTATGTTGTTTATTAGTTAGGCGTGTATGGCCGCAATGTGAGAGTAACGTAGCGGCGAATACATTCATCAATAGTGAACTCGCCCGTCATTGCCCAGACGTGACCCGCACCGTGTGCAATCATCTCAAGCTGCCTAGCAAGCTCATTAATGTTACCGATTCCCGCAAGCAATCCCTCCTGCTGGGCTTTCATAAGCAGTTGTGCAATTTGCAGGTGACGACGTTCGAATGATAGCCGGTAATTGTCGTACAGTTCTTTATCGCGAAAATCGTGCAGAAGAAACTCCTGCCCATTAGCGAACCGCTCAACGGTTGTTGCATAGTTCATTTCAGCAACAAACTGTGCAACGATTGCCTCAATTGGCGATTGCGTGTTTCTGACAGCTTCAAAAACAGCCTTGTTTGTAAGCTCCAGAGCATACCGATCCACTGCCAACAGTAACCCTCGCTTACTGTTAAATCGCCGGATTAATGCTGTCTGCACCAACCCTACTTTGGCTGCAAGGCGTTCAAAGGTAAATTTGGCAGGACCGACTTCCATGAGGAGTTCGTAAGCTTCTGCCAAAATATCTTGATCGGGTATTGACTGCGGACGTGCCATGGATTATTCTCGAATTAATGAGTATTCACTCACTAATATAATACAGGCCGCAAAAAATTTCAATTTTACAAGGAGACGACATAAAACATGGGGAAAGTTATCATACATGCGGTTATAACACTGGACGGTTTTATGGCCGATACAAACGGAAGTATTGACTGGATGTTTGACTTTCCGGCATCGAACGAAGACGAGCCGGTCGTTAAAGAAGTCTGGAAAGAATTAGGTGCTGTAGTGGGCGGCGCCAACAAGACACAGACCATCGAAGATGGTGAAGAGCCCTATGGCGGCTCGTTGAAAATTCCGGTATTTGAAATGACCCATGCCGCGCATGAGCCAATCGTTAAAGACGGCACCACCTACACATTCGTCGTTGACGATATCGCCAAAGCCGTCACTATGGCAAAAAAAGCGGCCGGCGATAAAAGCGTTGCACTGCTAGGCGGCACTATTTCCCGACAGTGCCTCCAGCTCGGCCTGGTGGACGAAATTGTTCTAACCGTAGTGCCCCTGCTTTTAGGAGATGGTATTTCATTGTTCGGTGGTCTGGGGAAGCGCATTAAGTTAGAGCGACTAGAGACATCCGCTTTTGCACATGAGACGCACATGCGGTTCCGTGTTGTTGTCAATAAATAGACGTAAAGAAAGGAATATTATGCTAAAGCAAGTAACAGAAGGTATATGGGTTCACGAGAGCGAATGCATGCAGAGCAATGCAACCGTCGTACAAGGTAAAGACGGCGTGCTGCTGGTTGACGCAGGACTCACCAGCAGTGAAATGGTCTCGATTGCCGACGACCTGAAAAAAATGGAGTTAATAGTTTCGGTGGGTTTTTCAACGCATCCGCACTGGGACCACGTGCTCTGGCACGCTAAATTTGGCACAGTGCCACGCTATGGTACGACTGCTGCAGTCACGCAAATGCAAGAGACGTTGTCGAATCCGAACTGGAAAGAAGAAGAGGCCGCAGAGCTACCTGAAGAAATCGCTGGCCAAGTACCGCTGGACGACCTATTTGGCCAAATCACCGCACTGCCCAACGGGTCTACCTACGTACCATGGGATGGACCAAAGGTTAGAGTTATTGAGCATAGCGGTCATGCACCCGGTCACGCCGCATTGCTAGTTGAAGGAGGCAAAGTCCTTATCGCAGGTGACATGCTGTCTGATGTCTTTATACCGATGCTTAATCTCGCTGCCGCTGACCCGGTCAAAGACTATTCAGCAGCGCTAGATCTCCTCAAGGATGTTGCGAGCGACGTCGAATTTGTTATTCCCGGCCACGGCTCCGTGGGCAAAAGTACTCAGGTACAGGCTCGAATTAACCAGGACCGCGCATACGTAGAAGCCTTGTCTGATGGTAAAGACCCTGATGACCCGCGCGTTACTGCTCCAAAGCAAGGCTGGGAGTGGGTAGCTAGCATTCACGATTGGCAGGCGAAAACTATCGCCCAAAAACAGGCCTAGCTATAAGCCATGCCTGTCACTCGGCAGTCCATCGCCAAGTTCCGCTAGCTTTGCGCCCATAGCCACCAAGCTTACATAAACGGTGTTCCAATTCTGGGCTACGTGGCCAGCCATGAAAAAATCCGTAGATCTTTTGATCTAGGGATTTTTTCTATGCCCGAGATTGATGTATTTGAGCGACCGAATGCGCATTCGGGGTGAGAGGCGCCAGCGGCGCATATTGACATTTAACGTATTTAATACTATAAAAAGTACAGTTCGACGGGCGATTACATCGTTCGCGGACAATAGGGAACAATTCTTCTACTGCATTGGAGCTGGTACTCATGTCCGACCTTACGGACGTCCCGCGCAAGCGGCGTATCCGAGCACGCTACCTCGTGCTCGCCGGCGTCGTCATCTTGCTCACACTGGGCATGGCGGCGTTGAGTCTTCGTAATGACACGCAGCCTTCCTCGTATGAGGCGGCCCGGGCGGCCTACGAGAGGACGCTCCTGAACGACCCGAATCGCATCGACAGCGGCTTCGGCGTTCAGATCCACGACGACGCGGATGGCGCGGTCTACACGTACGAAACCAACGCCGAGATGATGCGCGGCGACGATGGAGTGCTCAGAAATGCTTGCGAGGCTCGCTGCCTGGTCGGCCACAAGACGGCCGACGGCTACGCGATCACCCTGCCGGTGGTGTTCGACTACTCGGTGGGCGAGCAGGCGTTCAGTCCGATGCCCGAGTCGCAGCCGGTGACAGAGCTCACCTACTGGGACCCACAGCATCACAAGCCCGTAACGATCCGCTCTACCGAAGGTCACCCGGTCACACTTCCCAAGGTGCTCTACCGTCGCAGCATCTACGACATGCACCGGGGCGAGACCGCCTACACTGTGCCACAGTGGGTGCGGAGCGACGACGGTCACACGGTCGTGCTCGACCAGGCGATCGTTTGGTATGAGCCTGGGGGCGACTTCTACGGCACTATCGACATGGCGAAGCTGACGCGGACTACCGATGGCTTCAATGTCTGCCTGCCCAAGGGCGACTACCAGCCCATCGACGAGAAGGATGTTCGTGGCCCTGCGGCGCGCGTACTAAACAAGCGCTGCTAGGCCTTAGGGTGGAGCTCCGCGCCTACGAGAGGCTGCGGAGCTCCACCTGATGGAGACTTGTTAAATGAAAAAATCCCACAATCTTCTGATTGGGGATTTTTATATTTGAGGTCGATGTAAAATGCCATATACAAAACGTAATCATTATAGTAGACTTTAAATATATAATGTCTTGGGACAGGAAGAGGGATATGAGAAGCGCTATCAACAGACTTAAGTATTATGGTTATGCGGCTGTAGTCCTGCTTAGTGTCCTTGCTCTTCCTACGGCTGCGGGTGCAGCAACCACATCAACGACAATCAACTCAGCCATCAGTTCGGTAATCAGCGTATTTACGAGCAACGGTACAGTAACGGCTAACGTCACACCAACCGGTGCAGGTGCTCAGACAATCGCAAGTGACACGATTACGGTAAGCACAAACGACACTCTCGGATATACGCTTCAAATCGCGGATGCTGATGCTACGACAACAATGGTGTCTGGGGCAAACTCGCTAGCCGCATCAACAGGTACCCAAGCCTCTCCTATAGCACAAGTCGTTAATACCTGGGGTTACCGAGTTGATAGCCTTGGCGGTTTTGGTGCTGGTCCAACAAGCGGGCAGAACAGCGCGGCTATAGGAGCAATTAAATTCGCTGGCATGCCAGCGAACAGCTCACCTAATACAATAAAGACAACCGCCACCACAGCAAGCAACGACACGACTACTGTATGGTACGGTGTAGCTGCAAATACAACCCAACCAACAGGAACATATAGCGATACCGTAACGTACACATGTACGGCAAACTAGCAACCTAGGGCTTTAGTATGAAAAGCGTTATACGAAACAGCGTACTTATATTCTCAGTAGTGGTTGCGGCATTTGCTGGGGCAATAGCAAACACTACGGCAACCCATGCTGCTTCGGGTGGGCTCACAATATCACCGACTTCTGTTGAGGTGACGGTAGCTCCGGGCGGAACCTACAAAGGTGAGATGCTCGTCATGAATCAAGGCGAGCTCGACGTCGCATATTCAGTCTACGCAACACCCTACAGTGTAACAGGCGAAGAATACAAGCCATATTTTAGTCCGATTCAGGGCGCAACAGATATTACAAAATGGTTTACGTTTGACAAAAGTGGCAATGACTCACTGAAAATCGGAACGCAAGAAAGCATTCCGTATACAATTACGGTACCAAAAAATGTTGGCGCTGGAGGCTACTACGCAACCGTATTTGCAGAAACAGCTGATAAAGGCGGTGCGGCGGGCGTGGTAACGCGCAAACGCGTTGGTATGATCGTATACCTTCGTGTATCAGGTAGTGTGAAAGAATCGGGCTCGATTAATGCCTGGAATGTTGATTGGATACAGCAGGCGCCGCTACGCGCAGATGTGAAGGTGGCGAACGCAGGGTCTGTCCATTTTAAAGCGAATGTCCATGTAACGGTCAGTGATTTGTTTGGTTCAAAGAAGTTCTCTTACGAGCGTAGCCCTGAAATACTGCCGCAAAAACTGCGTGATATACCTATTAGTTGGGAAAATGGTGCTACATACGGCCTTTTCAAGGTGAATGGTACGGTGACATATCTAAATAAAACCGAACAGCTACCGACACGCTACGTATTTGTTGCTAATCTGCCTATGCGATTACTGACCGGAGGCGCTCTCATCGCTTTTGTTGCATTGATTGTGTTTGGGAGCAGACGTGTGGCGACACGCAAAAAGTAGCATCTACGGTGTAATACTAGTATTGGCGACGATCGGTATTGTTTCACCTACGATCGCTACAGCTACTAGGGAAATACAGACCAACATTTGTGGTGATTTTATAGCACCAACAATTGTGTTACCAGTATCCGGCTTCACCACCAACGATGACAGTGTGACGGTTGCGGGTGAGGGTGAGGCGTCATTGCCAGTGACGATTACTGAGAACGGGACAGCGGTTGCAGTAACGACCGTGTTGTCTAGTGGTGAATATTCAATCTCCATACCCCTTGTAGCTGGCGGAAATACAATCATTGCAAAAGAGGTAAATGCCTGCGGTTCAGTAAAAGAGTCTGCAGCGACGAGCGTGCAAAGAAATGTAGTGCTACCTCCCACTGGGGGCGGTACGGTCGCCCAAGAGCCGACGCCCGTGAAAGGTATTGCCTCTGCCGTGCCTGCGCAGTCTGCATCAAATGCGCTTAACCAGCCTATCTCAGGCGACAAAAATACCCCAGGATTTAGTGTGCCGGTAATACATCAACCCCTACCGGGCACGGTATATACGACGAGTGAGGCATGGGTTACGGGAACTGCTGAGCCGTCAAGCATGGTGACGCTATATATAAATGACATGAGTGTAGCGAGGCTACGGGTATCTCCGACGGGGAATTTCGGTGTCACGGTTGAACTTAATAAAGGGCGTAACAGTATTCGGATTGAGGCTGAAAAAGATGGAAAATCAGCTGTCTCGCAAACAACGGTAGTTACATACACACCTCCAACGTCGACTCAAAAGGGTACCTCACCACTCGCAGTGGCGGCCTCAATCATTGGCGTAGCAGCAGTCGTAGCTGCAGCAGCCGGCGTTAGTGTTTGGGTGGTAAAACTCATAAAGACACGGAGGCTTTGGTGATGAATCAGCGATTCGGGCATACAAATAAGATCATAGCCTCGTTAATTTCTATCTTAGCGTTAATGTGCTCTATGCAGACCGTCAGTTATGCTGATACGACCGATTCATCGGTGTACGGTAGCGGTAGTTTTGGGGACTGTGATTACGGAACATGCACTATTACACTAACAGATACGGGCACTCCTACACTCACTGTCGTGCCAACACCTGCGGGCGTGTGTAGTGTTCAAAGTGATACTGTCTCTGTCCTAACAGATAGTACCACAGGCTACTCGCTCACTATGACAACCAGCACGACGAATAATGCGATGCAGGGCACGAGTACAAGTTTAGCATCTTCAACCGGTACGCCGAGCGCGCCCACCACGCTTGCGGTCAACACTTGGGGCTATCGAGTGGATGGACTTGCTTCATTTGGCGCAGGGCCAACGACGGCGCAAAGCAGTGGTAGTGTGCCAAGTGTAACATTTGCGGGGGTTCCTGCGAGCAATCAATCATCTACTCAAGTGGCATATTCAGCTAGTCCAGCAAATCCTGCGCAAGATACGAAGGTGTGGTATGGCATTTGCGCTAACTCATCGATTCCTGCAGCTACCTATTCGGTGACTGTTGTATATACCGCGGTCACGAACTAAAAAAATATAGCTAAGTACAAGCAATATGTGTAAAATGTAATATAGAGAAGTGGAGGTTGCATGCGAGAGTTAAGGGATGTTGTTGATGTATTGGCAAAGAAAGAGCTGACGCGAAAACAGTTCCTAACTTTAGTTGGTGGCAGTTTTGCGGGTATGATCGGTGGCTTTCAATTACTGCAACTGCTCAATACGCCGGCTAATCGAGATGACAACCTTGCCACGAGCAACAAAGAAGTGTTTGGCGAGCGCGAATACGGACATCCAGAACCTGAAGAAATAAAACGCGCGGCACGACTACAGGCAAAGACTAAACGTTTTGACGAGGACGTATTTGGCTAATGGCACGTCTTCCTATTGTTGGTGGCGATGCGGGTAACTGGGGTACGATTTTAAATACGTATCTCCAGGTTTCGCATGCTGCCGACGGGACGCTTAACAGCGGTGTGGTCGCCGCCTCGCAGGTAAATCTTCCTTCTGTGGCAACTGGCATGCTTATGCGGGGAACATTCGCTTCAAGGCCCGCTGCCGCAAGCGGCAATAGCGGCATGTACTATCTGGCAACAGATAACAATGGAGGAACCCTCTACCAGTCGAGCGGTACGGCATGGATACAGGTAGCCGCCGGTGCGGCGCACGGTGTGACACACAGTACCGGGGGCTCTGATGCGCTTAGTGGTAATATTGATGCGATTGGACGACTTGCAATTGCCTCGAGCGGCACAGTGGCTGGTTCACGGCGAAAACTGAATTTTATTGCTGGCTCTAATATTTCTGTGACCGCAGTAGACGATTCCGCAAACGAAAAGGTCGATGCAACGATTGCAATTACCGGTAGTGTCGCTCTTGCTAATGGAGGTACAGGCGGTACCGACGCGGCGACTGCGCGTACGAACTTGGCAGTTGCTCAGGCCTCAGGTTTCGCAAAAATGACAGTTGGCACAACCGCGCCAAGTAGTCCGTCTGTCGGTGACCTTTGGGTAGATACGAACTAAGGTAAGGCATGGCTGTATCATATATTTCTTCTGCTTCTGCCGCGGCTGCGACGGTAACGATGCCGACACATCAGGCCGGCGATCTTATTGTCGCGTTTGCATACCGTGATGGTAACACGACTGCGCCGACGCTCCCCGCTGGATGGACGAATATCGACAATAGCGGGGCAAACACTAACTCTGCTCGGCTCGCGTATAAGTATGCTACCTCCGCAGCTGAAACAACAGGAACGTGGACGAACGCTACGGGTATTGTGATTCATGTCTACAGAGGCACGGGTGGTATTGGTGCGAGCGCAGTGGGTGGCGCCTCAAGCAATACGATTACATATCCGGCATTGACGCTGCAGCGCACCGACAACACGTCTTGGGCTGTTCGTTTTGCCGGCCATCGTACAGCAACCAATCTAACTACGAACACTCCGGCTGGTTATACGGCTCGCACTGGTGTTGCAACAGAAGCCCGAGGGTGTGATACTAATGCGACGATCAGCGTAAACCCGACAACTGGGACCCAAGCGGTCGATGCGACATCTGGCTATAGGGCGTATACATTGGAGATTCTCGGCCCTTCGCCTGCGATAGCGGGCCTAGTCGACGATTTTAACGACAACTCACTTGACGCTACTAAATGGACACCGTGGGCGGGCGGCACCATAACTGAAGCGTCTGCCAAGCTCCAGATACAGTCAACCACTGCCAGCTCGTACAGGGGTATGGACTCCACGGCTAAGTGGAGTTTAACAGGGTCATCGGCATCCGTTGAGGCACCCCATGTCCTCACTGGACTTTTGTCCTCAACGACATACTTGCGAATACAGCTCGATAATTCGAATGCAGTGAGTATCTCTACAAATGGCACGTCGCTTATTGCACAAAAACAAATAACGAGTACATATACACAGCTTGGTTCGGTGGCGTACAGTACGGTTGCTCATCGCTGGTGGCGCATCCGCGAATCGGGCGGTACAGTGTATTTTGAATTCTCCGCAGATGGGTTTATGTGGACATCATTTGCTACACTCGCAACCCCATTCTCGTTGGGCGCACTGACCGCGCAACTTGCGATTGGCACCGATGTCACCAACGCCTCAACCGATACCGCTGTTTTTGATAATTTTAATATACCGCCAGCGTTCGAGACATTCTCGGATAATTTCAATGATAACGTCCTTGACACATCTAAATGGACGGATTGGTCTGGGACTGACGTTTCGGAAACGAGCAAGACCCTTCAGATAGCGTCGACCACCGCTGCTTCATACAAGGGCATGAACTCTGCTGTAACAGGAAATCTTACAGGGTCATATGTACAGGTTGAGGTGCCTCATGTACTAACCGGCCTAACGGGTGCTAGTACATTGCTGCAGGTCGCCATAGATAATCAGCACACGATAACGCTCTATGTGGGCGGCACGACGTTCGCTGCAGAATACCAGATAAATGGCGTATATACCACGCCGGCAACAATGGCATACAGCACAACCGCTCACCGCTGGTGGCGCATCCGCGAATCGGGCGGCACGATTTATTATGAATATTCAGCTGATAGTTCAACCTGGTCGGTGCTGGCTTCGGCCGCTGCGCCGTTTGCGGTAACAAATCTTCGCGTGTCGCTATTTATCGGAACTACGTCGGCAAATGCCTCAACCGATACAGCTATTTTTGATAATTTAAATGCTTTTCCTCTTTTAGCGACAGCAAATGGACAATACCGCAACGATCAGTCAACACCCATTGCTGTCGCGGGTATTACTACTGATGGTGTGACGAATAATGTTTGGCTAGAAACGATGGGGTATGCTGATGATCCGACAACCTCTACGACGATTTCGGCAGAAACGCAGATAATAGGAACGAACTTCACAGGTACGCCAACGGCATCGAAATCCCTCATACTCAAACAGGCAAACCTGCCTACATCCCGTCGCGGCAGTGCTATGATATACGACGCCAAAAACAAGCGGTTTATCGTGTTTGGTGGCTATGACGGCACCTCACGTTTCAATGATGCTTGGGAGCTGTCGGCGGACAGCGCATATCACCGATGGAAAAAGCTGACCCCAAGTGGGACAGCGCCTGTTGCCAGGAACCTTTGTGGGTCAGTGTACGCCCGCGGTACAACTTCTGGCTCGGTCGATAAAGCATACATGGTGATATGGGGGGGCGCCGACCCGGGCGACCGCAACGACATGGCTATTTTGGACGTATCTACACCAGGTAGCGAAGCGTGGTCGGCGGTGACACAGACTAATGCACCGAGCGCGCGCGACTATATTACGCATCACATGGCGGCAAAGGTGACTGCTTCTAATACGATAGATATTTATCTTTTTGGTGGTTGGGCATCGAGCCGAGTAAGCGATCTTAATAGATGCACGCTCAACGTTAACTCTCCAACATCTGTCACATGGACGCAGCTCAAGGCAAGTGGCGCGGCAGGGAACCCAGCTATCCGTTCGGGTGCGACCATGGTATATGACTCGGCAAATGATCGACTGATTATTACAGGCGGGTTTAACAATACCACATACCTTAGCGATGTATGGCAGTATAGCATCAGTGGCGGATCATTCACACAGCTCTCACCTACCGGGACAACGCCGGCTGGCCGCGAGCTCGCAAGTATCGGTTACGATAGTGTTAATCAACGCGCGGTAATTATTGGGGGTTGGCAGGGAAGTGCCGGCAATAGCCGTAATGACGTTCTTAGTCTTTCGTTGGTGGCGGGGAGCGAGGCATGGACACAGATAAAAAGTAACGACACGAATAACCAAGGGGTGCTTCCTTTTTCAAATGCTTGTGCGGCGGTTGATACAAACCGTAATATACTAGCTATCACAAACTTATATGGATATGACGCTACCGACAAGTATGTCTATGCATTCAACCTTGGCGATACCTCGACGACTGCATCGGTGTATAGTTTAGCAGTGGCCGATTATTTCCGGGCCCGCGACGCACCCGCATTTGTGCACAATACTACTCGTGATGAACTCCTATTGATTAACGGCTATAGCGCGATGGATGATGATACCACCATTGCAAATGGTGAGCATGTCTCTGAGATCTGGGCATATAGCCAAACTAACCAAACCTGGCGCAATGCCGCTAAAGGTCCACTCTTAATGACCCAATCCGAAGGTGGCTTGGCAGTGTATGATTCGGCGAATGACCGCGTCATATTCTTTGGAGGGTTGCGTGGGTCGTCGCAAATGAGTAATGATGTATGGCAGTTAAAAGCAGACGCGTACGGGATGTATAAAGCGACAAAACTATCGCCGTCAGGCTCGCTGCCCCCACAACGGTGGCTGATGGCTGGATGCTATGACGCTGCAAACCATCGCATGGTGATATGGGGCGGGCAGAATGCCTCGACTATTCTTAATGATACCTGGGCACTCGATCTAACGAGCGGAAGCGAGGCATGGACACAGCTCACTCCTACCGGCACGGCTCCTACGGCTGTTTGGCAGTCGGCCTATGCGTATGACTCGGTCAACAAGCGGCTCTATACACACGGTGGCTACACCGGCGCAAGTTATTCAACTCAACTATTTTATCTCGATCTCAGCACAACAAACGGCGCCTGGGTAAATACGAGTGTAACGGGTGGATTGGCAGTTCGTGGTGCTGTCATGCGGTACGATAGCACCAATCAGCGGCTAATTTGTTTCGGTGGCTATGACGGTACCTCGGTTAACAACACCGTTCGCTACACGAGCACTGCCTCATTTACATCATGGACAACCCAGGCTACCACCAATACGCCAGCGGCACGGCGTAGTGCTGGAACGGGCATGATAAACAACTCATTTGTCGTGACCTGTGGCCGGCCAGTGAGCGGCACCTGGTTTAATGACATGCAAGAGCTCGATGTAAGTCTTACGCCCGCATCGTGGGCATGGAAAACCAGAACTCCCAAGATTTACCAGCCGGTGGCGTTAGGTCTCACTGGGCTTGCTCAAGATAACTTCCACTGGCGCTCGTGGCTAGCGGCTGGCGCAGCGATAAGTCCTGCTTCTTCGTTCGGTAGTAATAGCGAGACTTCAATTGACTTTGTTATTGGCACCGATCATTCTGGGCAAGTAAGAGTGTACAACGGAACGAGCTGGGTATGGAAGCCTATAAAAACGTGGACCGGCTCAGCATGGACAACGAAGACATTACGCCACTGGAACGGTTCGACATGGGTGCCATACACTGCGGTTGGCGCATCACCAGTCGCAATCGATGCTATCGGGCCGAGCACAACGGGCGCGGTCATAAACGGCAATACAACGCTGTCGTGGTCCCATACATGCTCCGGAACAAACCGCTATTTGGTTGTCGGTATTGCTGTGGGTGGTGGCCAAACCACCTGGAATACGACGGCTACCTGTAATGGCGTTGCTATGACATCGCTCGGTAGGCAGCAGTCGGACAATCAGAACGACGGCTATGTCGAGCTGTTCGGGATTATCCCTCCATCCGGAGCATGTGCTATTGTCGTTACCTGTAATAACAGTGGTATACCATTGATTGGTGGATCTATCAGTGCGACAGGGGTCGACCAAACGACGCCAACGCGAAACATCACACCGGCCTACGGAGACGGCACAAGTATTCAAACAACAGTGACAGGTGCAAGTAATGACTTGTTTATTGACGCAGCCTGCTGTGGCTCCGATATTGGGACATCACTCAAAACACTTCAAATACAAAAGAATTACAACACCAGCACAGGCGGCGGTAATTTCTCCATGTCAACTGCACCCGGTGCTACATCTGCAACAATGGGGTATACAAGCGTAAGTGACTGGTGGGGGATTATCGGTATCTCACTGCGAGCCTTAGGGACATAGTACAGTTTTCGCGCCTAGATTCGTATATTTTCAACTCGATTCTGCTATCATACATATACCACATGCCGTCCGTTGAACAGTCCGCTACGATATTCGAAAATACTGACACTGACCAGGATGATTTTGACGAGTTGCAAGCACAAGACGACATGCTCCTCGATAGGCTTATGGTCGCCAATGCCAAAAGAGGCGAGTTTATTTCTCCTCTCACTGGTATCTGTTTTGCAAACGAGGTACTGGCGACGATTGCGCAGCTCGATTACTCTGCTGATCAGCTGGCACTACTCGAAACCCACCTCGAGGCCATGCAGACGGTAGATATTCCGCTTGTTACCGGGCATACAATCACCATCGATAGCATTGAGCATCCCGTATCGCTCTTGGGTGCGACCGAGCTTGCCGACGATGGCGCTAATCACGGCGAGATGTCGAAAATGTTCTATTTGCGCGATCACATACAAGCTGTATTTGCGCTGATGGAATTGTATCTCCAAGACCCAGAGCGATACCACAAAGAGGGTGAACTTGCGCGCCATATGTTGTTTAGTGTTATGCATTGCCTATCGACGCCTGCGCAACTGGGGCGATTTGAGCATGTAATTGCTGCAGGATCAGCGGCAACCCAAGAAGATTGGCCGCACATCTCGCTATGGTTTGATGACTTGCATGGTGAAGGTCCGAACGGCTGGCGCAACAAGCAAGATACGCTCCAAATGTTGACACATCTTGCCCTTGACGCACTCGACCGTGGGTTTATTTGCGAGACTGATCTCAGTCGCTCGCATAAACAATTCCTTGGCTCAGTCGTGCCGCTACTCGTTGCCGTTGGTTTCCCAAACTACGAAACTTCAGGGTCGTGGGAGGAAGTCGCTGCAAGTCGCACTTCTGTATTAGCAATCGAAACTGCCATCATGCATAAAATTTCCACCATGGCGGCAGCTGGTAAAAACGTGGATTTCTTATCTGAAACCTACGACCAATCGGGTATACAAATTACTACTGGCCGTACATTCCAAAGGCAAGTCGAGCATATGCTCGACCGTGGGCTTCACGAGGTCGGGCGTCGCCTACCGTTTGAGTCGCCCAATTACGACAAGGATTCTGTAAAATATCGAGAGGGTGATGCTGCGCTAACGTACGTACTTATGTACGGGCTACCACAGATGCTCGCGGCTAAAAATATTCCTATAGGAAAAGACCAACAAACGTTATCAGAGTATGAAATTGAAGATCTCATACTCACGCAAATTGAGAAGCTAATAGATCCTGCTACGGGCGGGGTTCAGCGCTATAAAGGCGATTCCTATCAACGCCTTAACTTCCATACGGGCATTGTACAGAAAATTGTCGGTGCTATTAAAGCGCGGGTTAAAAGGGAGGCTACGGAAGTGGGTGGGGAGGTCAACCTCGAGGACAAACAGATGCTCCGGGATCTTCTTACGCCAGAGGGGCCAGAGGCAAGCTGGGTTCACCCGCTCGGCCAATTGTCTTCATGGGCGGCCAAGCGCTATCTCGAGGCGATACAAAAGGGTGACGATCTCTGTGCCGAAAGATACCGTCAGTTGAGCGTTCGCTATCTTAACTACAATTTATCCAACGTTACCGGTGATGGCAGTTGGAATACGGCACTCGATGCTGACGGCACCTACCAGATACGACCGATAAAGCCCTATCGGGTGCCCGAGTGCCTTATTACCTACAAGTCCGCAGATGGCAGGATGTGCACTGTCGCCTCGCCACATACTCCGCTCAACTGGGGCAGTGTCATGCTAAAGCTTTCTGTAGGCCTCTTAAGCACGGCGACCAAACAATCTCAGTACACGCCCTAGATCTCTTTTTAATGAGGCGTTTGCTGTCTGTGACAAATATCACATACCTTGCTAGCGAAAAATACTAGGGTGAGTATATTGCGAAGGAGGAAGTGCTAGTAGAAGAGGAACACCCGGTAGGCTTCGACGACATTCATCAGTACGTCCACAGTTCAGTGTATATGGCGTACAATCGTAGGCGTGCAGAGCAGGCAAAAAAGCCAGCGGCTCCACTCGATGTTGATCAGCTGCTCCAAATGGATCCAAAAAACGATCCGCGGCTTAGGCTATCGCCAGACCTTGCGGACAATTGGTATGAACATAATGCTTTCTTTAATTAACAACCAAAGGCGGCATTTACGCTGTGATTTTAGTCACGGCAAACGCGATTTATAAAACATATAATTATTCTTATGGTTATTCAAACACAAGCTACGCTCGGCCTTCGCAATACAGGCCGCACAGAGTACAATAAACATAAGAAGTATTATGATGAGAGACGACGCCTATCTGCTTACCGTTAATGCCGGATCTTCGAGCGTGAAGTTCGCGCTTTTTGATGCTAACAACCTAACGAACGAAGTGCTCCAGGCATCAATTGAAAATATTGGGCAGGATACATCCCGCATGATAATAAATGATGTGGTATCGCCTGTAGACGCACCGACTCATAGCGTTGCAACCAGCCTGCTTGCTGACGCAGTGTCAAAGGAAGTGCCTACAAAGCATATCGCTGCCGTCGGGCACCGCATTGTTCATGGTGGGCCAAAATACTACAAGCCGCAGTTAGTTACACCGCAGCTACTCAAGGACTTACGCGAGCTCACGGCTTTTGATCCCGAACACCTGCCGGCTCAGCTTTCACTTATCGAGACACTATCGCGGCAGCTCGTAGGTGTGCCACAGGTAGTGTGCTTCGATACGGCATTCCATCACGATTTGCCAGCACCCGCTCGGTTACTTCCAATTCCTCGGCACTTTGCCAATGAAGGCATTCGCAAATATGGATTCCATGGCCTATCTTACGAGTTCATCGTTACAGAGTTGCGACGAGTCGAAGGTGATATTGCAGCAGGTGGTAAAGTTATTATTGCCCATCTAGGGAGCGGGGCGAGCCTCGTCGCGCTAAAGGACGGCAAGTCCGTCGACACCACGATGGGCATGACACCAGCATCGGGCATACCTATGAGCACACGCTCCGGAGATCTTGACCCTGGCCTTGTACTATATTTACAGCGCAATCACGGCTACACTCCAGATAAGTTTAATCATATGGTGAATTTTGAATCAGGACTTCTCGGGGTTTCAGAAACGAGTGCAGATATGAAAAGACTTCTTGAAATTGAGGACAGCGATGTGCGCGCCAAAGAGGCAATCGAACTGTTTTGCTACCAGGTCAAGAAAAGCATCGGGGCGCTCGCGGCAAGCATTGGCGGGATTAGTACGTTAGTATTCACGGGTGGCATGGGCGAAAATGCTCCAAGGATTCGGGCTAAGATATGCGAAGGGCTTGAGTTCCTGGGCGTAATCCTTGATCCAGAGCAAAACGAAGAAGGTGCACGTCTGATATCCGCACCCGCAAGCCAGGCTGGCGTACATGTTATTCGCACAAACGAAGCAGTGACAATAGCGCGGCAAACTTCAGAAATAGTAAGTAGTAAATAAGGTAATGGCAGATGAATACAGCAGATAATACCCCTCTAGATGAAACAGCACTCCATGCGATTGATGCATACTGGAGGGCAACAAATTATTTATCAGTAGGCCAGATTTACCTGTGTGATAACCCGCTCCTGAGAAAACCTTTACAGCAAGAGCACGTGAAAAAGCTGCTACTCGGTCACTGGGGAACGACACCAGGTCAAAACTTTATCTATACTCACCTTAACCGCGCTATTAAAAACCACGATCTTAATATGGTATATATATCGGGTCCCGGGCACGGCGGCCCTGCACTTGTCGGCAACGTATATCTAGAAGGAACATTCAGTGAGTATTACCCAAATGTCCCAGAGAACGAGGCAGGCCTCAAGAAGCTCTTTCAGATGTTCTCGTTCCCCGGCGGACTCTCAAGCCATGTTTCACCACAGGTGCCAGGCTCCATTCACGAGGGCGGGGAGCTTGGGTATTCATTAAGCCATGCTTTCGGTGCCATTTTGGATAACCCTGATCTTATCACTGCTTGTATCGTCGGTGACGGCGAGGCCGAGACTGGTCCGCTTGCGACCGCTTGGCATTCAAATAAATTTATTAACCCAAAAACCGATGGGGCGGTGTTGCCGATCCTTCATCTTAATGGGTACAAAATCAGCAACCCGACAATTCTTGCGCGTATCGAGCACGAGGAGCTCGACCAACTGCTACGTGGCTACGGCTGGACGCCATACTTTGTTGAGGGCGACGATCCTATGGTCATGCATCAGTTAATGGCGGCGAAGCTTGACGATGCAGTAAATGAAATCAAACGGATTCAGAGTGCAGCACGCGAAAATAATGATACGACGCGTCCGCGCTGGCCGATGATTGTGCTCAACTCACCAAAGGGCTGGACGGGTCCAAAAGAGATTGATGGCAAGCAAATCGAAGGCAACTTCAGGTCGCACCAAGTGCCACTTGCGGTCGACGCGGCTCATCCTGATAATGTTGCAGTACTCGAGCAGTGGCTCAAGAGCTATCGCCCAGAGGAGCTATTCGATGAGCAAGGCGCATTGCTGCCGGAGCTAAGAGCACTCGCACCAACAGGTAATCGACGTATGGGTGCTAATCCGCACGCTAATGGCGGCGGTTTCATTCGTGAGCTTATGCTGCCGGACTTCCGCGACTATGGTGTTGACGTTGAGTACCGTGGAATTGTTAATGAAGGTAACGTGCACGCGGTCGGTCCATATTTGCGTGACGTCGTTAAATACAACCAGACCCACCGTAATTTTAGGATTTTTGGTCCAGACGAGCTTGTGTCAAACCGCATGGAGGCAGTTCTTGAGGTAACTAACCGGCAATGGTCTGCGCGCGTTCGCCCGAACGATGAAAACCTAGCGACAGATGGCATGGTGCTCGACTCTATGCTCAGCGAGCACCAAGCCGAAGGCTGGCTAGAGGGTTATTTGCTGACAGGTCGGCATGGCTTGCTGCATAGTTACGAGGCGTTCATCCGCATTATTGACTCAATGGTAAATCAACACGCTAAATGGCTGAAAATGTCGAGTGAGTTACCGTGGCGACACCAAATTGCATCGCTTAACTTCTTGCTCACATCCCACGTATGGCGCCAAGACCACAATGGATTTACTCACCAGGACCCAGGTTTTATTGACCACTTACTCAATAAAAAGGCCTCGGTTGTTCGTATATACCTGCCGCCAGATGCCAACACGTTACTGTCGACTATGGACCACTGTCTACGCAGCCGTAATTACATCAACCTTACGATTACCGGCAAACATGATAGCCCGCAGTGGCTTTCAATGGACGAAGCAGTCGAGCACTGTAGCAGGGGAATCGGCGTCTGGGATTGGGCGAGTAGCGACCAAGGTGGCGAGCCAGACGTTGTTCTGGCATGTGCTGGCGATGTGCCAACACTTGAGGTGCTTGCCGCGACATCGATTCTTCGACAATACCTACCAGATCTCAAAGTTCGGGTCGTGAATGTCGTCGACCTAATGCGGCTCGAATCCGACACCGAGCATTTGCACGGCTTAAGCGATCCAGAATACGACGAATTATTTACAAAAGATAAAGAAATCGTCTTTGCATTTCACGGGTACCCTTGGGTAATTCATCGCTTAACATATCGTCGCACCAACCGCAATATGCACGTCCGGGGCTATAAAGAGGAAGGTACAATCACGACCGCATTCGACATGACAGTACAGAATGATATGGACCGGTTCCACCTGGTAATCGATGTAATTGACCGTCTTGATCTAGACAGCGACGAAGCGATTCAGTTAAAGGAGCTCATGCAGACTAAGCTTATAGAACATCGCGACTATATTCGGATTCACGGCATTGATATGCCTGAAATAAGCGGCTGGAAGTGGGGAAGTTGATGTATCTCTAATCCTCAGAAAATAACGACCAGCATACTCATCCGAAAGCACTAATTTATGGTGTAGTAACTGTTTTTCATTCTCTAGTTTTTAGCAAAGCGAAACCCCGCCTGGTACCCGGAGGCACCAGACAGGGTGACGCTTCGACGGGGTGAGGCGGGGTGGTGTTGTCAGCTCGGCATCGGGCGCATCTGGGTGATGCGGCACTCGTCGCCGATGACCCGGATCATCTCGTCCTCGCGGTCGAGCTCGATCGACTTGACCGGGAACAGCACGTACCCGGCATCGTCGGTTGTCTCCAGGCGCTCGTAGATCGCGACCATGAGGTCGTGGCAGTCCTCGGGCAGACCGCTCATGTAGACGCGGATCCTCCCACCGGCGGGCCAGAAGTACTGGCTGGGGCCGACCGTCATCCTGACGTTCGTGGCGCCGAGGCGCTCGGCGATGACGTGCTTGACGGCATCGTCGGCCGACGTGTAGACGATCGACTCGCGGGCGTTGCTGACCTTGGGTGTGATGTCAACTGCCGAAGGGTGGGACATGTACGTGCTCCAGATTCTACTCGGTGGCTGTAACTTATTTATTCTACAATCTATGTATAGATAGGTCAAGTGTCTGCAGGAAACCATGTTAAGATATTGCGTTTATACGATATTTCTTGTATAATTAATACCAATCACTCGTATGAGTGAAGCATCCGTTGGAGGCTTCTTGTGGGTAGCAAACAGAGCAGAGTAAAACTATGCCTTGTTTGCCACTCGCAAGAGGACCCGCGACGTCAAGGACCGTACGACTACGGACCTGTAATTGACAAGTGGATCACGGCACCGACTCAAGGAGACCGGCGATGACCGCGTTCACCGCAAGCTGCCCCGCCCCCGTCGCAGACGACACGCCCCAGGCGTTCGACAAGACCGACCGGGACCGCGCGCAGCTCGTCATGAACCAGCTCGCGACCTACCTGGGCACCGCCTTCCGGGTGGTGTGCAGCAAGCGCGGGGCCGAGGGACACCTGGTGTTCCACGTGCAGGACATCCGGAGCATGCAGACGGCCACCATCGACCCGATGGGCACCCTGACGATGGGCAACATCTACCAGCCGCACCTGCGGCCGGCCAAGATGATGCTCGACGACAAGGGCCTGACGGTCTGGGCGCTCCGCGAGCTGGCCGGCGTCTTCATGCGCCAGCTCACCCTGGACAACACCCCCGAGCACCTGCACGGGGAGCTGTTCGACCCCGAGGAGTTGCTCGCGCAGCAGAGCTGGGTCCCGTTCGGCCCGAACCCGCACGCGCTCCTGCACGTCCGCGTGCAGGACTGATCCAACGGATGCTGACCTGAGCCACGCGCGCTCCAGGTCTGGCGCGGAGGAGTTCCGCCGGTCGCCGACAGTAACATGTCTGGCACCGGCGGGCTCCTCCCGCTCGCATCCCGATACGCACAATAGACTCATCTTGAGTCTTATTTTATTGCCCTGCTTTTGATGTAAACTGCTAGACTATAATCATGAATATCTATATTTCTCATTCTGGCGCTTATGACTATGAAAATGATCTATATAAGCCTCTCAAAGAATCAGAGCTCGCTAAAACGCATCATTTCTTCTTGCCACACGAGCCCGAGAATCTAGACACGGATGCCAAAACAGAACTGAAACATACGGATATATTGGTAGCTGAAAGCTCTCTTCCTTCAACAGGCCAAGGTATCGAACTTGCCCAGGCAGAAGCAGCAGGCGTGCCGGTTGTTTGTTTTTACAAAACCGGCTCTAAACCATCCAGCTCCCTACGCTTCATAACAAATGAGGTCATTGAGTACAAAGATATGGATGATTTTTTCGTAAAGCTTACTGCACACCTGACATAGCCTATTGTAGATAGAAATAACCACCAATTGCGGTGGTTATTTTATAATGATTTCGGATTATGCAATCCGTCCGGGTGGAAGAGGTATGCCGGCGGCAGGGCCGCGAGCGTCGTGCTCGCGACCCTGCCAGGAACGGCAGGCGGATCAAACGGCGACATCCTCGATGGTGTAGACGTCGACATCGTTGTCGGTGGTCTTGAAGCGCGGCAGCGACGTGCCGCGCTCGGCCATCTGGATCGTGCGCATGGTCTTGGTGACGATCATGTGGATGATCACGCGAATGTCGCCGCTGTCCTGCGGCAGCAGATCACCTGCATGCGCGAAGAGGTCGAACAGTGTCGAGCCGCTGCGCACGCAGGTGAGTCCGTGGGTTACGGCGTAGTCGGCGACCGAGGCCGCGAAGGCGCCCGCCTCGACTGAGTCGAGCAGATGGGCACTGTGCGCCTCGATGGTGAGGCGGCCCTCGTCGCGGCGGACGACGCCCGTCACCTTGCAGATGCGCGGCTCCGATGCCTGGCCGACGCCGACCGTGGTACCGGCCGTGGCGGTGTCACTCATATCAAACCTGCTTCCCGCTCATCCTATGAGCGTTGCGGACGGATTGCGGTTCCCTCAGATGAAATCGTTGGGAATTAAATATATTATAGCATAAGTTAGCCGAGATAGCCAGGGCTCATTAAGACAAAAATGAAGGCTTAATAGAGGTCACTGTACGTTCTATTGACACAAAATACTGAGTGCTATATATTTAACCATATGGTTGAACAGGCATTACAACTCGATACGATTTTTCACTCACTCGCTGATCCCATCCGGAGGGATATACTGCACCGCGTCATGGAATGCGAGCTGTCAGTTGGTGAATTAGTCGAAAAATACGAGGTGAGTTTTGCAGCCATCTCCAAACACCTAAAGGTTTTGGAGAAAGCGAACTTGATTCACAAACGCAAGGAGGGCCAAAAATATATGGTGACACTCGCGCCAGAAGCGCTAGCCGAAGCCGACAAATATTTGGAACAATATCGCCAAATGTGGGAAAGCCGCTACGACAAATTAGAAACAATATTAAAGGAGGGCTAATATGGAAAAGACTAAAGTAGTAAAAGATCTCGAAGCAAAAACGCTAACAATAGAGCGTGAAATTAACGCACCAAAGCAAAAGGTCTGGGGCGCATATGCCGACAAAGATATATTTGCACAGTGGTGGGGACCAGAAGGCTGGGAAACAACAGTCAAAGAGTTCGATTTCAGGCCGGGTGGCCACAACCTATACGCGATGAAGTGCGTCGATCCTAAACAAGGGGATTTCTTCGGCCAAGAGTCATGGGCGGTGATGCAGTACCAGACAATGGACGAGCCAAACGGCTTTAGCTACAAAGACCTCTTCGCAAACCCTGACGGTACGCCAATGGAAAATATGCCAGTGGTTAATGTAGAAATTAAATTCATTGAGAAAGATGGCAAAACGACTATTGTGACAACAATCCAAGCAAATGCTGCAGAGGAAATCGAAAAACTGCTTGCAATGGGCATGGTCGAAGGCATCTCGAGCACATTTGATCGTCTTGAAAAACTATTCGCATAAAACTTCAGGACTTAATTTAATAGACAAAACTGGCACTCTTGACAATTGAGTGCCAGTTTTGTTAACTAGAAACAGAAGCGGTTATAGCTTCTTCTTACGATAAATAACGAAAGGAGGAATATAATGGCAAATCTAATTAAGTTCGACCCCTTTGCGGAGCTAAACGCTCTACAGCGACAGTTCTTCGGAGACGACTGGCTTACGCCGGTTAAAGGCGGCACTATCCCAACTACGGATGTCTACACCAAGGGCGGAAAAGAGCTCATTGTTGAGGCTCACCTTCCTAACTTCAACCAAGAGGACATCGATATTCATGTGGACGACAACGGCGGTGCTCTCGTAATTCAAGCTGAAAAGCACGAACGCGAAGAGGACAAGGATAAGAAATACGTCGTCCGCGAGAGCTCTAATAGCTTCTACCGTCGGATTGCGCTCCCGGAGCGTGCTGACGGTGATAGCGTCAAAGCGCATCTTGATGGCGGCGTGCTCAAAGTTGTTGTGCCGCTTAAGCCACTCCCAGAGCCTAAGAAGGTAGCGATTCAAAGTGGCAGTGACGCCAAGCAAAAGAAGCTAGCAGACAAGTAGCTTTTATGGCCAAGTGTGGGATTGAGTGTCAACGGAGGCTCAATCCCACGCGACAAGCCCAAACGCTTAAGGAGGGAGAGTGCCTATGAAGGAAGATTCTCCGTCTACTGGACGGAAGCTAGCATACCCGGCCGAGATCCAATCAGGTTTGGTTGAATCAAGTAATTTACCTGTCGCAGGGGAAGGGAACCGTGAGCTATGCCGCGTTCGAGCCTCGTGGCTCACGCAGCTTTTTCCTGATGAGCTCATTGTCCAAGAAAAGACAATTTCCATTATTCGAAATAGTCTCCTGGTTTCATTCGTGGAGACTATGCCAGTGCGAGATATTGGCCGCGTCGTGTATGTCGACGCGCCGTTTTTTGCTGGCATTCAAATTCTTGGAAAGAATGTCGCCCATGAATTAAACATTCATGGGCTTCCAAAAAATAAGGCACGGGAGGCAAGAGACATAATTGAGCAACTGCTCCTAGAGCAAACCGAAAGCGGAGATCAAATGCAATGGATCGGTTTTGGCCCACGTCATGTTGATAAGAGTTCCAATAACCGACCTCCAACAATATAAGATGAGCGCCATCTATACATAAATAAATAGCTTCAGCCATCTAAATACCCGACTTTCTTCAGGAAGGCCGGGTATTTATTTGATTAGGATGGTGTGGCTTTGCTATTGTAAATAACTTAATAATAGAGTATCTTGAATATAAAGATAAATTCATAAGGAGCAACTATGAAACAAATTCGTAAAAAACAGGGTATCTTTTTAAGCATCATGATCTTATTCTTGATCATCGGTGATTTGCAGATACCATATTATCTTGCTAACCCCGACGCATTGAAAACCGTCTATAGCAGTATTCCAGCGTGGTATCCAGCATACGCACTCCTTGGTCTTGCGAGCAATGTGGCAATCATTATCGGTATGTGGCGCATGAAAAAATGGTCAGCCTACCTACTGATCGCATATTTTGCTTCAAAATTCCTTGTCGATCTCATGTACGTGCTACCCGAAAAGCAAATGATGGTTTTCGTAACCACTGTTCTTGGCGGCATATTCTGGTTTTGGGCTGTCCGCCGAAAGTGGAGTATGTTTAACTAGCTAATGGCTATACTCTCACAGAGGGTATAGGCGCTGCATTGATGCCTTCTGTGGCTTGCAAACTACCTGCGAGTGATCGCTGAAGGCTCACGTCGACAATCGACAAAATCATATCATCATACGTTATGCCCGCGTTTAGGTTGAGGCACCGAAACAGGTAACCATGATTAGAAAGGCCGGGCATGAGGTTGGCTTCTATAAAACTCGGCATACCCTGTGCATCAAGGCGCATATCAATTCGACCGAAATCTCGTGAGCTGAGCGCCTTAAAGGCGGCGATAGCAAATGTGCCTACGGCAACCTTAAGGAGCGGGTCATCCAGGGCGAGAACTTTTTCTAGATCCGCCTCCTTAACGGCGGAGCTCAGGAATCTATTACCTTGCGTGTCTGCAGGGGTTCTTATTTCAATCGGCATCGCAACCAGTTCGCCAGACACCGACTGCTTAATAACTGCAACGCTAAATTCGCGCCCTGCTAAATATTCTTCAATAAGTACGTCTGAGGCGTATGTGTCATGAAGGGACGTGATTTTAGCTTGCAATTCAGCATCGGTGTATACAACTGATTGTTCATCGATTCCACTGCTGCCGCCTCGGTTGGCAGGCTTTACGAAAAGAGGGAACGTTAAATTGTGTAAAAAACTCGGATTATTAATGCTCGAGATAAAATAGGCAGAACTTTGCAGCCCAGCGTCGAGTACTGTTTGCTTAGCAACGTGCTTATCAAGTTGTAAAGCCATGGCTTTCGCATCTGAACCTGTAGAGGCAATGTCATGACTATCTAAATATGCTGAAAGCCAAATCTTCGGGCTATCCTCGTAGCCGAGCGTAGGGTCAAGTAGTACAAACTTCATGCCTAGTATGACAAGATCAGGCTGTTTGGCAACCAACGCTTCGAGGTCAGCCACATTCTCAACGATAGTGATGGAAACTCTTGTGTAATGCTTGCGTAAAACATCTAAAATAGTCTGCCGTGAGCTTGGCGTCATGGCGCTGAGCTGGGGGTTGTTCGACCCAACAATCTCAATATGTTTATCGATTTTCATTGCTAGTATCCTCCTCAACAATGGCTGGTATTAAGAATACAGTCTCAAATATGTTTGTTTATTTGATATAAACCAGTGTGCTGTGATTTAGCGACGAAAGGAAATAAGTATTACCATAATTATATCGTATAATCCATAACTTAGCAAATTTTAGCTCGGTCTACCACTGTTTAATACCGTAGTGCGTTATACTAATACCATGATCTCTCGATACGCACCACTTGGCATAGTCGAACAAGGCAGTCGATAGCATGCCGGATCCTTATGTGAATCTCACGCAACTCGGTTGGACTAAAGAGTTTTATGCAAAGTGGGAGAAGCTTGAGCTTGTAGACATGCAGCCTGCACGTGTAGTTGCCGATTTTGGTACATCACTTAAGATAGCTATGCCAGAGACAATGACTGCTGTGCTATCGGGTAAACTAGCTCATTACGCAAGCCGCGAAGACGTGCCTAAGGTTGGCGACTGGGTTGCGGTGCGGCCATCCGACTTTGGTAATACAACGGTAGAGGCGCTCGTGCCGCGACGTAACGAAATAGCCCGCAAAGTTGCCGGCAAAAAGGTTGTTAAGCAGACGATTGCTGCGAATGTAGACGTCGCGTTCGTGATATTGGCGCTTGATAATGACTTTAGCGTCGAGCGACTACAGCGATTTCTCTACCAGCTATCGATCGATGCCATTCGCCCGGTCATTGTTCTTAATAAGGCGGATAAATCAAATGACATCGACGGATATATTGAAAAGCTGAGCAGCTTCGGACTTCCAACCATCGTAACAACCGCCACGAAGGGTTCAGGCGTCGACCAGATGCGTTCCTATATACCTGCCGGCCAGACTGCCGTTCTTTTAGGCTCGTCAGGAGTAGGCAAATCAACCCTGACAAACCAGCTACTCGGCCGTGAAGCGCAGGCTACCCAATCCGTACGCGAGTCAGACGCAACAGGTAAGCATACAACAGTACACCGTGAACTGTTCACATTGCCTGGCGGCGGGCTACTAATAGACACTCCTGGCATTCGTGAGCTGCAATTATGGGGAACCGAAGAGGATTTAGCTGAAAATTTTGACGATGTAGCGGCACTTGTTAGCACCTGTAAATACCGTACTTGCAGGCATCAGCACGAAGAAGGCTGTGCCGTGCAGGCCGCCCTCCAGAGCGGGGCGCTTAGCCGTAGTCACTACGCGAGCTATCTCAAAATGAAACAAGAGCTTGCGAGCCTAAAGACTAAGCAAATGGAGCTTGCCCGACTCAATAATCGGCGCACAAAAAGCAATCGCCAGCGACGCAGTGAAGACGACCGGACAGAGCTGGATTCGACTTTATAGAGTGTAAGGCCTAATCTCTAAGGATGCTAGAATAAAAATATGTCATTCCAAGCGTACTTAGATAACATCGAAAAGCAAACAGGTAAAACACCCAACGAATTTCTCGTCCTCGCAAAAGAGAAGGGCTTTAACACCGAAACGAAATCAGGCGAAATTGTCACCTGGCTAAAAGAAGATTTCAAACTCGGCCATGGTCACGCAATGGCGCTCGTTCACGTGATTAAAAAAGGCCCTGTAATCAGCGAAAAGCACGTCGGCAGCGACGGTGTCCACCGCGACGAAAGCAGTACGCTTCGTCTAGATGGCTTAAATAATAGGTAGCTTACTAATAAAAGGAGATAAGACTATGACAGGTAATAATAAAACAATCAAAATCGTCGATCGTGGATCATCTGGATTTGTATTATTTGTAGCGTATGTTGGTGCCGCGATCTACTTCATCCAAGAAGCATCTGGATTTTGGGCAGTAATCTTGGCCCTGCTTAAGGCTGCTGTCTGGCCAGCTTATGTGCTGTATCATGTGTTGCAGCTTCTTCATGCGTAGCCAGGTAACTTTGATACTGTCCGTCGAATCCTATATACTAAAAAGATGAGTATTAAGTCTAACGATATACTTATACGCATCAGTGATGTATCTAAAAAATACCGTCGGGGGCACGAATCGGTAGATGCGCTTCATAATATCTCGTTGGACATCTATAAAGGCGAATTACTCGCAATCGTCGGCCCCTCTGGGTCGGGTAAAACCACATTAACACACATCGTCGGCGGGCTTATTACGCCAGATACCGGCACGGTAGAGGTGCAGGGCAAGGCACTAAAAGGCCGCCGCGATAAGCAACTTTCTAGTTTTCGTAACAGCGAGGTTGGCTTTGTATTCCAAAACTTCAGCCTTATACCGTATTACACTGTGCTCGAAAACGTCACGATACCACTGGTAGTGGCAAAGATGTCGCCACACGAGCGCCGCGAACTCGCCAAAGAATACCTCAAACTCGTCGGCCTCGAAACCAAGATTCATCAACGAGCTAACGAACTATCTGGTGGCGAGCGGCAGCGTGTAGCGATTGCCCGTGCGCTCGTGAATCGCCCGAAGATCATTATTGCCGACGAGCCAACAGGCAGCCTCGATTCAGCCCGCGGTAACGAAATCATGTCTATGCTCGAAACGCTCAGTCACAAACGTGGTATTACGGTGCTGATGGTAACGCACGACCCTAAGCTCGCAGCACGCGCCGACCGTAGTATTCATATACAAGACGGGCACATGGTAAAGGAGGAATCACATGCGAACCGGTGATTACCTTGCAGTCGCACTGAAAGATATTCGGCGCCAACCCTTGCGCACAAGTCTTACACTATTTGCACTCATTATTAGCACCGTAATTTTGGTACTTATGGCCGCAATCAGTGTTGGTGGCCGGCAGGCAATTACCGAGCAATTCGGGCCTGATAGCGGACTTACGAGCATTGCTGTCACGCCAAACCAAAGCAACGCATCACTGAGTCCATTCGGTGATGTGCAAGAGGTGAATAGCAAGGCAACGAAGCTCGACGATGCCACAGTGGCAACGCTTGCTAAACTACCGCATGTTGCATCGGCAAGCCCCCAGGCACACATATGGGAACTCGCTAACTTCTCGCTCGATGGCAGCGACAAACAATTCGTCGCCCAAGCCGAGGGCGTGCCAAGCGATGCTCCATTAGCGCTTGCCGCAGGAGCTGCGTTTACCACTAACGACCAAACAAACGTGGCAATCATTGGCCTTAACTATGCAAAGGTCCTTGGATTCGGCGACAACCCATCTGGGCTCATCGGCAAAACCATCAACGTCACAACCCAAAAGGGCTACCGCGGCGTAGCTGCGTCGATACCGGATATATCCGCAACCAAGCCTGAGCTCGACGACTTCAACCAGCAAACAACAACACTAAAAATGCAGATTGTGGGCGTAACGACTACTGGCCCGAACCAAAACGGACTATTTGTGCCAATCGGCTGGGCACACGCAATCAGAACAATTCATTATTACGACGCCGGCGTAGCAAAGCAAACGGATCAAATTGCAGAAAGTGGCTACACTACTATAAAAGTAACCGCAGATAGCACAGCGAATGTTGCGTCGGTGTCATCGGCGATCGAGGCGCTTGGCTACGGCCAGGTGTCCACACTGTCGCAGGTGCAGCGCCTGCAGCAATTATCTGCCACGATGTGGATGGTACTGGGTGCGGTAGCAATCATTGCGGTCATTGCAGCCGCGCTGGGCGTCGTAAACACCATGCTCATGGCTGTATCAGAACAGCGCTACACTATTGGCGTATGGCGTGCCTGTGGTGCGCGTAGGCACACGATGGTCGCACTCTTTCTTACAGAATCTGCACTCCTCGGCTTTATCGGCGGTGCGCTTGGTGTGGCAATCGGTATGTTCGCCAGTCGCTTCGTAAATGAATATGTTGGCGTATTACTACAAAATCAAGGCCTCACACTTGCTAATATAGCAATCGTACCACCTTGGTTAGCGGGTGGTACGATTATGGTAACGACGATCTTTGGTATTATTGCCGGTGTTTATCCTGCATATCGTGCGGCCCGGCAAGACCCCGTGCAGGCGTTGACTGAGTAGCTATTCATTATTAGCCATCAGCGACAGGTAAATACTAAAGAGTCCTGGTATCGCGATAATAATGGTCGATGCAATCGTGTGGTTAAACACAAAGGCAATGATAAGTACGGCAACGCCAAATAGTAGCTCGCCCTTATTTGCTTTCAGTGCGTCCCATCGTCGTAGGCGCTCGTGCTCTTTTGGCGTTACAACGAATATAGATTTACCGAACATCGATTTAAACGACGCACGCAGACTTGTGAATAGCATCGATCCATACAAAAGCACGGTGTGCAACAAGTACCAAACTAACTGGTGCGGCCTAATCTTACGACCATAAAATATGATGTCGTTGAGCATTGGTGCAAACAAGAACATCAAGGTCGGTATCAATAGCCACACCGGGTAGGTGATTTGGTAATGAAGCACAGGCAACAATATCACGTTAATAATAATGTACAGGGCGAAAAACGCAGATAACGGCAAGCTGTAGGTGAACAGTACGATATCGAGCTTTTCGTACCATGTCATTTTAGACTTCATAATGCGCCACGTGTATTTCTTAATGAACTCCATATTACCCTGAGTCCACTTCGAGTGACGCTTCTTAAATGCTAGGTAACTAATCGGATACTCTTCTTCGCAGGTAATGTCGGGCGCAAAGGCGGTGTAGAAGCCTTTATTACGCGCCTCAATGCTCATACACAGGTCCTCAGCGACGAGGTGCGGGAATCCGCCAGCAGCCTCGTAACATTCTTTACTTACCATTGCACCGTGCCCAAGTAGCGATAAGAACCCGTTATAATGCTTAACCGTCTGATAGGTTGGCCAGTGTGAATTAACCCCGATGGCGAATAAGCGCATGAACTTATTGCGGTTGCGCGTCGCTACATGATTAGCCTGTACAATGCCGGCGTTATCGTAGTAAGCAAAGTAATCTAAGCACCTGGTTACGAAATTATTCGGAATTACTTCGTCGCTATCTAAAATTACGAAGTAATCAAACCCGCCGCGCTGGAGGTAGTTGTTCAGATTACCAGCCTTAAACCCAGCGTGGTCTTCACGACGGATTACTTCAATATTGTGTCGGCGTGCAAATCTGTCTACCTCGTCCATGTATGCCTGCTGGCTCGAATCGTCCAATATAACATACGTAGTATTTGGGTAGTCCTGGTTCATGCAGGACGCCAGGCTCGCGCCGTTAAAGTCATTGTACGTGCAGTAAACGGCAACGACCCTCTTGCTCGCGTCCCGGCCGTTCTTGCGTCGCCATTCGCCCTCCGGTGGCAAGTCAAATCGCTTGCGACGTAGGAAGTAATAGAACGTATAGACCAAGTCTTTTGTTCCGTTCAACCAAAAATACACGACAAATGCCGTGCTAAGACTCACGAGAACGAGAACGAGCGTACCGTGACTTTCTGAACCGTGCACTGCGTTCATAAATGGTTCAACCGCTGCTGTTGTCAGTGCTAACCAACAGGCGATAATGATTATGTACAGTAATGGTGACTTCTTCATCAATCTCCTTTTTCAACGTTACCGCAGGTAAGCGTAGCACATGGGAAAATGACAAAAATATGAATTATTTCACAATTATCGAATCAGCTGATGCTCGTAGTCATCGTCCAATAAATCGTTAAGCTTATCTGTTAAAACCACATAACAACGGTTGCGATACAGGATAATCTTCTGATGTGCGAGTTTTTTAAGTTCAACACTTATGGTTTCGCGGGTAAGTCCTGTAAAATTTGCAACGTCTTGCTGTGTAAGTGGCAATGGAATCTCAACAAGATCCTGGCGAAGGTCGCGCCCAAAACAGAGCGCCAGGTAGTGGATCGTATGCAGCACCTTCTCGCAGGCCTTGGATTGTTCCAGTGCATTAATCCGCATCTGATTCTTAAGCGCATCATCAACGCTCTGGCTTAGTAACTGCATCATAGCCTCGGGTGTTTTGCGTAAAAACGTCATCAAATCATCCTTTGGGATGACGTACACTTCACTATCAGTTAACGCTTCGTAATAATATTGTGATCGAAAGATTTTATTAAATACCCATCCGATCGGGAAGATTTCGTTCTTGAGGCTAAAACCAATTGGTTTCTCCTCGCCATTCGCCGTGATGTTATAGGTTTTTACCGTTCCGCTCTTAATGATAAAAGCGCAATCTGGTTCGACATCTTGCTGTAAAATGACGTCATGTTTTTTATAAAATCTCGAACTATAGTGCTTTAAAAACGATTGCAAATTACTCAGAAATCACTCCATTTATAATTGGCAGCCTCATACTATTATATCGAATTTTGAGGCTTGGCTTGAAAATCATAGGCAGAATTGCAGCAGTCCATGTAGATATTAAGGGGTAGATTTCGAAAGAAATTAAGCAAAATAAAAAGCCATGGCAGGCTCTATAAACAGGGACTTCCCGTGGTCGAGCGAGGGGGCTGGTGCCCGATTCCTCGCCCGACCACGGTCGGCCTACAGCTTGTCGTTGATGGCCTGGATGGCCGCCTTGGTCACGTCGCGAACGGCGGCGTCCGACAGTCCCGACGTGTCGTAGACGGACAGGACGATGCCGCGGTTCTTCAGGAGTACGTTGTAGCCGAGCGCCTTCGTGCCGTCGATCTGGCCGGCCTCCTTGTAGGCGCCATCACCCAGGCCGGTGACCTGAGTGCGAACGGTGTCGCCGCCCACGGTGGTACCTGGGTTGTTGTAGTAGTCACTCCACAGGGCGTCCTCGGGGGTTGCCCACTGGATCTTGACGCCTGCGACCTTGTCCTTGTCGGTGTAGTAGTAGCAGAGCGTCGGCTGTTCACCAGCGAGGATGTCGACGTCGCTCACCGAGTGCACTGTCTTGTTCTTGCCGACGGCCTGCTGGACGACGTCCTTGCTGATGATGTCGCACACCGGCTTGTCCGGAACCCCTCCGGTCTGCGGGAGGGCTGTAACGGCCGGAGCCGTCTGCTTGGTAGCGGTGTTGCCGCTCGATACGGGCGATCCGCTCTGTTCCTGGCTGCTGCCGCCCCCGCCGCACGCGGCGAGGAGGAAGGCCAGGGCTCCACCAGCGAAACCGGTGGCAATTCGTCGTGCGCTGGTACGCATGGAGTGTCCCGTCTACTCGATGTTCCTATGATTGACTGAGCTGTGGCTCGATGAATATTATATAATATTCATCAATCTTTTACAATCTAGTAAGGACGTATAGACCCGAGATATGATATTCTGCACATATACATACTTGTAGAATATGCATATAGGCAAAAGCTAATATGAGGAATATCAATGAGTGAATTGTTAGACCGTGCGGCACAACTAGGCGAAGCGCGTCGCCGAGCACAGATTGAAACTGCGGCACAATATACAATCGATGAAGCGGAGCGAAATGCAAAGTCTCTTGCAGCTCGAGCTGAATCGAGCCGACGTGTAGCTGAATTCGTTAGAATTATGGTTTCTAAGGGAGTTCCGCATATACCGCTTTATCAAGAGATCAAGCACAAAGGCTCCAACCCTGGCAATATGTCGATAGGCGTCACTCCAGACCGAACGCTTAGATGGACATACCGTGCAAATGGATGGGTAGTTCGCGAGCCGGCATATCCCTATGATGAAGAGCCGGTTCAAGGGCTATTTGTAGCGTTAAGTAAAGATTATTATATTTGTAACGAAACACTCAAAACGGCCAATACAGGTTTAGTCCCTGCCTATATTAGAGCGGGCATTGTAACGCCAGAGTTTACAACAACAAACCCATTTTATGACAATATCCCCGGAGATACGATGGAACCAGCATCTGAAAGATTGGCTCATTTCGCGGGCGAACAAGGACTTGGCATCTTGGCGCATGCGCTCGCTCGCCTCGGCATCGAAAAATAACGCTTAGATATGCGAACGGCCCAGGCCGCCACGCAGTTGTGCGCAGCGGCTCTGGGCCGGGCCGTCAGGGGGTGACGGCAGGGTCCACCACTTCAGGGTTCGTGCTTGCTGTTCCGCCAGCAGGTGGCGTGGCAGCATCCGAGGCGGGGCTGGTGGGCTCGTTCTCAGGTGAACTCGACGTTGGGGTGGGTGCGCTCGACGTAGTGCCTTGCGCGGTAGTCTCCGGCGACGTGGGTTGCGCTGCGGAGGATGACGCCTCGGGCTGTGCAGGCGCACTTGGCGAGGCGGAAGGAGAAGCAGAGACTGGGGCTGGCAGTGAAGCAGTGGCCGTAGGTGACGCAGAGCTCTTTCCCTGCATAGGTGCAGCCGGGGCTACGACAGGCTTCCAGTTGCTTGGGCCAGGGGCGGCGCTGGGTGCAGCGGTGTGCTCCTTTTCTGTAGAAGCCTTCGAGGGAACTGGCTCGGCCTGGTCGAAGCCAGGGAGCGCCTCGGGAAGGATTCCAGCCTCGTTAGCGAGCCAGAGTCCTCCTCCGAGCAAGCCAATACCAAAGCAAATGGCAAGGAGGCTGACCGCGAACATCGCTTGTATGGGCTTCAGGCCGGCGACGTAGTTTGTGAAACGCTGCACGACTCCATCGAGAAGCGTGGGAGTGCTGGCGGGTGTCGACGCCATCGCCGTTGCGGCAGGGTCGTCCCGAAACAGGACTGAGCTGACGATCACCGTAGGGCCGCTACGGTCAGATGGGCGGACACCTTCCGTTTCCAGCATGATTGCCGGAAGCTTTACGGTTGAATTGCCATCCTCGTGACGGGGCAGCTCGGCGGTCTCGGGCTCGTTGCTAGACAAGATTCTTCTCCGGAAAGGTGCGAGCAGGGCGGTTATTGCGCGTATATGCTGAGTATATTTTAACATAAAGTAGTAAAAAAGTAAATACATTAGTACAAGCACAAAAGCCACTTGGCTGAGTGGCTTTTGTGCCTTTGGTGTATGCCGATATCCAAGATAATACCATTAAATAAAACACAGTTTTTTGGACTGTGTCTCTAAGAAAAGGTGGCGCTGCCCGTCGCGGGCTGCATGAGATTTCTGCTCTCACGCAGCTCGCGACGGGGTAGAGAAGGTGTCCGACTACTACGCGGACGAGCCCGGCCGAGGCGGGAACAGATCGTCCAGCCACTCATTGATGGGCTTGTCGAAGCCGAGATTGCCGAACCAGGGGTACTCCCCCGTGGGGGCGGTTGCTCGCGGCTTGGGCGGGGTGTCCTGGATGTTCACGCTTGTTGCGTCGACCTCATCGTGCCCGATGCTCATCCTGGTCAGGACGCCCATGAAGGTGTCGGCGATGGCCTGATTCTCGAAGACGGCGTAGTAGTGGCCGTCAGGTGAGAGTCCGGTCAGCTGGATCTTGCCCCTGCGGTTATTACGACACTGAGACAGCAGGGCCTTGAGCGTGTCGCGCGGCACATCAGCAGCGACGACACGAATGCAGGTCAGGTTTGGCATGGATCACATCCTCGTTCGAAGGGACGTACCTTTTCTTGTTCCGCTACAGTTTGGCTGTTGACGGACCGGTTTAATATGACATAAAAAGCAAATAATATCAACAACACCAAGTACTAGATCGACTACGCTTTCGCGAGTCTGGACCTAAACCGTCAGTTGATTTGCTAGCGGCGCAAGATTGTGTTCATAATTTTCGAGCCTCGAGCGTAGTCCGACACTTGCCTTATTGCGTAGTTCTTCTTTATTGAACGTACGTATCGGGTCGGCGGTCATAAGGTATTTTTCGATTTGCAGGTAAATATTAAACAGTGCTTGCTCATCGGCCGGGCTTAATTGGGATCCAAAGTAAGATTGATTTGAAATTTGCTTTGTCTCGGCAACAAGCAGCTCAATTGCACTTTGGTTGGACGCAAATCCTGCTGCAGTTTTAGCAAGATCCAAAGCGTTCGTCATGATTTCTGACTGTCGCGGCGAAAGAACGTTCTTAAAAACAACCATGTTATAGCTCCTTTGTTCGAGCAAAGCTATAGCCCGCCTTTAGGTAAAGTAGCCCGCCAATCGCGACAATTGAATCTACTAATATGCCCGCTGGCGCTGCACCCGAGAGCAATGTCCCTATAAGGATATATGTCGAAATGAACACACTTCCAGTAAGACCAATGGCGAGCCATGAGATGGCACTGGCATAGTGCGCACCGCTATGCGTCCGCATCTTTAGCACAAGCCCTAAGCTTGCAGCATACAAAACGACATCCCAGGCGCTGATAGCATTAGAAATGTCAAAGACAAGCTCCGGTAGCGATGAGGGCTTGTGCGGCAAAAGGCTGACAATAATGACACATACTATAAGTAGCGGCGCGACAAACCATATATTCCGTAAGACCGATCGAACTCCAATGAGCGCTGCCATTGAGCGTGTTCCAAAATATATGGCAAGCCCTGCAACGACAAATGGAAGCATCACACCACCGTACTGTACCCAAGGCGTTTGTATTAAGTCGAAAATGTTCAAAAAGACAACCTGCGCTAATCCGCCGCCCACAAGTACAATTCCAGAAGCAATCTTCATGTACGCAGATCGCAATGCGGCCTTATATGCGCTTATTCCAGACAAAAACAATACCGCCGCACCCGCATGTAGCAACGTATAGAGAACAGAGTTTGCAAGCGTCGTGTGAAACGCAAGTGACGTATCGTTCCAGCTGGGAGGGGCTGGAATCAGAAAAGACACAGCGTATCCTAAAAGTGTCACAAAAGTAACGGCGAGTACAGTTTTGAATGTCGTGTTCATAACCATAGGCTTTATATTGTATTGTACAATGCCGTGGCTATATATGGGAATATCTGCGCAGTAGTTTACTACCGTTTAATTTGCTGAAGCGACCATGTGTTACCGTCTGGGTCGGCAAAGAATGTAAAGATCCCCCAAGGCATATCTTGAATTTCACTCGCCTCGACACCGTTTTCGAGTAGCATTTCACGAGCTGCAGCTGTGTCTTGGACGACCATTTGTAGGTTCTTTTGGCTGCCTGGTGCCATTTCCGTGAGTCCCGTGCCAAGCGCGATTGAGCACGCTGAACCTTTTGGCGTAAGTTGTACAAAGCGCAGCGTGTCGGTCACCTGATGATCGTGGTCAAGATGAAAGCCCACTTTATTGACGTAAAAATCAATTGCCGCATCTACATCAGTTACGGGCACCGGTACGAGTTCTAATTTCATTTCCATTTGATTTCTCCTTGGTTATTGATTGATACCTTCATTTAATCAAATGCATGGACTTGAGTTTTGTACAAAAACGACAACTTATAATTTATGAATATCGTCGACATCAGAGGGTTTGACGCCCATGATTTTCTTGAGTGAACGAGCAAGGTGCGGCTGGTCGCTATAGCCAGTGTCGGCGGCAACATCGCGCGGGGCTTTGCCGCCCTGTAGCTGTCGTACGGCGTTTTTGGCGCGCTCAATCTGCTCGAAAGATTTCTCGCTAATGCCAGTGCGCTTGGCGAAATGTCGTTGATGCGAGCGTTTCGATGCTGCCCATGCATTACTTTCGTTTGCTGTATAGATGATCGGGTCGGCAATCAGCAGGCCAGACTCAACGAGTGCCTCGACAAGCTCCTCAGCGTTTTCATAAGTCGGGAATACAAACATGTTATCGCAGAGTGCGAAGTGCTCAGCGTCTGTGTTGGGCAGCATTTCAAATGAATCAACCAGCTTGCCTGCATACGCCGGAATATAGGCGCCACGAGCAAATGAAATAACAACCGAGCTGGTGTTTTTTTGATACGGCACATCCATCGGCTTTGTCGCCTGGCCTGTGATCATCATATGTCGAGCGCCATCTTGCATATTCAACATAATCAAATCCCACGAACCGTCTGGCGTCGCCGAATAAATACCGTCAGAGATATTTTGTGTAGCCCAAACAGTATCAACAAGCGGGTGGGGTGAATCTCGATGAGTATGAATCTGGGACATGTTCTTAGTGTACAGCCTTCGCTAGGCGTAGAAACATTGCTTGTCGAGGCTAAGCGGTGGTATCCAGGGGTCGGTCGCGAAGACTTTCTGTAGATCACGACTCCACTGTCAATCATTATGTGCTAGACGTGGATCAATTCTGCCGCCAACCACGAGCGATGCTACATTTCGGGTACGTCGTGAGTAATGAGTGTTTCAGTCATGTGGTCGCCCGGCATAATTAACACGTGTGGATACTGGGAGCAATCAGTCTCTTCAGCGAGTGCGCGTACTTCCACTATAACGCGCAGGTACTCAGCTCTTAACAAGAGTACTCCTATTGAGCCGTATTCTATCACGGATACATGACCCAGAGCGTATAATAAAAGAAAAGATGGAAGGAAGCGCATAATGAAGGCAGTGTGGAACGGTGCAGTTATTGCAGAGGCAAACAAAGAGGATCTGATTCGTATCGAAAGCAACTGGTATTTCCCGCCAGCGAGTATAAAGCACGAATACTTCAAGCCAAGCGATACGCACACGGCCTGTCCATGGAAGGGTTTGGCGAGCTACTATAACGTCGATGTCGACGGCAATATTAACGGAGATGCCGCCTGGTATTATCATGAACCAACACCAAGGTCAAAAGAAATTGTAAAGAAGGATTTCACCGACTATGTTGCGTTTTGGCGCGGCGTCGAGGTGGTGGAGTAACCCAAAATGAATCTCCAGGTAGGCGTAAAAGCACTCATCAAAAATAGTCGCGGCGAATATTTATTTATGCGTCGTAGCACAATCCTCGCAACCGATATCTCGGAGCCTTCATGGGATATTCCTGGCGGCAGAATTGAATCCGACGAATACTTGCCAGCAGCACTCAAGCGGGAAGTGCAAGAGGAAATCGGACATGAGATTCAGTCGACGCCAGCACTAATCGCAGCACAAGATATCTTCGTACCGGCAAAAGACCTACACGTCGTTCGCCTAACGTACACACTAAATGAAGATGTGGACGATATTGCCCTAAGCGAAGAACACGAAGAATATATTTGGGTGCATGAATCGCAGCTCGAGACCGTAAATGCAGAACCGTACCTGGCCGAAGTTTTAATGCAGCTACGCGAGCAGACTACATTGCTATAGCAGGGTAGCGAGCATAGTATAATCTATGTAATATGCAAACAATTTTACTCTCACTCAATGGTTTAGTAGCGTTTCTTTCAGAGCTTGCGATGCTTGGCGTATTCGCTTGGTGGAGTCTTTCGCTTAAATTAGCTTTGCCGCTGCGTATACTTATCGCGGTCGCGTTCGTTGGCGTCGTAGTAGTGCTATGGGGTATGTTTTTCGCGCCCAAAGCATCAATCATACTTGCGCAGCCATGGAATGCGCTCGGTGAATATACACTCTTCACACTTGCTGGCGTGCTACTATTCTTTGTCGCGGGCTGGCAACTTGCAGCATTTTACCTCGTGTGCGCGCTTGGTTCTGAAACAATCAGCCTTATCTGGAAATAACAATGAATCAGGAAGTCCCGGATCATCCTAGCGGAATAATACCCGAGGCAATTGTTGAGAAAGTTTTTAGACGCCGCGGGCGGCTGCATGCGTTTCCGTCTATTAATTCTACAAAGACTGCGCTGATCGTGATTGACCTCGACATAGGTACGGGCCGCGATAAAGCTAATGTGCAGCAAGTTGCGAATAATGTTAATATCCTTGCCGAGGTTATCCGTACAAAGGGTGGTGTGGTTGCATGGGTGACGACACCAATCCAAAAAGCAACTGAGAACTTTCGCGCTGTCTTTGGCGACGAGTCGGCAGATAATTATGAGCGCATGGGCAGGTCGGGCGGAGACGCGACGAGGCTCTGGCCCGAGTTAAAGTCTATGGCGTATGACATTCACACGACAAAACAGGGCCACAGTGCATTCTTCCCTAGCAAATCGCCGCTTAATGAATTGTTACGGGCAAGAGGTGTCGAATCTATAGTAATTGTTGGCGCAGTAACAAACGTCTGCTGTGAGGCCTCGGCGCGCGATGCTGCCGAGTTGCAGTATAAGGTAACTATGATTTCTGACGCACTCATTGGCCAGTCGCCCGAGCTCGACCGAGCAACGCTCACAACATTCTTTCGATGCTATGGTGACGTGCGTCCAGCCGTAAATATGCTTGAGATTTTATAAAACGAATTTACGTACATCGCATGCCGTGATTATTCACATGAGTGCGTTGTATGGTACTATGGAAAAATCATTTCAAAAAGCGTTAGGAGGATTTACGCATGTCAGCAGAGACAATCAAACTTACTGCAGAAGAAAGTTTGGCAACAAGCTTTGAAGCAGCTCGAAAACTAGAAATTTCTGAAGCAGAAGTTGATGCGCGCTTCGCTGCAATTGTAGCAGCTGAAGAAAATCTTGCTGCAGGCGACGACGCGGAGCGTGAACGCCGTACTCGCGTAACAAGCTACAAGCCAAGCCAAGGCTTCGACATCAACAGTCTGAAGGCAGCCGGCTAAAGGTAGGATTCCAAGCCTAACGGCCTGTGCAAATGGACACTTCACGACCATTCTTTGAGGCAGTCTTCACAGCGGGTGAGCTGCCTCAAAGCATTCAGTGGCGCGACGAATCAACCGGTGATGATTATATTTTTACATCAGCGTTTGGTTCGCTGCGTCTCCGAAAACGGTATTCCTATCCAGCAACATTTGCGCACTGCAATGGTGCAGTGCTGAGTTTTGGGTATGGCGATATTACACACGGGCGCTTTATTGCCAGCAGTGAACTTGGAGCAGTTGCCGAGCATAGCTTTGGCGTTGAAGAATTTCTATACGCCGAAATAGATTGTCGCAGCCAGTCGGTAATGGTCCAACGCGATACGGCGTCGGTGCTGCCTATTTTCGTTGCCGCGCACGGCCGCATGCTTGCGATGTCGAATCATTCAAGTCGCCTCTACGATATGGTCGGTAGGAAGCAAGTAACAATCAACACGCTTGCAGCAATGAATTACATGCTATTCGACGACCGATATCGCGCACTTCTTGATCGCAGCGAGCCGCTCTACGATCGCGTACGCCTTACCTGGCGAGGCGGGGAATACGTGGTTAAACATCCTCCAGACGGACTAATCACTCAGCTTGCAGATATGCCAGCAAGCAACGCGGGCCAGTTCAAGCAAGCACTCGAATCAACACTCGATGCATATTGGGATCGATATGATAACATTGCGTTTCAGCTGAGTGGTGGTGTTGATTCAGCTATCGCGCCTGGTTATTATGCCGACAAGGGCAATCGTGTTCTTACGGTGTCCCTCGGGCTACCGGGCCAAATGGGTATACGTCAGCGCGCAAAGCTAACGGCAATGCAAGAACGTTTTGGGATTGACAATTATATCGTTGATCTCAACCCGTCAAAGCATACTCCATTTATGGAGGCAAGCCAGGGCAATTATATAGTCAGCGAGTTTAGCGATCTTCATCTTGTCGCAACAAAGCAGCTTGCAGATTATCTTGCCGAGAGGCGAATAGCAACGGTATTCACAGGTGTTGGCGGTGATGAGCTATGTCAGAATGTTAACCCACGCAGCGTACTGCCATTTGGTGAGACGCAAGAAGAGCGACTGCAAGCACAGCTACCATCCTATACTACAGATGCATTTGCGAAGCTCTACCAAATGATACAAACAGAAGCGTTAGCGCATACCAGTGGTCCAGTGCCTGCAATCGCCTACTCAACACTGCTTACTCACTTAGGATTTAATAATACCTTCATAGATAGAAATATCTGGCCCGTCGCACCGCTAGCCAATCCGACACTCTTTTTGTTCACACAAACCATCCCAGCATGGCATCGTTATGACAAAAATCTTCTT